>Ga0187863_10003721_pt1 | contig 11119 bp, 9 predicted proteins | sample June2016WEW_11_1_FD_132975 | JGI IMG/M metagenome (GOLD analysis project Ga0187863, IMG submission 132975) | Peatland microbial communities from SPRUCE experiment site at the Marcell Experimental Forest, Minnesota, USA - June2016WEW_11_10 | ecosystem: Environmental > Terrestrial > Soil >...
CTTCGCTTCCAAAACGCTCAACGATCTGTTCGTAGACTTCGTGGCCGGGCTCCATGACTTCGCGGCCCAGGGCGTCGGCCTCAATCACGTGGGCGCCCAGCTCGCGCAGCATCGCGGCCACGGTGCTTTTGCCGCTGCCCAATCCGCCGGTGAGTCCGACGCGGAGCACGGCTTACAGCCCCCGTCGCATGCGGGCGGCGCTCACCGTGTTAGACATGAGCATGGCAATGGTCAGCAGACCCACGCCGCCTGGCACGGGCGTGTAGGCACCGGCAAGCTCAAAGGCCCTGGGGTCGATGTCGCCGACCACAACAGCTCCGCGCTTGGCAAATGCCGCTTCGCGTTTCTCGTTGCCTTTGAAGAAGCGATCGAATTCTTCTCGCGTCGTGATGCGGTTGATCCCCACGTCGACGAGCGTGGCGCCGGGAGTCACCATCTCCGGCGTAATGAAACCCGGACGTCCGATGGCGGCAACAAGAATATCCGCCTGCCGCGTGATCTCTCCGAGGTTCCGTGTTTTGGAGTGACAAATCGTCACCGTCGCGTTCTGGTGAAGCAAAAGCATCGCGACGGGCTTGCCGACAATGTCGCTGCGTCCAACGACCACCGCGTGCTGGCCTGCGATGGGAATGTCGCTGCGCTTCAAAATCTCAATAACGCCGGCTGGAGTGCACGGCGCGAGCGCTGGACGCCCGGCGAGCAAACGGCCCGCATTCACGGGATGAAAGCCGTCCACGTCTTTTTGAGGGTCAACCGCGTCGAGCAGCGCCTTGGCATCGACCTGCGCCGGGAGCGGCAATTGAATCAGAATTCCGTCGACGTCGTCGCGCGCGTTGAGCTGGGCGACGAGCGCGAGCATCTCCTCGGTCGTGACGGTGTCGGGCGGCGTAATCAGGTCGCTGGCAAGCCCCAACTCGGCGCAGGCCTGCACCTTGCTTCGGACGTAAATCTCCGATGCGGGCACATGGCCCACCAGCACAGCCGCCAATCCCGGCTTGATGCCGTGAGCGGCGAGCGCGCGGACCTCTTCCGCCACTTCCTGTTTGATGGCCGCCGCAATGGCCGCACCGTCTAGAGCCTTCGGCATTCTTCGCTCCAGAATTCATGGTATCGCCTTAGGCGACAGCAGCTCGAAGACGTGCACCGTGTCACATGGGTTTGTGAGCAAGCTCACATACAGTGTTGCCTCGGAAGCCTAGTTTGATCGTTGTCGGGAGTGTCCTAAATCACACGGCGGATCACATCCCGCTTCCGGCGGTTGCCACACCAAGAGGGCGCCTGATGAGCAGTTTGAAGGACGCAGGACATCTTTTCAGGTTTGCAGGGCTTTTCGTTCTCGCATTTCTGGTGTTTCTGGTGGTGCGCTCTTATGTGGTGCCAAAGAGCTTCGGTGAGTATGGGCACTATCGCGGAGCGGCGATTGGCGAGATTGCGGCGCGCCCGGTGAGATTCGCAGGCCACCAGACCTGCGAGACCTGCCACACGGATATCGCCGACACCAAGACAAAAGGCGCGCACGCGCACGTGAACTGCGAGGCATGCCACGGAGCGCTTGCGGCGCATGCCGACGATCCCACGACAGTGACGCCGGTTAAGCCCGACACGGCGGTCCTTTGCGCGCGCTGCCATACAGCGAGCGCGGCCAAGCCGGCGAATTTTCCTCAAGTGGACCCCACGGATCACTCTGGCGGCGTCGCCTGCGAGACCTGCCACAACCCCCACAGCCCGATTATTGGTTCCGATTCCGCCCCGAGCACAGCGAAGGGAGGCTCGAAATGAACATCAGCCGGCGTCATCTGATGATTCTCTTGCCGGCGGCGGCCGTGGCGTGGAAGCACGTGCTGGCCGGTTCTCCAGAGGCTTCGCCGAACTACCAAATGAGCGAGCACTGGTGGGGCATGCTGATCGATATTCCCAAGTGCATCGGCTGCGGCAACTGCGTTCGCGCCTGCCAGGCGGAGAACGATGTGCCCGATGGATTCTTCCGTACATGGGTGGAGCGCTATCACAGGACGGACTGGCATCTTGAGAATCCCGAGGTCATCTCGCCCGACGGCGGGAAAGAGGGTTTTCCGGCAGTCGCGGCTGGCGAAGAGGGAAAGTACTTCTTCGTTCCAAAAATGTGCAACCACTGCTCGGACTCGCCCTGCACACAAGTCTGTCCGGTAGGCGCGACGTTTGTCACCCCGGACGGGGTGGTGCTGATCGACCAGAAGTACTGCCTCGGGTGCGCGTATTGCGTGCAGGCCTGCCCCTACGGATGCCGCTACATTCATCCCACGAAAAAGGTCGCGGACAAGTGCACGCTGTGCTACCACCGGATTACCAAGGGGCTGACGACGGCTTGCTGCGAGGCGTGCCCGACCGGAGCCCGGCAGTTGGCAGACCTCAAGAATCCCAATGACCCGATTCACGAGTTTCTGAAGACTCACGACGTGCAGGTGTTGAAGCCGCAGATGGCCACGGGAGCCAAGGCTTTTTATAACGGGCTGGATGGTTCGGTGCGGTAAGAAAGGCAGCAATCAGCCTCTAGCTCGGGCTTGCGGCGAGAAGCTGTTGTGGCGGAATCATGCGGGACGAGTTGGAAGCTGGGGGCTGAAAGCCAGGAGCTGTATTTATGACCGGTGTTGAAGGCTACATGTATCCCAACGAAGCGACGCTCTACTGGAGCGTGCTGATCGTGTTGTACCCGTTCATCACAGGACTGGTGGCAGGCGCTTTCATCTTGGCGTCATTGGAGCGCGTGTTTCGCGTGGAGGCGGTGAAGCCGACGTACAGGCTGGCGCTGCTGACCGCGTTGGCTTTTCTGCTGGACGCGCCGCTGCCACTTCAGCTCCATCTCGGACACCCGGAGCGCTCACCGGAAATGTACTTCACGCCGCACAGCACGTCGGCCATGGCGATGTTCGGATATGTGTACCTGTGGTATTTAATGGCGGTGCTGGTTTTCGAAATCTGGCTCGACTACCGGCGCGACATTGTGCTCATGTCGCAGAGTTCGAAAGGCCTGATGCGCATGATCTACAAGATCATGACGCTGGGCTCGAGCAACATCAGCGAGCGTGCGCTGCATATCGACGATAAAGTCGGCTGGATTGTGACGCTGGTGGGCATTCCTTCGGCGTTCCTGCTTCACGGATACGTAGGATTCATCTTCGGCTCCATCAAGGCCAATCCCTGGTGGTCGTCGCCGTTAATGCCCGTAGTATTCATCTTTTCTGCCATGGCGTCGGGCATCGCCGCGGTCATGCTGATCTACATGGCGACGACCAAGCTGCGCAGGCAGAAGATCGACATGCGCTGCGTGGACGCAATCGCAATGTACATGTTTTATATCTTCATCATCGACTTCAGCCTGGAAATGCTGGACCTTGTGCACCGTGTTTACGAGGCCGACGAATCGTTCCGCAGCCTGAATTTCATGGTGCACACTCGCCTCTTCTTTTCGCAGATCGTACTGCAGATTCTTGTGGGAACGCTGGTACCGCTGATCCTGCTTTTCATTACGCAAGTAGTGAAGCTCCCGGAGATTGCGCGGAAGCGAATCTTCGTGCTGTCAGGCTGTCTGATTCTGATCAGCGTGTTCGCCATGCGCTGGAATGTGGTCATCGGTGGCCAACTCTTTTCGAAGAGTTTTCTTGGCTTCACGACCTACAAGATGGAACTGGTAACACGCGAGGGCCTGCTGGCGGCCATCGGATTGACCATCCTGCCGCTGCTGTTTCTCTGGGCGCTTGTCAAACTGCTGCCTCCCTGGCCCGACAAGAGCTTGCACGAAGCCACGACGGGCGACTGAGTTCAACATCGTCTGAGAAGGATCGGGGGAGCCATGCACGATCTTCCCGACGGAATCGAGCGGCTCGAGAAACGCATGGAAGTGCTCGAGCGGCGCGTGTACGCGCTGGAGCATCCGCTGGAAGCACGTTGGCCAGATCCCTCGCCTGAACTGGCAACCGGAGCTGTTCTGCCAACTGAAGGGGCGGTGCTCCAGGCATCAGTTGGAAGCATGTTCCCGGTACTCGGCGTGGCAATGCTCGGCATTGCTGGCGCTTATGTGTTGCGCGCGGCCGAGGAGTCCAACTCCCTTCCCCGTTTGGCCGTGGCTGTAGCCGGCATTGCTTACGCATTTGCGTGGCTGGTGTGGGCAGCGCGGGTGCGTGGCGGACTCCGCTTTACAAGCACAATCTTTGCGGCAACATCGGCTCTGATCCTCGCGCCCATGGTCTGGGAGCTTACGTTACGCTTCAAGGTGTTTTCACCATCGATCGCTGCGGCAATCGTTTCTTCCTTCGCGCTTGCGGCAATCGGCTTGGGACATGATCGGTTGCCGGTGCTGCGCACCAGCTGCATTGCGGCGGCGGGGCTCGCACTGGCACTGGCCGTCGCCTCGCACGCACTGTTGCCGTTTGTGGTTGCGCTGCTGGTGCTCGTGGCAGTCTGCGAGTTTGTTCCGCGCGTTGAAGTTGTGCCGGAGGTGCGCGCACTGGTGGCGCTGGCCGCCGATACCGCGATCTGGATCCTGATCTATGTCTACTTCGGTCCTCAGTCCGCTGGCGAAGAGTATCCACAGCTGGCGAGAACTGTCTTGCTTGCGCCTGGCGTAGCGATTTTTCTACTGTTCGCTGCAAGCGTGGGTTGGCAGACCCTGGCAAAAGGTCACAAGATTTCTGCTTTTACAACGATCCAGACGACGATTGCGTTTCTGCTTGCTGCCGTAAGCGTCGCAGATTTTGGGCCGCATGGAAGCATCTTGATTCTTGGCGCGCTTTGTCTGGCGCTGTCGGCAGCGGTCTATGCAGCGATCTTTGAGCGCGCCAAAGAGCCGCGCAACGCCGCGGTTTTTGCCGCATGGGGCGCAATGCTGCTTCTGGCTGGTAGCTTTCTATGTTTGCCATCGCTGGCCATCACCGTCCTGCTGGGCGCGGTTGCGATCTCGGCGACGCTGATCGGAAGCCGAACGAACCGAATCGCCTTTCAGATTTATGGGATGGTGTTCCTGCTGGCTGGAGCCGCGGAATCGGGATTGCCGAGTTTTCTTATCAGCTCATGGGTTGGAACACCACAAGGGGTGCCGCTAGCGGCCATTTGGCTCATCGCCTGCTCGGCGGTTCTCTGCTATGGGTCCACACTTCCGCAATCGGGCCGATCTCGACTGCAGCAAACACTTCATCTTGGCTTTGCCGCTCTGGCGGCCTCTGCCGTGGCGGCGCTGCTAGTTGTGGGGCTAACAGGACTGACCGCCCTCCGCATCCAGCCCGGCGCGCATCACCTCGCATTCATACGCACGCTGACGATGTGCACCATGGCGCTCGCCATGGTGTTCGCCGGGGCGCACTGGCGGCGGGTTGAGTTGACGCGGCTCGGGTACGCGGCGATGGTTTTGGTCGCAATCAAACTTGTCGCCGAAGACCTGCGCCATGGCCACCTGGCCTACATTGCCGCGTCAATTTTTCTGGTGGCTCTTACACTGATTGCGGCGCCTCGCCTGGCACGCGCCACGCAGATCGTGCTCGGCAAATAGCAATCGCAAATTGAATGCCTTCTCCGCGCCCACCACGATTTACTGCGGCAGGCGCAAAAGAAAATTACAGAGTGCAAATTATTCAATGACCCCGGGACAACGGATGTCGGGGCGGTACATCGGGTGGCCGGATGGTCGCGGCTTGACGACCTGACTCTCATCGCCGCGCAGCTTCATCTTGCTTAGGTGCACGTCGTAGCCTGTGCCGGGGAGGAGCGATTCGAGCACAAACGTTTCCGCGCCGCTGCTCTTGAGTTCACGATGGCGGTAAATGCCGACTTCGCCTTCGCTGTTTTCTGTGCCGCCAGTAGGCGCATCAAGAAAGCGCCGAGCGTCAGCCACAGTCGACGCGGGATGGTCTTCGCCTTCCGTCAGGCTTTCGGCCGCGTAGGAGCGGACCAGCTTGGTCCAATAGCGGGAGAGCAGATCGGTGTTGGCGAAGAGGTCGGCCCAGATGATTTCGCCGCGAACGGCCACGACCACTCCAATGGCATGCTCCTCGCGCAACTGGGCAAGCACCTGTTCGCGAGCATTCATCACCGGAGCTGCGGCCTCATCGACTTTTTCACTGACGGTGCTGTCCTGCATCGCCTTGGCGTAGCTACTGGTGCCGAGGGAACGGTGATACATGCCTTCGGGAGCAGGTCCGCCAGGGCTGGGCGGCGGCGACGCCGCAGCTTCCATATGCGAGATTGCGCCGTTCACTGAGTTCCACACCTGCTGCTGGTCTTGGTCGACCATCGCTCTTTCACGCACTGCTGGCTGAACCATAAAGCTCTTGAGAGCGGACTTGCCCGCGGCGCCAAAGTTGGCTGAGCTCTCGGTCCAGCGGCCAGGCTCAATGCAGAAAACTCCGAGGTCAATCGGATCGGCGTCGGCAGGAACGATACGGTCCTTAGCGACGATGCGGTCCTGCTTGCCGCCGGTAACGATTTCGCCCGCCAGCAGCAAGAGTGGGCGCTTGGAATGGTTGACGAGAACCAGCGTGTTCACCTCGTCGCCACGATCGTTGTTCTCCTGAACCGAATGGGGTCCTCTGGGCCTAATCAGGCCGAGCGCACGGCCCGCCTCGGTCACTTCAACCTCACCGCTTTTCAAGCCTTCGTCGAGCGTGATGAACGGGGTTTCTCCCGTGGATTTCCCGTCGGCGCGCACAACGGGAAACAAGAGAAGGTTGCCGCTCTCGATGGGTGCGAGCACGCGGTAAGGACCGCCTTGGCCCTCAACCGGGCCGCCTGCTGCTTTCACGCCGCTTCCGAGAAACCATGCGCCCACTGCGACGAACAGCGCCGCTACCCCAAGTCTGCCCCAATTCTTCATGAGTCTCCTCCGCCGGTTTGTGGTTTACCCAGCCGGCCTTCGAAAGGAGAACGGGCGCCACGCGGGAACTTGCAAGACTTTTTTGAGCGCACGCCGACTTGCGCTCCGGATTCGGAGGCCAAAGGGTTGGCCAATACGTCCAAGTCACTAGGCGAATCGTGAGGCAGTGGAGATGGCGTCAGCGGAGTCCGCGGCCGGCGTGCCCGAGACGGTCAGCGTGGCAGAGACGGCGCTCCCCGAACCCCGGGGAACGATGGACCGTCGTCTGCTTGATGAGCTTTGGCGCGCGAGCGCTGTGCCAAGCTGGGGGCTGGAGCGCGACGAATTCGACCGGATCATAGCGGACGCGGGAATCGCCCAGAACTTCGGGCTAGACGCCGGAGTGGCAGCGACGCGTCGACAGCAAGCGGAGTTCTTTCGCGGGCTGCGCCTCGACGATTTGGTGCTCGCGCGAGCCTGCACTGCCGGAATTGAACTGGCGTGGGAGCACTTCATTGCTCAGCACCGCCAGCCGCTGATTCGCGCCGCCATCGCTATCACCGGAAGCGAGACGCTGGGACGCGACCTGGCTGATCAGCTCTATGCGGAGCTGTATGGGTTGAACATGCGCGAAGGCGAGCGGCGCTGCCCCTTGCTTTCGTATCGCGGACGAGGCTCGCTGATGGGCTGGCTGCGGACCACCCTGGCCCAGCGGCATGTGGATCATCATCGACGGTGCCGGCGCGAGCAGCCGCTCGGCGAAATCGATGTGCCGGCAGCGGTTCCGTCTCCGCAGACGCCTGGTGCTGAGCTTTCGCAGTTGGAGCGCGCCATCGAACAGGCGCTCGAGGAGCGGGATGCCGAGGAACGCTTCCTGCTGGCGGCCTATTATCTTGACGGGCAAACCTTGTTGCAGATTGCGCGCGTACTTGAGGTGCATGAAGCTACGGTGAGCCGTAAGCTGCGGCGCGCGACTGAGGAGACGCGGAAACAAGTGCTCAGGAATCTGCGGCGCGATGGGCTGAGTCGGCGTGCGGCAGAAGAAACTCTGGGCGCCGACCCGCGCGATTTGGAAGTAAACCTGAAACAAATTCTGCAAAATTCGCAGAGTGAAGCGTTCAAAGAACAGGCAGCGCCATGAGTGCAACGAAACATCACGAGATTCACCCCGGCGCCGAAATGCTGAGCGCGTTTGCCGAGCAAGCTCTCAGCGCGAGTGAACGGGGCGATGTGCTCAAGCATTTGGCGGTTTGCGGCCGGTGCCGGGAGGTGGTTGCGCTGGCACCCGCGACTGCGAGTGCTGGCGTTGCGCCAGCGCGGCACGAGGTTATGCGGCCGAGGGCATGGTGGAGGAGATGGGGACTCGCTCTTGCTCCGGCAGCGGCTGTGGCAGCAACCGCAGTGATTGCGGTCTACGTGCACGAGCGCAGTTTGGAGAAAAGTGCAGAAGTAGCGAGGCTCGAGCGGCGGCAAGCGGTCGAGAAAACATCGGCGTTGCCACAGGTCCCGCCGCAACCGCCCTTTCAGGCTGCGCCTCCGGAGGCCCCGCGTAGTACTCCCGAGAAGACGAAAAAGGCGGAACGGCCCGAAAGGGCAGGTCGACCCGAAATGGCGGAGCCGCCTTCATCCGTTGCCGAGCCGGATGAAACGGCTGCAGCGCCTCCACCCGAGGTGATGAACGGATTACTCCCTGCTCGCGGCGGGCCTGTAGTGAATCCTGAATTTGAACGTCGCAGAAAATCCGATGAAGCGTTGGCTCCAACGGGAGCGGCTCCGGGCGACAAGACGCCCACTGAAGCGGGGGCGCATGACGAGGAGCGGAAGAAACACGCCGAGGAAGAAGCCGACAATAGGCGCCAATTCACTGCCATGGCGCCCATATCGAGTAACCAAGACAGCCCAGGAAGCGCCACTCCGGGAAGCGGCTCTGCGGGAAGCACTATACCCGTCGATGTTTCTGCCCAGCAACTTGAGACGCAACCGGCCCCTCCGGCGGGCCATCTCCAGCTGCATGGACTACGCTCCACGGTGGACCGAACGACGGGCCCATACGCGTTTCACCTTCCCGACGGGCAGCCCGCAGTTTCGAGTGCTTCGGCGGATCATCGCATGCTTGCCATCGACGAGAAAGGCACACTGTTCATTCGTGAGGACTCCGAAGGGACTTGGCAAAAAATCAAGCGCCAATGGACCGGCCGCGCCGTCGCGGTGCGCAGGCACGCGAGCGCGGTCGACACAACGGGAGTGGTGCCGGCACCCGAAACTGGGGAAAACCCCGCCACCCTGGGCAGTCTGACCCAGCCCGAGACAGCGTTTGAACTCGTTAATGACCACGGTCAAGTGTGGATCAGCCAAGACGGAAGAATCTGGACTGCCCAATAGATTCTGGCGCGGCACTTCGACCCATTCTCTGCAATTTCCCCTGTTGAAAAAACGGCTGGTTGCCGAAAAAGCACTTACGGGAATGTGCTTGCCGCAGTAGCGCGCTGGGCGCACCCTCGCTTCGGCGAAGATCACAATCTCTGAGCCGCGCGTCAAGATTGCTGAGTTGGGGGCATTGCGAGTGAGAGCGACGGGGGCGGATCAGCGAAACGCAGGGTCGGTCGCAGTGCCCTGGGCGTATCTTCGCCTTCCGCCTTTTCCCCAGGTCGCCGTGAGGGTGCTGCAACTGGCCAACAATGAGAATGTGCAGTTGCACCAACTGTGCGATCTGATCTCCTCTGACCCAGCGTTCGCGAGCGAGGTTCTAACGGTCTCCAATTCTCTGCTCTACGCGCCGCGCTATCCATCAGCGACGATTCTGCAGGCTGTGGCCGTGCTCGGCGCCAACACCCTCCAAGGAATGTGCGTGACGGTGGGCGTCAGGGCCTATCTGGGCAAAGCCATGGGTTATCCGGCCATGCGCAACCTGTGGCGGCACAACCTGGCGTGCGCCATCATCGTCAGTCGCATTGCGAATTCGGGATCGATCGATAAAGACACCGCATACACGGCGGGCATTCTGCACGATGTTGGGCGCATGGCGCTGGCGGTGATTCAACCCAAGGGGTATGCGGCGTTACTCGAGAAGCATCACGGAGCAGCGGCATCGATGCTGGAGGCCGAGCGCGAACTGTTCGGCTGGGATCACTGCGAGGTTGGGCGCCAACTGATTGGCGAATGGAAGCTGCCGCAGAGCTTCGAGGCCGTAGTTGCTGATCATCATTCAGAGAGGCACTCAGATGGCGAGTGGGATGTGGCAGAACTGGTGAAGGTGAGCTGCGCGATGGCTTCGGCGATAGGATTTGCCGCATTTTCTGGATGGGAAACCGCGAAGTACCCGGAACTACTCGAAGAGCTGCCGGCGGCAGAACAAAACTCGTTTCATCCTTATGCGCAGAAACTTAAAAGCGAAATTGCCGACAGCATTCACGCCATCGAGTCGGTTTGAGATTGATGTTTCACCTTGCAATGATTGCGCCGGGTTGCATTAGGCCCGTGACCCGGCGCGCTTTTTCATCCACCTTGCTCACTCTTTATGGCCGCATCAGCTTGCGTTGTAGTTCCTCAAGGGTTTGCCCCTTGGTTTCGGGGTAGAAGAGCGCCACTACAATAAACTGAACCACCGTAGCCCCCGCAAAGAAAATGAATGGCGTGGCCGTGCTCATCATCGTCACCACAACCGGGAACACGAGCGCAATCAGCGTGTCACTGAACCAATGACTGGCGCTGCCGACGCCTTGCCCCTTCGAACGCACCGCGGTCGGAAACACTTCGCCGATATAAACCCAGATCACGGCACCTTGCGAAACGCTGAAGAACGCAATGAAGGTAACCAGCAGCCACAGCAAATCGCCACGATGGGATTCGGTTGCGAACACCCAGGCCACGCCGGCAAGGCAGCTGGCGCAGCCCGCCGCACCGATCAGCAGCAGCGTCTTGCGGCCCAATTTGTCGATCAGCGACATGCCTACAATCGTGAACAGAAAGTTGGTTGTGCCGATGGCGATTGCCTGCTGATCGCTCGAGATCTGGCTGAATCCGGCGGCAGCAAAGATATTGTTCAGGTAGTACAGAATGGCGTTAATGCCGGCAAGCTGGTTGAAAGCGCCAATGGTGATGGCGAGAAACAAAGGATAGCGATACTTCCTTTGGAATACGCGCTCATGAGCCGTCACCTGTTCTTGCACCAAGGCCGCCTGGATATCGGCTAGCGCTGCCTCCGGATCCGGATCTCCCATTAATTTCAGCACCGAGAGCGCATCATCCATTCGATTCTTCGAGACTGACCAGCGCGGGCTGCGCGGAATTCCGAAAAGC
>Ga0187863_10003727_pt1 | contig 11112 bp, 10 predicted proteins | sample June2016WEW_11_1_FD_132975 | JGI IMG/M metagenome (GOLD analysis project Ga0187863, IMG submission 132975) | Peatland microbial communities from SPRUCE experiment site at the Marcell Experimental Forest, Minnesota, USA - June2016WEW_11_10 | ecosystem: Environmental > Terrestrial > Soil >...
AGCGCGCGAACGTGGTGACGATGACCACGCGCGTCCCGGTGCGGCGCCGCTTCAACTCCGCAGCCACATCGAGGCCGCTCATGTGCGGCATTTCAATGTCGGTAATGAAAACGTCGGGTTTGTGCGCGAGCACGGCTTCGAGTGCTTCTTTGCCATTGCGCGCCTGCCCGACGACCGAAATATCGCCCTCGATTTCGAGCAGCGCGGCGAGCGCGCCCAGCACCATTCCCTGGTCTTCGGCCAGAACCACGCGGATGGTTTTGCGGCCTTCTTTTTCTTTATCCTTATCTCTGCCGCTTTCGCGGGCGCTGATGCCGTCTCTGACGCTGTCCTTGGCGCTCTCTTTGTATGCCGGGTTCAATTCCGCCTGCCTTCGTCTGGTACCGCGACGTCTTTCAGCGGCAACGTGATGGTCAGCGTGGTGCCGGCTTCGGTCGAGCGCTGCAGTGTTCCGCCCAGCATTTCGACGCGCTCACGCATGCCGCGCAATCCATTGCCTTCGCCATTGGAACCGCCGCGGCCGTCGTCGTGAATCTCCAGCCGGCAACTGCCGTTCTGTTGCTCCAGACGCATGCGGCAAGTGCGGGCGCGCGCATGCCGCACCACGTTGGTCACGGCTTCACGAACGGCGAGCGAGAGGACGCTCTCCTGCATCGCCGGCAGTTTCACTGTGGTCGCGGCGTCGCACTGCACAGTAAGGCCGGCGGTTTCGAGCGTCGACTTGGCTTGCACCAGCTCCGCCGCCAGTCCCTGGGAACGGTAGCCGCGAATCGCGTCGCGCACATCGGTCAAAGCCTGCCGCGAGATCTGTTCGACTTCGCGGATCTCTCTTCCCGCCCGCTCGGGATCGCGGTCGATCAATTTTCCCGCGAGTTCGGACTTCAGCGTAATCACCGACAACGTGTGCCCCAGAACATCATGCAGATCGCGCGCAATGCGCTCGCGCTCGGCGACCTTCGCCAGGTTTTCGACCTCTTCGTTAGCCTTGCGCAGCTTCCGGTTCATGCGGTTGCGCTCGGCGAAGAATGTATTTCCCGCGCCAATAAGAATGGGGAACAGCGTCGAAAAGAAGAGAGTCCAGCTATCGAGTCGCAGCCACAATCCTTCAATCGCCGCAACGCTTCCGATGGTGAGCAAGCCGATCACCGCGGCGGTGTTGGTGTCGACGCAAAACGGAAGCATGGAGGCAGCGAAAATGAAAAACGTGCATGCGCCGTTGTTGATGGGTTGGAAAACGAGTCCCAGCAACATCATCCCGCCGATGTGGACCAAAGGGCGCGGGTTCTCCAACACGAATAACCCAAAATAAAGAACCAGAAAAACGGCAGCACCGGCCAGATCAAGCAGCCATATCTTCAGGCCGACGTGCGCCGCCACCGGCTGAATGAAAAAGAAGCCCAGATAGACTACCCAGAGCAGAGGACTCCATCCGTGATCCTTATCCCTAAGAATCGCCCTCCAGGGCTTCAACTTCAGCGGACCGCCCGTTCGACACTCGTCATTGCTTTCAAATTGCATGGGTAAATGATGAACGACTGACTTCTTCTATCCTTCCCGATTCTATTCTCTTCCGGCCGTCAATTCCGGCCGCGACGCCAGGCCGTTCCAGTTCCATACCACACCAGCAGCGCCGCCGGAATCAAGGCTACCAGCCATTTTGCGCCGCCGAAAAAGACCGCCAGACCGAGAAGGATCAAAACCATCGTCCCGCCGATTGATTTTCCTGAGCTCATGATATTCTTCCTCGACGTTTCCAGCAGTCGTTTCGCTGCAACAGCCGGGTAAGCTTAGCCGTACAGCTTCCCCTTGTCGCGCTGGAATCCGATCCGCGCCCCGCCCAGGCAGATCAAAGTGAAGGCCGCCAACACCTCCCAGTGTGCGGCGGTCGATTGGGGGCTCCCCGCTCCCACCATGCTAAGAGCCAGTTGTGCCAGGTGATACGGCGGCATGAACAGCGCGATGTGCTGCATAATCTTCGGCAGAAACATGATCGGCATCCACAATCCGCTGCAGGCCGACATGGGTAAATAAATCAGATTAATGGTCGCGGGCGCCGAGTTTGGCCCGGTGAAATATCCCAGTGCCAGTCCCATCGCCGAAAACGGCAGCGAGCCGGCGACCAGCGTTCCCAATAGCATGGCGAATTGCGCCACCGGCATGCGCACGCCGCCGAAGGCAATTCCTAATCCGAACAGCACCAGCACAATGATCGTGCTGAAAATCATGCTGGTAACGACTTTGGCGGTGAAATACGCAAACGGCGGCATGGGGCTGGCGCGTTTCACCTGCAGCCATCCGAGGCCGCGGTCCGACGCCAGTCCCGACGCCGTTCCAAACAACGACGCGCCCATCACTCCAAACGTCCCGTAGGTCGCGATCATATACACAGGCACAGGCGTGCCCGCGAGGCTCTGTTTTGAGTTCAGCACCAGTCCGAACAACACGTAAAACATGATTGGGAAGCTCAGCACAGACAAGGTGTACATGCGGAGCCGCAGGTTCTTCAGGAACTCGTACTTCGCTTCCTTCAGATAAATCGTCCCGGTGTGCCGCAGCGAACGCTGAACTTGCGGCTTGCTCAGTGCCAGTGTTGCAGTACTCATTGTGATTCCCTCCGCGCAAATGCGCCAGAACATGGTGAACCGAAATCGATCCCGTACCTATCGTTTCGAAAGTTGTTAGGCCTCATCGCGCCACGCCGCCACGTTCCAGAATGGCTGCCCGGAGAGCCGCGCCGCGCCCAGAAAAAACACAATTGCAAAGACGACCACGCCGGGAACCAGCGGCCAACGCCCTTCCACGCAATCCATCGCAGCATCCAGGAGTTGAATGAACGCAGTCAGCACCATCAGGCTGCCGAGGACTCTGCGGGACCGCATCCCGAGCGCGAAAAGAAGCATGATCGCCAGCGCGAGATTGCGAGAAACCAGATAACCGGCATAAACCCGCGCCGCGCCATTAATCTCAGCATCCGGTGAAATCAGCATCGCCGGATGGATCAGGGCGATGAGGCCCCCTGCCGCCATCAACAGCGCTCCGAGCACCACACTGCCCGACACCCACCCGGGCAGCGAACCATGCGCCTTTGATCCCACCGCCGATGCTTGAACCGATCCCATAAGAACCCTTCGTTTTCCCGCGCCGCGACTAGCTTTGATGATTTCCGGTCTGGCCGTTGTCTTGCGTCAACGCGAGGAACGCTTCTTCGAGGCCCGCGCTCGTAACTTCCAAGCCGGAGAGCTTCGTATCCCGCGTCAACAGTTCACGCAGGATCGACTCCGCCTCGATGGCGCGAATCTCGACTGCTTCTCGATCTTCTTTCACTTCCGTGACGCCCGGAATCTGGCGCAGCGTGTTCAGACTCAGGCTGGTGATGCAGCGAATCCGCTTGCCCGCGGTTTTCGCTTTGATCTCCGACGGCGTTCCTTGAGCAATAATTTCGCCCTGATTAATCACGGCGATTTGGTCGGCGAGAGCGTCAGCCTCTTGCAGATAATGTGTCGTGAGCAGGACCGTCTTGCCGCGCCCGACCATCTTGCGAATCTCGTCCCACAACATGCGCCGCGCTTCCACGTCGAGGCCTACCGTAGGTTCGTCGAGAAAAATCAGGTCCGGATCGCCGCAGATGGCCAGCGCAAACAGCACGCGCTGTCGTTGACCTCCAGAGAGATCGCCGAACTTGCGGTCGCTCAGTTTCTCGAGCCCCGCCGCGGCCAGCACTTCCGCGAGCGCCATGGGCTTCTCGTAATAGCTGGAAAAAAGGTCGATGTGCTCGCGCACTCGAAGCGTTTCCGGAACTCGTCCCACTTGCAACATGGCGCCCGTTCTCATCCGGTTTTCAGGATTCGTGGGGTCACCGCCGAAAACTCGCGCTCTTCCCGAATTGGGCTGCAGCAATCCCAGCAGCAATTTCACGGCTGTGGTCTTGCCCGCACCGTTCGGACCGAGCAACGCTACGACCTCTCCTGCGCGCACGCGGAAATCGACGCCGCGCAGCGCCCGCACGCTGCCGTAATTCATGTTCACGCCTTCCAGACTGGCGACGATCAGGTCTGACTTCGCCATCTCTGTGTACTGAGGCTGCTCCAGGGTTGCGATCATCTTCACTCCTTGCGGCGGCTTGCGCGCCGTCTGGCGGGATCGAGTTCATTGTTCCCACCACCCGATTAACCATCGACGATTGCATCATCGCGGACTCGGAAACAATGCGCCAGTGCCATCCATCACGCGCCGGGCGTGACAAATGTCATCCTGCATTTATCGGTGCCCCTCGGATTTTTCGAAATAACAGCGCAGCGGTTTTGCGGGAGAAGAGCGGGGAGACCTAACTTTAGATTCGAGGCGTGTTACGAATTCCGAACAAACACAGGAAACTCACAAGGAGGGAATCGGTGCTCAGTCTGGGTCACTGGAAGGAGCAGACCCTCGACTTTCCACGTCTGACAAGGAATGGCGCGTGTTCGGATTTCGTAACAAAATCCCGGAGCTCAAATTTTCACACAGCCGCCAACAAATTAAGCCTCCCCTTTGATATGATCTCTCCCCGGGGAGGCGTGCATGTTACCGGCGGGAAAAAGCCTTCGTACGCTGCGCGAGAAACTCGGCCTCACCATGCGTGACGTCGAGAACTCCAGTGCGCGCGTCGCCGACAAATATCGCAACGACGAATTTTCGATTCCTCCCAGCCGCTTGTCCGACATCGAAACCAAAGGCATTCTGCCCAGCATTTTCCGGCTCTACACCCTATCGGTAATCTACCGCCGCGACATTCGCGAACTGATGTCGTGGTATGGCGTCGACTTGGGCAATCTGGCCGCCGACCTCGGATTGGTTTCTCCGCCGAAATCACATGTGTCCGACGCGCTGGCCGGTTTGGCGTCGATGCAGGTTCCGGTGCGCCTCGATCCCGCCTTTGACGAACGCCGCACCACCAATCTGGGCCGCATGGTCGAGCAGTGGGGTCTGGTTCCCGTCGCTTATCTGGCGCAATTTGCCACCAGCGCCTTCACTTATGGGTACGTCGGCACGCAGGATTTCACCATGTATCCCATTCTGCCCCCCGGCAGTTTCATCCAGGTCGATGAATCGAAGAATAAAGTTGTCGAAGGCTCCTGGCGCTCGGAATACGAGCGTCCCATTTATTTTGTGGAAACTCGCGATGGTCATACCTGCTGCTGGTGCAGCATGCGTCGCGAGGAAGTCATTCTGCAACCTCATCCTTTATCTCCGGTTCCGGTTCGCATCCTGCGGCACCCGCAGGAAGCCGAAGTGCTCGGCCAGGTCGTGGGAGTCGCTATGAAATTGACCGAGTGGCACGCCCTCGATTCTTCTCCAAACGCGAAAGCGCCAGCAACACTGAATTAAGGTGACTGGCGGCGGGCGTGTCCTGGCGCTCGTCAGGCAGTAAGTCGTCGAGGCGGTCGCGCATCCCCTCGACATAAGCCTGCGCCGCAACTCCAGTGGCGCGGCTCGATTCCTCCAGGTCCTCGACCAGCGACGACAGTGGTGTGCGCAAGACCCGTGCCACAATCTCGGCATGGGCCGTCTTCAAAGCGCGTTCCGAGGACTCCGGCCCGTGCACCAGCTCCATCCCCCAGTGTTCGTATCGCCCCTGAGCGCGCCGCAGGGATGCCAGATACACCAACTTCCCCAGCAGCCCCGAGACGGCCGCCAGGGTGGTTTCCTTCACGTCCTGTAGAGCGGATTTCAGCGTCATCTCGTTATCAATTCTGTTACGAATTCCGAACGTTCGAAGGTTTGCAAACCGTTTGCGCCCGCCCCTGCGCCCATGAAAGTATCACCGTCCAATTCGCAGTCACAAGGAGAAAACAACCATGAAACGTGCCCTACTCATCCTCGCCGCCGCTGTCCTGTTGGTAAACACGCTGGTAATCCCAACCGTTGTCCGGGCTGACGGAGCGCCCACGCAGACCAATTGTGGCAATACTATCTGTAAACCGTAACGGAAACTTTCTGTTCTTACGAAAACAGAACAAGAATCGGTGTGACGTTGCCGCCTGCAGCGGGCCGCTGTATAGTGCGTTCCTACGGTCATGCTGCAGGCGCATTCATTGCTCTGGCACTATCTCTGGGTCGCGCCCAACGTCCTGCTCTTTGTCCTTGCCTTCCTGATCTGGAGGAACGGGCTCCGCAAGGCCTTCCCGGCGTTTTTTGCCTTCGCATTATTCAGTTCCCTCGGCCAATTCGCGCTCTACACCGCTGACGTGGCGCCAACCGTCTCGGCGGAGAATTTCTGGCGCGTCGACTGGGGCACTTTGCTGATCGAAGGACTTCTGAAATTCGTCCTCATCGGCGAGGTCTTTGCGCAAATTTTTGGCTCATACCCGTCTCTCGCCCGACTGGGCACACTCCTGATCCGCGCCGTCGGCATCATCTTGGTTCTGACCTCCGCGTTGGCCGCCGCTTATGCCCCACAGGATAGTCATTTTGGAATCATCTCCGGCGCGCATCTGCTGGATCAAACGATCTACCTAATCGAATCCGGACTTCTCGTCTTCATCTTTTTGTTCGCCGCGTACTTCCGGCTCAAGCCGACACATTTGGTTTTCGGAATCGCCCTCGGCCTGGCAATTTCCGCCTGTGTCCACCTCGCAACCTGGGGAATCGCAGCCAACGGTGGACTCCCCGCCTCCAGACGGGTCGTCCTCGCCTTCCTCAATATGGCCACCTACCACGTCTGCGTCCTCATCTGGTTCTACTACCTGCTCGTGCCTGCGAGAGTTTCGCAAAAACCTGCGGTTCCGCTGCCTGAAGACGATCTCGACCTCTGGAACCGAGAGCTGGAGCGGCTGGTACATCAGCGTCTGCCACAACCATGACCTTAGCCTTCATCCTCGTGATTGCCGCCGCGCTCGCGCTGGTCTTCATTCTCAGCGTCACGCTCTCCCGAAACCAGCAGATTTCCCGGGGCGTCGGCCTCGCCGCACAGATTCAGCCGATTGATGTCGAGGCTTTCCGCACCCTCGTCGATCCGCTGGAAGATGACTACCTGCGGCGCCGCCTGCCTGCTGCGGAGTTTCGCCTGGTCCGGCGGGAACGGCTGCGGGCCACGGCCGCCTACGTTCGCACTGCGGGAAGAAACGCCGCCGTTCTGGTCAGCATGGGGCAGAGCGCCTTAACTGCGAACGACGCTCAGACCGTCGAAGCCGCGCGCCAACTGGTGGACAACGCGCTTTTGCTGCGCCGCAACGCCGCTTTCGCGCTGCTTAGAATTTATGTTGCCCTGGCTTGGCCGCACTCGGGTATGGCGGTCGCGCCCATCCTTCATGGTTACGAACAATTGAATGGCTCCGCCATGCTGCTGGGCAGGTTGCAAAATCCCGCTGCCCCAATCCGCATTTCAGCCGCACTGTGATTTTGATCACACTCGTGTGGGCGCGGGCGACTCGCCCACGCGTTCGGCACGATAACATCTGCCCGTTGTTGCGCAGCGCAACCGACGCAACTGAGCGTATTTCAACCGGGCGCATCGCGAAAACTTGTCAGGGTTAACTCGGAGACGACCCTGCCCAATTCCTGACTTGTTTTCAGGCCCCGTTCTGTTATAAAAACCAGCGGGCAGCAAAGCTGGGCTACAAAGTAACGCGTTCCATACCTTTTGTGATTACATCGGCAACCTGCCGTGGGCATCAGTCCCGCCGTCTGCTCGCCTCCGCGAGCCCAAGGGAGAACCTTATGATCCGCACCGTGAAAGCCGTCTCTGTCTCTTTCCTCGTCCTGCTGCTTTCCGCCGTTTGTTTTGGCCAGGGAGGCGCCGCCACCGGTGATCTGCACGTCACGGTGAAAGATGCCAGGGGAGGTCTGGTCGCAACTGCAAAGGTCATCGTGCGGGATACCGCCAAGGGCCTGGAACGTACCGCGACCAGCAACGGCGAAGGCGGCTACAGCGCTCAACTGCTGCCACCGGGCACTTACTCAGTCACGATTGATGCGGCAGGTTTCAGCGGCGTCTTAAGCACTGGAGTCGTGATCACGGTCGGCGGATTGGTTGAGCTTCCGGTTACGCTCTCCATCGCAGCCGGCAAGGAAGTCATTGAAGTGAGTTCGCAGGCGGAGCTTGTAGAAACCTCGCGCAGTTCCACCACCGACACCATCGGCCAGCGCCGCATCGACAATCTTCCCATCAACGGCCGCAACTACATCAACTTCACGCTGACCGATTCCCAGGTCGTGCGCGATAACGCGCCCAGCCTCGGCGCCGCGCCCACCTCCGGCCTCAACATGAGCGGTCAACGTGCTCGCTCGAACCTGGTCAACGTCGACGGCGCCGACGCCACCGATAACTCGGTCAACGGCGTGCGCTCCACCGTTTCGCAGGAGGCAGTGCAGGAATTTCAGATCATCACCAACAGCTACGCCGCCGAATACGGCCGCGCCGCTGGCGGCGTGGTCAACATCATCACTCGCTCCGGATCAAACGACTTCCACGGCGATGTCTTCGGCTATCTTCGCAACCGCAATTTTCAGGCGGTAAATCCTTTCAGCACTGTCCCCAACCCCGCCTACACCCGCGTGCAAGCTGGAGTCGCCTTCGGTGGCGCCCTCAAGAAGGACAAGACCTTCTACTACTTCGCCTACGAAATTACGCGGCGGCACGAAACCGGATTTTCCGCGATCGGGCAGGATTGTTTGTCCAGCGGCGGCCAGACCTGCTTCGGTCTCAATCCCTTCGACGCGTCGGCATTTTTCGGTGCTCCTGCGGGCAGCGTGAACCTTCAACTCACACCTGACCAGATTGCGTTCCTCGCCAACCCGGCCGTTGACGCGGCGTTGGCCAATCCCGCCTACGCCGGAGAAGTTGCGCAATATCTTGGCGTGGTCGGCGCGTCTTCCGGGATGGCGCTGAATGGCGCCTGGCCGGTCGGCTTGACCGGAGGCTTCCCCGGCGTCGCTGGATTCCCCACCAGTTGCGCCACCCCGCCGTGTGCCGTGCCCGCCTCTTATCAAACCCTGACTTCACAAATGGGAAACTTCCCCGTCTTTGAGGGCACCAGTCTTTACTCGCTCCGCCTCGACCAGAACGTCGGCGCCAACCACCGCTTGACCTTCCGCGCCAACGTCAGCCCCAGCACTGTGACCGGTATCGAGGGCAGCGGCCAGGACCAGCCCTTCGGGCAAAATGCATACTCGCGCACTTCGCAACAAACTTACCGCGATGTCGCCGGAGTCTTTCAAGACACTTGGACCATCGGCAACGACAAAGTCAACGAATTCCGTTTCCAGTACGCCCGCCGCGGACTGTCGTACTTCTACAACACGCAGATTCCCGGAGGCTCCGACCCGGCTGTGAACATTCCGGGGTACGCCTATTTCGGACGCGAGCCGTATTCCTACATTCAACGAGTCGAGCAGCGCTATCAGGCCACTGACAATTTCTCCTGGACTATCGGCCGGCACAATACTAAGTTCGGAGCGGACTTCAACTATCTCCCGCTAACCGCTACCTTCACGGTCAACTATGGCGGTGTCTACGATTTTGGCACCTTCAGTGCGTCCAGCCTGGGCTTCGCGAGCCCCACCGGTCTGCCCGGTTTCCCCGACCTGTCGCCCGTACAGGCGTACGGCGCCGGACTGCCCGAAGATTTTGTGCAAGGCATCGGCAGTCCCAGCGACTCGTTCCACAACATTCCTATCGGCGCGTTCTGGCAGGACTCGTGGCGCATCAGTCCCACCGTCACCCTGAACTACGGCGTGCGCTACGACGTCGAGATCCCTCCCACGTTCACTCCGCCGCAAGGACTGGCGCTTCCCGCCTACCATCTGCTGGGACTGCAGAAAGGGATTCAGACCGACAAGAAGAATATTCAGCCGCGCATCGGCATCGCCTGGGATCCCAAGGGCAACGGCAAGACCGTAGTGCGCGCATCGTACGGCGTGTTCTTTGACCATCCGTTGCTGGGCCTCTATTTCCTTGGCCAGGCCTCTGACGGTTCCTCCAGCGGACAGCTGGCATTTGCGGGAACGTCGGTTTGTTCTGGCGCCGGCAATCCCGGCAACCTGAATGCGATCACGATCTTTCAGGGCCTGCCGATTAACGAAGCCAGCGCCGCCAATCCTTGCGCGGCAACTCTGAACCCCGCCACGGCCAGCGCCCTTGGATTCCTGCCCAACCAGCAGCAGTTTCAGTCACTGAACTTCCCAGGTTCAATCTTTCTCAACCAGAATTATCTGAACCCTTCAACCTTCATGCCGCTGGCCTTCCAGCCCTTCGGCTATCCGCAGTCCAAGAATTTCGTCTACGCCTACGCGCAGCAAACCAACCTGACCCTGGAGCAGAATCTCGGCGGCGGCTTCGCCCTCAGCCTCGCCTACAACTTCAACGGCGGACGCCACCTGAACCGCCCCATCAACGCCAACACCATTCGCGGCGACCTGATGACTGGCAACTTTGAGGCGGCCTATTATGACGCCATCGCCTCGGGAGGAACTCCTCCCGCCAGCCCCTTCACCGTCAGCGGTTGCAGTGCGGGGGGAACAGCAAAATCCCCGTACCCCTACGTCGACGCTTCGCTGATGAACTTCTTTCGCCCCGGCGGCCTGAATCCATCCATCATCGGCGCCTACGCTTCCGTCGGCGATCCGCTCGGCTGCATTGCCCAAGCCGCGGCCCTGACTGCCACCATTCCGGGATTCAACGCGACCTGCAATCCTGCCACCTTCACCGGCTGCGTCCCGTTCGGTGACATGGACGCCAACTATTCCAACGGCAGCTCCATTTACCACGGTTTCAGCGCCAACCTGCGCAAGCGCTTCAACAGCCACTACGAATTCCTCGCGTCCTACACCTGGTCGCACGCCATTGACGACTCTACCGATCTGCAATCGACCCTCACGCCGCAAGACAGCTACTACCCGCAAAGCGATCGCTCCACTTCGCTGTTCGACCAGCGTCATCGCTTCGTCTTCAGCGGTGTCTATCAGAGTGGAAAACTCTCCGGCAAGAGCTTCGCCGACGCATTCTTCAGCTACTGGACCATTGCCCCGATCCTCGACGTTTCTTCCGGCCGTCCCTTCAACATCATTACCGGCAACGACGACAACCTTCAGCTTTCGTCGCTGACCGGCCGGCCTAACACCACCGTCAATGCGGCA
>Ga0187863_10003734_pt1 | contig 11101 bp, 9 predicted proteins | sample June2016WEW_11_1_FD_132975 | JGI IMG/M metagenome (GOLD analysis project Ga0187863, IMG submission 132975) | Peatland microbial communities from SPRUCE experiment site at the Marcell Experimental Forest, Minnesota, USA - June2016WEW_11_10 | ecosystem: Environmental > Terrestrial > Soil >...
TCGACGGCTGGACGATTCGCGCCGTCGAAGAATATGTGCACGCGGGCTATCCGAGTGGCGCGGCGGCGGTGCTGCTGATCGATGTGGATGGCCTGCAGGAATCGGTGGAATGCGCGGCCGAGGATGTGGCCGACATCTGCCGCGTGCATCATGCTTCCGAGGTGCGAGTTGCCCGTGACGCTGCCGAGCGTGACCTTCTCTGGAAAGGTCGCAAGAACGCGTTCGGAGCAGTGGGACGTATTTCGCCTACCTATTACGCCATGGATGGCGTGATCCCGCGTACGAAACTCCCCGCCACCCTGCGCCGCCTCGCGGAGATCGGCAAGAAGTACGGCTTTCAAATCGGCAACATCTTTCACGCGGGCGACGGAAACCTGCACCCGCTGATTCCTTTCAATGGCCGCAACCGCGACGAATTCCGCCGGGCCATCGCTGCCGGGAGCGAGATCATTCGCTGCTGCATCGAAATGGGTGGCGCGATCACCGGCGAGCACGGCGTTGGAATGGAAAAAGATCACCTGATGCCGTATCTGTTCAGCGCGGTCGATCTGGAATTGATGCGCGGCGTTCATGACGCGTTCAATCCAACCGGCCTGCTCAACCCGGGGAAAATTTTTCCGAGCGCGAAAGCGTGCGGTGAAATCTACGCGCGTCCCTCGCCCGACGCAAGCGTCACGCCCGCATGAGCATCGCCAGCATGACGGCTGCCTCGCGCCTTGCGAGCATCACCGGTCCCGTCTACGTGGTGAGCGATTCTCCCGGTCTCGCTGCGTATGAACTGTGCGGCAAGCGGCCGGCGGCGGCAGTCCGTCCCGGGTCGAGCCAAGAAGTCGCCGAAATCGTGAAATTTGCCGCTGCTGAGAGGCTGGCGATTGCCCCCAGCGGTGCGCGCACAAAGCTCTCGATGGGATTGGCGCCGCGTCAATATGACCTTGCGCTCGATCTGGGGCGACTTGACCGTGTGGTCGCTTACGATCCGGCCGATTTGACGCTGAGCGTCGAGTCCGGCATTCCCTTGCAGAAGCTTGCCGCGGTGTTGGCGGAGCACAAGCAATGGCTGCCGCTCGCGGTGCCTTACGCGGATCGCACGACTGTCGGCGGCACGATCGCTTCCGGAGTCGATACCGCCCTGCGGCAAATGTACGGCACGGCACGCGATTACGTTCTCGGAATGGAATTTGTGACAGGACAGGGCGCAACGGCGAAAAGCGGCGGGCGCGTGGTGAAGAATGTCACCGGATACGACATTCATAAATTGATGATCGGCGCGCTCGGGACGCTTGGCGTGATGACGAAAATCAATTTTCGCACGTTTCCGCTGCCCCTGGCCGCGCGCGGGTTTGCCGTCCGCTTTGAAACCGCCGGGCGGGCTCTTGAATTGCGGCACAGCCTGGCGCATTCGCCGCTCAATCCGCAGACGGTCGAGATCCTCAGTCCGGGCGCCGCCATAATCTTGTGCAGCGATGCGGCCGCGCGGATGGTGCCGGGAGCGCTCGGCTCCGATCTGCTTTCCAAAAAGCATTGGACGCTGGCCGTCGATTTTGCAGGAAACGAGAGGGTTCTCGACCGCTGCGAACGGGACTTCCGCCAGATGGCCGAGCAATGCGATGGCTTAGATTTTGCTATTTGGACAGCCGATCAAATGTCCGCCGTTGCCGGGCTCAGGCGCGAATTCATACCGATCGCCCTGGCATCATCACCCGCAACCGCGATTGTTAAGATGAGCGTGCTGCCCACGCGAATGAGGGAACTGCTTTCAAACGCCGCGAAGGCCGCCGAGACAAATTCTCTACCTTGGGCGGCGATGGCGCGAGGGCTTGGAATCATATATTTCGCGCTACTGCCAAACGACCGGACAGAGGAATCCCGGCGCCGCGTGATCCAGGCCAGCGATCAAATGCTCCCCGAATGCGTCGGGCTTGGCGGGAATGCCACCATTCCGTGGAGCCCAGCGGAGTGGAAGAGCGCGCTGAAGGTCTGGGGGCTCGAGCGCGGCGATGTCGATCCGATGCGCAAACTAAAAAATCTCTTCGATCCCCTGGGAATCCTGAGCCCTGTCCGCTTTATGGGAGGACTATAAGCGATGGCGCTCCTTCCTCTGGCTCCCGCTTCGCACGAAGATCTGCCTGTTGATGTCCCGACAGGCCCCAGCGGGTTTTCCGGTCCGGACAAGCCTGAATATTCTGTGTACTCGCATTGCGTCCATTGCGGGCTGTGCCTGAATCAGTGCCCCACGTATCGGCTTTGGGGAAGGGAAGCCGATTCCCCGCGCGGCCGGATCAAGCAGATCGAACTGGTGGACCAGGGAAAACTCGAACTGGCCGATTCGTTCGTCGAACACATTGACCGGTGCCTTGATTGCCGCGCTTGCGAAACGGCCTGTCCGTCGGGCGTCGAGTACGGCAAACTGGTTGAAACGGCGCGCGCGCAGATCGAACAGCACTACAAGCGGCCGCTTGGTTCGCGCCTCGCGCGCGATTTTGTGTACCGGCGGCTTCTTCCGCACCCCTCCCGGATCGCCACGGCGGCACGGTTGTTAAGGTTTTATCAGCGCTCGGGGCTGGCGGTTTTCGCCCGTGCAGCGGGAATTCTGCGGCTCCTGGGGTTGCAGCATCGCGAGCGGCTGTTGCCGAGGATCGATACGGAGTTTTTCTTCACGGAGATGGGGAAGACGTTTCCACCTCAACGCCAGCGGCGCGCGCGCGTGGCGCTGTTTGCCGGATGCGTGGCGCAAGTGACGTTCAGCGATCTCAATCGCGCAACGCTCCGCGTGCTGCGGGCGAATGGGTGCGAGGTCGTGGTGCCAGCGGCGCAAGTATGCTGCGGAGCGCTGGCCAATCACGCCGGTGTCCGCGACGTGGCGCGAGAACTCGCGCAGGCGAATTTTGAGGCATTCCCTGTGGACGAATTCGACGCGATCATCACCAATGCCGCGGGATGCGGATCAATGCTCAAGGAATACACGCACCTTTTTGCAGTCGATCAGGAGGCGCATGCCCGGGCCGCGAAGTTTGCTGGCAAAATGCGTGACGTCACCGAATTCCTCGCCGAGCTTGGGCTCACCGCGCCGCTACGGCCCGTTCCGCTGCGCGTCACTTATCAGGACTCCTGCCATCTAGCCCACGGCCAGAAAATCAGCGAAGCCCCGCGCAAATTGATTCGCGCTGTCCCGGGAGTTGAATTGGTGGAAATGCCCCTGGCCGACCAGTGCTGCGGCTCGGCCGGGGTCTACAACGTGACCGAAACCGCAGCGTCCCTCGAATTGCTATCGAAGAAAATGGATTGCGTGAAGCAGGAAAATGTCCAGGCCATCGTCACCGCCAATCCCGGCTGCATCCTACAACTGCGCGCCGGAGCCGCGATTCACGGAACCGACCACGAAGTGCTGCACGTCGTAGAGCTTCTCGACCGTTCAATCTCTGTCAGTTAGCTCCCAGCTAGCTCTACTTCTCGCCGACGAGGTAGCGGCAACCGCTCGCGCCCATCCTGGCGGAGTGGGTTGCCCCGGCTGGCACATCGCAGCGCTCGCCCGCGCGGTAGGTCTGCGACTTGCCGTTCCTCGCAAGCGTCATCTCCCCGTCGAGAATAATGTGCGCGGTCACCCCCGCGTGCGTGTGGTCGGCATAAAACGCGTTCGGCCCGTCCTGCCAGACGAAGGTGTGGGAAAACCCTTCGGCTTCGAGTTGCTTCCGGTACTCCTTCTCGCCCAGTTTTGTGCTCATATTGGGAACTAAATTAAATTATAGCAAGTGAGGAGAAATCATCAATGCGAGTGGAGTTCCAAAAGTTCCAAAAGGAGGGCTTGCGGGCGGAGCGTGGTGGGGGTGTCCGCCCGCAAGTACAGCCTTACTACGGGGTGAAACTCAATTTTGTGGCGGCGGAGGAGCCTGCCCTTTCCGGTGGAATCCCATTTTCCCGCCCTCTTTCACCGTGTAATCCGGCGGTACTTGGAACAGCGACGCATCCGGCTCCGCGCGAACAATATTCGTCAGCTGAAACACGTTGTCCCCGGTGCGCGGATCGCTCCGTTTGATCATCACGTTCATTTGCAAGTCTGGCGAATACCATCGCTCCACGGTGATCACGATGGGTTTCTCGTTTCCAATCGCCCCCACGGGAATTGTGCGGATCGTGCGGGTACCCTGCGCGGACACACCGTTCATGATCTGGGTGCCGAGAGAGGTGGTCGTCGCCTCATCCTGCGCGAACTGGGGATGCGCCCCGCCACCCGTGCCGAATCGGCCGGCCGCCAAGGGGCGTTTGCGAGCTGTCTTGTCGCCCGGCTGAAGGATATAGTTGGCTCCCGCCACCGGGTCGCTGATCAGGACCACATGCGGAGGAGTGTTGCCGGACGTGGCCCAATCTCCAATGGCCGGAAGTGTCATGTCTCGGCGGAAGCGGCCATTGCCGTCGCGCGCGAGCGTCCCGGAGGTGGTGCGCTGGATATGGTTGCCATCGGCGAAGACCTGAGTGGTTTGTTGCGAGAAGGTAGCCGTAAAGGGAACGCCGGTGACAGTCTTTCCGCCTCCCAGACCCGCCTCAAAGCCGAGAAATCCCATGGCATCGTCTGGTGAAAAACGCCCTGGACCGGGCCTGATCCGTTGGTAAGGGCCCTGTGTTACAGAAGAAAGCGGCCCCGCGGATTGCGCCGACACCGTCGCACCACTTGCAAGCATCAACAGTGCCCAGGCCGAGCAGCCTGCAAATCCAAGTTTGCTTCTCAATGTCATTTCACTAGTTCCTCTCAACCTTTACTGTTCCAGGCTTGCCTGCGATACCAGACGAATGGCCTGCGGCGCACCGTCTTCGCTCAGAACGATATCTGCGGGAACCTGCTCTGTCCTTCCTACATCCGCCACCGGGAACCCGAGGGAAGCAAGCGCCGAACGCGACAAAACCACTCGCACGACGGCACCATCCTCCAGCGTTGCCGGATCGGCGGCGTAGGGCAGCGAAACGAAGCCGGTGTCATCCTGGGAATCCGACAGCCTGTTCTCGGCCACTTCCACGGGCGCTGTTGGGTTGGGTGCAGTTACCTGGTTTGCCCTGGTTTCCGACGCCGCCCTTTTGCCGGAAGCGGAACCGTGACGGAGTGACAGCCCCAGAGCCAGCAGAATCGCTGCGGCGGCGCCCAGCGCCGCCAGCCTCCCCCGCATCTTTTGCCGGGAGGCCGCGGCTTTTTGCAAGCCGAACTCTCGGAGCAAATTTGCTTCGATGCGCGGCGGGGCCTGCAAATGAGCGTCGCGTGTGGCAATCGTCTGCAATGAAAAATCGAGCGATTCGACGTCCGTCATCAGCTGCGCGCACGAGCTACAGCACTCCGCGTGGGCGAGGGCCACTTCGCGGAGCGCTAACCCAGGGGTTCCGGGCCGGTCGAGGTCGTGCAACACTTCTTCAAATTCCGAGCAGTCCATTTGATTCACCTCTTCGTTTCCTTCATTCGCCCACCGCCGATACCCGCCGCGCCGGTTGCCCGTCGCGAAGTTTTTCGAGCAAAATCGCACGGGCCCGATGCAGCCGCGAGCGGACTGTTCCGACCGGACATCCGAGCGCTGCCGCTGTTTCCTCATAGCTCAACTCTTCGAGTTCGCAAAGCACCACGACCTCACGGTAATTCTCGGGCAGCGTGTTGATGGCTTTGCGCACGCGGCTGATGGCTTCCATCGACGCGAACTCATCCCGGCTCGTCGGAACCGCGTAATTACCATTGCCGTTCCCGTTGCCCCTCGGACCGTGGTGAGTTCCACTGCTGGAAGCCAGAGGACCCAACTCATCCGCGTCGCCGCCCAAAGGGACCAGGCGCCGGTCCTGCTCCCACCTCTTCCGCAGGTGGTTGCGCGCCACGCCGAACAGGAATCCCGCCACGGTTCCGCGTGCCGGATCAAAGCGGCCTGCGTCGCGAATGAGAGTCATGAAAACCTCTTGGGTGACGTCCTCGGCTACCGCCGCATTTCCACTCATGTGTAGCGCGAATCGATAGATGGAAGGGTGCCTGCGCCTGTAGAGAAGGCCGAAGGCCTCCTCATCACCGGCTAGTACGCGTCGTACTAGGCCGTCATCTGTGAGCTCAGTGACCCCGGTCATCTCAATCTTTGGACGGCCTACATTGCCCCTCGTTACATATTCCGGCTACGAAATCGGATAGTTCCAGCGATTTGGAGCGATGCGGCCGCAGCGGCGGACGGTCAGGGTCTGATCGCCGAAGGTGCTAGAAGACGTCGCCCGAGGCCGCAATCGTCTCCGGGCGCGCTGCATAGAAGTGGAAAGCGACGAGGAAGGCCGCGCCTGCGAGATAGCCGACCGCAAATGCCGGTGCGGCGAAAATGCCGATGGCGGTTTCAATTCCCCGGTAGGTGATTCGGAATGCGTGAATCAACCCCAGGCAGGATAGTCCCGCCGCCGCCAGCAGCCACGCCGCAGCCGGCAAGAAGCGGCGATCCAGCATGAACGCAATCGCTGCGGTCCATATCATCGACACAAGCAGCGCGCCCTGGCTTAAGGCAATCAGCCCGTAGATCGACAATTCATCCCCGAAAAGAGGCGCGCCCTGTAGGAGGCTCGAGCCTCCTTTCCGCAGCGCGAGGTCAATCAATCCCACTGCCCAAGACGCGAGGATGGGGACTAATCCGAAGGCCACCGCGATAGCGTGTGATTTGGGTACTTCGGTAAACGCCTGCGCCACCATCACCAAGCCGAACCAGACCACGATCATCGCGACCACTTCCATTGGGACCACGCGAAGGAAGGGAACCACCATCCCGGAAAGACACAGCAGCATCGTCAACGTGCCGCTCAGTATCGAATAGCCGGACCGAGCTCCCAGCCCCTTATGCGCCATGTGACCGAAGTAGAGCGAGGTGGGGAACGGGCTGCCGAACAAAGCCGCCGCCACCGTCGCGAGGCCATTGACGAGCAGGGACGGCATCGTGGGGTAATCGTCACCTGCCACCTGAACGCTTTCAAGCACCTGCAGGGAAACGATCGTATCGAGTGTGCTCATGGGCAGAATCGTGGAGAGGAATTTCCATCCCTCCGACCCGCGCAAAAATCTGAAAAGGTTCACCGGGTGCGGCGGATAAATCCCTGGAGCCATCGAAGCATGTAGCTCGGGCAGGCGGTAGAGGTGCGCCCACTTTAACAGCGCCGCCAAGATCGCCCCGGTTACGATACAAACGAGCCCGCCGGGTATTCGGAAGGGGAGGCGTATGCGCGCGGAGAAAAGGGCGAGCACAATGATGGCGGGAAGCAGCGCGAGTTCGGGTGTCTGGAAGATTCGTAGCACGAATCCGAGGCAAAGAAAAGCCATCGCGATTCCCGCCAGCGGGCAAAGCAGCGCGGCTCGCGGTGTCTGACGGCGCAGCCAGTCCGTGCAAAATGCTCCGACCGTTTGTACGATGCCGCTCAGAAAAGAGGCGAACACGCCGGTCTGCCACGCGAGGTTGGAATCGTGCGTGCGCTCGTACACGGGCAGCATGATGAGAAATATGTATGCGAAGATCGTGGGTGCGTTCACGCCGAAGGGAATCGCGGTTACGTCATCGCGGCCGGTGCGTTCCGCGAGCCTGTGCGCCTGCCAGGCATAGAAAATATTCCCGGCAAAAATGGAGAGTGCGACGCCCGGCAGGATGCGTGTCGTGATCAGGCTGGGCGGGAAGCCGCAAAGAGGAGCGAGGCCTGCGATCAACAACAGATCGGGGAAGCCGCTGAAAAACAGCGCGAAGAAACCGTCCCAGTCCCCCGGCACGAACCATCGTGCGGAATGCCTCGGGACGGCGAGCGTCTCGGCCATGGTGTGTGCTCAAGCCGTCCCGTACTGCAATCCAATTTTTTTCAACCACTGCCGGTACGCGATAGCGGCGCGGTCGGAGGTCAAATGCAATTCCGTCTGCAAATCGAGGGGCAGAAGCTCAGGCCGCTGCGATTCCACAACGGGAACATCCTGTGCGGTGACGACGTCCTGAAACCGCCGAAGATCCTCGGAGGGCACGTCGTGACCGTAATTGAGCGCCATGATCAGCCATACGCGGCTCTCGCATTCCGCCACCGGGGTAACCGTAGAGAACATGGCAAAGCGGTTTTCACCGCTCGTTTTCACGAAAGATGCCGTCAGCGGGCGAGGCACGCGAAACGTATAGCGCACTGCCGCCGCGCGTCCCGTGCCGTCGGGATCGGGCTGCCAGACGGGAATGTCTTTCGCGACCAGGCAGTCGGGGGAAACTTCTACGTCGTAATCGCCGATTTCCGCGTGAGCCGCGTCGCCCAGAAAGCCCGCATGTACGAACGGGAAATGCCCCACGTCCAGAAAATTTTCGATTACGCGCGGACCATTCGCACGGTAGAGGTAAGGTCCGGCCGGTATTTTCCTGAAAGCCGCGTCGTCCCATTCAGGGAAGGGCGGAACATCCCGCACTGGGTTCCCGAGCGTGACCCACACCAGGCCATAATTCTCCTTCACCGCGTACGTTGTGGCGCGTGCCCGCAGAGGCGGCGGCCGATCCGGGTGGGCGGGAATGCGAACGCAGCGGCCCGAGGAGTCGTACTGCCAGCCGTGGTAGGGACAGGCTAGGCAATCGTTGGCCACGCGGCCGCCGGAGAGCTTCGCGCCGCGATGCACGCAAAGATCTTGCCAGGCATGCACGCCATCGGTGTTGCGCCACAGCACGAGATCATGGCCGAGCAGCCGCGCGGCCAGCGCCGCACTGTCGGCCACCTCGCAAGCCGCAGCCACCGCGTGCCAGTCGTTCAACAGGATGGGATCTTTGATCATACCAAGGGAATCGAACCCGCTTTTCGAGGTAATTACCGCCCGAATGTAGCACGAAATCCCCTTCGGGGAGTCGCGGCGACCAATGCATTATTCGGCGCAGCCGGATCCAGATTTTGAATCCTCGCGGTGTGGTCCAGACGAACAAGTTCAGAGAAGATTTCTCGTTTGGTCCGCTGACAGATTGGCTTTGGCCTGATCGGATTCCCACTGTTCAAACCGTACGGGTAACGCTACAATCCCCCATCCATCGTGAACCACAAGACCAGACGTGAATTCTTGAGATTCTGGGCGTTAGTCCCTACGGTGCGGCTTTCGGTGGAATGGCTAGCTTTCTCCGGGGAGCCGTCCTCGCCAGAACGCCTGCGCGCGACGATGGGCCGCCCACATCGATCGCGCTTGCGTCGCGACGCCGGATGGGAAGAGTTGACGAAAAGGAGATGCCATGGAATCACAGCGAAAATCCCTCTTGCGGCAGCCTTCCTGTTGTTCGTTGGTTTGGCATGCCACGGCGCCACGATCACGGGAACGGTGAAAGGGATCGAAGGAGCTCCGTTTCAAGGGGCGTTCGTGGAAGCTCAGAACACCAAGAGCCGGATCAACGTAATCGTGCTTTCCGACACCCATGGGCAGTATCGAATTGAAAACCTGCCTACCGGCGAGTACCGCCTGCAGATCCGCGCGGTCGGGTTCCGCACCGATCCCCCAACGGGAGTCAACCTGACCGCAGACCAAAAGGCCTCGTACGACTTTGCGTTACAGAAAGGCGTCGTCCGCTGGAATGACATTTCTTTCTATCAAGCGAAACAACTCTGGCCAGCGGGACGGGGGAAAGAACTTCTCTCCGAGCAATGCTCGGCCTGCCATCTGTTTCAGACGCGCATGGCTTCGGTAACGCGTGACGCCGACGGCTGGAGAGATCGCGTCGAATACATGCGTACAGCCATGCACTATGCCTTGGGCTCGCGTTTCACCGATCAGGACGCCTCGGATGTGGCTTCTTATCTGACAAGCTTGTTCGGTCCCGAATCCGTGCTGCCGAAATCTCCGGCGGATATGCCAGGCTACAAGGATACCATGCGGCCCTTCAGCACCGACTCGCTGAACATCGTGTACGTGGAGTACGACATGCCCGGACCGAGCCGCATGCCGTTTAGTGCCGCACCGGACAAAGATGGCTCTATGTGGATTCCCAACTTTGGCGTGGCGAATAAAATCACGCGGCTCGATCCAAAAACGGGCGAGATGCAGGACTACGCGGTTCCCAACGTGGGGACCGCGTCGATCCATTCGGCCGTACCGGGTCCTGACGGCGCGGTTTGGCTGGCTGAGCAAGGCGCAAACAAAATCGGGCGCTGGGACCCCCACACAAAAGAAGTTACCGAGTACCAGGACGAATATCGTCCCGGACCGAACGGTGGGCAAAGGGGGTCAAAGCACACCGTGCGGATTGATCCCAGCGGAAACGTGTGGGCCAGCGGCTCGCCTCTCACTAAATTCGATCCGGAAACGCGAAAATTCACCCGCTTCGAGGAAGTGCCGAGTTCTTACGACGTGAAACCGGACAAGAATGGCGACGTCTGGTTCACCAGCGGTAGCGGGGGAAACAAGATTGGCAAGGTCGATGGGAAAACGATGAAGGTCATGCAGTGGACCATGCCGACAGAGAAGTGCTTTCCGCGGAGGCTTGAAATAGCTCCTGATGGGATGATCTGGGTGGGCGAGTTCAATGCCGGGAAGATGGCTCAGTTTGATCCCACCACCCAGACTTTCAAGGAATATCAGTTGCCGGGTCCATCGCCTACCCCATACAGCATGGGCTTCGATGCCGACGGCTATCTTTGGTACGATGCCTACCACATGGACATCGTGGGGCGTTTTGATACCAAGACGGGCAAGGTGATCGAATATCCGTTTCCGCATTCGGAAATCGCCATGCGGGAGTTCTTCCGCGATTCGCAGGGTCGGATGTGGTATGGCAGCAATCCGAACAACAAGGTTGGGTACTTCTATCTGAAAGGCAAGAACGGCGGCACCGAATCTGCCGCTAAGTAAACTAGAGATAAAAAGCAGAGGAAAAAAACACCATCGCCGGCAACAGCCGGCGACGGTGCTACGCAGTATGAAGCGAAGTGCTTAGGCCTGCTTACGGCATCGGAGGAGCGTCGGCCGTATAGCCGTTCGGATAGAAGTGCACCCCGGTGACGATCTTCACGGCCCGGCTTCCGAACCAGAGCGTATTGTCGTCGGCCACCCGGAATTTGTTGATGCTTTGACCCGGTTGCGGCATGGGCACGAAGCTGAATTTGCGGGTTTTCGGATCGTACTTGACGATCA
>Ga0187863_10003736_pt1 | contig 11098 bp, 6 predicted proteins | sample June2016WEW_11_1_FD_132975 | JGI IMG/M metagenome (GOLD analysis project Ga0187863, IMG submission 132975) | Peatland microbial communities from SPRUCE experiment site at the Marcell Experimental Forest, Minnesota, USA - June2016WEW_11_10 | ecosystem: Environmental > Terrestrial > Soil >...
CGAAGAGAAAGACCCCCACGATCACTCCAAAGATCCAGGCCCGCCACCAATGAGCGGGTCGCTTCCGGCGATCTTTGTGAGCACCACGCCGGCGGAATTGCTGGTGACCCGCGGCGCGCCCCAGCTTTCGCCCATTTCGAAAACAAAGCTGCTTTACGTTATCAACACCGATGACAATATCTTCCTGGATGTGCCCACGCAGAATTACTACGTGCTGCTGTCCGGGCGGTGGTACCAGGGGAGATCGTTGAACGGACCATGGACCTGGATATCCGGGAGCCAGCTTCCGGGCGATTTTGCGAAGATTCCCGCCGACAGTCCGAAGGCGAGCGTGCTGGCATCCGTTCCCGGCACTCAACAGGCCAGGGAAGCGGTGATCGCCAATCAGATTCCTCAAACCGCAGCAGTGCGACGAGCCGAAGCCAGCCTCGAGGTCCGCTATGACGGTGCGCCGCAGTTCCGCCCCATCGAGGGCACATCTCTGGAATATGCCGTCAACACCGCCAACGACGTCATTCACGCCGGATCCCGCTACTACGCATGCCACAACGGCGTGTGGTTCGTGGGCGAGACGCCGGAGGGACCCTGGGCGGTGGCCGACACGATTCCGGTGGAGGTCTATCAGCTCCCGCCAAGCTGTCCGCTGTTCCATGACCGCTACGTCTATGTGTACGGCGCAACGCCCGATGTTGTGTATTTCGGATATACGCCCGGATATCTCGGCTCGTACGTGTCTGACGGTGTCGTCCTGTTCGGCACCGGCTGGTTTTATCCCCCCTGGATCGGCGATTATTGGTTCGGCTGGCCCTGGACGTGGGGCTTCGGTTTCGACTTCGGCTACTGGGGTGGCGGATGGTTCTGGCGGCCGGTGGGTGGTTACTGGTGGTATCACGACCCCTGGTTCGCGCATCGCGTCTATAGCGAGCACTGGAATCCCCAATGGCACCCCGGGGACGCCGAGCGGTTTCACAACAACGCAAACGTCTACAACCGATGGCAAGGCAATGCCGTCGTAAAGCGGGAGGCCGGCCCAGCGGGTGGAGCCCGCCTCGCGACACAGGGACAGGCGCGTGACTTATACGCGAGCCACAGCGGGCAGGTCTGGGAGCACCGCCAAAACGGATGGTACAGACAGGGAAACGACGGCACGTTTTCGCCGTCCCGACCGGAGTCCGGGCTCGAGAATCAGCGGCAATCGCGTTCGCTCGGTGAATCCCGCTCGAATGAGTTTCACGGTTTCGGATCGAACATCGGCGGCGGCATGCCACGAACCGGGTTCGGAGGGTTTAGAGGAGGCGGCGGCCGTCGCTGACGAGCGGTGGAACCGGTGGTCTCTTCGAAGCGGCACATCAGCAGCGGAGAGGGCCTCGCTTTCAACCGGCTACGGGGTCTGAAGAGAAGGAAACGCATCGAGCAGAGTTTTGGCTGGCTGAAAACTATCGCTTCGAATCTGTCTCCGCCACCCTGAAGAAATCGTGGCCGCCGGGATCGCGGCCTGCTGGTTCAATTACCCGAGCTCTTGTCGCCTCGGGTGAAAGTGACCGAGCAGGGGCGCCCTTCGACGCGTTTCCCCTCCCCCGAATCGCCGGAAAACTTCGCCTCGATGTGGTACCCGTATTGGGTGCCAGCCGGACGATGTCCAACAGCGGCCTCGGCGGCGCCCACCAGACCATCAGCGTAGATCCTGGCCGAGCCATCAGACAGAATTTTGCCATCCAGTTGCAGCCAGCCGGGCTTGTTCCTGATCCCTTTTTCGCCATGCAGAACCGCGTCTTTCACGATCGAGGGAAACCTGAAGGAGTACCCCATCGCGCCTGCGGCGTTCTCGCAGGAGAGTACGGTGTCCCATGTGCCGTCGAAACGGTTGTTCTCATCGGCGGCGATGGTGACGGCGGGGGCGACCGTGCAAAGGGCAAGCGCGATGAGCCACCGCAGGCGCGGCGGAATCGGATGACCTGGCCGATTGAAAATGCTCATGATGCTTTTCTTCGCCGCCCGACAGCTGTCCGCCTGACGCCCTAACCGAGCCGCCGTGCCGGGCTCGGGAATAGAGACTGATGCGACGCCGTTGCCAACAGCCGGGCTCACACAGTATATCGCGAGCGCAATAATCGTGGGATCGATGGATGCCGGTCCCGATCCACTCTCTGGGTCTGGCCCGACGCCGTCCCCGCCGGAGGGAATCCGGCGAGGCGTTGAACAATTCGTTCGGAGCCGGAGGCAAGCGGGTTTCGGGGGATTCCAGCCGTTTATTCGAGTGGCTGACTCAGAGGCCCCTGGACAATTCGCCTTCGTAACACCAATGCCACTGCGAGCAGCGCGGTTACCAGAAGAATCACCGAGGAGGGTTCCGGAACCCCGGTGGCAGGCTCGCTGTTGCCGATACCGGGGCTGAACTCCAGCTCGTAACCATTCGGTACTGTAATCACGGGATCGATGAACGCAGATGACGAGGCGCCTCCGTTACCCGCAGATTGAATATCTTCTTTCAGCGAGACCTCATAGACGATATTCGTGAACTCTGAATACGTTCCCGTTTCATTGAACCCGCCGCTCATGGTTGACCCGGCTTCGGCTATCACCGCGCCACCTACACCAGGTGTTGAAACAAAGCCTGCGCCTAAGGTGCTGGAAGAGTCAAACGTCACACATGGTTTGGGGGGGCCGCAGTCCTCGACGCCATACACTACATTCGCTTCGTCATCGACTCCCGTACCCGCCGCACCGGAAATTACCATTTGCACAAGAGTGTCACCGGATTGTAGCGATCCCGCCGTGGAAGTAGAAGTGGATCCGGTCGCCGTAACTCCGACTTGCACGGCCGCGGGAGTGGCGCCTCCGCCAACTTGCACCACCTCGAAATAGTAGTCAAACTGGCTCTGCGCGCCACCGCCGGTACTGCCGGCGACTGTAGCACTTAGGGTTGGAAACGGGAATCCCATCGCGCTGATTGTGCTATTCAGCCCGACCGACAACATTCCCGGGGTGTTGACACCGGTTTCTTGCAGATCTGGGATAAAACTCGTGATGTTGTAATTTTCGCCAAAGCTGGCCAAAGGCCCACTCTGCGTTGCGGTTTGGAGAAAGTTGCCGGAGCACGGGTTTGTGGTGCACCCGCTCACGGTTGCGCTAATAGTAGCGATAGGCAGCGTGTCACCCCGCCCCGGCGCAGTCAAGCATACGAATGCGGCCAGGGTGAGAAAGAATATTGGTGTTCGCTTCAGCGTACCTGTCGTCAAATGCCTGGCCAGCCTGCTGCTGACAAGAAATCGTAGTACTTTGGGTGCGGCGAGCTTCACGTTTAAGTCCTCCTGGTCCGTTTCGAACCACTAGTGAAAATCGGGCTGAATGCGAACGTCTTTTTGCGTGCAGACTAGAGTGAGCGTCACGGCGTTCTTGTATCAGTGATTTTCCGGGCCGCCCATGGCCCTGGCGGAAGGTCTCCCGGCGCGCAAGGAACCTGCATGGTAAACTTGCGGGAAACACGGAGGGTTTCAAGGGGTGGACGGGCCTGTCCAGGCGACAGATGCCGAACTGGTTTACGGCGTCCAGTCCGGCGACGAGTCGGCGGGCACGGACCTCTTCCGAAAGTATTCAGAACGAGTCTTCTATCTCGCTCTGCGCGAACTCAGGTCGATGGCCGACGCCGAGGATGTTCGAGCGGAAACTTTTCTCCGGGTTCTGAAAGCCATCCACAAGCGGCAGATAGCTTCGCCGGACGCGTTGAGACTTTTTATCCTCGGAATAGCGCGCAACGTCATTCTGGAGACCCTGCGGTCGCCGTTGCGCGAGGCGCGGGGCGAGATTCCGGAGGTGCCCGCACCCGAGGTTGCGGAGATAGTGGACGACGACGTTCGCCATTCGATTCAAGCCGCCATTGGACGCCTGAAACCCCGTGAGCGCGAATTCCTGCGTCTTCACTACTATGAGGATCTGCCCAAGGAAGAAATCGCACGCCGGCTTGGAGTGGATGAAGAGCGGGTCCGGCTCGTGAAAAGCCGCAGTCTGAAAAGCTTCCGTGAAATGTACCGCCGCACCCGAAAAATCGCCGATACGAAAAGAGGTGGGCCATCACTCAAGGTTTGAGTCACGAAAAAATTCAGCGCGAAGGATGGGCGGAGGAATATGTTCGCGGCCGCCTGGCGCCCGAAGATAGCGCCGCCTTCGAGGAACACTATTTCGGATGCGACCGGTGCTTCGCGGAAGTGCAGGAGATGGAGATCTTCGTCTCCGGCATGAAGGACGCCGGCCGAAGGGGGCTGCTTAACCCCGAATTGGATCCGAGCCCAGTCTCCGCGGGCTGGCTGATGCCTGCGTTTCTTTTTGCCGTGTCGGCGCTGCTGCTCCTGGCCGTTGGACTTGGATACATGCTCTTCATCCGGCTGCCCAACAGTGAGGCGCGCCTGCAAACGGCGCTTGCGGAATCCCATCGCACGGAGGCCCAGCTGGCGGAATTGAACGCGAGAGCTTCTTCCGAAGCCGTTCCCCAAGCCAACGTCCCCGTAGTAATCCTTACCGCCGATCGCTCCGCAAACGAACCCGCCGACCACTTGACGATCGGCAAGCGGACTACCGAGGCTTTGCTTTGGATCGACATCCCGCCGCAGCCTGCCGGCACGCAATTTCAAATTACGATCACGGCCGCCGATGGTTCCGGCAAAACAATTCGCGGGCTGGAGCGCAATGAAAACGGCGCGCTGGCCGCCAGCATACCGGTGAACGACCTGGCTGCCGGCACGTACGTCGTGCGCCTGTACCCGGCACAAGCGCCTGGCGGAATGATCGCGGAATACCGTATGACCGTGTCGCGAGAATAGGCCTCCATGAGGTCCTTAGGCCTGATTCTTGCCGCGTCCCTGGCGTTCGCGCAAAGTCCTGAGGTTCAGCGCGTGCTGGACGAGTCGAAAAAGCAGATGGGCCAGCAGCATTTCGACGCGGCCATTGAACTGGCCCAGCAGGCGATCGAAATGAGCCGCGCCACGAACGATCAAAAGGCGCTTGCCGCTTCCTATCTGCGCCTCAGTTTCGATTGTTTTTATGCGCGCAAATTGCCCGCCGCCATTGCTGCCGCGGAGCAGTCCCAGGCGCTGGCTAAGAGCATAGACGACAACGGGCTGCTTGCAAAAGCGTTGGGAGCGGAAGCCGACGCTTTGCGCGACGAAGGCAAGCTGGAGGATGCCCGGGAAACTTACGAAAGGCAACTGGTTTACATCCGAGACACCGGGGACAAGCGCGGCGAAGCGATCCACCAGCGCATGATGGCTCTGCTCTATCGGCGGATAGGCGATAAAAAACGGGCCATTGAAAATGCCCAAAATGCATTGAGTCTGGCGCGTGAAATCAGGGATCGGGAGCAGGAAGCTGCTTCCTTGTTTGTCCTGGGGGCGATCGAGCGCGAACAGCAATTGGATGCTCCGGCAATTGAGCATCTAAGCGCCGCGCTCCAAATGCCCGAAACGACAGCGCAAACGCGCGCGCAAATTCTACAGTCTCTGGGGACGGCTTATTGCGATCAAAAGCAATACAGCCGGTGCCTTGAAATGATGAGGCAGGTACTGGATCTGGCCGTCTCCTCCGGCGTTCCGCAGCAAATCGCGTGGAGCCACCACAAGCTCGCTTATGCGGAGGCGTTGACAGGCGCGCGCGCCGATGCATACGCCGATGACCTGGAAAGCCTGCGAGTGCTGCGGTCGGCCGACCACGACCTGTACGACGAAGCAATGTTTCTCTCGCAGACCGGGGATGAACTGGTCGACCTGGGGCGTGTTCGGGAGGCCATCTCCTGCTTCACACAAGGAATTGTGCTGATCGAACAACTTCGGCAGGGACTGGTTCCCACAGAGGATGCCATGGCGAAGGCGGCGTCGGCAGGCGAGACGAAACCCCTCTTCGACAAGACGATTGACGCTCAGTTCGGCATCGATCCGGCGCAGGCGTTTCAGACGCATGAGCTGGCCCAGGCGCGCGCGTTCCTGTCGATTCTCTCCGAAGCGAGAATCGACTTGCGGCAGGGCCTCTCCGAGGCCGAGCGCGCCCGCGAAGCGGCTCTGCATCGCCAGATTGCGGGCATCCGGAAGCAACTCTGGCAGCCTGATCTGACCAGCGAGGCCGCCTCTGAAAAGAACGCCGAACTCGAGTCGGCTGAGGACTCGCTGGCAAGCTTCCGCCTGGAGATACGAAAGAAAAACCCCCGTTTGGCGGATGTGCAATATCCGCTTCCGCTGGATGTTGGCCAGGCGCGGCAGATGCTGAAGCCTGGCACCACCTTGATCGAGTACTCACTGGGCGACAAGCGTTCCTTCGTTTGGGTGCTCTCGCACGAACAGTTCGCCGCGGCGGAGTTGCCGCCCGGCAAAGCAATCGAGTCGCAGGTGAACGCACTTCGCGAGCTGCTGACGCCGCGCGCCTCAGGCCTAACAGCGAAGCAATCGGAAAACGAGATTGCGCGATCGGCATCGCGTCTCTACGCCACGCTGTTGAGTCCTGTCGAAGGCAAGCTTGCTGGTAGCCGCGAACTTGTCATTGTCCCGGATGGAGCGCTGTATTACCTGCCTTTTGAGACTCTCTCCCAATCCGGCAAATACCTGCTGGAAAGATTTCCCGTTTCCTACGCCGCGTCGGCAACATCTTTCCTGGGAGTCAAGGCCGAGCCGCCGTCGGTGCAGAACGGGAAGGATCTGCTGGCGTTTGGCGATCCGGATTATGGTGCTGGCCGAATCGACGCAAAGAGCGGCTTCGATCTGAGCGCGCTGCCGTATTCGCGCGCGGAAATCGACACCATCGGCGCGTTGTTTCCGCGCGAGGCGAGGACCATTTACCTGGGAGCCGCTGCCCGCGAACAAGCGGCGGTCACCGAGCCTCTTCTCCAGTACCGGTACATTCACTTCGCCGTGCATGGTTTACTCGACGAGGCGCATCCGGGCCAGTCCGGTTTGGCGCTGACGCCGGGAAAGGACGATGATGGCGTTCTGCGCGTGGATGCGATTCCTGCACTGCGGCTGCAAGCGGATGTGGTTACGCTTTCCGCCTGCAATACGGGCTTGGGTCAATTGGTTTCCGGCGAAGGCATGCTGGGACTCGTTCGCGCGTTTCTTTACGCCGGCGCGTCGAGCGTGAACGTGAGCTTGTGGAACGTCAACGATGCGGCAACCGCGGCGCTGATGAAAGAGTTTTACCGGAATCTCATCCGCTCTGTTCCGCCGGACCAGGCCCTGCGTATCGCCAAAATTGCGCTTCTTCATAATCAGAACGCATTGTGGCGACACCCGCACTACTGGGCGCCGTTTGTGCTGTGGCTGCGCTAGCTTCAAGGCGCCGCTTGTTGACGTAGAGCCCGTAGAGCAGAGTCGACATTTGGTTGGCGCCGGGCCGCTGACTATCTCATAGAGCACCGCCGCGAACGAGAAGAAGACCAGACGCAAAACCAGCACGATGATACACTCGGCGTAGCCTGATGGGAAACGAATCGAGACAATTCGAGCGAACAGCACACGCATGCTGATTATGTTTCGGCCCGGGGGCGCGATCCGCCAGTCAGCTTCGCCCATAGCGACCAGCGCGATTTCCGCACGGTGGCAGCGTCCCGTGCGCTTGATTCGCGGTACGCGCCGCACTGCAGTCGCCATAGCCTCCAGCTGCGCGGTCGCCTGCCGCCGGGCTGCGGCTGTTTGGGTAAGGGCGGCGGTCATCCTGGCCGTTGCCGGGTGGACGGTGGTTTCATTCAGCCATCCCTGCGTCGCGCAGACCAACCCGGCCCCGTCCAGTGCCAGCCAACCGGCGAATAATCCGCCAAACGCTCCGGCGGTGTTGCCCGGCGAGGGACTCGCGCAACATGACTTCTTCTACGCGGGCGAGGCGAAGGAAGAACGGATGTCCATCGTGCGCGGCGGCCAGGTGATCTGGTCCTATACCAATCCCGGCCGCGGCGAAATTAGCGACGCGGTGCTGGAGCCGAATGGGAATATTCTTTTCGCTCACCAGTTTGGCATCACCGAGATTACCCTGGATAAGAAGGTGGTCTGGAATTACGACGCGCCTGGGCAAACGGAAATCCACACAGCGCAGCCGATCGGTGAAAACAGCGTGTGGTTCATCCAGAACGGAAATCCGGCGAAGTTCGTTGTCATCGACAAAACCACCGGCAAGGTCGAACACGAGTTCGAGCTTTCCGTCGGAAACCCCGCCAGCGTCCACCCTCAGTTCCGCCAGGCCCGGTTGACGGCCGCCGGGACGATTCTCGTTGCGCACATGGACGCTCACAAGGTCGTTGAATACGATCTGGACGGCAAGGTGCTTTGGTCCTACCCCGTGACCAATTGCTGGTCGGCCGTGCCGCTCGCAAACGGAAACATCCTGATTTCAGGGGGCCATGAGAAGTTCGTGCGCGAGATCAATCGCAAGGGCGAGACGATTTGGGAGTGGAGCCCAGCCGACACGCCGGAATACAGGATTGCCAACGCCCAGATCGCGACGCGGCTGCCCAACGGCAACACGATCATCAATAACTGGTTTAATCAGTGGTCCGATACGATTGACCCGGAGAACGCGCCGGTGCAGGCCATCGAACTCACGCCCGACAAGAAGGTGGTGTGGGCCCTGCGCTCGTGGAAGCCGCCCGCGGACCTCGGACCCTCCACCACGATTCAAATTCTCGACGATGTGTACGGGCCCGCCGTTCTGCCTGGAAAGGGGCTCGATCAGCACCCGTTTCTTCTAACCGGCGAGTGGGATCACAGGAAAACGGAACAAACCTTATACGTCGTTCGCGGCGGCAAACTGGCGTGGAAGTACGCGATTCCGACCAGTATCGATCAGGGCGAGCAGGAACTGGGAGACGCCACGATGCGCTCGAACGGCAACATCGTTTTCTGCCGCAAAGTCGGCGCGACCGAAATCACGCCCGAAAAGAAGATTGTCTGGGACATGGTCGCGCCCAAAGGCGCGGAGATTCATTCGGTGCAGCCCATCGGGCTCGACCGTGTACTGGTGATGCAGAACGGCAATCCCGCGAAATTGATGCTGATAAACACGGTCACTGGCCAGACGGAAAAAGATCTGGTGCTTCCGGTTCCCCAGCCGGACCGGCCACACCTGCAATTCCGACGCGTCCGCCAGACCAGAGACGGTACTTTTCTCGCCGCGCATTTGGACGCTGGCAAAGTCGTGGAGTACGACGCGGCGGGAAAGGCCATCTGGACATATCGCGTTAATCTTCCATGGTCGGCTGCGCGGCTCAGGAATGGCAACACGCTGATTACAACATTTCCCCCGGCCGTGATCGAGGTGAACAAACAGGGTGAAATCGTTTGGGAATTCTCGCCAAAGGATGCCCCACAGTACCAATTCTTCCATTTTCAGGAGGCGAGCCGGCTCGCCAACGGCAACACCGTGATTAGTAACTGGTGTCCCAACAGACTGAAGGACACGAAGAAGTGGCCCGGTTCCGTTCAGGTGCTGGAAGTGACACCGGAGAAGAAAGTAGTTTGGGCGTTGAGCCAATGGGGAAACCCCGATCTCGGCCCGGCGTCCTCCATTCAGTTGCTCGACGAACCAGGCGTTCCGGAAAACGGGGACTTGCAACGGTAACCCGTGTCCGCTGGATCGCGACCACCCTACGGATCGACGCGCGAACTGAGAAGTGGTCTGATATTTCGTGTTAGTGGCAGCGAGGGGTCGCCTGTGATGTGTGGATCACCGGCGACAAGGCGATTCGTCGTTCCTAACCCCACAGCCGGAGCTCTCCACCGTGCCAACGATCAGACCGAAGTTCCGCGCCGCCGCCGTCCCATACGTCCAGTTGGCCTGCCATGTCCTTCCGGATGATGTTTTACGCGCCTCGATTCAAACCCGACAGGGGCCGAAGCGATTTGAAGGTATACTGGCGCGGAGCTGAGAATTCGGACTGGAGACACCGTCTGATACCATCTCGGAGCGAGGTTTAAGCTGTTGCTGAAAACAAGGACTTGGGTGATCGCGGCATTGATCGGGCTGGTTGCCGTGCAATTGTTGCAGATCATGATTGTTCTGCACCGTGAATCGTTGACGTTCGACGAGGGAGACCACATGTACGCCGGCTACCGGATGTGGAAGACGGGTGACTTTGGTTTGAATCCCGAGCATCCGCCTTTGGTCAAGCTGCTCGCGACCCTGCCGGTCCTGGGAGAGAAGTTATGGCTACCTCCGCTTAAGGGGATTTTCTTCAAAGGCGATGCCGCGCTCGGCGCACAACAATGGCTCGCCCACAATGATGGTGGAAGCCAGCGGTTGGTCTTTCGTATGAGGCTCGCGACGGCGCTACTGGCCGTCGCGCTTTCGCTGGTCGTTTTTTTTGCGGCGCGCGAATGGTTCGGAACTACCGCAGCGCTGGTTGCCTTGACGCTGACAGTTTTCGATCCCAACATTCTGGCCCACTCCGGCCTGGTAACCACTGATCTCGGGGCCACTCTCTTCTTCCTGTCGACAATCTACGCCTTCTATCGCTATGTGAAGCAGCCTACCCTGCTGCGACTGGCTATCGCTGGAATCGTGTTTGGGCTCTTGCTCGCCACCAAACACTCGGGAGTTATGCTGGGGCCCATGCTGCTGGTTCTGGTGGGATGGGAAGTCGCCGTGACGCCCAAAGGTGCACGGGCTCGCCTCGCGATGCGGTTATGCGGCGCCCTCGCCACGATGATACTTCTGGCTGTCGGGGTTCTGTGGGCGTTCTATGGCTTCCGCTATGCGGCCCGGCCGGCTGGGCTCCAGTTGATCCCCAGCCTTGCACAATACTCGCAAGGACTGAACACGTTCGATCGTGGCGTCATCTGGTGGATGGCGCATCTGCGTCTGCTTCCCGAGTCTTACTTGATGGGGATCGTGGATATTCGCGAGTTTGCCAAAAACTTCACCACGTTTGCGTTGGGTAACTGGTACCCGCACGGCGTCTGGTGGTATTTCCCCGTCACCATCGCCATCAAGAGCACGCTGGGAATGATCGGCCTGGTCCTGCTCTGGGGATTCGCGATCACGACCGGCAGATTGGGCAAGGGTGGGGATCATTCCCGCTCCCTGGTCTATCTCATTTTCGTCGGGGTAGCCTACCTGGCTACGGCCGGAGTGA
>Ga0187863_10003742_pt1 | contig 11083 bp, 7 predicted proteins | sample June2016WEW_11_1_FD_132975 | JGI IMG/M metagenome (GOLD analysis project Ga0187863, IMG submission 132975) | Peatland microbial communities from SPRUCE experiment site at the Marcell Experimental Forest, Minnesota, USA - June2016WEW_11_10 | ecosystem: Environmental > Terrestrial > Soil >...
ATCCGCACCGCGCCAGTGAACCACTCGGACGGACCCTTGGCGGAGGGTCGCGAGCCAATTCTCTTGATTTCCATATCTTGTATTCCCTCACCTGCTGTCTTTCTATCCGTTTATTCTACTTCCTAAGCCGCTCGGACTCGTATCGTAAGTCAGTTCCGGGCCCCAGGCTCCCTTGTATGCGAGCTGCGCGACGAGCGCGAACGGTTCTATCTTCTTTCACGGACGGGAAACCGCCGACAGATGGAGGGAGCGACTAGAATTTGCGAAGAAGGGAAAGGGTGCCCAGTTTGCCCTCTTCGCTCATCGCGGCTTGAATGGGAGTAAGCTCAATTCTTTCGAAGGTATGGCGGGGACGACGAGACTCGAACTCGCGACCTCTGCCGTGACAGGGCAGCGTTCTAACCGACTGAACTACGTCCCCTTCAATAACTTACGACGATCCCACTTGGCCGGCGTCGGTAGTGGTGTCGGTTCGTTCTTCTGTCACTGTGGCTCTTTCTCCTGCGAAGACGAACCTAACGAATATAAGCCTTCAGGCGCTCGACTGCAATCAACTTATGCTTCGGGGCAAAGAGCGTCCCCCCTTGGCAGGGCTTGCAGGAAAAATGTGTACACGAGTAAGTACCGCATTTCGCTATTTTAGACACTCATTTTCTCATCGTCCGGTAACCCGTTATGTGAACAGAGCTAGACCCATAAGAACGAGCTGGTTACGGGTCCGTATCCACAGCAGGACTGGCACGGAAAGTGCTCCTATTACTATCGGTATAGTTGTTAGGTTCAGCCGCAGTCGGATTGGGTCTGCTGTGGCATGGGAACAGGTGCATCGGAAGCTGCGATGGTGAGGCCCCGGTTATTTCAAAACTCAGGAGGTTCAAAGGTGCGCCCAATTAAATTATATGTAGTCGTTTTTCTCTTGGCGCTCACAATGCTTGGCCCGGGACTGATCTCTGCTTCCGCCGATACATTTACTCTCTCGGGAACGTTCACGGATGGTTCTACGCTCAGCGGCACCATTGTGATAGACACGGTAGCCGGAACTGTTGACTCTGGAGATCCTATTACTTCGGCACCGGACTCTGGCTCGTATCCCTTCCTGTATACACAGGGGACCGTTTCGTCTGTTTACTATGCGCAGTTTGGTACGACTTCTCTTTTTAGCTTCCCCTTTGTGGACCTGGTATTTCCGACGACTTCGCTCGTCGGTTATACGGGTGGAAATCTTTGCTCCGTCGATAACCCCTGTACCTATACAGACTCAACGCTTGATTTGGTGACCGCTACGCTGGGCCTTCAGTCGGGAACTTCAGCGGCGCCCGAGCCTGCCACGTTTGTGCTGCTGAGCATGGGACTGATCTCTCTGGGTTGGATGCGCAAGCGGCGTTGCCAATCGCTGACCGACGCGAATCAATTGGCATAGGTCTACTGATATCATCCTCCGCGGCGAATGCTCCTTTTTCGCCGTCCTGATTCCCGAGAAGCTGAGATTGTGATCAAAGGGATAGAACCTGACAGATGTCACCGGATCACGTTGCGAAAGCCTCCTTCCCCGGGAAAACTCGTCTGGCCTCTCTAGACGGCTTAAGGGCGATCTCTTTTGCTCTGGTGCTGTTGGGGCACCTCGATAGAACCCGCAATCTCGGGAAAATTCCCTATATCGATGTCTTCGGGGATTTGGCACATTTGGGTGTCGTAATATTCTTCGTAATCTCAGGGTTTCTCATCACCGGTTTGCTCATCGAGGAATACGACAGGACGGGCCGTATCTCATTGAAGCTTTTTTACACGCGCCGAGCACTCCGGATTCTTCCAGCTTCATTCGCGTACATCGGTATTATCGGCCTGCTGTCGAAAGCTGGATACATAACGCTCAGTCGCCACGACCTGCAGTACGCCTTTAGCTATCTTGTCAATTACAAGCTGGACCGGTCCTGGTTTATCGGGCATCTTTGGTCGCTTTCGGTCGAGGAACAGTTCTATCTCCTCTGGCCGTTGGTTTTTTCAATCGTCAGCCCCCGACACCGGATTTGGGCCTCGGCCGGATTCGTCGCCATGGGGCCAGCCGCGCGTTTTTTCGGCTGGCTACTGCTCCACGGGAGTCCCTATCGCAATCTTGAAATGTTTCCCATGGTGGCTGACAGTCTCGCCGCAGGTTGTTTACTGGCTGTGCTGCGTGGACGCCTGGAGACCCAGTCGGCTTACCTGCGGCTTTTCCGTCCCTGGATATCAGCACTCTTGGTGGGTATGGTTCTGGCCATCAACCGATACACCGGATATACGATCGTCAGCGTCTTCGGGGGGCTGCTCATCAACCTTCAGCTCGCGGTCTTGATGCACCGCTGTATGTACTGCAGGGGTGACGCTTTGGGCCGATTCTTGAGCTGGCGCTCGATTTCTTTCGTGGGCGTGCTCAGTTATTCGCTCTATGTCTGGCAACAGCCTTTCCTGCATAGTGGTTCGGCGGCATGGGCGAGTTCCTTTCCGGAGAATATTCTGCTGGCTGCGGCAGCTGCCTTAGTGAGCTACTTCCTACTCGAGAAGCCGTTCATGAAGCTGCGCGATCGTTTTCGAGTCGTAAAAATCGGGCGTGAGGCAAGGCCATTGCAGTTAATCCTAACAGGACGGGAGCTAGCGTCCACGCGACGAGCGTTTTTGAGATGACGTTTTGGAGCACGGCGCGGCCGCTCAAGATCCGATGTTCGATTGTGTAAAGCGCGACTTGAATCGTTGCGGGGACCGCTTCTCCGAGCAACTAAGGGAGGCGTTGCTCAACCCGGGAACTTGGGCGGTGCTGAGTTATCGGCTCCGGCGATGGGCTTACACTCTACGTGCACCGAAGGCCATTCGAAAATTACTCGGTCCGTTGTCGAGCACCGTGCAGCTATGCACAGTCTTAGCTACAAACATTGATTTGCCCGTAACGGCTGAAATTGGCCCCGGACTCTACATCCCGCACACAGGCTTCATCGTCGTTACAGTTGGTGCGATTATCGGGAGCAATTGCACCCTGACGCAGGGCGTCACAATTGGGCACGGCAGAGGAGGGAAGAGGTCGGATGACGGCATTCCCGTCATCGGAGACCGGGTTTACGTGGGACCTTCGTCCGTCGTCATCGGCGCTATCACCGTAGGACACGACGCGCTGATCGGAGCCGGTGCGATTGTGATCCGTCCGGTGCCCGCTGGCGGCGTTGTCGTGGGGAATCCGGCGCGCGTGATTTCAACCCACGGTTCGTTTGACCTCATCAGCTATCCGGATATGTTAGCAGACAAGAGCCGGGCGGCAGCCATTGCGACCCTACGGTCTTCCGAAGTCGAATCAGATGGCTTGCCTGTGTCTCAGTGAACTTGAGCGAGCGACAGCGTGGGGAGACCAAGGGCGGCATCCATCGCAAGTCCCCCAGGACGTTGCCGGCTTCGTAGACACCGGGCTAGTTTAGCGTGAGCGTCCGTGCACGGGGAGTAGTATTGAAGGATGAATCCGTCGGTCTATAGGGCTCCGCATTGGAGTGCCCAAGAGTAATCTGGCTCGCTACGTGGTGCGCAACCTGAGCCGAACCTTCCTCCGTGACGTGACCCTGATCGTAAAACACGCCAAGCCGCGTCTCGAGCAGTTGCTGCAGATCGACTGTTTCCAGGCCATATTCTTCTGCCACACGAACTACAACTTCGTCCACGAGAGAAACCAGATAAAATAACGCCGTATTTGATAGGAATTTCCATTCTCCGTCGTTTCTTGCCCCTCCTATTTTGCCCATCCAAAGGTTGCAGTCTTCGCGCTCTGTCATTTGATCTTTGTAGAACCATGGCTGACGGACGAAAATGATGCGGCGCGCTTTGCCCTTGGCTAATTCGATCGACTGGCGCAGGCCTTTTTCCAGGCCGAGCAACATCGCGAATGGATCGGAGGTGAGCGGGGAGAGATGTCCATTCATTTTCCTGCGTTGCCTCGCGCACGCGATCAGTTTCTTCCCGACGGGCGACAAGACTGCCGAACGCCTCTTTTGTCGATACCAGATACGCTTGGCAACTTCGCCGAGAGCCGTCTGTCGCAGCTTAAACCACGCGAACTGCATGTCCGGATACTGTTCAAAGCATTTTTCCGCAGGGAGCGGAGTGGCGGCACAGCTTGACCGCGCCCCTTCGAGCAGCCAGCGTATGGCGCATGCGATTCCCGTTCCAAACAAGATGAGATCGAGATCGCGATACCGCGGCAGCACCTTTTCGAGCGTCAAGGCCAAGGCTTGTGCGTCCATCTCCGGCACGCCTATATTGCCCACGTGAACATCCTCGGCGTCGAGCGAGTGTAAATGCCGGCGAAGGATGCGTTCGAGTGCGGCGGGCCAGGACTTTTCCTGAGTAATCATGTTGCACTCAACGAAACTCCCTCCCACGGCGAGAACCCTATATAGTTTACCCTTCGCCACTTTCGGTACTTCATTGCCTCGCTCACCATCGGAGTTGCAACTCGTTTCGACGGGATTCCTCAGGTAAGGTGATACTTCTGGGAGCGTCGCGAAGACCTGTCTTGAGTAGGGACGGCGGACATAATAGCGCAGGTCGCATCGGACCCACAGGCGAGCCAGAGCCTCCGCTAAAACAAAGACGCCAAAGGTGATGCCGAGAATGCTGACTAGCAATAGATAAAAGTCAGACGGACTCGTGATTCGCATGTGATTTTAACCTCGCATCTGTGGATTTTGCGGGTGCTTATTTGAAAACTCGATCACTGTGAACAGGCCACGAATGACGTTGCGTGCAGGCTCACAACATTAGTCTGAGAAGCCCAGCGCCATCGGCATTTATGCCGGCAGCTCCCCGTGAAATGTCGATTGAGCTACCGGTGCCGCGAGGCTTGTTGTTGATGAGGTAAGCCGCTTTAGCAGGCAATCCGGTCACTAGCACCGTGTGTACTCCGGAGGGGAGGAGCAAGGTGGTTCCCTCGAAGGTTCCATCACTGCCCACCGGGAAATAGATCGCCGTACTTCCAAACGTGGCACCCTCGAAGGCCGTCCCGCCGGTACTTTGCAAATGGAATGCCGGAACCATCGGTGCGCCACGATCAGCTGCCTGCAAGACGTGCAAGAAGCGCACATCCGCCGGCTTGCCGGGGTCTTCGACGCTGAGTATGTAGCGGGTCGGCTCTAATTGAGCGATCGGATTCAGTGTGTTCGCGGCGTCGGTCGCTGTAATCAGGGGACGCGGGGGTTGAAGCGTTTGGATGAATAACCGTTGCCCGCTTGCGAGGGTTTCGGTTGCCACGTTCCCGTTGATGCTCGGGTTCGCGATCAAGCTCAGGTTGAAGCGTTTGAACAGGCCCTGATCGCGCGACGTGGCGCGGTCATAGATCACGATATAGTCACTCAGGTACCACACGATGGAGCGAGTGGCTTGGCTGATGTTGATTGCGCTGTTTTGGGGGGCATCAGCGTCCGGACGGTTATAGAGATTGGTTAGCGTACTCGTTGCATAGATATAACCCGGCCCAGCACTACTGATGGTTTCCGGATCACCCGCGTTGCTGCCCTCCATCCACTGGCTTCCGTTATTCCATTCCCCGTGCTCGTACCACTGAAGATCGGGCGGCGACCCTCCGGGGCAAGCACAGCTATTCTGTAGCGACAGAGTGTTGTGATACACACTTGTCATGCCCACGCCATTATTGTCGTAATTGCTCATTTCCTTGGTTAGCCATTCGCCTCTGCGATAGATCTCAAACTGTCCGCCGTCACCGACCTGATGATTGATCGAGATCCAGCTGGCGCGGTAATCGAACAGCGTATTGTTTGAACTCCAATCGCTGTGCGCCACGATCCGGCCGGCGAAGGGGTCATAGAAAACGGTTGAGAAGCTGGGGCGCGGGTCAGAGGCAGTTGGGGCCGTCGGATCGAGCAACATGTAGTAAAGGATGGATTCGGCAAAGCTCCAAGGCGAAGTAATTCGAGACAGTAACGCGGCAGGGCCACCTTGCGTTGCCGTCACCGAGAGCCAACGAGCGGCGTTGATATGCGCAGTTTTTCCCGTTTGCTCATCAAGAAGTGAAAGAAGGGCAAAAGGCTGCATGGAATCCGGAGTTACCCAGAGCCGCAGCAGATCTCCATAGCTGCTGTACTGAAACACAGGGCCCGTCCATGCCTGCGTGGCAAAGGTTTTCGGCGTAGGAGTCAGCGAGGAGATGTATCCGACGACATAACGGTCCCAGACCGGTGAGCCAATCAGCCGGATTTGCGGACCGGAGTAGCTCGCGTTGTCAAAACCAGCAGTCTTAAGCGCTAACAGTTGCCCGAGCAAAAAGCCAAATGATTCACCGTAGAGCATTCCCTCCGGCGGCAGACCGCCGCTTGCTAAGCCGAATCCGCTGCCGTTGCCTGATAGTCCGTAAGCCCTCGCTACTTCAGAGGGATCACCGAACATAGCGAATTCTTGGTAGAGCCAGGCGCCCGTCGCATTGGGAATGTAGCTACGCAACGTATTGCCCAGATGGGAACCCGGGACGCTGTCGTTCAGTGGGGGATCGTCGCTCGGGTCAATGCTGAGCGCCATCATCGTCAGCAGACGCGCGTGTCCCAGGTAATAGTTGTTGGCCGCCATGCGGTATGGCCGGTCTTTTGGCAGAAGTCGCCGGTTGTTGATGATTCCTATGGGTGAAGGATGGTCCCCGCCGGTGGTGTTGGCATTCACACAATTTCCAGCCCATCGGAGAAATATGTTGCGGACGGTCAGCTTGTCGGCTGCAGTGAGGATTGCGTTCCCGTCTTTATCGGTTGCGTTGTAGATCCAGTCCACAATGAGTGGCCACAGCTCGCCGTGTCCGTTGGCTCGGTTGTAGATGGCAAATCTGGGATCTCGGAACGGCGCATCCGGGCTCTCGCCTAAGGCCGCCTGGTTCATCGCGTACATCAGAAGGTTGCGAGCATATCTGGCGTACTGAATGCGATTACTCGGATTAGGATCAATCAGTGAGTTAAACGCAAGGACTGCTCCGTACTCCTCGGTGAGATATCCCGTGTACCCCTGAGTGTCGCCAGGATCGGGGTAATGCGGATTGGCCACGCCCCCGGGAAAGAACTGTGTGTTGTAGAGGTTGACGGCCGAATAAAGCACTGAAAGCATACCCTGCTGGTAAACCTGATTCGACGAAGTCGCCCAGCTTCGGAGTCGCGCCACATCGTTTGAGGTTATCCACAGACGCGGATGGCTGCTAGTCGGGTAGGGGATCGAGAGCGAAGAATTGCCCGCGCTGATTGTAGCCTGCGACGCCTGCGGTTGAGAGGGCATGACCTTGACTTCGGGGTTGCGCGCGGACACAGCCATCCCTTTCGAGACCAGCAAAAATAGAAGAACTGAAAGTACTGATAGACGAAGCGCAATGAGAGGGTGTGACATTATTGACCGTGTGTATGGACATTCACTGTGAAGATGTCTTCACTCCAAGCCTGCATGACGGCTCATGTGAGCAAAGCTGAGATTATGAGTGAGAACTGCAACGGGTATAGAGACGCATATAGCTTTCGTACATCGCTTCCGGAGTGAAATTCTGCTCGTAGCAACGAGATGCGCTCTGCCTGATCTGGGGAAATGCCCGGCTTCGAATTGTGGCCTGGCACAAAGCATTCGCCATGGCTTGAGGATCAGACGGCCGAGTCAACATGACCCCGGTCGACAAATGCCCAATTTCGCCCATTCCACCGACGTCGGTGACCACCGCCGGTAGTCCGGCTGACATTGCTTCCAACAACGATATTGGCAAACCCTCGCTTATCGATGACATCACGAACAAATCGGCGGAAACCAGGAATGATGAAACATCGGTTTGCTCTCCGAAGAATGTAACGCAATTGGCAAGCCCGAGACTCTCACTCAGGGCTCTGAGATCAGGGCCGAGCGGCCCATCACCCACCATCCATAGGCGCAAATCGGGAATCGTTTTGCGCGCGATGGCGACCGCGCGCAGCATCGTTGCTTGATCCTTTTCTGGCACCAAGCGCCCGACATGCAACAGAGTAAAGCCGGATTTTACTTTTGGGGCTGCCTCAGCGTTGGCTGGCGGAGTGCCATTGTACACATGAACGATCTTCTCGCGTGAGGCTAGGGGAGCCGCCAACAGGTTTCTCCTGGTGCTATCGCAAACACCAACAATCCAATCACAGAACCGCGAAGCTACAGCAAACCTCAACTCGGATTTCAGCTCGTACGGCGGCTTGACCAAACTGTGCCGCGTTACAACGATTGTCTTAACTCCGGCAAGCCGGGCAGGCAGGGCTCCAATCACAGCCGCCGTGGTGTTATGGCAATGCACGACATCGGGCCGGGCAGACTTAAACGCATGATACAGGTTACGCATCAACCCTAAAGCGGAGGACGAACGGTGAAGAGCGACGTCGAAACCTTCGGCTTGCAACTGTTCTCCAATCGGCCCAATCGAGAAGAGACAGTGAACCGAAACGATGTGCCGCCGGGAACGCTGTTGTCGGCAAAGGGTCGCCGTGAGCTTCTCCGATCCGCCGACCACCAGGCTATCGTTCACATGGGCGACGCTGAGCGGAGCCGTTTGGTTTGAGACCGCACTGGAAGTCATCGTGGGATTCACTTTGAGGACGTTTTCACACAGGCCAAGACGGCTTCCGAGCAGGCGTGGCAAAGTATGCTTCGGATGCGTCCAGCTAATACTCAGCTCCCAGCTTCAGCGCTGGTTGCTCGGGCGCCAGGAAATTGATGAGCCGCTCATACCAGATTCGGGCTGGCATCGGTACTAGAGCGGAAAGGCTTAGCAGGCGCCGCCGATCATCTTTCTGCAGCATTTTGAGCACTCGACTCATCATCAGAAAAACGATCGCACCTGCCGGAACAGCTATGGCCAGTTTCGTAAGAGCGCTGAAAGGCATGTGCACGATGGCGAGCACCGCCGCTGCCATAGCGAACGTCGCTGCCACAAGCCTCAGCAAGACCGATATATTGATCCGAACTGGATAGCGACTTAGTACGCGAGACCAGATGGTGATTCCAGCGATCGTCTGCGCGATCCCGTTTGCCCAAGCCGCACCGACGGCGCCATATCTGGGAATCAAAACGATATCGGCGGCTATGTTGACGAAAGCTGCTATCGAACCAAACTTTAAAACGAATCCGATATCCTCGGCGGAGTACAACAAAGTGCGTGCTGGGGTCAGCACCGCCGTGGGAATGCTGAGAAGGGCGACCACGACAAAGACGGGAATCGCCGGGAAGTATGAGCGTCCGTACAAGACACTTATCAAAGGGTTGCCGATGCATGCGACTCCGATCAGCACCGGAAGCGCTCCAATCAAAATGTATGCGAATGCCTGAGAGGTAATTTTGAACAAGCTGGTTTTGTCACGACCGCTCTCGGCCATCTGCGTGGCTGAAAGTGAGTTCGCAAACGCTTGGGCCGGCAGCATCAACCGGTCAATCAAGCTAAAGCAGACGGAGAAGAAAGCGACCTGTCGGATATCGGACTGTAGCAATTTAAGAAAGATGACATCGGAGCGGTCCCACACTACGATTTGCAAAAGCATGAGCCCGGCGCTGCGCCCCGAGAACCCAAACATTTTCTTGCGGATTTCCTTGGGGAGGGGAATATCGTCTACATTCTGCATTGACTTCAATACCGGCACGAGCTTAACAACCAGCTCGGCACAGCAGGCAAGCAACGTGCCTGCGGCGATTCCGACAAGATCCCATCCGAGCAGGAGACTGAGTGTAACAGCAATGACGTAGATGGAGGCTCTTACAAACGCACCCCGCGTATTGAACCGGGATGCTTCTGCGGCAGTGTTTACTTGGGAGGGTATGAACGTGACCATGTTGGGAATCATGGTTACGATCAGCAGTGCCGCACAGAGACGGTAGTGCGGGTCAACCACTGTGAAAACAGCAATCATGCAAAGCGCCGCCAGAAACGAAGCGAGAATTGTTTGGGCGCGCAAGTTGTAGAAAAAAACGGCGCGCGCAAGCTCTCTTTGCCCGCCACCCAGGAACTGCCCGTAGTACTTGAAAGTTGTAAGTGGAATGCCAAGTGAACCGATCGAGCATGTAATGCTGGTTAGCCACAGGATCAAATTGAAGTAACCAAGCCGCGCTGGCCCAATCACTCGTGCAATAAACACGGTCGTCAGCGCCGTGGCAGCGAGCATCGCCAGCACTTCCAGACTCATGGCCAGGAAGTTGTGCCCGATAATCCGCGTGTTACTGCGCGATGGCGGGTTCGATATAGCGGTTAGTGTTTCCGACATGTTTCGCTTTGGCGAAAACCGCGTCCTAAGAAGCTGGGGTCGTCGAAGGACGAGTTTTGCGTTGACAGATTTCTCCGGCTTTTCAGAGAAGCTTTTATGCTCCAGGAGTCACCGAAGACGAACGGTGCCGTAGATAAAAAGAATCCCCGCCGCCTCTGCTGTAAGGGTCAAAAGGAGCCAGTTATTGCGATGGTGTATCTCCCCACCCGATCTTTGGATCGCGATCGTGGCCGTGGCCAGTCCGAGGAGCAAGTACATGGTGATGCTGTAGCTGCGGGACAAGAACCAGCTCGTCGTTATAAAGGAGATCAGTGCCATATAGACGGCTGTGATCCAGTAAGATGGCACTGGTAATTCTTGTTCCTTCTCCGACGCAAGCTGCGTGTGATCCTGGCCTTCCTTGTTTTCCTGGGCCGCGTCTGGACCCTTGATATTGTTGAGGCCGACTGCCGTTGTCACCAGTAACGCCACCCAGATGGTGCTCCCCACCAGTCCTAATTCGGCAAGGCATAAAACCAGTGAATTGTGTGCCGTGAGGTAGTTATTCCGCTCGGTAAAAGCCCCAAATCCGACTCCGAACACCGGCGCGCTTTTAAACATTTGCAGGCCATTGGACCAGGCTTCGAGGCGGTCCTCACCATCGGAGATGGATATCCCACGGCCGCCCGCGAAGTTGAGCGCCAACATGGCCATGACGAGTACGCCGACCAGAATGATGGAAACTGTTGTTGGCAATCTTCTTCGAACGGCCATCAGTGTCAGGACTGCCAGCCCTAGCAGCGCGCCGCGAGAATGTGTCAGATAGATCGCCCAGAGAAGCAACACGCAAG
>Ga0187863_10003743_pt1 | contig 11082 bp, 6 predicted proteins | sample June2016WEW_11_1_FD_132975 | JGI IMG/M metagenome (GOLD analysis project Ga0187863, IMG submission 132975) | Peatland microbial communities from SPRUCE experiment site at the Marcell Experimental Forest, Minnesota, USA - June2016WEW_11_10 | ecosystem: Environmental > Terrestrial > Soil >...
GATGGTGAATGCGCGGAAGAGGCTCGCGTTCGCATACGAGACACCCGGTCCGCGGAATTCGTTGCGTCTGGTGTCACCGAAGGACGGCGGAGTGATCGCCGACGGCGCTTCGGTAGAGGTGTAGGTTGGCTGGGTCGGATTGGCGAACGACGAAGTATCGAACCATAGCTTCCCGCCGCTTACCGGATCACCGGCGGTACGGGAGTGGCCGCTCAGCTGATGATAGGGGGCAACCAGGTTGGCATAAAGAGGCTCGCCCTCTGCATTGGCCGTGTTGCTGTTAGCGCTGACCGTGAACGGAGTGCCGCTGATATGGCTGAACTGCCCATTCAGCTGCCATCCGCCCAGAACCGCGTTGCCCACGCCGTTGCTCGCCCATGCGTGGCCGCGGCCAAAGGGCAGGTTATAGATACCCCAGACCTGGAGGTTATTGGTCTGGTCGTACCCGGCATTGCCGCGGTTGAGGCTATAGTAAGCCGGATAGTTCCACGCCAAACCGCCCGAGCCGGATCCGGCGCCGTTATCTTCCAGATCGATGGCGTGCGAGTAGGTGTAGACCACGCCCATCTGCGCCAGACGGCCGCCGTTGTAGTTCAGCTGTGACTGCAGTGCGTTATAGTCCGCGCTGAAGAGCGGCTCAACATAGCCGATGCCGCCAGTGTTGTAGCAGGTGAGATTCGCCCCGGTGCACCACTGCTCGTTGATGATTTCGTTAGAGGCGAAGCTGCACTTGCCGGTGAGGCCGGTGGACGGATTGTACTGGCCGTTGGCCATGCACGGGGTCGCCCCGGTAGGCAACGGCGAGGAGTTCAGATAGCCTGTCTGGATGAGCTGACGAACATCGTGCGTGCCGACATAGCCCACGTTGCCAACGAACTTCCATCCGAGGTCGCGCTGGACGAACAGGTTCCAGCTCTCGACATAGCCACGGTGGAAATTCTTGGTGACGGTGGTCGTCGATCCGCTGACCGGCAGGGAAGCGTAGCCGGTCGAGTAGTTCGGGATGGTGAGAGCGGGAATCCCGTAGGTCAGCGTCATCGGCGCGTTGCCGTTGGTTGGATCGACGGCAATGGTATCCGCGGCGGTGCCGGAGTACTGCGGATTCAGATCCATCGGGAATGCGTCACGCAGGAAGCGCATGCTGTCGGGGTCGGAGGTCAGTCCGAAGCCGGAACGAATCACTGTCTTTTGGTCCAGACGATAGGCCAGACCGAGACGCGGGGAGAAGAAGCCCCAGCCCACTGATATGCCGGAGTTCTCCGGCTCACCGCCCACTCCGCCGACTTCGACATTGGCGCTCTGCGGCAGGTTGGGATCGAGCACGTAGACGCCGGTATGGTCGCGGTACGGCACCGGGTAAAACTCATACCGGACACCGTAATTCACGGTCAGTTTCGGGGTCGCTGTCCACTGATCCTGGGCATAACCGCTCAACTCCGTCCAGCGAACAGCATTGGGATTGGCGATCTGGTGCGCGGTGGTGACGGCTTCCCCGGTGCCGTTGTTGGGAAGGCCGAGCAGGAAATCAGCCAGCGCGTTGTAGTTATAGATGCTGCTGGCCGCGCCCTTTTGGCTCACATCGCCAGGTCCGAGGGTCATGCCGCCCTGGAAGTAGAAACCGCCGCGCGGGTTATTGATGCCGCTGCCGCTGGTGGGCTGGAAGTGATTCAGGTCGAAGTGGTAGTAGGTGAAGCCATATTTGGTGGCGTGCTTGCCTTTGGTCCAGCTCAGGTTCACGTCGCCGGTGAACTGGTTATCGCGGAATAAAAACGGATTGGCGCCATTCGAGTTACCGAGGGTATTGAAGGTGCTGCCGCCCTGCAGCTCGAAGATGGGCTGTCCTACGTAGTTGCTCCCGGGACCGTTGGTTCCGGGAATGTGCAGCACGTCCAGACCGTAGTCGCCGTCCTTAATATCGATCAGCGACTGCGCTCCGGTGACCTGCCGCGTATAACCGAAATCGGCGTCCACCACGATCGTGGGGCTGAAGACATGACTCGCGCCCAGTCCGACGTTCTGGATGCGGCCCGCAGCCGCGCCAGGTTGCCCCCCGTCGAACGTGCCTCCACCGGCAGCGCCCAGCTCCTGCGGGTCATCCACTGCGAAGGGCTCAACGCTGTACTTGCCGAAGACCTGCGTGCTTTGAGTCGGGATGTAGGTGATCTTTGCGTCGTTCGTGTTGCGGTTATAGGAGAACGTTCCTGTGCCGAAGTAGTCGTTCGCCAGCTGGTTCGCCAGCGCCGTGGCACTCGGCGTACCGACAGCCGATGCAAGGGGCGCCAGGTTGGCGATCATCGTAGCGGCGGCCGGGTGAATGCGCGAAGCCGGGATTATATTGCTGCCATATTCCGATATAAAGGTGGGACGAGAGCCAACCGGCAAATAGGGACCGGTGCCTCCAGGCTGCGGATCATACAGAGGATCAAAGGCGGCGACTTCGGAGAAATTGCCGGCGATCATGTTGGAGTCGGGAACGGTCAGAGTTCCGGAGATCAACTGCCGGCGCGTGGTGCGCTCGAAATTGTCAAAGAAGAAGAGCTTCTGTTTGCCGGTGAGAATTTTGGGGATGTACACGGGGCCGCCGATGTTGAAGCCAAACTGATTGAAGACATTTTTGGGAATGGTCGGGGAAGACTGCGGCGTCGCCGTGTAGGGACGCGCGTTGAGACCGGCGTCCTGGTAGAATTCCCACGCGGTCCCATGGAAATCATGAGTGCCGCTCTTGGTGGTGACGTTAATCGAGGCTCCACCGGCCAGTCCCTGCTCGGCATTGAAGGAGTTCGTGTCGAGGTTGACGGTGGCGATGGATTCGGCCGGCGGCACGTACGCGATCAGGTACGGCAGCCAGCCATAGTAATTCATGGCGCCGTCGATGCGCGTCGTGTTGCCGTTGTAATTCATGCCGTTGACGTTGACAGACATGGCGCGGGACGGATTGGACGCCGTTGAGTTCTTTTCCTGCACATCGGCAGCGCCAGGAATGATGGTGTACAGCGCCTGGAAGCTGCGTCCCTGCGAGGAAGTGAGTGGCAGCTGCGATAACTCCGTTTCCGTAATCTCGCTGTTGACGTCGGCGGTTTCGGTCTGCAGAGTCGGCGCGGTGTCGTTGACGCTGATGGTTTGATTCACGCTGGCCGGCTGCAGCGCCATATCGATGCGCACTTCGCGGTTGAGTTCGACCACAACGCCGTTTTCGGTGAAGGCCGCGAAGTTGCCGGAGCGCGGAACAGACACCGCGTAGGTGCCGGGGAGCACGTCGCCAAAGCGGTACTCACCCACACTGCTCGTGATTTCCGTTCGAATTTCGCCCGTGGCCTGGTTGGTCAGGGTCACGGTCACCTTCGGTACGACCGCGCCGGTTTTGTCGGTCACGGTTCCGGTCAGGGTGCCGTAGAGCACCTGGCCTCTGACTGTCGCCGTCATCAGCAGTACTGCGAGCAGCATGATGGGCAACAGCCATCTCCGCGTCGTCAACCACTCTGTCCTGAATTCCATTTTTGGCCTCCCCGACATAAGTTCCTCCACAAAAGTGAACCGATTGTCCATGCCCCAAATCAATCCCCAGCTCTTTACTGCGGCTGTTTACAGGACGTTCGACCGCCAAGCCAGTTTCCCCGGTTTGCAGGCCTGCGGGGGATTCCCTCCGGCTGAGCAGGGCACGCTCGTCGGTTTAATATGCGTCCCGAACTATAGGAGGGCGTTTGCAAGGTTGTCAAGACTTTTGAGGGGCGGGTTACCGCTTTTGGGACGAGCGTGAGGCGAGTTCCAGCCTGGGATTGAGGGCGGTCCCAACCCTTCGGTCGACCAGTTTTGACGGACTTACGGGATCGGCGGGATCAGACGGAGGTTAGGCGGTCTGGGCCTGGAGCGCATCTTGCCCGTCACCATCGGGCGAGACCCCCTGGGGCGTTTGCTCGAGCGCAAGGCCGCGCTGGAAGACCAGGGCCGCCGCACCCCGCAGCCGGGCAATCTCGCTCTCATGCGTCGGCCGGATCAGCGGCGGGTTCCCGGCCAGGGTGAGCTTCGCCGCTTCCTTCTCGATCACGGGACCGAAGCGGTGCCACGCCGAGGTGACGTCGCCGGCGATCAGGATGGTGCTGGGCGAAAGCGCCGCGATGATCATCCGCAGTCCGCGTCCGATCCACATCGCCTGCTTCGCCAGCGCCTGCGCTGCCGGCAGATTGCCTTCCTCCGCCAGGTTCAGCAACTCGTGGAAGGTGACCGCACGCCCTTTGGGTTGCAGCTCGCGGAAATAACGCAGCGCCGCCCGGCAGGACGCGAATGTCTCCCAGCATCCGCTCTGACCACACGCGCAGCGTGGTCCCTCCGGATCGATGGGAATATGTCCGAACTCGCCGGCCATGCCGTGGAGGCCGGAGATCAACTGGCCGTTCGCGAAGACACCGGTTCCCACGCCTTCGGAGACGGTGACCAGCACCGCATCGCGCACCCCATCCATGCGCGCAAAAGTCAGCTCCGCCAGCAGGCACGCGGTTGCGGCGTTCTCCATCTTAACCGGCAGCCCCATCCTGGTCTCGATGACTTTCTTCAGATCGAAGTCGGGCCAGTGCAGGTTGGGAGCAAAGGTCAGCCGCTGGGTGGCCGGATCGACGCGTCCGGGCAGGCTGATGCCGATCCCTTCGGTCGATTTTTTCGGCACGGTGCGGCGCATGCGCTGCATGCTCTCGATCACCAGCCGCGTCGACGCCCCTGGATCTGAAGTGAGCGGCACCAAAGCCCGCGAGAGCAGGCGGCCGTTCAGATCGACTACGGCCACGATCGCCTGGCGCGGATGAATATCCACCGCGATGGCAACCATATCCTCATTCAGGCCAATCAGGGTGGGCCGGCGGCCGCGCGGCGCCGAAGCGATGGAGCCCTCGCGCACCCACTTTTCACGAATCAGCTGCTCGACGATCTGCGAAACCGTGCTGCGCTGCAGCCCCGAGCGCCGCGCCAGGTCGGCGCGCGAAATCGGCTGGCCGGTCCGGATCAGCTCCAGCACGATATCGCGATTGATGCGCCTTGCCGTTTCACTGGAGGCCAGCTGAACATCCGTCAGGTCGACATGGCGCATGCCGCGCACGTTCCTCTGGGTGCCCGCGGCGGTTCGTCCCGCCGCCTCTGTCTGCGGCCCCAGCACCGTTGGTTTCCTCCCTGCGTCGTCTGGTTCCGCGGCTGATGCCGTGGAACAAACTACAACTCTACACCGGGAAACCCCCGCCGCCAGCAGGGAATCGGCAGGGCTTTCAATCCGCCGAAAATTCTGGCTGCCGAGGCCGCCCGATTGGCAGAATGCGGGCCTGGCAGCGCCCCGCCACAACTATTGGTTTACGCCGCTGGCCAGAAAACCCCCATCCACGGCGAGAATCTGGCCAGTAATAAAGGAAGCGCTCTCAGATGCCAGAAACACAGCCGTGCCGACCAGTTCCTCCAGGCGTCCATAACGATGCATTGGGGTGCGCATCAGGACCTCGCGGCCCCGCGGAGTGTTCTCGAGCAGCATTTCATTCAGCTCGGTTGGGAAAAATCCCGGCGCTATCGCGTTCACGCAGACTCCGTGCCGCGCCAGCTCGACAGCGAGCGATTTTGTCAGGGCGCCCACTCCGGCTTTGCTCACACCGTACGGCGCAACTTCGTAAAACGCGACAAACGTGGCCAGCGATGCAATGTTAATGATGCGTCCCCAGCCCTGCTGCACCATTCCGGGCGCCACGATCTGGCAAGCGCGAAATGTCCCGGTGAGATTGGTCTGCAGAATCGCGCGCCAGGCCGGCTCCGGAAACTCGAGCGTGGGGAAGCGCTTGGTGGTTCCCGCCGCATTCACCAGAATGTCGACCTTGCCGAACTCGGCGATGGTCTCCGCGTGCAGGTGCTCGAGCGTGCTGCGCTCCAGAACATCCGAAGCGATCTCCAGCGAACGCCGCCTTCTTGCGCGAATCTCTTGCGCCACCACGGCGACCTCGCGGTTCCTGCGCGAGCTGGCGACGACGTCCGCTCCGGCGTCGGCCAGCCCGAGGGCAATCGCGCGGCCAATGCCGGAGGTTCCCCCGATAACCAACGCAACACGCCCGCTGAGATCAAATCGGTCTCGCACCGTCTCCGCTGTCATTCGCGTCTGATCTCAGTGTCTTTCCAAATTCAGAATCGCCGGAATATAGAAGTGGAAGAAGCGGTCCGAGTCGGAATCGAGGCAGACCTGTGCGTTCGGCTGGCCCTGCGCGGGCCGCGTGAAACCCTTGTCGTCGATCTCGATGTGCATGGGCTGCGTCGGGCACAGCGCGGGATCGATGGCAGCCGCTACAGCCATTGCGTCGAACAACGTCGGCGTCGCGTTGCCGGTTGATGCGCTCCACTCCGTATAGAGCGACAGCAACGCATCGGAAGTTGGCGTTGCCTGGCTGAACAGCGTGTCGCGCATCGTTTCATCGAGCTTCAGTTGCGTGGAGTCGAGCGGCATCATCTCGATGGGAACGCCCGAGGCAAACAGCTTTCGCGACGACGCGAGGTCCATCACGATGTTGTATTCGGGTTCCGGTCCGCGATCGGGCAGATAACCGAGGTCGCCGTAACGGCGGTGGATCGACCCCCCCATCAGCACAATCTTCTTTAGCTTGCGAAACGTCGGGGCATCCCGATCGATGAGCGCGCCAACGTTGCTGAAAGGCGATACGGCGATCAGCGTAATCTCGCCCGGATTGCGCCGGATCGCATCGAGTGTGAAATCGGTGGCGTCCGGCCAGCTCTTTTCCGGCTCGACCTCGGCCCAGCGGGCCTGGGTGAAGGTCGATGACGCGTGGGTCTTCGGTCCCGCTGCGACGGGAATCTCTCCATGCCCCATCGCTTTGAGGAGCCGCTCCGCGAGCCGCGCGCGCAGATCCGTGTTGCCCCAGGCCGTGGTCACGCCGATCACCTCAAGCTTTGGACTGGAGACCGCCAGGGCCAGCGCGAAGGCATCGTCGATGTCGTCGCCGATGTCGGTATCGAAGATGACCTTCTGCCTTGCGCCCGGCTCTTGCTCCTGCGCGCGAAGACCGCCCCACCATCCTGCGACCACCAGGGCTGCCAGGCTCGCGACGATCAGCTTCCTGCGAATGCGAACTTCTTTCATGGGGTCTCCCTGAAGCCACTTGCGCCCTCACGCGGAATTTGGACCTCAATCTATTTTCCGATGCAGAAGGTTGAGAATATCCGGTTCAGAATATCTTCTGCTGTCGTCTCTCCGGTGAGGCTGTCGAGCTGGCGCAGCGCGCCGTAAAGATCCAGCAGCAGCATCTCATGGGGAATCTTTTTGCCGACTGCTTCTCGTGCCGCGCCCAGCGCCGTCACCGCTCCGCTGACCGCCTCAAAGTGACGCAGGCTGGTGAGAATACCGGACTCGCTCTCGCCCGCCGGATTCCGCACTAACTCCGCCAGCGCATCCCGCAGTGCCGGCATTCCTTCGCCGGTCAGCGCCGACGTCGTCACGGACAGGAGCGGCAGGTCGGGCGGCACGTCGGCGCCGGCGTCCAGATCGGACTTGTTGCGCACCACCAGCGCGCGCCGCCCCGCCAATGAAGCGATCAGCTCCCCTTCGTCATCGCGCAGTGGAACCGAAGCAACGAGCACGACCATCACCACATCCGCATCGGCGAGCGTCTCGCGCGTTTTGCGGACGCCGATGGCCTCGGCCTCATCCTTTGCCTCGCGCAGGCCCGCGGTATCCACCAGCTCCACGGGAATGCCGCCCAGCGACAGCCGATCCGTCACCAGGTCGCGCGTGGTTCCCGGCGTGGCGGTCACGATCGCCCGCTCCCGCTCCAGGAGCCGATTAAACAGAGAGGATTTTCCGACGTTGGGACGCCCCACAATCGCCAGCCGCAGCCCGGCGTGCACCATGCGCCCGTGCTCAAAGGACCGCGCCAGCTCAGCCAGCTCGCCGGCAATTGTATCGATGCGAGTGACAATTTCCTCGTCCGGCGTCACTTCTACGTCGTCTTCGGCGAAATCGATGCCCGCCTCCAGCAGCGCGATCAACTCCACCAGATTCTGTTTGGCCGGCTGCACGCGCCGCGAGAGCGCTCCGCCCATCTGTTCCGCCGCGATGCGGGCCTGGTAGAGGGTTTGCGCTTCGATCAGATCGCGCACCGCTTCCGCCTGGGTCAGATCCACACGCCCCGCCAGAAATGCCCGCTCGGTGAACTCCCCGGGTCGCGCCAAGCGCGCGCCCCCGCGGAGCGCCAACCGCACCAGCATGTCCAAAATTACCGGCGAACCGTGCGCGGCGATCTCCACCAGGTCTTCGCCCGTGTAGGAGTGGGGCCGGGCGAAATATGTAACCATCGCCTCATCTAATTTGGCCGATGTGTCGGGATCGACCACCTCCGCCAGGCGCGCGCGCGCAGGTTCCAGCGCGCTGCCGGTCCGGATCAGGCCGCTCGCGATTTCCAGCGCATGCGGGCCCGACAGCCGTACGATCCCGATGCCGCCCCGCCCGGGCGGTGTGGAAATGGCGACGATCGTTTCCTGTGCGATCGACTCCCGTTCCATAGTCTGTGGATGAGGCTGCACGCCGCTGGCCCCCTCGCCCTTGCGCCCCGCGGGAACTTTTTGTTCCGGCAATTGTGTTAGCGGCGCCGTCCGGAGAAGCGTTCCTGCCTGGGTCCGCTGTCCCGATGATCGTATCCCTTCGGATACGCCACCACGTAGCGTCGCAGTCCCTCGCCCGTCGATGCCGTCTCCAGATCGGGGTAAGCGCGAAACGCCAGGTGCAGCATGCGCCGTTCCCGCGAGCTCATGGGCGCAAAACTGTACGGCTGGCCCGTACGCTTCACCCGTTCTGCGGCGGTTTCCGCAGCCAGCTTTAGCTCGCGGGCGCGCAGCGCCTTGAAGTTCTCCGCGTCAAAGGAGATTTTGTCGTTCTCCTCATTCTCGAGACGCAGTATTTTCGCGGCCACGTGTTCCAGAGCGCGCAACAGCTCCCCTCCGCGCTGCGTCAGCAGTCCGGCATCGGGTCCGGCGAGCTCTACATAGATTTCCCTGGCTTCGAGGCCTGCCGGATCCGCGGCTCCAGGACCGGCAGTGATGCGGAATTTCAAACGCAATCCACCGACATGGGTGAGCGTTTTCAGGAAATCTGCGATCTTTTGTGCAGCGGCGGAGTAATCGTCGATCGGCATTGAACCTGGATTCGTTACCTTATCCCGACTTATTAGATCACGTTAGGAAGTCCTGATCCACTATTCCGGAGGCAGCGCAAATTAGTGGCGGGCGTTGATCGCTTTGACCGTTTTTCCTGCGCGTTTGGCCGCCCTTTTCGCCGCAATTGCGCGCATCTCAAGCCCCATGCTGGTGCGATTCATCACCATTTGCTGTGCCACACCCAGCAGGTTGCTGCCTGCCCAGTAGAGCGCCACACCCGAGCCGATGTTCCACATCATTACGCCGAAAACCGCCGGCATCATGAAGGCCATCATGCGCTGCTGGCTCTGGTCCATGCCCGGAGAGGGAGTAAAGAACTGCGACAGAAACATCGAGACAATCACGAAGATGGGCAGAACGTGCAGCGCATCCGGGGCCGACAAATCCGGCAGCCACAACCAGTGCGCCTGGCGCAGCTCGATCGCGTACATCAGCATCCGGTAAAACCCAAAGAGCAGCGGATACTGCAGCAGCATGGGCAGGCAGCCCCCGAACATGTTCACGCCTTCCTTCTTCTGCAGGTCGAACATCTCCTTGTTCATTTCCTGCCGCCGCGGGTCGGTCGTCTTGTACTTCGCGTATTTCGCTTTGATCCCTTCGATTTGCGGCTGGATGCGCTGCATCTTCAGCGACGACTTCATCATCATGACGCGGGTCGGCATCATCGCCACATTCAGGAGCAGGGTGAGGACAAGAATCGCCCAGCCCCAGTTCGGAATGCCGTGCACCACAAAGAAGCGCAACACCAGCAGCATGGGCTTCGCGATCCAGCCCCACCACCCGAAGCTCACCACGTGCTCCAGGTTTTCGCCGTTCGCCGCGTGGACGGTCTCCAGCAGTCCGAGAAGCTTGGGCCCTACAAACAGCCGCGTTTGTAAATCGCCGCCATTGGCGCCCAGCGCCGTGCCCAGGATGGATACCTGATCCACCGCGTTCGGATCCGGGTGCTCCCGATTCCGCGGCACTCCCAACGATTCGTGCAGCGTGACCAGGTTCGTGTCGGCCGGCGTCTCCGGCATAAAGATCGCCGCGAAATACAAATCGCTCACGCCCGCGTAGTCGTAGGAGCCGCGCAGCGTGTCGCCGCCCACTACTTTCTTGGCTGCAGTCTCGTCGGCCTTCCCGTTCTCCGAGTACGCGAAGTAGGCGCCCGCATACTGCTGCAGCGTGGCCTGATCGCCGAGACCCGATGGCCACGCCAGCAGCGCTGTCACCGGCGCGCCATTCTGCGTCACCAATACGTCGGCGTCGATCACATAACTCGATTCATCGAAATGGAAGATCTTGTGGACGGTGAGCCCGCCGTACGAGTAGTCGAAACTCAGCGTGCCGGGGGCGGTGATGCTTCCGGTCGCCGACGGAACATAGAGGGCTGTATTCAGCCTGTTCTTCAGGCCGGCATCGTAAGCCCACAGCGATAACGGCAGGCCGAATTTCGCCGCAGCATCGGCATTCACCAGATCGAGCGGCTGCTTTTGGCTGTCATCCTTATATTTCTTCAGCACCCACGACTTCACCGCCGCGCCGCGATTCGTGAAGGTGATGCGGTAGAGCTCGTTCTCGACGACCGTTTCGCTTTCGCTGGCGGCCTGAATCGCGGTCGCTGCGGGAGCCGCGGCCTTTCCCAGACTCGTCCCTTCCGTCGCCGCTGCCGGACTTTCCGCATTGGCCGTTGTGGATGGAGCTGCCGCGCCATTCGTCGCGGTCTGTGTCTTTTGTTGTGACGGCGCCGGCTGCTGCGTCTTCTTCGGCCCGAAGACCTGAAACGCCACAACCATCAGGACAAACACGATCATGAAGCCGAACAGCGACTTCGAATCGCCGCCCATGCCACCGCCGCTGCCGCCACCCTGGTTGGGATTTTGTATCTCTGCCAAGACTTCCGCTTCCTGTTACGAGAAC
>Ga0187863_10003747_pt1 | contig 11078 bp, 12 predicted proteins | sample June2016WEW_11_1_FD_132975 | JGI IMG/M metagenome (GOLD analysis project Ga0187863, IMG submission 132975) | Peatland microbial communities from SPRUCE experiment site at the Marcell Experimental Forest, Minnesota, USA - June2016WEW_11_10 | ecosystem: Environmental > Terrestrial > Soil >...
CACCTTCTGGTTCTGATAGCCAGGGTCGGGGGGAATGAAGGAGAATCCCTGCGGCTCAACCTGCAGCAGGTTGTTGGACATGATGCCGTCCATGATCTCGCCGTCGCGGAAGTGGAGGCGCAGCCAGAGGCCAGTAGTCTTAGGACGGGTAGTGAAGGTCCGCAACTCGCGGCGGGGCTCGCCCTGGTCGAAATCGCGGACGAAGCAGACGAAGCGGACGTCGCCGTAGGGAATAGTAGCCACCGAGCCGCTGGAGCTGAGCAACTCCAGTCCATCGGCCTGAAGCCAGGTCTGCGGGCTTACAAAGCCGGGCAGCGTCTCGCGGTCAAAACGCAAAACCAGGACTTTTTTGTTGGTGGACGCCGGCAAGCGCCAGTTCCCTCACGCGTTTCGCTTCCAAACAATTTCGAAGTTATTGTAACATTGGTCGAATGCCGGACATTGCCTGTTTGTCCGCCGGGACAAAGTCGTTCCTGGACCGCTGCCGAATTGAGAAGGGTCTGGCGGCCAACACCATTGCCGCCTATCGCCGCGATCTGAATCGATTTTCGGCCTTTTGCGGCCCTTCCGCACAGCCGCCCGGAACCGAAACAGTGCGCGCCTACGTCGATTCGCTGTATCGCGCCGGACTGGCCACGCGCAGCATCGCGCGGCACATCACCACGCTTCGGAATTTCTACGCTTTCCTGATTGAGAACGGAACGGTGGCGCAGGACCCGATGATCGCGCTGGTTCTCCCGAAACAGTGGCAAAACCTTCCTAAATACCTGAATAAAGAAGAGTTAGATGCTATACTAAAAGCGCCGGACGGCACCACGCCGCGGGGCCAGCGAGACCGGGCTATGTTGGAGTTGCTGTATGCCACGGGCTTGCGCGTTTCCGAGTTGTGCCAGACGCGATTATCGGACGTTGAATTGAATCTTGGCTTCATTCGAGTAACCGGCAAGGGAAACAAACAAAGGCTGGTGCCGATGGGTGAATCGTCGGCAACGGCAATTCGGGAGTATCTGGAGAGCGCGCGGCCCCTTCTGCTGAAGAGGCGCGCCACTCCGTATTTGTTCGTGACCGGGCGGGGGAGCAGTATGACCCGCCAGTGTTTCTGGAAGCTGCTGAGCGATTACGGCCGGAAAACGGGGATCCGGCGGCCGCTGACGCCACACGTCATACGGCACACATTCGCCACCCATCTGCTGGAGGGTGGCGCGGACCTGCGCAGCGTGCAGGTGATGCTTGGGCACTCCGACATCGCCACCACGCAGATTTACACGCATGTCGCCCGATCGAGGCTTCGAAGCACGATTGATGAGCACCATCCGCGGGCCCAGGCCTGATGGGATAGCGAGGCGATTATGAGCGACTACATGTTCATGCTCGAGAACCACCTGAGCGCCGGGCAGATCCGGATGATCGGCGTGGTGCAGGCGGCCGCCACCGATGCGAACATCGGCCTGTACCTCACCGGCGGGGCCATGCGGGACATGCTGGGTGGATTCCCCATCCGCGAGATCGATTTCACGGTAGAAGGCAGCTCGGCGAAGCTGGCTCGAAATCTGGTGGCCAGGAAGCTGGCGAAAATCACCGAGGCCGACGAGCATCGCAAGTTCGTGCGGCTGGAGTTTCCCGGCGAGGTGATGACCACCATTTCCACCGCGCGCGTCGAAAAGTATCCGAAGCCAGGCGGAAAGCCGCAGGTGCAGCCCGCCACGATGCACGAGGACCTGCGCTGCCGCGATTTCACTATTAACGCCATCGCACTATCGCTCTCACGCGCGTCGCGGGGATTGATTGTGGATCCGAATAACGGCATCGGCGATCTGGAACGGAAGGAACTGCGGGCCGTTTCGAACTACGCGCTCTATGACGATCCCGTCCGCATGCTGCGCATGATCCGGCTGCGCGCGCGGCTTGGGTTCACCGTGGACGAGCGCACGTGGAGCCAGTATCAGAACGTTCGCGAGGCCGGCCTCGAAACAAAGATCGGCGCCGACGCTCTGCTGGAGGAACTGCATCACATCGCCGGGGAGTCCGATCCGGCGCTGGTGCTGACCGGTCTTGAAGAGGAGAAGCTGTTGCAGTTATTCTCGCCCGCGTTGTCCGGCGCAAAGCTGAACATCGCCGGGTTTCAGAAACTGCAAAAGGCGAAGCAAATGGTCCCGTTCGGCGCGGACCTGAAGCTGGAAAACTTCGGCCTGTTCATGTACGTTCTGACGGAGAAGCTCAGCGCGAAGGAGAAGGCGGCGCTGATCAAGGACCTGGGTATGCCAAAGAGCGACGTGAACGAGTGGCAGAAGCTGGAGGCGCGGTCGAAGAAGCTGGAGGGTGTAGTGAAGTCAGCGCGGCTGCAGAAGGCGTCGCAGGTGTATCACGCGATTGTGGAAGCGCCCGGTGAGGAGGTGCTGTTCCTGCTGACGCATTCGGCGCAGCGCCTGGTGCAGGATCGGATCAAGAACTATCTCACCAAGTACCTGCCGGCGGCGCTGGAGGTGACGGATAAGGACGTGGAGCCCGTCGCCGCGGGGGCTGCGCCCGGTTCGCCGAAGTGGCGCAAAGTGCGCGATCAGTTGATCACGACGAAGCTCGATTCAAGGCCTAAGAAGGTGCCGCCTCCCGAGGAGCCTGTGCCCGTTCCCGCCCCGGCGATGATGTCGGCGGGCGGATTCGGACGGAAGCACGTGGGGTAAAGCCAGGAACAACCAACTACCAGAATCAGGTTGAGACCGAGGGGCAGGCGAGAACAGGCGAGGGATGGTCGCCGCGGTATTTGTTCGCCTTGGGTAACCATGCTTGTGAGCAGAGCATCCCATATAATCTGACAAGACACTCTGAAAGCGTTGGACGTCGAAATTCGGCCATCGTTCGATCGCCAGTGCATATCACCCAGCTTGCCGGCGCGGCCCTTGCTTTGGCGCTTGCATGGGCCGCTCTCGATGCTTCATCGGCACGGGGCCAGCAGGGCCGCCTGGTCCCGGTGGAGATGATCCTGGCAGGTTCGCGCCGGGACGCGGAGACCATTCTGATTCGCCTCAAAGCGGGGGGCGATTTCGGCTCGCTGGCGCGACAATTCTCAATCGACTCGTCATCCGACCAGAACGGCTACCTCGGCATGGTTGACCCGCTGAGCCTGCGTCCCGAGCTGGGTGGCGCATTGGAGCATCTGGAGCCGGGCGAGGTGTCGGGGATTGTGCAGGTTCCCGCCGGTTACGCGATTCTCCGAATCCGCAAGGAAGCTCCGAACGGCGTGCAAGGCAATGCCACCGCGGGTGGAAATGGTATGGGGAACGCTGGCGCGCCGCCGGACGTGCGTCTGACCCCGGACACCTCCGGATACATGGAGTTCTATCAGGCTTTCCGAAACAAGCTGCCTAAAGACGGCAGCGCGGGTCTCGATCTGAAAGCCGTGTGCGCGACGCGGGAGCAGGCTCCGCTGGAAACGATCGCGGCTATGCAGAAGTACCTTGCCGAGCAGGGGCCGAGGATGGAGCCATTGCGGCTTTCCGTCACGCAGTCCACACTGGCGCTGTTGTGGTCCTCTCTGGGACACCTGGAGAACGCAGCGCCCCTGTTCGAAGAGGCATACCGCAATGCCAGCGGATCGGAGCCGGATCAAAGGGTGCTGGAAGAAGCCATCGGATCCATTTACCTCCACCGGGCTTCGGCCGCCGAGCATGTCGGCGGCTTTCCGGTCAGCAGCAGCTTTCTCTTCCCCACTCATCCGGGCGCCATGCACCCCAATCCAGGCGACCTGGAGAAGGCCATCGAGTATCTGTCGCGAGCGTTCCGGCGCGATCCGTCCAACCTGGAGATCAGGTTCCTGCTCAATGTTGCATACATGACGGCGGGAACATATCCATCGGGCGTGCCTGCGGAGGCGTTGATTCCTCCGCGGGTATTCGCTTCCGAGGAGGATCTGGGCCTCTTTGTGGACGTCGCTCCCGCGGCGGGGGTGGCCCAATATGGCACATCGGGGGGAGCGATCGCCGACGACTTCGACAACGACGGCCTCATCGACATCGTCACCTCGCAAGTGGACGATTGCGCGCCGCTTCACTTTTTTCACAACAACGGCGACGGCACGTTCAGCGACCGAACCGCGCAGGCGGGACTGCTGGATCAAACCGGCGGGTTGAACATCATTCAGGCCGATTACAACAACGACGGCTGTATCGACCTGCTGGTGTTGCGGGGCGGATGGGAATTCCCGCGCCGTCTGTCTCTGCTTCGCAACAACTGCAACGGTACTTTCACCGACGTTACCGCTGAGAGCGGCCTGCTCACCAAGCCGATCGCCGCGGTGCACTCGGCGGCGTGGGCGGACATCGATAACGACGGCAACCTCGATCTGTTCGTCGCCAATGAGAATGCGCCGAGCCAGTTGTTCCTCAATAAGGGAGATGGGACGTTTGTCGATATCTCCCGCCGGGCCGGCATCGACCGCGTGGCCTTCAGCAAAGGCGTGGTGGCGGCCGATTACGACAATGACGGCTATCCCGATTTCTACGTGTCAAATTTCAACGGCGCGAACTTCCTGTATCACAACAACGGCGACAAGACGTTCACGGAAGTGGCTGCCGCGGCCGGTGTGCAATTTCCACGATTCAGTTTCGCCACGTGGTTCTTCGATTACGACAACGATGGCTGGCCGGACTTGTTCGTCACCAGCGACTTCAGGTCGGTGGAAGAATCGGTGCGCAGCTATATGAAGCTCCCGCACAAGGGAGAAACGCTGAAGCTCTACAAGAACATGCGTAACGGAACGTTCCGCGACGTGACCGAAGAAGTGGGTCTCGACCGGATTTTTATGCCCATGGGTGCAGGTTTCGGCGACATCGACAACGATGGTTACCTGGACGTTTACCTGGGAATGGGGAATCCGTCATTCGTTTCACTGCTGCCCAATGTGCTGCTCCATAACCAGCAGGGGAAGCGCTTCGCCGACATCTCCGCATCATCGGGCACGGGAGCCCTGGCCAAGGGGCACGGTGTGGCGTTCGCGGATTTCAACAACGACGGCGACGAGGACCTCTTCGTCGAGATGGGCGGAGCCGAGGCGGGCGATAGTTACACTTCCCGGCTGTTCGTCAACCCCGGCGGGCACGGAAACGACTGGATCACGCTGCGTCTGGTGGGCGTAAAGTCGAACCGCATGGCGGTGGGGGCGCGAATCTCGGTTTCGGTGCAAAACGAAGGCCGAGAGCGTCGCAAGATTTGCCGGACGGTAGGGAGCGGTGGGTCTTTCGGCAGCTCGCCGTTTCAGCAGCACATCGGTCTGGGAAAGTCGGCGCGCATTGAAAGTATCGACATCTGGTGGCCGACCTCCGATACACGTCAACATTTCACCGGCGTTCAGCCGAACCAGTTTCTGGAAATCCGGGAGTTTGCAACGAGCCCGGTGAAGCTGGAGCGGCGGCCATTTGCTTACCCGCTGCACGGTCCGGTTGCCGGACAAAGATCACCGGGAAACCCATGACCGCGCGGATCATGCTGGCGGCGACGCTCTGTGCCGCCCTGACCTCGGCATCGCCGCCGCATCGCTATCGAATGACCGGTCTGGTGGTGGCGGTGGACCATGCGCGCGAAACAGTGGTGGTTTCCAACGACAGCATTCCCGGGTACATGGACGCGATGACTATGAGCTTTCGGGTGCGCGAGCCCAGAGAGCTTTTGCATCTGCAGCCCGGAATGAACATCAACTGCGACCTTGTCGTCACCAGGACGTCTTCGTACATATCGGGCATTCATGTTCTGGAATATAAGAGCACGCAGGCCGAACCCGTGGAGGCCGCCCGGCTCAGTGTTCTCGATTCCGCGATGGCCTCGGCGGCGAGCCCCGATGCGCCGCTGCAGGCCGGTCGGACGGTTCCGGATTTTTCGCTGATCGACCAGAACCGGCAGACCATAAGGTTTTCGCAGTTTGCGGGACAAGTGGTGGCAATCACGTTCATCTACACGCGCTGCCCGTTGCCGGATTACTGCGTGCGAATGTCCAACAACTTCCGCCAGGTCCAGAAGCGGTTTGCCGGGCGAATGGGACGGGACCTGGTGTTGTTGAGCATCAGCTTTGATACGGTGACCGACCAGCCCGAGGTGCTGGCCAAATACGCCGAAGGGTGGCAGGCGAACTCTGTCGGTTGGCACTTCCTGACCGGACCTTCAGCCGATGTGAAACGCGTGTGCGCGATGTTTGGAATGAACTACTGGCCCGACGAGGGGCTGTTGACGCACTCCCTGCACACGGTAGTGGTGGATCGCGCAGGAACGCTCGTGGCCAACATCGAGGGAAACCACTTCAGCGCGGAGCAACTCGGCGACCTGTTGGCGGCAACCATGGATCGGGGCGTTCGTTAGCCATTTACCTCGAGGAAACAGCAGCGGCTGGACTCGGAGTGCTGCTGGACGCGTCAAGAACCGCCTACAATGTCTTTCGCATTGCGGGCACGTGCTATCTGATCTATCCGGATTGCCGGATGTTTTTTCGAGATAGCCAGAACCTGGCACAGAAAGACGAGGCGAATTCGGAAAGCGCAGAAGATCTGCGAGGCTGGTTCGCTCGCGGGCTGCTGACGAACGTGCTCAACCCTAAGGTTGGGGTTTTCTATGTCACGTTCCTGCCGCTGTTCATTCCCTCGGGCGCGAGCATCGCCGGGTTCGAACGCCTTCGCCACTCGTCTCTTTCGCAGCCACGGCGAGAGCGGTCGCATCGCGGCGATCGGGTCCGCGAACCGACCGCGTGACCGGAACGGTCTTCGTCGGGTTTGGGCTGAGACTGCCGTTCGGCCGAAGCGGTAACGAACCGGCGTTACCCATTGCTCAGGTTCAGGCAGAATACGCCGGCGAGAATCATGCCGAGGCCCAGGAACTTGAATCGCGTGAGTGGCTCATTGAAGAACAGCTTGGCCCACAACAGCGTCCACAAATAACCGAGCGAGACGAGGGGATAGAGGATGGTCAGCTCCCCTTTGGTATTCGCCAGCACGAAGAAGACCGACGACAGGCCGTAGAGGAGCACGCCGAGGCCGAGGCGCCAGTTGGCCGCCACCGAACGAACCGTGCGCTCGAGCCGTACGGCACCCGCTTTGAGCAGCACCGCGCCGAATGAGCCAATGAAGGAGCCGGTCACGACCAGGACCATCGAAGAGACCGGAGTGGTCACTGGCTGGTCCTCCTGCCGAGCACAGCGACTCCGACGACAATCAGGCCAATGCCCGCTATGCGATAGCCGCCGAGCGATTCATGGAAGATCAGGAACGAGAGCACGGAGACCCAGACGTAGGTGAGCGCGATCACCGGGTAGAGCATCGACAATTCGCCGTCGCGCAGCGCAAGGACCAACAGCACCGCGCTGACTCCATAAAGCGCATAGCCGGAGAAAAGATACGGGTCGGCAAACATGCCGATGGCCGCGCTCAACAGCCCGGGATGCGCTACATGGCGGGCCAGATTCGTGGCTCCGGTTTTGATCAGGATCTGGGAAACGGCGCCGATCAACGTGCAGAGAAACACCAGAAAGAGCGACCTGCGGCGGCGGGCGTCAGCCTCCGCGACGCCGGGGGCAGGCAGCGTCGCGGTACTCAACAAGACTCCATAGTGGTCATGATAACAACGTGACGCGGGATCACGGAAACTGAATTCACCCATGTCGGTTTCCCGATTGAAAGTGCTCGCGAGAATTGTGGAAAGGTGCAGCGTTAGCGCCGTACGATGACTTCCCGCTGGCTGTCGCGCGTGAGAAAGAACTTCACCGACTGAAAGTTCTGGAACAGACGTTCGATGGCTCGGTTATTGAAGAATTGCGCCGGACGCGTCTCGCCGCGCGGCACCAGTTGCAGCGTCTTGCAATCGCCGATGCGATACGAATGCACCGGCACCACCTTCGCCTTCTCGTCGGCGGAAAAGAACGCCAACAGATATGCGCCGGGACGGAGGACGCGGGACAAACGATCGACGGTGAGCTGCAGCAACGGAGGCGCCAGATACTGCAATGTGTCCCAGACCAACGCGCCATCAAACGTGTCATCCGGAAACTCGAGACTCTGTTTGAGGAAATACTCGGCGCGTTGCGGCTCGGCCTGACGAATTAGGAAATCGCCGTCGGTGCCGAAGGACGCGGAAAGCGTCCGCAGAATATCGTCCGAATAGAGCCGGTGACCGAGCTGCGTGATGAAGGTGATGTTCGCCTGGCTGGCGCCAGCGAGGTCGAGGACGGACAGACCGGTGCGCTCGCGGATGGACGAGAAGAACTGGTCCAGACCGTTGCTGTTGCGGGTCTGCAACGTTGGTGATTGCGGCATAGCGGGGCCGGTTGGAGCCCGCCCCACCACGATTCTATCGCTTCACTTCCACGGCAGGCGCGGAAGACGCCGCCGTCGCCGCAGCGGCCGGAACTGGAGCGGCTTGCACGGGTGCGGGTCTGGTCGCTGCCGGAGCGGCCTTCGGCTCGGGCCGGATGATGTCGGTGGTTCCCTTGAAATAGGCGCCGTCCTCGATCACGATGCGGGCGGTCTTGATGTCACCCACCAACTTCGCGTCTTTGCGGATTTCGATTTTGTCGGCCACCTCGACGTTGCCGTACACGTTGCCGAGAACGACAATCTCGCGAGCTTTGATATCGGCTCGCACTTTGCCGTTCGGCCCGACAGTGAGCCGGTGCTCCTGTAGCTCGACGGTGCCTTCCACCTCTCCATCGATGGTGAGGTCCTCGCGGCTGACGATCTGTCCCTTGATCATTACGGACTTGCCGATCACTGCCGCGCCGCGGGGGTCGGCTTCAAAATTGCGCGTCGGAGAAGCGGACATAGGAATGGACTCCTTTGGAATGACTGGACTGGCCGCGGCGGGTGGCGCCGGGAAGGCCGCGGGCTTAGCCGGGTATTCGTCTTCTTTGCGTTTGTTCCACATCGAATGGAATTGGCTCCTTCCGTTTAGGCTCGAACCATAGTACTACGAGACGGTGGTTTGTCTAACAGTCGCGGGAGAGCCTATTCGGAGCTGATGACGGGCATGGTGAACTTCTGCTCGCCACGAAAAATCGCCGCGAACTCACGCAGTATCTCTTCATGGATGTGGCCGTTGTCAGTAAGCACAGTGGGGCCGCGCAGGTCAACGGGCTGGCCGTACATGTCGGATGTGACTCCACCCGCTTCGCGCACCAGTAAAACGCCGGCGGCCATATCCCAGGGACTCAGCCCGAACTCCCAATAGCCGTCGAGCCGCCCGCAGGCAACATACGCGAGATCCAGCGCGGCCGAACCGGCGCGGCGCACACCGTGCGTCATCATGGCCATCTGATAGAAGAAATACACATTGACGTTGCGGTGCCGTTTGCGGCTGGGGAAACCTGTAGCAAGCAGGGAGCTGTCGAGATCGGGCGCGTGCGATACCGAGATGCGCGATCCGTTCAGGAACGCACCCGCGCCCAGCTCCGCTGAGAACATCTCATTGCGAAGAGGATCGAAGATCACGCCCGCGACCAGTTCGCCGTTATGCTCGAGCGCGAGCGTCGCATTGAACATGGGAAAGCCGTGCGCGAAATTTGTCGTCCCATCGAGCGGATCCACGTACCAGCGGTATTCGGCGGAGGCCGAATCGCGCCCGAAGCCTTCCTCGGCCACCACGGCATGCGCGGGAAAGCGCTCACGCAGACGCGAGACGATCAGCTTTTCCGACGCGCGGTCGGCTTCAGTGACAATATCGAACTGGCCTTTCAGCTCCACCTGCACGCGGCCGAAATACTCCATCTGGAGCGCTCCGGCTTCGCGCGCAATCTCAGCGGCGGCGTCGACAAATGAGGGCGCGAATGAGGACATGGATTAGCGGCTACTCGGGGACTTCGTAGAGGTACTTGATGTCGTGCTTGTACAGGAACAGATTCGGCTGGCCGTGACGAGTCAGGCGGATGAAGGAGGCGTCAAAGAACTCCACCACGCCGGACACTTCTTCGTCGTTGCTGAGGCGTACGCGCACCGGTATCGCTTTGTCTGCGAGGTATCGAAGGTAATTGGCTTCTTCGAATGTCTGCTCGGGCGCGCGCGGCCTTGACTTACTTCCTTTAGAGGCCATTCACGTGAGATCAGCGGTCAGCAGTCCCATAATAGCCGGTGCGCGCGATGGCTCGCAATCCGGGACGCGTCAGCTTGACGGCAGTGGTGTGAAAACGATTGTCAGTCGGAGGAATGTTCTTCGGATAATAACCAACCAGGTATTGCGTGCGCAGCTCGTGGACAAGATCTACGAACGCTCTCTGGAGCTCGGCGCCAGTTGTTGGCAGGAAGGTGCGGCCGCCGGTGCGCTGGGCCATGGTGGTAAGCGCGTGTTCGCCACCGATATTGCGGAGCACCGGATTCGTGTACGGAATGATGACCACCGGATAGATGGTCGCATCAGCGAGCTCGGCTGCTTCCACTGCGGCATGGAAATCTCTGACGCTGCCGACGTCGTCTCCGTCGCTGATGATCACGATGATGTGCCGCCCGTCTCGGCCCTCGAAGTCCCGGGAGACAAGCCAGACGGCGTCATAAAGTGAAGTGGCGCCTCCGGCCTTGAGCCCGTGGAGGCCGCTCTCGAGGCGGGTCATGTTACGCGTGAAGCTGGACAGCAGAGTGACTTCCTCATTGAAAGCGTAGAGCGCCGCCGCGGTCCGAGGATTGCCCTCCCCCAATACGGCCCGTACGAAACTCAGCACGTCCTGTTCCTCGGTGCTGAATACGGACCACGTGGAGCCGCTGGCATCAATCAGAATTGAAACCGATAGTGGCTGATCGGTGTCGCGTTCGAACACGGAGACGGTTTGCTTCACGCCATTGTCGTAGACAGTGAAGTCGTCACGAGAGAGATCGGTAACCAGCCCGCCCTGAGCATCCTTGACACTGACGATCAGGCGCACCAGATTGACCTGGGATCTGAAAACGGGGTCCTGCGCGGACGCCGGCGACGACAGGGAGAGTGATATCAGCGCTGCAGCAGCGAATCGTCCCACGCGCCTTCCACCCATACCTCGCCGTCGGCGAAGTGCTCCTTCTTCCAGATGGGGACGGTGCGCTTGAGCCGGTTGATGGCCTCCAGAGCAGCTTCGAAGGCTGGGC
>Ga0187863_10003752_pt1 | contig 11070 bp, 7 predicted proteins | sample June2016WEW_11_1_FD_132975 | JGI IMG/M metagenome (GOLD analysis project Ga0187863, IMG submission 132975) | Peatland microbial communities from SPRUCE experiment site at the Marcell Experimental Forest, Minnesota, USA - June2016WEW_11_10 | ecosystem: Environmental > Terrestrial > Soil >...
CATGGGCGTCGCGCCCGCATGAGGGCACGCGGCGATCATTTTTTCGATGTCCCGGAATTCCAGCGTGCTGTGCTGCATCTCAAACCATGCATAGTCATAGTGCTTGGCTCTCTCGCAATAGTCATCGACGTCCGCTTTGTACTGCGTGAAGCTGAAAACCTGCTTGCCATCCAGAAGTTTTTGTTTGGCGGTGTTATACAGTTTGGGCTTTGCCGCGCTCTGGCTCTGCTCCTGCTGTGCGAAAGTGATCATCCCGAGTGCCGCGACGGCCAAAAACGAACAAATGACTGCTTTGCTTTGAGACAATCTCATTTACCCAACTCCCTTAGAGGACTCTGTTGTTTCGTGAAATCACTTCCCATTCGGGCGGAGTATATGCCAACTCGATAGCTATTCTGACCTTCAGGTCAGTGCACGGGCCAAAATCACCTGGTTCCACACATGGATAGACGATGCCGGACTCTTTTTCGTTACAACGTTGAACAACGGGGGAGCCGCAAGCGGAGAAGCACCCGATTGCCGGGCCGCTCCGGCCTGTGCTAACCTAACGATTCGTGGAAGCCCGTACTGCGACGTGCGCGCTACTTGCTCCAGATGCCTATCGGAGTTTAATGAACGACGCTCAGCAGCTACGAACGAATTCTGTCTGGCTGGCGCCGAAGGCCGGCAATCGAACCTTCTCCTTCCGGAGTTCACAACATGGCTTATAAATTGAATGTAAATGGACAGACCATGACCGTCGATGTTCCCGCGGACATGCCGCTGCTCTGGGTGATTCGTGACGTACTCAATCTCAAGGGTACGAAGTTTGGTTGCGGGATCGGCCAATGCGGCGCCTGCACGGTCCACCTGCGTGGAAGGGCGGTGCGCTCGTGCCTGACCCCGGTTGCGGCTGCGGCAGACGCGCCGATCGTTACGCTGGAAGGTTTATCAGTGGACGGCAGGCATCCAGTCCAGCTCGCGTGGCAGGAAATCGACGTCCCCCAATGCGGTTACTGCCAGGCAGGACAGATGATGTCTGCCTCGGCCTTGCTTGCCCGCACGCCCCATCCCAGCGACCAGGAAATTGACGCGGCAATGACCGGTAACATTTGCCGTTGCGGCACTTACCTACGCATTCGCCAGGCAATTCACAAGGCGGCGTCGTATGCGTCGAATCCAGCGCCCACTGCCCGGCGCATTCCGCCAGCCCGGAACGGCTCTCACGAAAGCAAGGAGGCCCTGTGAAAACTGTCCTTCTCGAACCCGTGAAATCTCCCGCCCTGAATCGTCGCTCTTTTCTTCGCGTCTCCGCCATTGCCGGAGGAGGCGTCCTGCTGGCCGCCTATGCCGAGCCTTTTGCGTCGGTGTTCGCGCAGGATCACGCGACGGGCGGGCCGAAACTGGCTTTCGTGCCCACAGCCTTCGTCAAGATCATGCCCGATGGGAGCGTGACGATCATGTCCAAAAACCCGGAGATCGGCCAGGGTGTGAAGACCGAACTCCCCATGATCATTGCCGAAGAGCTCGACGTCGAGTGGAAGAATGTAACGGTCCAGCAAGCCGACCTGGATGAAGCGAAATACGGCCGGCAACGCGCTGGCGGCAGCGGTTCGACCCCCTTCAACTGGGACCCGCTTCGGCAAGTGGGCGCGGCCTGCCGGTCGATGTTCATTGCCGCCGCCGCGCAGGAATGGAACGTGGAAGAGGTGGAATGCTCTGCCGCCTCCGGCCGCGTGATGCATCAGCGGACCAATCGCTCAGCATCGTACGGCGAACTAGCATCCAAGGTTGCTGTGGTGACGCCCCCGGAACTCGACAAGGTAAAGCTCAAGGATCCCAAGGACTACAAGATCATCGGCCAGCCTCTTCCCGGAGTGGACGTACCCTCCATCGTTCGCGGCAAGCCCATCTACAGCATCGACTTCACCGTCGCCAACATGCTCTGGGCAGTACATGAAAAATGCCCCGTATTCATGGGTAAAGCCGTCAGCGCGAACCTCGATGAGATCAAAGCCCTCCCTGGAGTGCGGCACGCCTTCATCATCGAGGGAACCAAGGATTACACCGGCCTGCACAGCGGCGTCGCGATTGTTGCCGATAGCTGGTGGCAGGCACAGTCGGCGCGCCAAAAGCTCAAGGTCGTTTGGGACGAAGGCCCCACCGCGCAGCAAAGCAGCGAAGGCTACCAGCGACGTGCCGATGAGCTTTCCAAGCAGCCGGCCGATTTCCCCTTTCGTGTGGACGGCGACTCAGTTGCGGCCTTTGGCTCTGCGGCAAACATCGTGGAGGCGGCCTATTCCTATCCTTTCCTGTCGCACGCGACAATGGAACCGCAGAACTGTCTGGCCCATTACGACAATGGCAAGCTGGTATTCTGGTCGCCCACCCAGACGCCCGAGGCGGGACGTCAGGAAGTCTCTCAGGTCATGGGAATCCCGGAAGAAAACATCACGGTGCACATGCTGCGGTCTGGGGGTGGGTTCGGACGCCGCCTGACGAACGATTACATGCTCGAGTCCGCCTGGATTTCCAGAGTGGTTGGCGCACCGGTAAAGCTCATCTGGACGCGCGAAGACGATATGCGCCACGGGCACTACCGCCCCGCGGGTTTTCAATACATGAAAGGCGCAATCGATGGCTCGGGAAATTTGACTGCTTGGTGGAACCGCTTCGTCAGCTTCGGCGAAAACAAGAAGTTTCAGACGCCGCCGGCGGGAATGGAATCCAATCAATTTCCGGCCACGTTCTTGCCGAACTTTGACTTCCAGGCCTCACTGATACCGTCCGGTGTCCCCATGCATTCGCTGCGCGCGCCGGGCACGAACGCTTTTTGCTTTGTCGTCCAATCGTTCGTCGATGAACTGGCGCACGCCGCCGGCAAAGATCCCCTGCATTTCCGGCTCGAGCTTCTCGCGCAGCCGAGGGTGAAACTGGCCAATCCCCCACTTCCAAACGAGCCCGAGATCGATGCGGCGCGCATGCGGAATTTGCTTCTGCTACTGGCGGAGAAATCCAATTGGGGAAAGCGTGTTCTTCCCAAGGGCACTGCGATGGGTGTGGCCTTCCAGTTCGCCCTTCGCGGATATTTTGCCGAAGCGGCCGAAGTCAGCGTCGACGCAAACAAGAAGATCCGCGTCAACAAAGTATGGGTAGCCGGCGATGTTGGCAATCAGGTCGTCAATCCCAGCAACGCCATGAATGTGGTTCAGGGGGCGGTAATCGAAGGCCTGAGTCACCTGATGAATTGGGAGATCACCATCGACCGCGGCCATGCGGTCCAGGGAAATTTTGACGCCTACCAGCCAACCCGCATGCGGCAGGCGCCTCCTGAAATCGAAGTCCATTTTCTGCGGACAGAAAACTCGCCGACAGGACTGGGCGAGCCCGCCTTGCCTCCGGTCATTCCCGCGGTCTGCAACGCGATTTTCGCCGTTAATGGCGAGCGCATCCGCTCGCTTCCCATCGCGAAGCACGGGTACAGCTGGGCCTAGATGAACTGCGGGAGACCTTCGCGGACTGCGCTTTTAGCGGGGGTCTGTTTATTCGCCCAGCTTTAAGGACTGGAATCGGCATTCGAGGAATTTAGAGCCGCCGCGATCGGCTCGAAAATGAAAAGCCGCAGGCCATGTGGCGCGCGAATGTCGCATAATTCAATTCTTTCCAGTAGGTTGCAACAATCGTCACACCTCCTGAATTGCCCCCGCCCTCCCCTGTCCGCAAGTGCTCCCAAAACGAAGTGAACGGCAGCGAAGAAAGTTAGCACTTTCTAACGTCTGGACTGCGCCAGGTGGCAGCCAGCGTGCCACAAACAGGGTGAATCTGAGTGGTAGGTGCCACCCCTCGCCCGTCTTTGGGAGAAACTGGGCCGGTGAGCAGCGAACTAGCACACACCGTCACGATGAATTCGCCAAAGACCATGTTCCTCGCCGACGTGGCCAGCCAGGAGCTGCGCGGATTAACATCTCCGCTGGAATCCCTGTTGACGTCGGGGGGCGATCCACGCCTTGGCCTCGACCCAGTCCAATTACTCAACGGATACGGCTGCCAGCCTTGGCCGCGCCCCGAAGCCTTCACATTTGCCTCCTCCACCGCAACTTCTATCTCAGAGCGGGGCTTCGCGGCCGCTGCCGAGGCGCAGCAGCGGCTCATCGACTCTGCCCGTGAGGGGAGTCTGGGAGACGCCTACGATCGCGATGCCGAATGCCTGCGGGAGCAGATACGAGCCTTCTTGACGTTAGGCGCCTCCGGAACTCAGATCGTTTTCTCGCCATCGGGAACCGATTCACAGATTCATGCACTCTGCGTCGCTCAAATGGCGCTGGAGGGTGAAGGTCCGTTGGTATCGGTAATCGTGGGCTCTGACGAAACGGGTAGTGGAACCGCCCCTGCGATGACCGGCTGCCATTTCAGCTCGCGCACCGCACAGGGCGCTGCCGTAGTAGAGGGCCAGCGAATAGCCGGATTCCCCGGCGATACAGTGCGAATCCAGATACCCCTGCGGGATCAGTTCGGCAGGCTGCGCTCAAGCGATACGGTCGACCAGGACGTGCTTGCCGCCGTAGGCCAATCGGTCGCGGCGGGCAAGGCCGTCGTTTTGCACGTAATGGACCGGTCAAAATTTGGCTCGCGCTGCCCGACCCTGGGCTGTGTGCGTCGGGTTACCTCCACTTGGCCGCGATCGGTTCAAGTCGTTGTCGATGCCTGCCAGATGCGGCTTGGTCGCCGTCGCCTCCGGCACTATTTGGACCAGGAATTCATGGTTCTCATCACCGGTTCGAAATTTTTCACCGGACCGCCCCTGAGCGGCGCCCTGCTCGTCCCGGCCGGTGCCTCGGCAGTCATGAGCCGAGCCAGCAGCGTTCCCGCGGGGCTGGAGCTCTATACCAATCGAAACGATTGGCCGATCCATTGGCAGGGCATTCGCTCAAAACTGCCGGTGCGTCCGAACACGGGGCAACTGCTCCGATGGGTCGCCGCGGTGGAAGAAATGGGCGCGTATTTCGCCGTTCCTGAATCCTATCGAATTTTGGCGCTTCAGGAATTTGCGCGCATGGTCCCGCGCATGATTGCCGAAAGGCCAAACCTGCAATTGCTGCTCGAGTTTGAGAAAGCTGAGGCTGACGAACTTGGCGACGAAGAGATGGCCACGCCCACGATCTTCCCTTTCTTCGTCTGCGACCACGGAAAACCGCAGTCGCTCGAGGTCTGTGCCCGGATCTATCGGGCGTTGAACCGCGACGTTTCAAATTTGCTTCCCGGCCGGGCGACCGCCCGTCAACGCAAGGTGGCGGCGCGTTTGTGCCACGTTGGCCAGCCGGTCAGCATGCCGGACCCGGCGAACCGAGATGCCGGAACTTTGCGCATCAGCGCGGGTGCGCGCGTCGTGTCGGAGACCTGGCGCGCAGCCGGAGAGGCCGCGTCTTGCCGGAAGCTCGCCCAGGAATTTGAGCAAGTGCGCACGATCCTGGACAAGATCGACTTGCTCGTGCAGAACCTCGACGCACTGGCCGATATCGACGAATCAACCAAGCGAACCTCGAGGCGCGAAGCCGATCCAGTTCGCCTGTCCTCACGGAGTGCAACCCTGGCGGGGATGGAACGGGGCCCCAATATCTTCGAAAAGTTGCGCTACGAGGCGCTACGTCAGGAGTAAGTCATGACTCAACCTACGGCCGACTCTCGCACCGCGTCACCGATCTCCTTGGCCAAGTTGTTCAAGATGGCCTTCGATGGCTGCGATTTGAAACCGTTGCGGGCGCAGATCACCGCGCGCGCTGAATCTGACCCGCAGGACGCCGCAGCCCTGATGGACCTTTGCCTCATCGAACAGCTGCTCGGCAACCGGGCGGAGGGGCTGCAACGCCAGGCCCAGGCACTCCGCATGGAGCGTCTCTACCGGTCTTGCTGGCCAGCCTCGTCGCAGGCATTGCACGTGCTGGCTTTCAAAGCGCCCGGAGACGTCGGCACCAACACGCCGATCGAGTTCCTTCTGGACGACTCTGACGTAGTGCTCCACACGTTCTATGTCGTTCCCGGCCAGCCGGCCCCGAACTGTCTCCCCCACCACGATGTCGCGATCGTAACCCCTTGTGACTCAGACCAGAATCGGCCCGTATTGCGGGAGATCGAAAGCCTGATCCCCGGCTGGCCGTGCCCGGTGCTCAATCATCCTGTCGGAGTCTGCCGCTCATCGCGAGAACAAATGCACTCCTTGCTTCAGACGGTTGAAGGGTTGACGATGCCCGCAACCATTCGAGTCAGCCGTGCTGCCCTAGAACAGATGGGGCGCGATTCCAAGTTGGCTGGCGAGTTTCTCCGTGAGGCAACGTTTCCACTGATCGCCCGGCCGGTGGACTCCCATGCCGGCCGGTCTCTGGCAAAGCTCGACGGGCCTTGGTCGATTGCAGCCTACCTCGCGAGTCAACCAGAAGCGGAATTCGTCATCTCCCGCTTCGTCGACTATCGCAGTTCCGATGGCTTGTTTCGCAAGTACCGCATCATTTGGGTCGACCGCCGGCCATATCCCTGCCACATGGCAATCTCTGATGACTGGAAGGTCTGGTACTACAATGCGGGCATGGCGATGAGCCCAGCCAAGCGGGAGGAGGAAGCGCGATTCATGGCGAGATTTGATGCCGACTTCGCGCACCGCCACGCCGCCGCTCTGGCGGGAATTGCCGGGCAGTTCGGGCTGGAGTATTTCGGAATTGACTGCGCGGAAATGCCCGATGGAAAGCTTCTCGTATTCGAGGGCGGAGTTGATTTGGTCGCTCACGACATGGACCGGCCAGATGTGTACCCCTACAAGAGCGCGCACATGCAGCGATTGTTCGCGGCTTTTCGCGATATGTTGAAATGCAAGAGCGTGAGAGATTCGGTCGCTGCATGAAGTCGAATATGCAAAGCTCCGATCGGTACCTCTCCGAACGCCTGGATGAGCCAGTTGTTGGTCCGCCAACGGTCAATGAGCCAGAACGCAACGAGTCGGGTCTAGACGGGCCAACTCTCGATCCGGTCGATTGGTCCGACACCCGGGCGCTGGGCCATCGGATGCTCGACGATATGTTCGACTATTTGCAGGACGTTCGCGAGCGGCCAATCTGGCAACCGATACCGCCCGAGGTCCGCGCGCGGTTCCGCGATGCGTTGCCAAACAGTCCGACCGACGCCACCTGTGTTTATCGCGACTTTACGCAGCTGATCCTGCCTTTCTCCACCGGCAATGTGCATCCGGGTTTCATGGGTTGGGTGCATGGCGGCGGCTCGGTAGTGGGAATGCTCGCCGAAATGCTGGCCGGAGGACTCAACGCCAACCTCGGGGGGCGCGATCATATCCCCATTGAGGTCGAACGCCAGGTTACCGAGTGGGTGCGTCAAATGTTCGGCTTTCCCGAAGGCGCGTCCGGTCTGTTCGTAACCGGTTCGTCGATCGCCAATTTTATTGCGCTGCTTGTCGCGCGAAACGCAGCCCGCCGTCGCGGTATGACTCCGCGGGGTACCGCCTCCGACCAGCGGCTGGTGGCCTACGCCTCCAGCGCCGCACACGGCTGCATCGCCAAGGCGATGGATATGGCAGGCCTTGGGGTGGCTGCACTGCGGTGTATTCCGGTCGATGCGACCCATCGCGTTCAAGTCTCCGAGCTGCGCCGCGCCATCGCAGCCGACAGAAATGCCGGTCTCACTCCGTTTCTAGTCGTGGGAACCGCAGGGACCGTGGATACCGGCGCCATCGACGACCTCGGCGGTTTAGCGGATCTGGCATCGGAAGAAAATCTGTGGTTGCACGTCGACGGCGCACTGGGCGCCCTGGCGATTCTCGCTCCGGATCTGGCACCGCTGCTTTGGGGAATCGAACGCGCGGACTCGATTGCCTTCGACTTTCATAAGTGGGCGCAAGTGCCCTACGACGCCGGATTCGTGCTGGTGCGTGACGGCAAACAGCATTTCGACACTTTCTCTTCGCCGACCGCGTACCTCCGGCGAGAATCGCGCGGGCTCGCGGCAGGGTCGCCGTGGCCCTGCGATTTCGGCCCCGATTTATCCCGCGGCTTCCGCGCGTTGAAGACGTGGTTCACTCTGAAGGTTTACGGCACCGCACAATTGGGCGCCGTGATCTCGCGCACCTGTGCGCTCGCCCAGTATCTCAAGCACAAAGTGGAACAAACAGATCAACTCGAGCTCGCCGCGCCCGTGCCGCTCAACATCGTGTGTTTTCGATACCGCTGCGAGGAAAGCGAGGCAGTGAATGCCGCGCTCGTTGCAGATATTCAGGAGTCCGGAATCGCGGTTCCATCGGCCACGATGATTGACGGACGCCTCGCCATCCGAGCCGCAATTGTCAATCACCGCACGCAATCTTGCGATCTTGACGCCCTGGTTGCCGCAGTCCTTAGATTCGGGAAAGAAAGAGAACAATCAGAAGCATCCACTGCTTGAAGCACGCCTTGCAGCAATGCGGTCGTTCAGCGAGCCCGGCGAATCGTCTCGCGAGCCCCGGATGTTCACTGACGGAGAGTGCTTGCGATTTCCTTGGCAACCTTGCGCGCGCGCACCAGATCCCCCGGCCCCAGCGAAATCGCTGCGACGCGCGCATGCCCGCCGCCGCCGTATTTCTCGCAAAGAGATGCGAGATTCACCTCGGCGGAGGCTTCCTTCCACGGATTCGTTCCCACCGAAACTTTCGCCCGCGTGGGCGATGCGCTCACGCCTACCGTGTACAGGGCATCGGGATACAAATAATACGGGATGAACTTGTTGTACCCTTCCAGATCAAGGTCGCTCACATCGAAATAAACCACGCCACCGCGGCAATCTGCGCGCTCCCGCAATATTTCCACGGAGTGCCGGTGCCGCTCGAGCAGCGGCCCAAGGTGCTTTTTTACGATCGGCAGATCGATCATCTCGCTGAGCGGTATTTCCGCCAGCTCTGGAATCAGCCGCTGCACGAGATTCGCCTCCGGTGCCGCTTCGATCACCAGCGCCAATTGCATGGCCGGCTCGGCCAGGCCCACGGCCTCCTGCGGGGAGGCGAACTGCGCGCCATCGATGATATCGCCCCATTTGATGAGGTCCGCGATCGGCCGCGCGTCAAATCCGAATCTTTCCGAAGCGACCGTCGCGAGGAACTTCGTGCAGGATTTGTACGTCGGATCGTAGAATTTTTTCCCGGAATGGTCGTGCTTGAAGTTCTCGGCGTCCTCCGGCTTCAGGAAGGCGCTCTGGTGATGGTCGAACCACCAGGTCAGCAGCGGCGAGCTAGAATACTTGAAATCGACGATCGCGTTTTCATCGCCGTCGAAAATCCCGTCTTCAAACGGCGCCGAGGCCTTGTGGGTCATGCCGGTATAAAGAAATTCCGCGTTCGGATCGATGCGCTCCCGGTAGAAGCGCGAAAAAATCGCGGCCGAAGAGGCTCCGTCGAAGCATTTGTCATGAAAGCAGATCCGAACCGTCACTTGATTCTCCCGCTTCTTTCTCGGCCACACATCGCAATGTACCCGCAACGAAAGCCAATTAGGATGAACGTATTGCCCTTCGGGTGTCAATAGCCATGCCATTTTTAAGGATTGCGGATCGTACTTGGTACGGGCGCCGCAGCGAAAATAGCAGCGAGGTTTGCGCGGATTCATCCTAGAATACTCCCCCGATGGCAAAGATCACTTTTCTAGGTGCGGCAGGCACGGTAACCGGCTCGAAGTATCTGGTGGAAGCAGGCGGAAGGCGGCTATTGGTTGATTGCGGCCTTTTCGAAGGTTCCAAGGAACTCAGGCAGCGCAATTGGGATCGCTTGCCGGTCGATCCCGCCACAATCGACTGGGTTGTGCTCACCCACGCCCACATTGACCACACCGGCTATCTCCCGAGGTTGGTTCGCTCCGGATATCACGGACCCATTTATGCGAATCCTGCCACGCGCGAGCTTTGCGGCCTGCTTCTTCCGGATTCGGCTCATCTTCAGGAGGAAGACGCACAATTCGCCGCAAAAAAAGGCTACGCCAGCCACAAGCCGCCGCTGCCGCTCTATACGGTACCCGAAGCGCAAGACGCCCTTCGGCAATTCCAGGATATCCCCCGCGCCGATTCCTTCACCATCAGCCCCCAATTCACGGTCCGGGGACACGACGCCGGCCACATTCTCGGCTCTTCGTGGATCGAGCTAACCATCACCGAAAATGACAAGCAGATGCTGGTCGTTTTCTCCGGGGATATCGGCCGCTACGGAGAGCCTATCCTGAAAGATCCCCAACCGCCGACGCGCGCCGATTTCCTACTCTGCGAATCCACCTATGGCGACCGCGACCATCCCAGCAACTCCGTCACCGACGAGCTCGCCGACGTAATCAACCGCGTCGCGAAGCGCGGCGGCGCGGTGGTGATACCCGCCTTCGCCGTCGGCCGCACGCAACAGCTCATGTACTACCTGCGCGAACTCGAGGATCAGCAACGCATCCCCCATCTTCCGGTATTCGTGGACAGTCCCATGGCGATCAACGTGACCGGCCTATACGCGAGCCACCGCGAGGACCACGACCTGGAATTCACCAAGGAAGAACTCGCGGGAAATCATGATCCGCTGAACATGCGGGAGGTGCACATGACCCGCACCGTCGAGGACTCCAAGAAAATCAACAATGTGGTTTCCCCCTGCATCATCCTCTCGGCAAGTGGTATGGCCACCGGCGGACGCATCCTCCATCATCTCGCGCGCCGCCTGCCGGACTCCCGCTGTGCGGTTCTGCTGGTGGGCTATCAGGCGGAGGCCTCGCGCGGGCGCGCCCTACAGGACGGAGCGAAGTATGTTCGCATTCACGGAGAAGACGTGCCGGTGCGGGCCGAAGTAGTCACGATTGGCCAGCTTTCCGCTCATGCCGGGAAAAGCGAATTGCTGCGATGGCTTTCCGGCTTCCAAGCCCCGCCGCGGCAGACGTTTTTGGTGCACGGCGAGCCCGTCGCCCTAGACGCGCTGCGTGCCGCGATCACGAGCCAGTTTCACTGGCCAGTCACGATTCCAGCCTACCGCCAATTATTCGAACTGAACTTGTAGGCGCAGCGCCAACGCGCAGGTCGTCGTCCATCAGCGCATGCCAA
>Ga0187863_10003753_pt1 | contig 11068 bp, 10 predicted proteins | sample June2016WEW_11_1_FD_132975 | JGI IMG/M metagenome (GOLD analysis project Ga0187863, IMG submission 132975) | Peatland microbial communities from SPRUCE experiment site at the Marcell Experimental Forest, Minnesota, USA - June2016WEW_11_10 | ecosystem: Environmental > Terrestrial > Soil >...
CACAACCCGACCGGGGCGGGGTCGCGCGAGGGCCGCGCGCTCCTCGTCAGCTCGACTCCGCCGCTGAGGTCGAAGCTCATATACAGCGCCCTCCATGGCCGCGCCGCAGCGGGGTAGGGTAGTCAGGAAAACGTCCGGGGACCCCGGCCGTCCTGAAATCCCGACGGGCTCATAACCCGTAGATCCATGGTTCAAATCCATGCCCCGCTAGCTTCTGGCGAGGCAGTCGCCAGCTCATACTCCGGCGCGACGGGGGTTCTACACTTCTCCACGGTACGTTGTCAAAAGCCCCACCCTCAGTTCGAGCGCCCGAGACTGACCTCCCTGCAGATCTAGCCCTGTCTGAGGGAGTCGAGAGGGAGGACGTCCCTTCCGGGCGGGGTCCGTCCCGGCCGGGCGATTCGCAGGGCTTATCAATGGTGGTCATGTACCGTCACCAACATGGCGGGGGGCCCCCTAACTTCAATTCCGGTCCACGCCGATGTCGTCCGGCGACTTCGCTCGCTCAAGACCGCCGATCAAACCTGGGACGAATTCTTGACGGAGATGGCCGAGGACTACGTCCCCCCGGGGTGGTACGCGGAAATGGAACGGCGGCGGATTGAAGGACCCGACTTCGCTGGGACGGCGGTCCTCGCCCGCTCCCGGGAGCTCGCGACTCACGGTCGTTGACCGTGGCGCGTCGCTTCGTCTTCCGCGCGCCGTCGGACACGGAGTACCTCGAACTTCCCGTCTCCCTCCGCCGAACGTTCGAAGAGATCCTGCCCGCGCTCGTCCGTCAACCCTTTCGTTCGGGAGCTGGATTTACCGTCGGCAGTGTTCGGCGGCACCCGGGTCTGTGGAAGCTGAAACTGACCGACTTTCCCCCCCGAACATTTCGTGCCATTTACGAAGTCGACGGCGAGGTCGTGAGGTTTCTTGGCTTTGGCCCGCGACCGGACTTCTATCGCCGCCTCCGTCAGACCAACCGGATCTCACGGGATCGATTCTGACGGCTGGGCGGAGACTGCTACTTCAACAAGACGCAGTCGTCTCTATTCCGCCGTAGACCCTCGGGCGCGGCGCGAGGCCGACGGGGAGGGACGATAATCTTGAATGCGGTCGAGCCAGTCGCGAGCCAAGGCAGCCGCAAGGGGGTTCCGGTCGGTCCACAGAGTGTGGCCGGCCGAGTCCAGGATGGCGTACGTCGCCCGCGGGAATCCATTCAATAGCCTCCAGTACGTTCTGTAGCGGAAAGGAGCGTCCTGCCGGCCGAACAAGAGCAGGGTCGGCGCCCGAAAATTTGATCCGGGGCGGTAGAGAGCGACGGAGAGGTCCCGGAACGGAAGGCCCTCCAGCCACTGCGTGTCTTCCGAGTACTCGGAGAGACCGGGGCCCTTCCCTCGGGGCGTCAGAATCGAGGGGGTGCCAAATCGACGGTCCCGCAGTTCCTCCCGGGGACTGTGATTGACTTCGGGAACGCTCAACATCAATCCCGCCACTTGGGGGCCACGTCGCCGAGCGACGGCCAGGGCGAGATACGCTCCGAACGAGATCCCTCCGAGCGCGAATCTTTCGTCGGCCGCCACGTCGTCGATAAATTCTAGGACGACGTCCAGGTAGTCGTCCATATCCCGAATCCTAGTCGCGCCCGGGCTCTTTCCATGCCCCGGCAGATCCGGATAGAATCGCCTCCAACCCGTTCGGGACCGGAATGCCGGTTCGACCTGGACCATTGCCCGAGTATGGTCACTTGGACTACCGTGAAGCATCACGAAGGGTCGACCACGACCTCGAGCCTCGTAATATATCGAAACCCCGGGAAGGCGACAGTACATAGTACCCCCTCAGGTTGCGGCAGCTAAGGTCCCTTTCCCCGCCGGTGGGGTCATCGTCCGGGGGCGGGGCCACTTCGGCATGGACGGTTTAACGGCATCGAGCGTTTCAAACAAGTCGGAACCCGGCTCCGACTCACACTATGCCAGGGATTTGAACGAAAGTGCGATACCATGCCCCGCTAGCTACTGGCGAGGCACACGCCACCCCGTGCTAGCCGGGCCCGCACGACCCACCGCGGCCCCGGCCGGGTGGGTTGTCCAACGCGAGACACCTGCTCCGGAAGTGCCCTCGCGGCAGCGCGGTTCCGGTGCTAGACCGAACCGACTTTGCCGGGGTTCTCCCCCGAATGCACCACTCCGCGGGGAGGGGATGGAGCCGGGCTCGGGTTCGGGCTCTTCATGAGCAACGCCGCGTACAGCCCGATCAGCACCTCCTGCGCCAGGAGAGCTGCCGCCAAGACGACCATTTGGAATACATTGAGAATCCACGAGTGCAGCAGGATCTCGCTGGTCGTCGTGCCGGTGATCGAGGCCACGGCGCCCAGGGCGCCGGCGGCGGCCGCACTGGTCGAGCAGCACGCCCCGAGCGTCAGGAGCGCCACCATCGCCGGGGTCATCCCAGCCAGTAGCGGAACTTGGCCCTCCATCGTCCGAGCGGCCCGCCACGAGCGGAAGAATCGGATCGCGACGAGGAGGCCGGCCCCCATCCCCAGCCCCACGCCGATCGAGACGACCGCCATCGAGATTGTCGCAAGGAGCGGGAGCACCAAGACCGCCCCAGGTGTGACAACGATCAGGGCAGGATAGTTCCACCACGCGGGAGAATAGGGATTGGTCAGGACGGCGACGGTCGGCGTGGAGGCGCCGGTCCGGACGAACTCCAGCATGTAGCCGGCCAGGAGCGCGACGAAACCGTAGCCCACGGCGATCGCCGTGACCGCCAGCTTGGCGCGCACGCCACGGACCTCGGCCCGGGTGCGGCGGAGTGTAAGGAGGGATCCGAGCGTGATCGCACGGGCGCGCTCCGTCATGGTCGGCCCTTCCGAGCGTAGATCAGAGCCACCACTCCGACGAGGACAAGGAGCGACACGCCGATGACGGCTGCTTCCTGGGTTACTGGGGTGAGCCTAGAGTTACCGGCCACCGACCCGCTTCCGTTAGAAGCATCGGCTCCCGTGTTTTCCCATCCGGGGTTTTGTAACGTAACGGCCACGGAAGAGTTGGCATAGAGCGTCTGACCCCCGGTGGTCGCCGTGACGTGCAGAGTCCCGCTCATCGGGGCCAGGCAGGCCGAATAGGCGACGGCGCCCCCGGCGGTGGAGTTGAGCACGCCAAGGTACGTCGGGGTCAACCACCAGGAGAATACCGTCGCCTCGCCCGTCGAACTGCCGCAACCGTTCGATACGGTCGCCCAGAACACCTGGTCTTGGAGCGGAGAGACATTGACGTTTCCCGGGTGGATCGCGAGTACTGGCAGACCACCGCCGCTGCAATTCGGGCCAAGCTCCCGGCTCGCCCCGCTAGAGACATACAAGTTCTGGGGGGTTGAATCGCGGGCCCTGCCCGTAGCAGAGCTCGGCGCAAGCGACCCGCAAACTAGCAATGCCATCAACACGAGGAGGGCGAGGCCCATGCCGAAGAGTCGAAGTCTCCCCGACCTTCGCGCGTTCGCATCGGTCATGCGTCCCGCGGCACTATCGGGCCGGGGGGATGAAGCCAAGGTGAACCCAAATTGACACGGGACGCCGGCCTCAAGGGTGCGTGATTCGTGCTCGGGGGAGGGAGGGCGTCCTGGACCGAGGACACGGCTCAGGTCCGCCCCAGGGGTCCAGATTCCCAAACCCTCCCGTCGACCTGGACGGGCACGGCGCTTTTACCGAGTACCGGATGTCTGACCGACCATGGATCCCCCCTCGTCCGATCCACCGCTCGGTCGACCCGCCGTCGCGACGCGAATCCGCCGATTGCGGGAATCGGACCTCGAGGAGTACCGAACCCTACGACTGCGATCCCTCCGGGAGGACCCCCTGGCGTTCGGGAGCACGCTCGCGCGCGAACAGGCGTTCGAGCCCTCGCACTGGGTCGATCGGGTCCGCCAGGGCGCCTCCGGAACCCGCGAAGGGGTCTGGGTGGCGGAAGGACCGGGCGGTGCCCTGATCGGGATGATCGGCGCCTTTCCGAAGGACGGGACGATTCACGTGTTTGGGATGTGGGTCGAGCCTGACATGCGACAGAACGGCCTGGGGGGTAAGCTGCTCGATGCTCTGCTCGATTGGGCCTCGACGGAGGATCCGGCGGCGGACGTCATGCTTTCCGTGAACCCCTCCCAATTGGCCGCGGTCCGGCTTTACCTCGGTCGAGGGTTTCAGCCGACCGGAGTGGTGGAACCCCTGGGTCACACGCCCGGAGCGGTCGTTCACGAAATGCGCCGCCCCCCAAAGGGGACCGCGCCGCCGAGCCGGGTCTAAGACGTTACGGCGGCGTATCGCCGGCCGGGGATTCGGTGGTCTTCGCCTTGGACTTCCGCCGACCGGACTTCCGCGGCGCACTCGCCGCATCCCCCGAGGAGACCGCCCCTTCCGAGCTGGTGCCCGAGGAGGACATGGACATTCCGGAGTCGTCCATCGGTTCGGGCGAGGAGGTGCTCGGAGCCATGTACGGCTCGGGAGGCGTTGGGGGTGGGGGCGGGGGAACCGGAACCGTCGGCGGCGGAGACGGGGCCATCGGCGGTGTCGGGGAAGCCGAAGGGGCCGGCGCCGCCATCGGGGGCCGGGGGTTCTCCCGGGCGGCCGGTGCCGGGGCGGGGGGGTTGGTCGCAGGGCTCGCCGGTCGGGAGGGGATGGGTACGAACTCGCCGGGCCTCCACGTGTGGGGCATCCGGAGGATGGAAGGGTCCTTCAGGAACAGGTCCGCGTGACCGCAGGCGCGGCAGAGCCGCGTTCCCATGGAGAGCTCGCCGCGAGCGCGCAAGGAGAGTGCGCCGCCCCCGATCGAGCCGGTCTTGAGTTCATTCGCCCAGACGAAATCGGACGCGCCGCAATTGGAACAGACCGGGGCCACGAGGTCACCGTCCTTCAAGGTCAGGCGTCCTCTCGGAAAAAGGCTTGCGTACGCGGAGAGGAGCCGTGTCCCGTTCTGAGGGGGTGCGCAACGGAGATGTAATCGGCAGCCTTTCCCCGCTCGATGTCACCTCCCGAGCTCAAGCACATCGCGGTCGCGACCGACGGTTCGGAACAAGCCGGCGTCGCCGTGGACACCGCGATCGACCTGACCCTGCGGTACCAGGGACAGCTCACGATCCTCGCGGTCGCCCCGATCCAACCGGTGTATGTCGCGGCCAACGAGCCGTTCGTGGCCTAAAACGTGCCGGTGAGCGATCTGCCGCGCTACCAGAAGATCGTGGAGGAAGCGGTCCAGCGGGCCGAGAAGGCCGGACTCTCCGCGGTCACCGGGATCTGCGAGGACGGGGTCGTCGCGGACGAACTGCTCGCGTTCCTCGAGCAACACCCGACGGACCTGTTCGTGATCGGTTCGCGCGGCCTTTCGATGGCCAAGCGGATCCTGCTCGGCAGCGTGTCGACCGCGATCGTCACGCACGCACCGTGCCCGGTGCTGGTCGTGCGGACCCCGCCTACGACGCGTGCTCCGTAATGATCACGCGCGTCGGGCAGGGCAGCTTGTGGGATGCCTTTCGCAGCGCTTCCTTGGCCGCGGCCAGGTGCGCGACGGTCGTGTAGATCGTCAGCAACTCCCCTCCGATCTCGGTTCGGACAGCGTGGCCCACCGGTTTTCCGAACGCGCGCCGCATCCCATCCGAGATACGGTCGGCCCCGGCGCCCGTGGCCATCTTGTGCTCCCGGAGGATCTGGTGGGGGTAGCGTCGGATCTTGAGGTGGTATTCGTTGAGAGCGGCCTTCTCCATGACCCGAACCGCACTGATGCGCGCGGCTTCCAGCGCCACGTCCCGAACCTGGGCGGCCTCCTCCACGCCGAGCGAAAGCTCGAGCGCGAACTGGGTGCGCAAATCCCCGGTGTCGAACTGGGTCACCCGGAGGGCGGGAACCCCTCCCATGTACTCGCGGCGGGTGTAGATCTGCCCCTCGACCTTGCGGTACATTCGGGCCGGCTTCCGTGTCATGGGAGTGGGCCTGACGGCCGTCCCGTTAAAATGGTTACGCAGCGCTCGGCGAGTCGCCCTCGGCTATCCGGAGCCCCGATGCCGCACCGCCCCCCGCCGGGCGGTCGACAATTCGAGCGCAAGGACGTCCCGGCGCGCCAGGTCCCGGACGATCCGTCGGCGTGCATCTTGCGAGCGCGGAACGGCAAAGAAGCTCCGTCCGAACATCGCCTGCGCCGCCCACCCCCCCGCGGACCGGACGGAGCGAAGGGTCCGCTCGAGAGCGGGCGTCGTGAGGTGAAGGCGGTCGGTGAACCGCTCGCTGGCGTCGAGGAACTCCTCGGCGCCGGGGACCCGCTCCGTCCCCCACGCGGCCTCGAAGGCGGTGCCGATCTCTACGAGGGTCTTCCGGTTCCGGAGGATCCGGGGAGAAGGGAGCGGCCCCCCAACGACACCGAGGATCAGCGACCGACGGAACGGCCGGTGGAAGATCCGTCCGAACGGCGGCACGCCGGCCCGAGCTCGAAACTCGAGGCCACCACCCAGGATAGCGGCCACACCACCGAGGCCCCCTCCGCCGAACAGCTCGGCCAGATGGGCGACTTCGACCGCCTTCGCTCGCGAGCTCCCGGAAAGGGCAGCGACGGCGAGCGCCGTCGAGAGCGCACCCGCGGCGCTCATTCCGAACCCCTGCCCCACCGGCAGCTGGTGCGCCAGGTGGACCGAAACGTGGCCCGGGCCGGCCGGAGCGAGGCGACGCGCCACCTCTTCCGAGATCGGGAGCGGACCGTCGATGTCGGCAACGACCGAAACTCGTCGCACGGTGGCGGGCTGCCACTCGGCATGAGCGACCACCCCGAGCTCGAGCACGAGGCCCGCCCCCGTCGAGCCCCGGGCCCTCGGGTCCCGCGCGTCGAGGTCGGGGGAGAAGAATCCCGTGACGTGGCCCGGAGCGAAGGCGGTCGAGCGGAGTGTCCGCTTCGCGCGTCTCGGACGCGACACCGCATGTTCCAAGATGGACTACTTATAAGGCGCCACGCTTATTGAATCTCGGGATTCGATGTGGCCAAGCCGGACCGGGTGAACATGAGCGAGCCGGAGACACCTGCAGTTCCGCACGAAGCCTTCGACCGGGTCAATTTCCTCGAACTCCGCAACACCCAGCTCGCGGAGGCGATCAAGCGCGTCGAAAGCGAGCGGCACTACATGGAGGCCGAGATCCTCCGTCTGCAGCGCGAGGTCAAGCGCCTCAAGACCGAGCTGGACCGCCTGCGGTACCCTCCCCTCATCGTCGGAAGCGTCCGGGACGTGCTGACGGACGGTCGGGTCATCGTCAAGTCCTCCACCGGACCGGACTTCGTCGTCAACTCCGCGGAGACCGTGGAGCACGGCAAGGTCACGGTCGGTTCTCGGGTCGCACTCAACAAGCAGACCCTCGCGGTCATGGGGGTCCTCCCTGCCTCGCTGGACCCGTTGGTCACCGCGAGCGAGATCGTCGACAAGCCCAGCGTGACCTACGCGGACATCGGGGGTCTCGGCGAGCAGATCCGCGAGATCCGGGAAGCGGTCGAGTACCCGCTCCTCCGCTCCGAGCTCTACAAGAAGGTCGGAGTCGACCCGCCGAAGGGGGTCCTCCTGATCGGTTCGCCCGGCACGGGCAAGACGATGATCGCGAAGGCGGTGGCCCACCACACCAACGCGACGTTCGTTCGCCTGGTCGGCAGCGAGCTCGTCCAGAAGTACATCGGCGAGGGGGCCCGCCTGGTCCGCGAGCTGTTCCAGCTGGCCCGGGAGAAGGCCCCGACCATCATCTTCATCGACGAGCTCGACTCCATCGGGGCGAAGCGCCTCGAGGTGGCCACCAGCGGGGACCGGGAGGTCCAGCGCACCCTCATGCAGCTCCTCGCCGAGATGGACGGTTTCGAGCCGCTGGCCAACGTGAAGATCATCGCGGCGACGAACCGCCCCGACATCCTGGACGACGCGCTCCTCCGGCCCGGGCGCTTCGACCGGATCATCGAGGTTCCCGTTCCGACCTACCAGGGGCGCGCCGAGATCTTCAAGATCCACTCCCGCGGCATGGCGATCCGCGACACGATCGACTTCGAGCTGCTCGCGAGCCGCTGCGAGGGCGCCACCGGGGCCGACATCCGCGCCATCTGCACCGAGGCGGGGATGTGGGCGATCCGCGAGGAGCGCGAGACCGTGACCCTGGCCGACTTCGACCGCGCGGTCGAGAAGGTCATCGGCGAGGAAGAGCTCCGCAAGGAGTCCGTCACGATGTTCGCCTAGGCGGGGACGCACCCCTCCTACGCGACGCCCGTCACCGTCGTTCGGCCCAGCACCCGTGGCCCGACGGGCACGTCGAGGTCGATGAGGACGGCGTGCTCGTTCGGCCCGAAGGCCACCGGCCGGTCCGGGGCGAGCAGGCCTCCGTCGGCCCCCATCTCCTCGAGGACGACCGGCACCACCTGCAGTCCGATCGCCAGGTGGAGGTGGGCACCGACCGAGGCGTCTCCCCGGTAGTATCGGCACCTCTCGAGCGGGCCGGACCGGAGGCGGGTTCCGACGAGGAGCGACCCCTCGGGCGCGAGGATCTGGCCCCGGGAGATCTCGTCCGCCTCGACGCCCTTCAGCGCGGCCCCGACGCGTTCCCCGCAGCCGGCCTCCTTTCGGTCCACGTCGTGGACCTGGAGCGAGCGGACCTCGACGACCTTGGGGGTCGGCCAGAGGCGGACCCGGTCGTGGGCGTGCAGGGTCCCCTGGCGCACGACGCCGAGCGCGACAGCGCCCACCCCCTTCACCGGGAAGGCGTGGTCGAGCGGGACGCGCGCCGTGCCGGCCAGGTCGGGCGCCGACCACCCGTCGACGAGCGTGCGGAGCGCGGGGAGGTCGAGAGGGGTCCGTGGCGCGGATTCGAGCCGACCCCCCTTGAGAAGGCGGGCGGAATCCGCCTCGCCGACCGAAGGCCCGAGGACGACCGTGGTCGGGAGGTCGAAGATCTCGAGGGTCGCGATCGTCTCGGCCAGGGCCCGGTTCAGTTCCTGAACGACCAGGAGGGCGTGGTCGGCCATGCCGAGGGCCGTCACGAGCGGCGGGAGCCGTTCGGGGAATTGCGTCGGCTCGACGAGGGTGACCGCGTGGCCGTCGCGGACGCTGTTGAACAGGGTGACATCGGAGGAGGTGCCCTTCTTGCCGAGCTCGCCGGCGATCGCTCCCGTCCCGACGACCGCGACGGTCACCGAACCCGCCAACGAACTCACTTGCCTCCCCGGGGTCCGGTGACCTGAAGGAGGACCTCGCCCCCCTTCACGTCCACCGTCACCTCGCTGCCGTCCTTGATCTCCCCTTCGAGGAGCCGGGCGGAGAGCGGGTCGACGACCCGGCGCTGGATCGTCCGCTTGAGGGGCCGCGCCCCGAAGTGGGGGTCGAGGCCCTCGGCGGCCAGCATCTCCTTGGCCGCGGCGGTGGCCCGAAGACGGATCCGGCGCTCCCTGAGGCGGCCCTCCACGAGGGCGAGCTGGAGGTCGACGATCGTGGCGATCTCCTTCTCCGTGAGGGGGTGGAAGATGACGACCTCGTCCAGACGGTTGAGGAACTCGGGGCGGAAGTGGGCGCGCAGGACGGGCTCGATGACCTTCCGCCGCTCGGTGTCGGTCGCGGCCTCGCTGAGGAGGTCGGACCCGAGGTTGCTGGTCATGATGACCAGCGTGTTCCGGAAGTCGACGGTCCGTCCCTGGCCGTCCGTCAGCCGACCGTCGTCGAGGAGCTGGAGCAGGACGTTCACGACGTCGGGGTGCGCCTTCTCGACCTCGTCGAAGAGGACGACCGTGTACGGGTGGGAGCGGACCGCCTCCGTGAGCTGGCCCCCTTCCTCGTAGCCGACGTACCCCGGCGGCGCCCCGATGAGCCGGGCGACGGTGTGCTTCTCCATGTACTCGCTCATGTCGACCCGGACGAGCGCGCGCTCGGAGTGGAAGAGGAACGAGGCGAGCGCTTTCGCGAGCTCGGTCTTGCCCACCCCGGTCGGCCCGACGAACAGGAAGGTGCCCATCGGGCGGTTGGGGTCGGCGAGCCCCGACCGGGAGCGACGGACGGCGCGCGACACCGCCCGTACGGCCTCGTCCTGGCCCACCACCCGCTCCGAAAGGGCGGTCTCCATCCGGAGCAGGCGGTCCGCCTCGCCTTCGATAAGGCGGCTCAGCGGGATTCCGCTCCACTTCGATACCACGAGGGCGACGTCCTCGGCGTCCACCTCCTCCTTCAGCAGGCTCTCCGGCCCCGGCGTCTCGACGGCTTTACTGAGCGTGTCGAGCGAGCGCTGCAGCTCCGGGATCGTCCCGTAGCGCAGCCGTGCGGTCGTCTCGAGGTCGCCCGCCTGCTCCGCCTTCGCTTCCTCCGCCTTGGCCCGGTCGAGCTGGGCGCGGATCTCGCGGACCTTGCCGACCTGCTCCCGCTCGTGCTTCCAGCGGGCCCCGAGCGCGGTCTCCCGCTCCTTGAGGTTCGACAGCTCCTTCTCGAGCTGTTTGAGCCGGTCCCGGCTCGCCGAATCCTTCTCGCGGCTCAGCGCCGCCCGCTCGATCTCGAGTTGGCGGATCCGCCGGACGAGCACGTCGAGCTCGTTCGGCCGCGAATCGAGCGCCAGTCGCACCATCGAGGCGGCCTCGTCGATCGCGTCGATGGCCTTGTCCGGAAGGTGTCGGTCGGGGAGGTACCGTGCGGTGAGGGTGGCCGCCGCGACGAGGGCGGAGTCGTGGATGCGCACCCCGTGGTGCAACTCGTAGCGCTCCTTTAGTCCGCGAAGGATCGAGATCGTGTCCTCGACCGTCGGCTCGGATATCGGAACGGGCTGGAACCGCCGCTCCAGGGCCGCGTCCTTCTCGATGTACTTGCGGTACTCCTGGGTCGTGGTCGCTCCGATGCAATGCAGCGAGCCTCGGGCGAGCGCGGGCTTCAGGAGGTTCGAGGCGTCCATCGCACCCCCCTCGGTCGCCCCCGCGTGCACCAGGGTGTGGAGCTCGTCGATGAACAGGATCACCTCGCCCGCGGACTGTTCGACCTCCTTGAGCACCGCCTTGAGGCGCTCCTCGAACTCGCCCCGGAACTTGGCGCCGGCGAGGAGGCCCCCGAGGTC
>Ga0187863_10003756_pt1 | contig 11064 bp, 9 predicted proteins | sample June2016WEW_11_1_FD_132975 | JGI IMG/M metagenome (GOLD analysis project Ga0187863, IMG submission 132975) | Peatland microbial communities from SPRUCE experiment site at the Marcell Experimental Forest, Minnesota, USA - June2016WEW_11_10 | ecosystem: Environmental > Terrestrial > Soil >...
AGCTGTGATTTATCAGATGGCGACGGCACGGCTGCCGTTTTCGGGCAATACCTCAGCGGTGATTTTCCACGCCATTCTTGAACTGGAACCAGTTCCGGCGCTGCAACTGAATGCGGCATTGCCGCCGAAGCTGGGAGAAATTATCGAGAAGGCGTTGGAGAAAGACCGCGACCTGCGTTACCAGTCGGCGGCAGATCTGCGGGGCGACCTGAAGCGGTTGAAGCGGGATTTGGACTCGGGGCGCAAGTCGGCGGCGTGGACTGATGCTTCAGGTTCAGCTTCGGGAGCGATCGCAGGTTCGATATCGGGTTCGACACTGGCGGCGGAAAGGGTTGGGACCTCGAGTTCAACGGCGGCGGCGGTCGCGGCGCGATCCTCGCAGACCTCAGCGGTGGTCGCAGCGGCGGGACGGCACAAGCTGGGAACGGGCGTGTTTACGGTTGTGGGCGTGGTGGTTTTGCTGGCGGCGGGTTATGGGGTCTACTCGCTCATCGCGCGCACGCACGCGCAAGCTTTCGAGAATTTTTCAGTCAGCAAAGTGACGGAGGGCGGCGACGCGGTTGATGCGCAGATCTCCCCGGATGGGAAGTACATCCTGAGCCTGGTGAGAGACAAGGACAACAAGGGTCTCGCCAGCCTGTCGCTGCGGAATGTCCCCACCAACAGCGTGACCCAGGTCGAGCCTCCGGCGGAGGTCTGGTACAACGGTCTGCGATTCTCTCCTGACGGAAACTATTTTTATTTTGTACGCAGCGATCCGGGGAATTCTTTTTTGAAGTATCTTTACCGCGCACCGCTGCTGGGAGGTACGCCAGAAAAACTGGCAGCCGATGTGGACTCGAACGTTACGTTTTCTCCGGACGGCCGGAAGTTGGCCTTCATACGCGATAACAATCCGGAGCCGGGGAAATATCAATTGATCGTACGCTCGGTCGACACGAGCGGCGAGACCGTGCTGGCCAGCGGCCCGAGCGATCAGGAACTCTACGGCCCCGCGTGGTCACCCGACGGCAAGACGATTATGTGTAGCGTAGTCCGGCCCGGTGAGTCCGCTTCTGGATTGATGGCGGTGGATGCCAGCAGTGGCCGACAACATCTGTTTCTGAGCTCTGACGACTTTCTGTTCTTACCTACATGGATGCCGGATGGGGACGGCCTGCTGGTTCTGGAGAGCGGTCGCGCCTCGAACTACGCGCGGGCGCAGATCGTTTTCATCTCCTACCCGGAAGGAAAGTCGAACCCGGTTACCCGCGACACCAACAACTATTTTGATCCAAGTGTTGCGTCCAACGGCCACGAACTGGCTACGGTGCTCAGCGAGGAGCGATGGAATCTTTTCGTGACGTCAGCCGCGTCGGGAGGGAGTGACGCGCGACCGGTTGACGCGGCGAACGCGTATACCAACTTCACCTGGACGCACGATGGCCGGTTGATCTACGACAAAGACACCACACTGCGTTGGGTCGATCCGCAGTCGGGCGCCAAGGGCGTATTCGCTACCGAGCAGGAGTCGGCAAGTTACGATCCCTGGGCGTGCTCCGACGGCCGCTACCTTGTATTTGGTCACCACTTGCACGGCGGCAAGGTCGCCTCCAGCATTTGGCGCGCGGACGCCGCAGAGGGGAATCTGAAGCAACTCTCGAATGGGAAAAATGACTATGGCCCGGTTTGCTCGCCCGATGCGCATTGGGTTTATTACATCGATGGCGGCACAAGGCTGATTATGCGAGTACCGATCGACGGCGGAACCCCGCAGAAAGTGACCGACTTGCCGATAGTACAGAGCTTCGACATTTCGCCGGACGGCGGAACGATTACATTTGCAACCGTCGACCACGCCGGTGATCACGAAGAACAACTGGCGCTGGTGGCGACGGATACAGGCAAGGTTCGCCAGTCGCTGAAGTTCGAACGGAGTCCGGGAGCGTTAATCCGATTCTCGCGCGATGGCAAAGCGGTGGTCTATACCATCCACGAAAACGGAGTTGAGAACTTATGGCAGCAGCCGCTGGATGGTTCGCCGGGAAAACAGCTCACTTCCTTTACCTCAGAACGTATCTTTGATTTCCACTGGTCGCCTGATGGCAGCAAATTGGCCATTGTGCGCGGGCACAATGATTCCGATGTAGTGCTGATCCGCGACAGGCAGCCCTAGCTCAAACCCGAATTGCCCTCCTGCAAGAATTGCTCTCTGCAAAAATTCCCTACAAACCAGCAGCCACAATCTTTGACAGCGAGACAGGAACTGCAATGGACCTCGGGCGCAACAAGAGCACGGCGACGATGCCCAGTGGCGCATTCTGAGTGAGAATCTCGACGGTGTGGATCATCCTTTGGGCCGAACCCATCGCCGGGTTCGGTACCAGCAGCAGCGCCAGGCCGCCGGCTACCCAAATCAGGATGCCGATTGCGATGGCCGACTGCCAGCGGGGCAGGCGCAGCGTGTAGATCGCAGGAAGTACAGCCAGGGTCATGAGAACTCCTCGCGAGAACTGGATCACCCAGAGCCACAACCCGAAGCTGGCGGCAATTTGAACGGCGTCCGGGTAATATTTCTTGGTGAAGAACGTGTAGGTAATTCCGCCGGTGACCAGGTAGAGAATCTCGTAAATGACGGCGCATGCGAGGACCATGGCGAGGGCGCCGGCAAGCGAGCGGCGATCCACCGAGTTGGAAGTTGAGGCCGTCGACTTTGGCAGGCGCAATGCCCATGCCAGAGCAGCGAGCACAGCAGCCATCAGAAGATACACGACCAAAGCTCCAGCCAGGTCGCGAAGCGCACGTGGACGCGCCGCGGGAATGAACATCACCGCTTCGGACCAGGTGCAAAGCACAGTAATAATGGCCATGACGGGAACGATCACTCCGAATTGTCCGAGAGCGCTGCGTGGACCGAACAGCGCCACGGGCACGAAAGCTGCCGCCATCACCGCGCCCGATAACCACCACCAGGCAAAATGGCCAGCACCCAGAGTTCCGACGGTCAGCGCCAAGCCCGCTAGCAGACAGTAAAGAACCACTCGTGTTTTCATGACGACTCGACTCCTTTTAATTCCTAAGTTTCTTAGTCTTTAGTTCCAACCTTCAAACTCGCAGTGTTTTGTTTTTTGCTTTCGGGATTTATCGGCGACCATCTTTCGCTGGTGCAATTTTTTCCCTGGCGTAAGTGCCAAGCGCACCTCTGGCCCACCGCAAAAGACATTCGTATCCCTTGATGCCGCTTTCCAGAGCCAACCTGCCGGACGTGGGCATGGTTGCCTTCCCGGCGCTGAGTTGGGCATGGAGATCGGGTATATAGGAAGCCAGCTCGGCCTGAAGTGACTGCAGGATGCGGACGGAAGCGGACGGGCCCACGGCCTGTTCGGAAAAGGCGAAACGCAGCATCACCTCATCGAGGCCGCGGATTACGTCGGCTCGCAGCACCGGGCGGACGATCCACTTTCTGAGTTCTGCCGTGCCCTGCGCCGTCAGGTGGAAAACTTGCCGGCGGCGCAGTCCGGCGCCGCTTTCGATGCTGCCGCGGACGAGTCCGCGCTGCTGCAGGCGCTGCAGCGCGGGATAAATAGCGCCCGGACTGTCGCTGTAGGTGGTCATGGCGGTAGTGGAGAAAATTTTCCGCAGGTCGTAACCCGAAGACGGCTTTTGCTGGAGCAAGCCCAGCAGAGCACAGCCGAGTCTCGAGGTGGCCACTTTCCGCATATAGTACGCATCGTACTATTACGGTTCGTAATGTCAAGGCTGATTCTTTGCGGGGGTGGGATGAGACCGGGAGAGCTGCGGGATTTTCTGATCGAACTTCCGGATGTGACTGCCGGAAAAAAATAAAAGGCGGCCATTGCTGGCCGCCCTTTTTCGGATTGTTTCGGTGAAGCGGTTTAGTTAGACACCCTTCACGTTCTCGGCCTGCCAGCCCTTGGGGCCTTTGACCACGTCGAACTGAACCTGTTGACCTTCCTGCAGGCTGCGAAAACCGCTCGCCTGGATGGCGGAGAAATGCACGAAGACATCCTCGCCGTTCTGGCGGCTGATAAAACCGTAGCCTTTGGCGTCGTTAAACCACTTCACTGTTCCTGTTTCCATGTTGATGCAATGTTCCTTTTCTTTGATGTGGCGCTGAAACTTTCAAGGATTCTTCTGCAGGCAGGTCACGCGCTGGGTTGAGCGGAGAAACTGGGTACTGCGAAGGAAACTTAAAAATCAAACGCACACTCAGTATATACAGAATTGCACCGGAATAGCTACAAGATTTTTTTGCAATCTCCGCTAAGTGACTGATTGCGCGGGGATTAAGTGGAGAGCGGGGAAGGGATGAGGGCGACATCGTGTTCTGAATTCGCGAATTTGCCAGCACCGGGTCGTACCCTGTGTCCCCCTGTGACCTCCTGTGGTCAACGAGTTTGGCATCCGCGCATTGCAGCACACATCCCAAGCGTTTCGGTTGCGACTTTCGGAAAAAAGAATCATCATCTAGAGATGCGCTTTCGCGGAGTTCTGTTGTGGTTCAGCCTGATTGCGCCGGCGTCGGCGGGAATTATCGACGACGTTCGGCAGACGCTCGCCCAGAATAATTTTTCGGCGGCCGAGTCGGAGTTGAATGCCTACCGGGGGCAGCAGGGCGTGACGCCAGAGTATCTCGAGGCTTACTCGTGGATGGGGCGTGACGCTCTTGATGCAAAGCAGTATGAGCAGGCCGCGGCTTATGCCAGGCAGACGAAATCTTTGGTGGTCGAGCAATTGAAGGTGCGTGCGCTCGATGCGGAGCCGCATCTGCCGATCGCGCTGGGCGCCGCGCTCGAAGTGCAGTCGCAAGTGCTGGCAACTCGCGGGCAGAGGATCCAGGCAGTTGCGCTGCTGCAGTCGGCGCTGCAGACTTATGGCAACACTTCAATTCGGGCGCGGCTGCAGAAGAATCTGAATCTGCTTTCGCTCGAGGGAAAACCAGCGCCGGTTTTAAAGGACGCTCAATTTCTGGGAGCGAAGCCTCCCGCGCTGGCCCAGCTCAAGGGGACGCCGGTGCTGCTGTTTTTCTGGGCGCATTGGTGCGGCGACTGCAAGGCGGAGGCGCCCATCATCACGCAGTTGCGGTCGGAATTCGCGTCGAAGGGATTGACCGTGATCGGGCCCACGCGACTGTATGGCTACACGGCGCAGGTGGAGCATGCCGCCCCGGCGGACGAACTTGCTTACATCGACGCGGTGCGGCATCGCTTTTACGGCGGGCTGCTGGACATGCCGGTTCCGATCAGCAAATACGATTTCGACACTTACGGGGCTTCGACCACCCCCACGCTGGTGCTGCTCGACCGGACGGGGAAGGTCGCCATGTACCATCCGGGGGCGCTGCCGTATGCGGAGTTGAAGGCGGAGATCGAGAAGGTGGTGAGATAGGTTTGGCACGGGCGCCCTTGTCCGTGAACGCCAGGAGAATCCGATGGTGCGCATCTTCAAACGCACACAAACTACGCCGCAGGAAATCGCCGACCAGGCCCAGCGCATACTGAGTGGGGAATGTCGCACGTGGGACGTCGATAGCTACGAGAACAGGGACATGAAAGACCCGACGCTGAACGATCTACACAGCAGAACCTTGAGCTTCGGCCTGCCGGAAACGTGGGTGAAGTTGGACGACGTCGAAAAAAAGAGGCTGCGCGGAATTATTGAGGAGATGAGACAGCTCAGATCGGACAGACCTTGATCGCCCTTCACGAACGGCTCTCGCCTGGGCTCACACCACTTCTCTGAGCCTTCCTGTCTTCACATCGTAAACAAACCCGCGCACCGGAATATGCTTCGGAATCCACGGATGCGATTTCACGCGCTGCATCTGCTGGCGCACGTTCGCTTCCAGGTCGTCGAAGGCGTAGAAATGCGCGGGCTCGTCCACCGTGGTTCCCATCTTTTCTGTCAGGCGCTGTTTCAGTTCGTCCTCGCGCACTTTCAGCAAGCCACAGTCGGTGTGGTTGATGATGATGAACTCCTGCGTGTCGAGCAGATGGTGGGAAACGATCAGCGAGCGCAGCGCATCATGCGTGGCGATGCCGCCGGCGTTGCGGATCATGTGCGCGTCGCCGGGATGAAGGCCCAGGCAGTGCTCGAACAGGATGCGCGAGTCCATGCAGGCCAGCACGGCGACATGGCGCTTGGGGCGGACGGCGAGATCTCCCAGGGTGAAATTGCGGGCAAAAGTTTCGTTGGCCTTTAATAGTTCGTCAGCGACGGACAAGTGCGTGCTCCTGGTTAAGGTTCGTCTTGAGGTTCGTCAACCGTCGCGATCCAAAAGACCCACTTCTCCCAACTACAGGGAGAAGTGGGGCACCCGGCGAGAAATGGGCACCCAGCGTTGGTTCTGTTTTAGTGTACCCGTTACAATCGGCGCGTGAACCTTGACGACACGATCGTGGCGATTGCTACGCCGGCTGGACGCGGTGGGATTGGCGTGGTGCGGGTTGCCGGGCCGCTGGCGCGGGAGATTGTGGCGCCTATGTTGCGACTGAGGCATGAGATGGAACCGGGGCGGGCGATTTTTGGGGAGGTTGTGGAACCATGTGGAGCGGGCACTCCTGCCCGCTTAACGACGGCTGAAGCTCAGATTGCCGCGGGAGGATCATTGCAGAGTCCTTCCAGTTTTGATCCGCTGCCGGCTAAGCGGGCAAGAGTGCCCGCTCCACACGAGCCTAGCCCACACAACCCTACTCCACGCAACCCTACTCCACACGAATCTGCCCAGCGCATTGACGAAGTCGTGGTTACTTACTTCGCTCACCCCCATTCCTATACGACCGACGACATTGTTGAGATTTCTGCGCATGGGTCGCCGGTGGTGCTGCGGCACATGGTTGAGCTCTGCTTGGCGGCGGGAGCGCGGCTGGCGGAGCCGGGCGAGTTCACGATGCGGGCGTTCTTGAACGGACGCATCGATCTGGCGCAAGCGGAAGCGGTCCGCGACCTGATCGAGTCGCAGACGCTGTATCAGGCGCAAGTAGCGGCGCAGCAACTGGAAGGTGCGTTGTCGAAACGGCTGCAGCCGATCAAGCAAATACTGGTCGAACTGATCGCGGTGCTCGAAGCCGGCATCGACTTTGCCGAGGATGACGTTTCAGTGTTGCCGGATGCCACGATTCTCGCCCGAATCGATGCGGTCGAGAAACCGCTGGAGCAACTTGCGGCCAGCTTTGCTTACGGCAAGATTGTGCATGAAGGGTTGACGCTGGCGATTGTGGGCCGGCCGAACGTGGGCAAGTCGAGCCTGTTCAATCGCCTGGTGGAGCGGGAGCGGGCGATTGTGACGGCTACGCCGGGGACTACGCGCGATCTGGTAACGGAAACGGTTGCGATCGGCGGCATCCCGGTCAGGCTGGTCGATACCGCGGGAATTCGCCAGGCCCTCGATGAGGCGGAGTCGATTGGCATCCGCAAATCGAAGGAAGCGCTGGCTGATGCGGACCTGGTGCTGGTGGTGCTGGATGCTTCGCAGCCTGCCTCTGCAGAAGATGCGGACCTGCTGCGGCTTGCCGGGAGCCGGCCGACGATTGTCGTGGGGAACAAGTGGGATCTGAAGAGCGGTGGTCAGGGGGCAGGGGGCAGGGATCAGTATTCGATTCCTGCTTCTGCTTTGACGGGCGAGGGAATTGCCGAGCTGCGCGGCGAGATTTTGCGGCACGTGGGCGGCGAGGCTGGGGCGCAGGTCGAGAGCGGGTTTTTGACGAACGTCCGGCACCAGGGGTTGGTGCGGGATTCGCTGGCGGCTCTGGCGGCCGCGAAGAATGCTGTGAACGGCAAAGTGCCGCATGAGATGTTGCTGCTCGATCTTTATGGCGCGCTGCGTCCACTGGATGCCATCACGGGCGCGACTACCACCGACGACATATTGAATTTGATCTTCAGTACTTTCTGCATCGGAAAATAAACGGATTCTCTTCGATCGAACCTCCCGACCACACTTTCGGGAGCCGGCTGCCAGGCAACTTGGCTTGGCGTTGTTCACATGCGAATTTTTCTCGCGACGCATTGGGTGGACCGAAATGGAAAGCTACGACCATTCGAAGCGGCCCGAATCCTTGTGTTCATTCTCAGCCCAGATTAGTTTCCGAACAGAGCCGAAAAATTCCGGCGACAGTGAAGCTGAGAAGAAGAAGAAGGGTAACCGTCATGCGCAGGTACAACAATTTCACGATCGGGTTCGTCGCAATTCTGCTGATCATTCTGATTATTAGCGCCACCGGATGCAGCGACCAGGGCTCGTCCAACAAACACAACACTCCGCCTACTGTGGTTTCCGCGGCGCCTCCGAGTGCCGCCGCAGGCGCATGTCCTAATACCATGGTCACGGTCACCTTCAGCGAAGCGATGAATCCGGCAACCATCAATGCCACGACTTTTACCTTGACGGGACCAGCGCTGGCCGCCGTGGCAGGGGTAGTCAGCTACGATGTGGCAAGCGAGACTGCGACTTTCTCGCCATCGGCCTCTCTGGCGCTAAACACCTTGTATACCGCCACGGTTACGACCGGAGCCCAGGACACGTTTGCCAATGCTATGGCGACGAATTTCGTCTGGACCTTCACCACCGGAAACACAGCATGCCTGGCCGGGCCGCCCACTGTGGTTTCCATGGCGCCGCCGAATGGAACGGCCGGCGTGTGTCCCAACACCGTAGCGGTCGCTGCATTCAGCGAGGCGATGAATCCCTCCACCATCAGTGCCATGACATTTACGCTGACGGGTCCGGCCGCGGCGGCGGTGACGGGGCAGGTTGTCTACGACGCGCCAGACTACGTCGCCACGTTCACTCCCGCCAGCAATCTCGCGCTAAACACCACCTACACCGCGACCATCACAACCGGGGCTCAGGACCTGATGGGGAATGCCCTGGCGGTCGACGCCACGTGGAGCTTCACCACGGCAATCGCGGCCTGTCAAACGTCGCAGGTGCCGTTGGGATCGGCTGCCACTTTCGACGTTCTGGCGGGCTCTACCGTTACCAACACCGGACCGACCGTGATCACGGGTGGCAATCTGGGGCTCAGCCCGGGAAGCGCAGTCACCGGGTTCCCGCCGGGTACGCTGGTTCTTCCGGCGGTGATGCAAGTCACCGATCCGGCCGCGGCGCAGGGCCAACTGGATTTGACCACCGCGTATATCTACACCGCAGGATTACCAGGAGGCGCGTCTCTGCCTGGAGATCTGAGCGGCCTGACGTTTGCTCCCGGCCTTTACAAGACATCGAGCACGGTGATGCTGTCGGCCGGCAACGTCACGCTCGATGCCCAGGGAAACGCAAATGCCGTTTTCATCTTCCAGGTGGGGTCGACGCTCACGACGATCGGGAGCACGCAGGTGGTTCTGGCCGGCGGCGCCCAGGCGAAGAACGTCTTCTGGCAGGTTTCCAGTTCGGCGACTCTGGGAACGAACTCAACCTTCCAGGGAACGATTATGGCGCTGCAATCGATCACGCTGGATACCGGCGCAACCCTCAACGGCAGAGCACTGGCGCGCAATGCCGCGGTCGCTTTGGACAGCAATCCGATCACGGCTCCGTAAGGGGCTGCGGCCTTCGGGGGTGGACCTGCTTAATGCTTGTCCGCTCCCGTAAGATTGCGCTATTTCGACAATGCGGCCAGCGCGTCGCGGAACATGGCGTCGAAGGATGCAGGCTTGCCGTTTTTCGTTACCACGCCAAGAGCCTTCTCGGCTGCCGGCCGCTGATAGCCGAGGTTGACCAGGGCTGACAGCACGTCTTCTTCCGTGGCGTTCATCGGCGGAGCAGCTGGCACGGAGCTCGGTCCTGGCTCGGGAAGTTTGTCACGCAGTTCGAGCACCATGCGCTCGGCAGTCTTTCTGCCGATGCCGGGAATGCGCGTGAGGCGCGTGATGTCGTTGCCGCGGATCGCGCGGACCATTTCGTCCGCCGCCATTCCGCTCAGGATGGTTACGGCCAGCTTGGGGCCGATTCCGCTCACCGTGATGAGTTTTTCAAACAACAATTTTTCCGACGGGCGCAGAAATCCGTAGAGAGCGATCAAGTCCTCGCGCACCTGCGTATGGATGTGCAGCGAGACTTCGCTTCCGAGCGCAGGCAAGTCGGAGAATGTGGGCACGCTGATGGTGACGTCATAGCCGACGCCGCCGGTCTCGACGATGGCTTGGTTCGGGTGTTTGGCCAGCAACTTCCCGCGCAGATGAGCAATCATGTTCACGCCATTGTAACGGCAGCGTCAGAGTTAGAGAGTGTTATGTGGCGACAGCCGCCCTCGAGAGCCTGCCCTCAGCGAAGCCGAAGGGTCCGGTCGAGCGAAGCTCGACGGTTTCCTCCGCTATCGAGCAATGTCCCCGGTCACGAACGTTTTAGATTATTCTATGTTGCTTGCGTTCGTGACTGAGGGGGGAAATGATCAGATCCTGGGTGGTAGTTCGTCGATTCGCGGTTGCTTTGTTTTTCCTGCCGGTGGGCTTGATCCACGCGCAACAAATTCCCGAGAGCACGTATCAGGAACTGCACTGGCGGATGATCGGTCCGTTCCGCGGAGGCCGCACGCGCGCGGCCGCGGGCGTCCCGAGCCAGCCCAATGTTTTCTACGTGGGGCAAGTGAATGGCGGAGTGTGGAAGACGGACGATTCCGGGCGCACCTGGAATCCGATCTTCGACCACGAACCGACGCAATCCGTTGGCGCGATCGCGATTGCGGCTTCGGATGCAAACATTATTTACGTGGCCAGCGGAGAGGGATTGCATCGTCCCGATCTCTCGGTGGGCGACGGAATTTATAAATCCACAGACGCTGGCAAAACCTGGACTCACCTGGGCCTGCGTGACGGGCAGCAGATTCCCGCGCTGGCGGTTGACCCGCGGGATCCGAGCCGGGTGTTCGCGGCGGTGCTCGGGCATCCTTACGGCCCGAGCGACGAACGCGGAATTTACCGCTCCACCGACGGCGGGCAGAGCTGGCAGAAAGTGATTTCCCAGGACGAGAACACGGGCGGCTCGGACGTGGAGATTGATCCGTCGAATCCCGATGTGGTGTATGCCTCGATGTGGGAAGTGCGCGAAGGCCCGTGGGAAGACGG
>Ga0187863_10003758_pt1 | contig 11060 bp, 8 predicted proteins | sample June2016WEW_11_1_FD_132975 | JGI IMG/M metagenome (GOLD analysis project Ga0187863, IMG submission 132975) | Peatland microbial communities from SPRUCE experiment site at the Marcell Experimental Forest, Minnesota, USA - June2016WEW_11_10 | ecosystem: Environmental > Terrestrial > Soil >...
CACCGAGGCCGCGCGCAAAGGCGACTTGCCGAAAGTCGTCGAGAGAATCAGGTAGCCGCACGAGATTCCGGAGAGCACGCCGCACAGGTAGATGGCGATGTGCGCGGGCGTCCAGAACGTGTCGCGGCCGATCGACATATGCCAGGAAATATCCCAGTAGCCGCCGATGACCACCGAGACCACCGCGGAGAAGAGCACCCAGATGTACCAGGGGATGCTGTCGATATCCTGCGCAGCCGTTGAGACGGTTGTTTTCGGTGTGCTGAGATCGGTGGAGACTGTCGTAGCCATCGCGGATACGCCTCGGATTGCTTGCTAGGAGAAGTGTACAGCAAGATGGGATGCTGACAGAGCCGCCGCAGTTGCGCACCTGCGGGAAGGCCGCGTTTCCGTTTGCGACTGGTGTAACGCCGTGGGATAACTTTGCGGCGTGATATTCTGGCACACCGTGGACCCAGCAAAAGAAGCCGATCCATTATTCATGCAGGCCGCGCTGGAAGAGGCGCGCCGGGCCGCCGAGCGGGGCGAGGTTCCCGTCGGCGCGGCCGTCGTGATTGGCGACCGCATCGTTGCTCGGGCCGGGAACCGCACGATTGGCGACTGCGACCCGACGGCGCACGCCGAAATCGTCGCCCTTCGCGAAGCGGCGCGCGACATGGGAAACTACCGCCTTTCCGGCGCCACCGTTTATGTGACGATCGAGCCCTGCGCGATGTGCGCAGGGGCGATGATACAGGCACGCATTGCGCGGCTGGTCTATGGGGCAGACGATCCGAAGGGAGGCGCGGGGCGATCCTGTTTTTCGATGTTCGATCACCCGCAACTCAATCATCACGCCGAGGTGACGCCAGGCGTCCTCGGGGAAGAGGCGGCCCTGCTGCTGCGGGATTTCTTCGCCGCGCGCCGATAATCGGGAGGCAAAGAGGCGCGCGGAGAAGAGAGAAGAGCGGGCCGCTAGAGTCTCCCCATGACGGCAAGAATGATGAGAATCAGCAGGAGCAGCCCCAGCCCCCCGCTCGGATAGTATCCCCACCCCGTGCTGTACGGCCACGTCGGCAACGAGCCCAGAAGCAAGAGCACCAGAAGGATCAGCAGAACAGTTCGGATCACGTATGTTTACCTCACGGCGACAGCGTACTTGATTCACGAATATGGTCTATACGTACTTCATAGTATTTCACGGCGCATGATTGGTGCAGCGGCGGACGCGATATTTGCTTATCGGTCGGAAAGGCTTCGCCAACTGTATGGTTTGCCCACGCTCGGAGCGCTGGAGTTTGCGTGAGGAACTGATGGCAGATATTTCTTCAGCGACTGACGGCAGGTTTGATTTTTCCTTTGCGACAATAAAAACCGCCAATCGGGAGATTGGCGTTGCCAGGACGCTACCGATTAATTTGACATGTAAAAGGATCGGCGCCGATGGTGCCGCGCAGTTCGTTGAGGTAAGCAGGCGAGCTGACGCGCGCTAGCTGAGTCCGGGCTTCGCGGAGGCGTTCTTCGACGTTGAAATCACACGCCGCGGACGCGGCTGTTCCCCCCTGCTGAAATCTTTCCAGCGAGGCGACGTGGCGGTGCCACAGCGCCGTGTCGCGCTCCTGTTTGACGCGGAGCCGCTCCTTGTACCAGTCGCTTGCGAGCACGGTTTCGCGGTCAAAGAGCTTGCGGAAGCGCGGATCGTCGAGGCCCATGCCTTCGTAGGTGCCGTGGGCCATGATATGCAGCAGCGCTTTCAGGGGAGGGCATGCCGCTGCGACGCTGCCGTCCTCGAAATAGTTGAGCGCCACGCGCCGCTGCGCGTCCACGATGGCATCCACGCCTGCGGCGAATAATTCTAGGCTCTGCTTTTCCGGCCGAAGCATCTCCTCGGGGAAGACGGCGTCGGGCGTTTCAAAGAGGCGCCCCAGAAAGCGGTCGACGAACGCCAGCGTGATGCGATAGCCGAGGCGGCTGGCGAGAATCGTGCGACCGTCGAAGATAAAATCCTCCATCCGTTCGAGCAACCCTTCCGAGATCATAAAACCCGGGTTGCGTTCATGCGCGCGCATGCGGCACCAGATTTCCGGCACGAGCATGCTGACGTCATGATCGACGCGCACCTCAGGGCCTACGTACCCCGCCGACGTGGTAAAGCCCGCGTAGCCGGTAACGATGGCTGAGAGAAGCGCGTTGTTCAGGTCAACCACGGGCCAGAGCGCGTTGAACGGAGCCTTCGTCAGCGCGCCCTCGCTGCCGAAACCGGTGGTAGAGGGCGATTTGCCCGTGAGGCTGGAGACGAATTCCATGAAGAGCTCGGGCAATTCCTGGTAGTGGATGGGGTTGTAAACCGCTAGCGGAGGCAGGCCGATCTCCGGATCGGGCGGGCTGTTCCTGCGCCCAGCCAGAACGGAATTCACCGGAAAGTGGACCGGCCTATCCTCGGGGATTTCACGCTCGAGCCGCGCAGCGATTTCTGCCAAGTAGGTTTCGCGCGGATTCTCGAGGTCCGGCCGTTTTTGTAGGTAGCGCGGATTTTTCGACGGCTTTCCGTCCACAAGCCGGGGATGCGCGGAGGAAACCACGTAAGAGGTCGGCAATTTCGCGACGAAGTCATGAAGAAGCTTCTTCATAGGGCTGGTGAACTTATCGAATTCGGCGACGTGCCCGGCCATTTTCGCGGCCTGCTCGATGCTGAACGGTTCGTAATTCGAAAGGAAGGTGCCGGGGCTGGCGATGTCCGCTTCGGCCTGCTTGTCCGCGCCGCGGTGAATGGCGTCGTCTGGGCGCTGGAAGAGCAGCGTTTCGCAGTTCACCACGAGCTTGACGCTGGGATCGTCGTATTCCGGATCGAGGCCGCTGAGGCTCTCTCGCGGCAGCACCACCGAGGCGGTGATATCGTCTTCGACCTGCACTTTGTCCGCAGGATGAAAATCGGGGCGCAGTTTGTAAATGCGCCAGGAACCGTCGCGGTCGTAGCCGACGCGCAGGTAGTAGTTCACAAGCTTCTGATTGTCGAACTTCAGCTCGTGGCCGGGCATTCCGTTGACGCTGTCGACGGCAAAGTGCTCGCGCCAGTTGTCTCCCCATTCGGGGCGGTAGTAACGTTTTACGGTAAAGAGAAGCTCGCGGATCGTGTAAGGCAGCGTGGCGATCCAGGCGTTGTGCGCGTCGGTGTATTCAGGGGACGGCGTGAAAAGCTGAATCACCGAGCCCATGGTGCGCTCCGGGCTCAGGAGCGGGCGCTGCGCGCGCTTGTCGGGAGGGCGATTGCTGTAGATCGCCGAGAAATCCTTCTTCAATATTTCGGCTACCTGCTCGATATCGTTGTGAAAGTCACCCACAAAGACGGGGCCTTCGAGGATCACGTTGGCAATCGATTTCGAGATCTCCGATTTGCCGCCGCCGGAGACGGTGCAGGGCTTGTGGCACAGAGTTCCGCGAGGGCGTGCGCCGACCAGACGCCAAGCCGAGCCGCCCGATTGTTTCTCCATGCGCAGGCGGAAGCCGTTGGGGAGCACGTAGGTGGTGTCGGCGCGAAGCGACAGTTGGGCGCCGGCTCCGTCGTGCTTCCACCGCACCGTGCCTGCGCGGACACTGAACTCGCAATCCTCCGGCACGTACAGAATATCCGGGTAGCGGCTGTCAACGGCGTAACCTTCCGGCTTTCGTTCGGCGAGCGATCCCAGCAGACGCATGGCTTGGCCGAAGCCGACCTTTTTAAGGCTCACCGCATTCGCCGCGCGAAAATCCTGCCCCAGCACGTAGGTCGCGTATGCGATGGCGCCGCCCGCGTGCTCTTCCTCGCAAAGCCCGTAGAGGTTGGCGGCGAAGCTGATCTGCGTCTTCACTTCTTTCTTGCAGTAGCCGTAGTAGTTGTCGGCGATGATGGTGACCATCACGCCGCGCTCGTCCCGGCAGGCCACTTTGAAGGATCCGCCGCCGTTGTAGGGTTCCTCGGGATCGCTCCAGAACATTCCGTCGCGGCGCTGGCGCTCGGTTGCATCCTTTTCGTGCGGCAAGCCGACGTCCTTCTTCTTAATTCCCGCCAGGTGCGGTGCGACGATCACGCAGCCGGTGTGCCCGGTCCAATGCATCACGTCGAGGGCTGCGTCGTTTTCCGGCAGATATGGATCGCCCGCGTCGCCAAAGATTCCCTCGATGAAGTCGAGATTGCTCACCAGGCTTCCCGGGACGAAGAAACGCATTTCCATGGTCTTCTGCGGATCGCGCTCCGTGGCAGGGCAAACGATAGGGCGCAGCAGCAGGGACACAAAAAGCCGTACAGCCCCCTCCTGATCGGCGGAGAAGGGAAGCGTCATCAGATCAGCCGGGGGGGTGAGCGCGGCGGCCAGCAAGGCGGCGAACGTTTTCTTGGGCACGGCAAGCTTGTCCGCCGGTATCGCCAAGCCCCCTTCGACAATATGAAAAATTCCTTGCGTGGTGCGGCGGTCGCTCTTCGGATTGTGCAGAATTCCCTGCGGCAGACGGTACGAGCGCAGATAGGGCGAGGAAAAAGTGTCAGCGCTCAAAGGGAGGGACATTACCCGCGCGAGACCCGGCCGGTCGAGAAGGAAAGTGTTAGCGGGAATCTGCGCCGCGCCGTGCGGGGCCACGTCCTTCAGGTAGTCATCGAGAAATGCCTGAATGCGGCGGTCCGCGGGACACAGCAGATTCCCGAGCATCAGATCCTTCTGGTGATAGTTGCGGAGCAGCGGCCGGGCGATCTCGAGAAAATCCCCGTCGGTGCGGCGGCTCGGGGCATGGCCCAACGCAGCCAGCTTGAGGTCGATGTAACGCACGACCTCAGCTTCGGACGCAATGCTCTCGGTCTTAGGTTTCGGGGGTGCTGCAGGAAGATGGCTGGGAGCTGGATGTGCCATTCCGAATCATATCATGGCCTCAAAAACTCTCCGAAGCGATTTGCTGCCAGGCAATCGGCCGGCTTCCCCGCTATCCGAACGTTCAGAAGGGGTGAATCGTTGCAACGTTAGCCTCCACGGCCCAGGGATGGATCTCGGTAGGCTAAGGGACGAGAGTGTAGGAGGAAGAGAGCTCGATCGCATTGCGCAGGGTGCGATATAGCGGGCAGCGCATGGCGTAGATTCCGTGTACGCGCTCCACCGTATCCCGAAACGCTTCAGAAGCTGCCAGTTGCATGGCAACACGGATGCGGCGGATCACGAGAACGCCGTCCTCTGTTTCCACCTCGCCGGTTACATCCGCGATTAGCTTGCCGTTACTCGCATCAATTTGACGCGCTTCCAGCGCGCCTCCAAAAGTGCCGAGCATTCAACCGGCGGTGGCTGCAATCACGTAATCAATCGTGGCGGCGTGGGATTCGGTGAGTTTGGCAGGATCGACCTTGTAGTGCTGCGCTATAGAACCGTGGACGCTGAAAATAACCGGCTGCGATTCACCGGGCAGGTAGGCGATGCGCAGCGGGCCGACCTTTCGTTCAATTCGGACCTTGGAAACGTAGACTACCTCAGACACGGCTGCCTCCCCTCGACCGGCCGGACTAAAAATTATCTCAATAAATGCTCTTTGTGGGTCGCGGCTTCAGCCGCGACATAAGCTGGCCATTTATGAGATGGCTATGGCTTCTAGTCGAGCAGCCTGTCGCCGGTGGCCATGAGCGTCTGGCGCGGCCACAGGGGCCGGCACGGCGTGGGATTCCACTTGGAGGCGTCCGGCTCGCGCTTGAATTGACCGCTTATGATGAACCGGTCGCTGAGGTATTGCGGGTCATCCACAACCGAAGTAACGATCAGGTAGCCGACGCCGTTGCGGTCGAAGCGGTCGAAGTACTCGGTGAGGACGGCGTTGGCGCTGTAGGGCACGCCATTCTTTCGCAGATACCCGGGCTTCATGTGCGTGGTCACCACGTGCAGGGTGCCGCCTTTGCCGGGCACGGGGCCTCCGAAGCGTCCCGCCGCACCTCCGGTTTGCACTTGCTTCTCCCACGCGGCGACAGAATCTCCCTGCCACTGCGTCGGCCCACCGTTCCACTTCGAGCCGTCAAAGTGGAACAGGCGCGTCTGCATACCAGCATCGGTGTCCATGCGCAAAGTATTGTCGTTCTCCCAGGTGACGTGCAGGCGTTCGGGAATGCGCAGGATGTTGGCGGCACCATACGCGCGGCAATTATTGCCGTCTTTCTCGTCTTTCACAGGATCCCAGGTGTCCGCCACGCGCTTGCCCTCGGCGTTGAGCGGGACGCTCGCGTAATCGCCCTTGGCGGGAGTCATCATGCGCCAGCGCCAGTCCTCGTTCACGATAGAGACCCAGTAGCCCGTCAGATCGATCAAAGCTTGCTCTTTTGCGGTGAGGGGCGCTTTCTTGGGTGCCGCTTCTTCCTGGGCGGCGACCTTGCCGGCTCCGAGCGCGCCCATGGCGAGCAATGACAGAAAGGCCACAGCGGCAACCTGCCGCATATTGCGCTTGTTGAGAATCTGGCGACTCATTATCTGCCTCCGACTGCTTTCGGTTGAGTTTTGTTCTTGCTGAGATCGTTATAAATCGCTTCTACGAACATATCAGTGGTCCACGAACTACTCGTCGCGCCGTAGAGGCCATCGTAGTCCACGGTCGTTTTCGCGGCTTTCACCTGATCGAGCGTCATGCCCTTGTTCACAAGGTTCTGAATGCGCCCGCGGATGATCGTCACCATGTCGCGATAGTTCACCACGTCGTGGCGGTCGCAGATATGGCCGTGCCCGGGAATCACATAGGTGCCACCCTCTTCGTTTTCTTTTGGCTCGAGAAGCGCGATGATATCGTTCAGCGCATCGATTAGCCCGTTGATGCTGCCCCCCTGATCGGCCTTGATCACCGGGTAGCTCGCCAGTGAAAAAATATCGCCGGTGCTCACCACATCCGACTTGCGAAACAGCACGTAGCTGTCGCCATCGGTATGCGCGTTGGGCGGGTGGTAGATGAACACACCCTCGCCGTTGTACAGCTTCCAGTCCTCGGTCTCATAGGTATCCGAAGGCCAGGCGCCTGATGGGAACGCTGACTCTTTTCCGGTCGGCGCACTCATCCTGTTCAGCACGTTGATATGCGCGATGATCGATGCGCCCGGTTGCAACACCATTCCCTCTTCGCCTTTTTTCATCAGTGGGTTCAGACTCGTATCCGGCAGCGCCCATCCTGCGTTCGATAGGTTCTCGTTGCCTCCCACGTGATCCTCGTCCGCGCTGGTATCGATGATGAAAAGGATGTGCTTGTTCGTAACGCTCCGGATCGCCGCCAGAACTTCTTCGCTCTTCTGCGGCACTCCGGCGTCCACGACGATCACGTAGTCTTCTCCCACCTGGACGGTAATATTCGCGCCCGCTCCGGCGATCATATACACGTTACCCTGCACATGCAGCAATTCAACCTTCTCGTCGACGCCCGTCTGATCCTGCCGCGCAGAAAGACGAGGCGCCGCGCCCCAAAATGCCATCAGGATGAGCGCGAGTATCATCCGCGAAGCGCCCGCACAAGCCCGCACAGTCTCGTTCATCGGTTCGTCTCTTTGTCCCCTGAAAGATTGATCGGCGCAAGCAGCGTCCCAGCGACGCCACGAGCGCTGCCCCCCGCGTTCTTGTCCAGTTGCCCTTTCACTCATTACGGACAAATCTAAAATTGCGCGGTCAAAATTCTATCAGGAATTTCCGTTCTGAGCTTACTTCACCACAAGCGGGGGCATCCCGAACGGAGTGAGAGATCTGTATCTGCTCTCCTGTTCGGAAGCAGGGGGTTCCATCCACGCCAAAGACATTCTACCGTTCTTGATTTCTCAACAGAATGAATAACACTCCGCAAACGACGATCAGCGCGCTGAAGGGACGCGGAATTGCAACCACCCGCCGCGTTTCGATCTTTACTCGCTGCCCCTGAATGATCAAGTCCCCCCGCTTCGCCGGCATCATCACGTTGGGGCGGATCAAGGCACCGATCCCGAGCAGAATGAGCACCACGCCGCCCAGAGTGAACAATGTTGGCTTCACGATCCGAATTCCTCCTGCGGGGCGCTTTGCCGTGCCCCACGCGTAAAGGAAAACTCAGCCGGCCGGGATTACTTGGCCAAGGGCTGAATGATGTCGCTGAGAAAGTCGGGCGTGCCGTTATTCCGCTCGATGTGCGGATAGCGGAGCCCCCCGTGGTAGTCGATCGAGTACGTTTGCACCTGCGGCCCGTTTGCAATGATCAGCTGAATAGGAGAGGTCGAGGACTTCGCTTCGTTAATCGAATCCTTGAGCGCTTCGAGGCTGAATTGGCGCCCATCGACCGCCGTCATTTTCATTCCCGGCGCAATCCCTGCTTTGTAGGCCGGGCCGTCGTGGATCACGTCTGCGACGGAGCCATCGTGGTCTACCACGAGCCCAAGCGAAAGAGAGAGGTTCAGCACTTTCCTTATCGATTCCACGTTCTGCTGATACTCATTCGGCTGCTCGGTATAAACAACGTTCCACCCGCTGTTTTCCACCGATTCCACGGGCGTTTTCGCGGGCACAGCGTCAAGCCTCTCGCGAAGAAAGCCCGCCCAATCGTAAGGAGCAAGGCCGTTCAGAGTCGTTGCCACGTCGTCAAATGTGTAAGTTTTCAGCGCCGGCTCGCCCCCCGGGCCCCCATGAAACACCCGGCAGAAGTCGTTGATCGATTTCTTGCTGTTCGTCAGGCGTCGCAGCGTTGCATCCACATCGAGCCAGAGCATCTGTCCCTCTTGGTAGAAATCGACTCCGCGGCGCCAGTTGGACCAATCCCCGCCGGCGTCGTAAAGAAACACGGCCGCATCCGCCGTGTCTTGCAGGGATCTCCAGTCGCGGCCGGGGCGATGATCGTACATGCCGCTCAAATATGCCACCGACTCGCGGAACATCTGAGGGCTCTCGAGCCCGCTTCGCGCGGTGAGCACCTCGCCCAGATATTCCGTCAGCCCTTCGTAGACCCACAGCAGATCGTCCTTCATCGGCTGCTGATAATCCGGCGTCGCCAGGCCGGCGGGCCGGCGGAATTTCCCGTTCCACGAATGCACGAATTCATGCGGCAGAAGATCCGAAAAATAGGTGCGCTCCGTTTCATCGGTAAGGCTGTTCGCCGATGTCTGGTCGTCGCTTGATTCGTGGTGCTCCAGGCCAAAATGCGCGACATCGTCGCTGAGCGCCAGCAGGAAATGATAGTCGCGATAGTGCCGCGTCCCGAACAGCGCGCCCGTCTCGGCCACCAGCTCGTGGAAGTGCAATTGCATCTCCGGAGTCATCTCCAGCGCCGAAGCGCTGTCGGCGGCGATGTCCATCTCATGCGAGGGCGTCTCTCCCGGCGTCAACTGGATCACGCGAAAGTACTGGCCGGAGATCACGGGCGAATCGATCAGCGTGGTGAGGGGTACGGGATCGAACGCGATTGTGTCGCCATCCTGCTTTGCTCCCGGCAATGCCGTGCCATATTTCCATCCGGCGGGCAGCTTCACGCTCGGGATGAAGGTCAGTTCCTTTGCCGCGAATCCCTTGGGATACAACAGCACCTGGTTCCAGCTCAGAATATCCAGGAAAGCCGTTGCCGAAGCGCCCGCGGAGAATCCGGAGGCCGGCGCGGAAAGAAGAAAGTCGAGATCGACGTCCAGCATGTTTGCTCCCGGCGGCACATTCAGGTGCAGGGCAAACATATCCACGAGATCACGCCGCCACGGAATCGTTTTGCCGCCCGCCGTGAACTGCAAGCCGGCCACGTTGATGATCGGGCCATCCGGCATGTGCTCGCCCGGAAGCCATTCCGGGTAGTACAAAGTCAAAGCTCCCGGCTGCACCGGAATCTGCAAATGCGAGTGCAGAATTTTCTGTGGCGCGTGCGACGCGTCTACCGCCAGGCGAATAGGAGCAGGGGGTGTTTGCGCTTGCGCCCTGGTGTGAATTGCGAAGACGCTCAGCGCGATCGCGACTGCTGCAAAAGGAAGCCTGCGAATCATTGCGGACATTTATTCCCCCTCCAGGGACTGCGGGTCACGCCAGAGTGACGTTGAATACGTGGGATTGAAACCCTTCGAGCCGAACGAAGAGGCCGGTCGCGTGCAACTCCTCGCCCTTCCGAGGATAGCGAACATCGTGCAGCTCGTCATAGAAAATGTAATCCCGATCCGCCAGCACGCCATCCCCGAATTGAATGCGCCCTTGCGACGCCTCCCCCGCGAGGTTCACAGCAGCCACCTTCCACGATTTTTCCGAGCGCCATTCGTAGGTGATTATGTTTGCCGACGTCGTATCCCGTTCCGGCCAGATCGGAAGCAGACGCCATTGCCCGTGATGAAAGGCGTCATCTTTGCTGATGGCGAGAATTTTGTCGTAAAACTCCAGGCAGAACTCATCCGGCGGCGCGTTCGCGGGCGCCCTCAAAGTGATGGGCAGATGCGGTTCGCATCCCTCCAGTTCTCCCTGATAGTAAAAGCGCATCCCGGGAACCGTGCCCATCAGGGTGCCCACGGAAGGCAGCCGCCGCGTGCCGAAAACATCGGCGCTTCGCGGCTCGTCGTGATTTTCCAGAAAGCGCGCAAAATGGCCCTGCTGTTCCACGGGAGCCGCCAGCCGGTTGCGCACCTCATCCATCCGGAAGTCGCGCACCGCATCGTAAAAATCCTTGTCGTAGACGAACGAGAATCCCAGGTCGAGCAGCCGTTGCCCCGTGCCCCAGTAAGCCTCGGCCAGCAGAATCAGATTGGGCACGGCGGCATGGGCGTCGGCCCAGAATTCCGTATTCGGCGGCGCGCCGTTCGCCAGGAAGCGTCCCCAGATCCCGCCGAAAATATCCCGCAGGTGGAGCATGGCCATGTCGCAGCGAACGCCGTCGCAATGGCTGGCAATCGTGCGGAGGTCCGCAATCTGAGCGGCGCGCATTTGCGGGCTGAAGTGATTCAGCTGTGCGACGTCTTTCCACGCGGGGAAATACGGGTCTTTCGCGAGCGCCAGAAAGAAGGTTCCTTTGGGCGTTTCGGCCACATAAAAGCTGCCCGGATCGCTTCGGAAGTCCTGCATCGTGCCCCGCACGTAAAACTCCGGATGCTCGCGCGTCCAGGGATGATCGAGCGCCGTATGATTCCC
>Ga0187863_10003763_pt1 | contig 11054 bp, 10 predicted proteins | sample June2016WEW_11_1_FD_132975 | JGI IMG/M metagenome (GOLD analysis project Ga0187863, IMG submission 132975) | Peatland microbial communities from SPRUCE experiment site at the Marcell Experimental Forest, Minnesota, USA - June2016WEW_11_10 | ecosystem: Environmental > Terrestrial > Soil >...
CATCGTGGAACCGCCCGTCCCGGCCGCGCTCGTACTGGCGCAGCACGCCCACCCGGCGGAAACCGACCTTCTCGTAGCAGCGGATAGCCCGCTGGTTGACGGCCGCCGGGTCGATGGTCAGCCGGTGGTGCCCGCGCTGCTCGAACAGGAACCTGGCCAGCAGGGCCACCGCCTCGGTGCCGAAGCCCTGTCCCTGGCCGCGGGCGCTCAGATAGATGTCGATACCGGCATGACGGTACATCGGCTCGTTCTCCTCGTGGTATTCGATCCCGCCAAGGATCTGGCCGGCCGCCTCGACCACGAGCAGCACGCTTTCATCGTCGCCGCGCAGCTTAGCCGCGACCACGCTGGCAGGTTCCGGGTCACCCCACCAGCAGGCCACCTCCGGCTCGGCCAGGATCGCCTGCAAGAGAGGCACGTCCCGCTCGTCCCCGGGGCGGAGCCGGACCTGCGCGCCAGCCAGCGCGGGGCGTGGCGGCCTGTCATGGTCATCGGCAGTGGTCATGGTCGCCCGTCCCTCCCCGGTGCTGGCCCCCCGTATGCCCGCCAGTCCGGCATCCCCGCCGGTCCGGCTCGCCCGGGCGCCCCGGTCTGCCCGCCCTGCCCGCCCTGCCCGGCAGTATCCAGGCCGCTGCTGACATCTTCCCCGGCCGGCATGGTCCCGGGCCGGCCGGGGAAGGGCGCAAGTGAGACGGCCTGTTGGGGAGCGTCGTACCGGGGAGCGCGGTGCAGGATCAGCCAGCGCAGGATCAGCCAGCGCAGGTTCAGCCAGCGCAGGTTCAGCCAGCGCAGGATCAGCCGGTGCGGCCGGGCCGGTGGGTGCTGCACGTGGATCTGGACCAGTTCATCGCCGCGGTCGAGGTCCTCCGGCACCCTGAGCTGCGCGGCCGCCCGGTGGTGGTCGGCGGGGACGGCGACCCGGCCAAGCGGGGGGTGGTGAGCACCGCCTCCTACGAGGCGCGTGAGTACGGCGTCCACTCCGGCCTGCCGTTGCGGACCGCGGCGCGCCGCTGCCCCGATGCCGTGTTCCTGCCGGTGGACCGGGAGGAGTACGAGGCGGCCTCGGCCACGGTCATGGCGACGCTGCGCGGGTTCGGCGCGGTCACCGAGGTCATGGGCTGGGACGAGGCGTTCGTGGCGGTGGAAACCGACGACCCGGAAGGGTTCGCGCGGGAGATCGCCGCCCGGATCCGCGCCGAGACCCAGCTCGACGCCACGGTCGGGATCGGGCAGAACAAACTGCAGGCCAAGCTGGCCACCGGCTTCGGCAAGCCGGCCGGGGTGTTCCGGCTGACCCACGAGACCTGGTTCGACGTGCTCGGCGGCCGTCCCACGGACGCGCTGTGGGGGATCGGTGCCAAGACGGCGCGGCGGCTGGCCGGGCTGGGCATCGGGACCGTCAGCGACCTCGCTCTCGCCGACCCGGGCGCACTGGCCGAACAGTTCGGCCCGGCGACCGGGCCGTGGCTGGTCCGGCTGGCCCGGGGGGAGGATCACTCGCCGGTGTCCAGCGCCCCCTACGTGCCCAGGTCCCGGGGCCGGGAGGTCACCTTCCAGGTCGACCTGGACGACTGGGAGCAGGTCCGCGCCGAAGTGGTCCGGCTGGCGGAACGGGTAACCGCCGACGTCGTGGCGGAGGGGCGGCCCGCGGTGCGGGTGGTCGTCAAGGTCCGGTACGCGCCGTTCTTCACCTCGAGTCATTCCCGCGCGCTGCCGGGGCCGACGGCCGATGCGGGCGCCATCCGGGAGGCCGCACTCGAAGCGCTGGGGCGGTTCACCGACCGGCGGCCGGTCCGGCTGCTGGGGGTACGGGCCGAGTTCGCCGACTGAGCCGGGACTCAGGCCCTCCCGCGGCGCGACTCAGGCCCTCCCCGCGGCGCGGCTCAATCCCTCCTGCGGCGCGGCGACGCGAGGATGATCTGCGTGACGTCGTACCGGCTCAGCCCGAGCTTGCTGGCGATCTCGTCCGGCCGCAGCCCTTGCTGGTTGTACAGGACAGCCAGCCGGCGCTGTGAGGCCGTGCCGGGCAGCCGGGGCTGCCGCGGAGCGGGCGGCGTGCCCCCAGCCGGCGTGCCCCGAGCTGGCGTGCCCCGAGCTGGCGTGCCCCGAGGCGGAGCGCCCCGAGGCGGCGTGCCCCGAGGCGGAGCGCCCTGGGCCGGGGCGGGAGCCACCGGGGGCGCGGTCCCCGGCTCAGGCTGGCCAAAGGTGCCGCGCCGCTGGTCGTGATACTTGCCCCGGGCCAGGTCGGCCTTGGTGTCCTCGTCCAGCAGCATGTACTGCTCGGCCGACTTGTTGACCCCCACGGCCACCATGGTCAGGCCCTTGAGGTTCTTCGCCTGGCACTCAGGCTTCATGCAGTAGCCGTATTTCTCAGCCCGCTCGGGATGCAGGTTATCCCCGCAGGTGATGCACTTCTTCGTGTTCGATTCAGATGTAGACATTCGTTATATAAAACCGAACGTGGGACCGGGATGTTCCGCGGTCCCGGGTAGCGTGGGCCGCGATCCGAGGCAGGCAGGGCGGGCAGGACTGGGAGGACACGTGACCGACGGCAGCCCGGCCCGGCCGGGGACGGCCCGCGAACTGCTCGCCCTGATGCCGTTCGCGGTCGCCCTGGGTATCGAGCTGGACGGGGCGGCCGCCGGGGAAGTCCGGGGGCATCTGGCCTGGTCACCGGAGCGGTGCACGGCCGGGGGCATCCTGCACGGCGGGGTGCTGATGGCGCTGGCGGACAGCCTGGGCGGGATCTGCGCCTACCTGAACCTGCCGCCAGGCGCGCGGACGGCCACCATCAGCTCCAGCAGCGTGTTCCTGCGCGGCATCCAGGCCGGGGTGGTCACCGCCGTGGCGCGGCCGCTGCACGCAGGGCAGGCCGTGATCGTGGTCCAGACGGACCTGACCGACGACGGCGGCCGTCTCGCGGCCCAGGTCACGCAGACCCAGGCAGTCTCGGCCGGGGCGCCCGGGTAACGCTATTTGGCGTCGGACCGGGGGCCGACGGCGGTCTTCCGCGTGTCCCCCCCGGAGCCCGGCGGATCCGGCCGGTCATGCAGGCCGGACAGCAGGTCCTCGATGCGCACCTTGAACCGGATGACCGGCTGGCGGACCCGGCGCTCGCGCCGGGCAGCCCGGGCCCGCTTGCGCGGCCGCCGCTGGTAACGCCACCGGGCCCAGGGGGAGCCGGGCCGGGCCAGCCGGATCGCGCCGACGATGAGCAGCGGGAACAGGAACAAGCCAAACAAACCCGTCCAGATTTTCCCCTTGAGCAGCGTGATCGCGGCCAGGGTGAAGGTGACCAGGACGCTCACCGAGAGGGTGGCCACCGCCTCCCAGGCACTGGCGTGCCGGTCGGGGGGGCTCGGGATGACCGACGGGACGGCCCCCAGCAACAGCAGTACCGTCACCCCGAGCGCCACGAACACCGCGTCCACCGATAGCCGCCCGTCGCTGGTCCAGTAGACGTCACGCAGGTGCAGGATGAGCGCGAACTCGTCGAGGACCAGGGCGGCCCCCAGCCCGAAAAGCGCGGCCGCGCCTGCCCGCCAGTTCAGCGACCCGCCCGGGGCCACGATGCCGGTGACCCCGCCGATGAGCATGAACACGACTCCGAAGACCATGTGGTGCACGTGCAGGCTGCCGGGGGTGACGTTGCCGGGCCACCAGCGGACCTGCGCGCGGATCAGCCGCACGGAGAGCCGGATGAACCCGAACCCGGCCACGAACGCGCAAAAGAAGCAGAAGAGCGGCAATCGCCCGGTCTGCACGATGTTATTGGTGAACCAGCTGGACATATTGCCCCCACCAGCCGGGCCGTCGTTTGGGTAGGCGCGCACTGCATGGTAGTGAGGCACGGCCCTCGCACACGCTGCTTTCAGCCTGCTCGCCAGGGACGCTTAATAAACGCGGACCCCGTGGCGTTGCCAGGCACGGGGCCCGGCGCATGATGGGTCGGTACGGCCGCGCACCCGGGGGGGCGCCGGCACCGGGGGAGGCAATGCATCGGCATGCGCGCCGTGCTGCGACGGCGCTGGGGGTTCTCGCCGCCGTGGTGGTCACGCTGGCCGCGGGGAGCACTGCGGCACGGGCCAGTCCCGTCCGCGTCCGGGCGGCTCCGCCGGCCCGGACCGTGGTCACCTTCACCTGGGGCGGCGGGCTCGGGGACCAGATGGGCGCGCTGCCGGTCTTCCGGCGCTACGGGATGCACGCGACCTTCTTCGTGCCGTCCGGGCTGGTCTGCCAGTCCGGGACCGCCCCCGGCTGCCGGCACTCGCCGTACCTGACGCTGGCCCAGGTCCACCAGATCGGCTCGGACGGCAACGAGATAGGCGGCCTGTCTGTGCAGCACGTCCCGCTCACCGGGATGCCCGCCGCCGAGGCCCAGCGGGAGATCTGCGACGACCGGCTCAACCTGACCCGCTGGGGATTCCACGTCACCGACTTCGCCTACCCGTTCGCGCAGGTCAACCGGACTCTCCAGGGTCTTGCGCGGCACTGCGGCTATAACTCCGGGCTTGGCACCGGGGAGTTGCGCGGCGCAGGCCTGTGCCAGTACTGCGCCTGGGCGGAGACCATACCGCCCCGGAACCCGTACCTGCTGCGCGCCCCGATCGAGGTGTCCTCGGTCGGCACCAGCTGGACGCCGGCCACCTTCGAGAAGATCGTCACCGGCGCCCAGCAGCATGGCGGCGGCTGGATCATCTTCACCGTCCACGACGTCTGCGCCCGGGCCTGCGCGCTGGGCGTGACCCAGCCCGAGCTGGCGAGCGTGCTCAGCTGGCTGACTCGCCAGGCCGGTCACGGGGTGAGCGTGCGCACCGTCCGCCAGGTGATCGGCGGCCCGGTCCGGCCCGCGGTGGCCGGTCCTGGCCCGCCGCGGATCCCGCCGCCGGGGGTGGCCAACTCCCGCCTGTCGGCGGTCACCGCGGGCGGCATCCCGGCCTGCTTCCAGGCCGGCCGTTACGGCACCAACCACGCCACCTTCCGCTACCGGCCCCGCGCCGGCCCGGGCGGGGCGGGGGCTGAGCTCATTTCCCTGACGCAACGAAGGTCCGGCACGGCGCAGCTGGTGCCCACCATGGACCTGGGGACCTGCGCGCCTGGGGTGTCCGCGGGACGCAGCTACACGCTGGGCGCCTGGTACCAGTCCAGCGGGCCGGTGGTGTTCAACGCCTACTACCGGACGGCCCTGGGCACCTGGATGTTCTGGACGACCAGCCCGCCGATGCCCGCCTCCCGGAGATGGACCCCGGGGACCTGGACGCCGCCCGCCGTGCCGTCCGGGGCGACCGCGGTCAGCTTCGGCATGGCCCTGCGCTCGGACGGCACGCTGGCCACCACCCGGTACAGCCTCGTGGAGGTCCGCTACACGAGCACCCGCCTGATCGTGTTCGTCGTCCTCGCGGTCGTCGTGGTCGCGGCCGTCGCCGTCCGCAGGCGCCGCCGCGGCGGCGGGACGACCGGGAGCTGAATCGGATCAGCAGTGCAGTTGCCGATTCGTCTTACCTGGCGCCGGCGGGCTCTTGGCGGGTGAACCGGAACACGGTGTCGTAGCGCCGGTCCTCGCCGTGGTCGAGCCAGATCATCGAGCCGTGCTCGCGGGCGGCCGCGTCGCCGGCCACGTGATGCGTGGAGGGCTCCAGCCCGACCGCGTAGCTGCCCTCGCGCAGGTTCAGCCACTCGAAGAAGGCAGGGAACGCGGCCGGGTCATAGTCCAGCTCGAAGGCCCGGCCCCGGTCCGCGTTGACCACCCGGACCCGCTGCCGCCCGTCCGGGTCCGGGGTGAGCGCGTGCTCGTAGACCTGCTCTGCGAACCCGGGCTGCGGGGCCGGGAAGACCAGGTGGGAGACGCCCTGCTCGGCCACGCTGTCGCTGCGCCACAAAGTCTCCGCGATAGGGGCGTCGAACGTGCTGCCCTCCTCCAGCAGCGGCCAGCCCACGTTGACGTGGTACAGGAACATGTGCGGGGTCAGGTCGAAGCCCGCGTTGCGGACCCGGTCGGTGAGCCGGATCTCGGTTCCGCCCAGGTCAGCCTCGATCCGCCGGTGCAGCACCAGGTTCTCGGCGAAGATCGCGGCCTGGTGGACCTCGCCCTCGGCCCAGAGCACGCAGCGGCCGGAGTCCCAGCGCTCGCCGTAGCCGGTGAGCCGGGCCGGGATGTTGGCCACCCGGCCGTGCAGCCCGTGCCGGACGCTGCGCCGCGGCGGATAGTGGTACTGCCCGGAGGCGACCTCGCCGCCGAACAGCGTGTGATCCAGCCCGGCCGTGACCACCAGCCCGGACATGCTGCGCAGCCAGGACAGGCCGTCCTCGTCGTTGTGCTCGTGCAGCCCCGGATGGCGGAACCCGGTGGCGGACCGCCAGCCGACGGACAGGTCGTCGAATTCGGCCAGGCCGATGTCCATGGCCCGGTCGACCAGCACGTCGAAGCGAAGTCCCCCGCCGGTGCGGAATTCCAGCACCCGGATCCCGCGCTCGCTTCCGTCGTCGAGTACCACCGCCCGCACGCCTCCTGCGGCGGCCAAGTCGCCCGAGACCCGTTCGAGGACCAGGCGCCCAGGCCCGGGCCGTCCGCCGGACGGGCTTGCGGTCCTCACGACATCACCCATCCGCCTGCTCCTTCATATAGGTCTCCTTCACACGGGTCTCCTTCACACGGGCCTTTCGGCGCGGGCCCCGCACCGGGTCGCAGCGAACAGCTCGTTGACCCGCCGGACCAGCCCGGCGTGCGGTTCACCGGCCAGCAACCCCTCGCGGAGCACGGCCGACGCCGCGGTCTGGAACTCGGGATAGCCCGCGAACCGCGGCCGCACCCACGCCTGCTCCACGGTGGCGAGCGTGGCGCGGTAGAACCCGCCGCCCGCGGCGTCGGCCCCCGGGTGCTCCCACGCCTGCCGGGCCGAGCTCTGCCCGCCCAGCTCGGCGTAGAGCCCGACCTGCACCCTGTCCGAGAGCAGGGTCCGGATCAGGGCCGCGGCCGCGCCGAGCTCGACGGCGGACCGGGTGATGGCCAGGCCGGTGCCGCCGAGCACGCTGCCGATCCCGCCTGGGCCCGCCGGAGCGTCGAAGGCCGCCAGCCGGAAGGACCCGGGCTCACCCGCCAGCGGGCGCTGGTAGGTCACGTACCCGTACACCAGCGGGCAGTAGGCCGGGCCGCCGCGGGCCGCCATCGCGTCGAGCACGCCGATCGGGTTGCGCTGGGACAGGTCGCGGTCCGCGCAGGCCAGCAGGTCCGCCATGACCGCGAGCGCGGCGGTGCCCGCCGTTTCGTTCACAAACGGTCCGTTCGCGGCCGCTGACCCCGTCCCGGCCGGCCCTTCCCCGGCCGGCCCTTCCCCGGCCGGTGCCGCCGCGGGTGGTGATCCGGCCGCCACGCAGATTGCGCTGAACATCAGCAGCGCGTGCGGCCCGCCCAGGCACAGCGTGGTCCGGTGGTCCCGGGCCGCTTCGCACGCCGCCGCCCAGCTGGCGGGCCGCGCGTCCATCAGGTCCGGCCGGGCCACCGAGACCTGGGCGGCGGCGTCCAGCGGCAGCGCCCACGGCCGGCCGTCCAGCACGTAGCTGTCATACGACGCGCCGACCGACGCGGTCCGCCAGCCGGACAGCTCCTGCTCAGCGAACACCTCGTCCAGCGGCAGCAGGGCGCCGTCCCGGACCGCCTCGCCGAGCCCGGGATGGTCCACGACCAGCAGGTCGAAGTCGTCGGCCAGGGTGCGCAGCGGCCGGGACTCGAACCCCTCCAGCGGCTGCCGCAGCCAGCGGGCCGACACGTCCGGTTCCAGCGTCCCGGCCAGCGCGTCCAGCACCAGGTAGCCGCGCGGGTGATCCCAGGTCAGCCCGGCCAGCCGGACCGTCATGAGAGGTCCGCCGGGCGGCTGGCCGCCCCGGGCCCGCTGACCACGCCGCCAGCGGCCAGGCGGTCTGCCGACTCGCCGTCGTAGCCCAGCTCCGCGAGGATCTCCCGGGTCTGCTCGCCGGCCAGCGGCGCGCCGCGATATACCTCGGGCGGGGTGGCGCTGAAGCGGTACGGGAAGCCGGGCGTGGTGACGCGGCCCTCGGTCGGGTGGTCGTAGCTGACCAGCGACCCGTTGTGCTGCACCTGCTGGTCGGCGACCACGCCCGCGTAGTCGTACACGGGGCCGGCCCAGATGCCGCGGGCGTCGAACTCGGCCAGCCACTCGGCCGTGCTCCGCTCCGGCAGCCGGGCCCGGACCAGCGCGGTGATCTCGTCCCGCCGGGTGTGGCCGTCCACGTCGTCGTCCATCCCGGCGAACTCACCGATGCCGAGCACCTCGCCGAGCTGGGCCAGCGGCGGGAAGGCCAGCGCCAGGTACCCGTCCGCGGTCGCGAACGTCCCGTACGGCGCCCGGATGTAGGTGTGCCCGTGGACCTCACGCCCCCGGTGCTGGGGGATCCCGCCCACCGTGTAGATCGACAGCTCCTGGGCCTGTACCGCGATCGCGGAGTCCAGCATGTTGACCGTGACCAGCTGGCCCTCGCCGGTGCGCTCCCGGTGCAGCAGGCCGGCCAGGGCCCCCTCGAACGCGCCGTACCCGGTGATCGCGTCCACCGCGTACGTGCCCGCGGGCGCGGGCGGGTCGGAGGCACGGCCCACGTTGAACATCGCCCCGCTCATCGCCTGGAGCAGCATGTCCTGCCCGGGCCGGTTGACGTACGGGCCGGTCTCGCCGTACCCGGAGATCGATACGTACACGATGTCCGGGCGCACCGCGCGGATGGACTCGTAGTCCATGCCGAGCCGCTCGGCGACCCCCGGTCGGTAGTTCTGCAGGAACACCTCGCTGCACCGGGCCAGCTCCAGCACGATCTCCCGGCCCTCGGGCGACTTCAGGTTGACCGCGAGGCTGCGCTTGTTGCGGTTCAGCGACAGGAAGGACGCATTGATCTGGTGGCCGGCCGCGCCCCCGGCCGGGGTGTGGCGCTGCCACTCGCCGCCGGTCGGCTCGACCTTGACCACGTCGGCGCCCAGGTCGCCCAGGCGCATCGCCGCGAGGGGGCCGGCCATCGCGATGGTCAGGTCGACGACCCGGTAGCCGGACAGGATGCCCATCTGGTCTCCTTAGCGGGCCCGGAACCCTTATCTGGTACCGAGCACTTATCTGATACCGAACACCTGGCGGGCCTGGAACACCTGGCGGGCCCGGAACACTTATCTGGCCTGGAACACGGGTGGCCTGCGCTCGGCGAAGGCGGCCCGGCCCTCCGTGGCATCCTCCGTGGCGAAGCAGACCGTCTGCAGCTGGCGCTCGTAGTCGATGGCCCGGCCGAGCGGCATCTCGAACGCGGCGCGCAGGTTCCGTTTCGCGGTCTCCGCCGCGATCGGGGCCCGGCTGGCAATGGTGGCTGCCAGCTCCCGGGCCCGGCCAGCCAGGTCCTCCGCGGGCAGGACCTCGCTCACCAGGCCCCAGCGCCGGGCGGTGGCGGTATCGATCGGGTCGCCGGTGAGCAGCATGACCGCGGCGTTGCCCGGGCCGATGCTGTGCGCGAGCAGCGCGGACATCCCGCCGCCGCCGATCCAGCCCAGCTTGATCTCCGGGGCGGCGAATGTGGCCGGCTCGGCGGCGAGCCGGATGTCGCAGCCCAGGGCCAGTTCCAGGCCGCCGCCGAGGGCGTACCCGTTCACCGCGGCGATGACCGGCTTGCGCAGCGCCCGGATCGCGTCGCAGTAATCCGGCCGGTTCCCGAACTGCCACGGCGTCGCGTAGTCGTCCAGCCCGGCGATGTCGCTCCCGGCGCAGAACGCCCGCCCGGTCCCGGTCAGGACGACCGCGCGCACCCCAGGGTCGTCGTTGAGCCGCGCCACGTGACCGGCCAGCGCCTGGGTCATCGGCGGGGTGAACGCGTTGAGCTTGGCGGGCCGGTCGATGGTGAGCACGGCGACCTGGCCGCGCACGTCCAGCCGCACCTCGCCGGGGTCAGTGGTCATGCTGTTCTGCTCCTTCCACGTTCTGCTCCCGGGGCGTGTCCGCGTCCTGGTCGCGGGTCAGGTCCGCGCGGGCGCCCTCGACGATCTCGCGCATCGCGGCCTCCGCCTTGCGGTGGTGGCCGCGATGGATGGCCTCGGCCACCTGCTGGTGGACGGGCAGCGTCTCGCGGTTGTGCGCGACCGAGTGGGTGTGCAGCGGGCGGATCGCGCCGAGCGCCACGCTGGCCACGTCGTGGATGTAGAGCAGCAAGTCGTTGTTGCAGGCCGCGAACACGGCCCGGTGGAAGGCCAGGTCGGCGGCGATGAACTCGTCCGGCGCCTCGACCCTGGCCCACAGTGCGGCCATGGCTGCGGCGATCACGCTGCGCTGGGCCGCGCTGGCCGACTCCGCGGCCAGCCGGGCTGCGCCAGGTTCCAGCGCGACCCGCAGGTCGGCCAGGGCCCGGATGTCGGCCGGGCTGGGGTCCTCGGAGTACCGCCAGCGCAGCACGTCCGGATCGAGCAGGTTCCACGATTCGCGCGGGCGCACCCGGGTCCCGGCGCTGGTCCGGCTCTCCAGGAGTCCCTTGCCGGCCAGCACCTTCACCCCCTCCCGCAGCGCCGAGCGGCCCACCTCGAACCGGCTGACCAGCTCGTCCTCGGTGGGCACCGGGCTGCCCGGGCCAAGCTCGCCGCGGACGATCGCGGCCCCCAGCGCGTGCACCACCTGGGCGTGCCGGGCCTGGCCGGGGTATGCGGCGGTCACGGGCAGCGCTCCGTTCCTGATTGGGCGTTTCCTGGCTGGGCGTTCGGGTCAGGTGCTGACCAGTCCGACGTTACGGTCCCGCTCCGGAAACGTCAACGCTTTCATCAGATGAAGTGTCTTCGTTGGTCTGATGAATCGTTGACGTGATCCGCGCCCGGGTACGCTGCCCGGAGGGTGGCCCGGGCCGGGCTCCCGGACCGGGCGCAGGGAGACCCGTGCAGCTGATCAGGTACCGCGAGGCTGAGGGCGCCCCGCAAGTCGGGGTGCTCGACGGTGACCGGGTCCGGCCGCTGCCGGGGGTGGCGACCATGGCCGACCTGCTCGCCCGGCCGGTCACCTGGATCCGCGGTGCCTGCCAGACCGTGC
>Ga0187863_10003764_pt1 | contig 11054 bp, 9 predicted proteins | sample June2016WEW_11_1_FD_132975 | JGI IMG/M metagenome (GOLD analysis project Ga0187863, IMG submission 132975) | Peatland microbial communities from SPRUCE experiment site at the Marcell Experimental Forest, Minnesota, USA - June2016WEW_11_10 | ecosystem: Environmental > Terrestrial > Soil >...
AACAGATCAACGTGGACCTGTTTTCTTTCTCCAACGGAGTGACGAAGCGGCGGCTTGCAACGTTAGCAACGTACAGTAGAGCGCAGTCTTCGCCTCTTACGAGAGATTTGGCGCGCGTCCGAAGCCGCGCTGTCGAGATGCACAGGCGTCAGCGTTGCCTCCGGGAGCGCATCCAGGTTGCAGACGGTTTTTCTCCGAATCGCGCCTGGTACTCGGCTGCGAAGCGGCCGAAGTGGAGAAATCCCCAGCGCGTCGCGATCTGGGTAACGTTGGAGACCTGGCCTTCCTGCGAAAGATCGGCGTGCACGCGTTCCAGGCGAATCTTTCGCAGGAACTGCATGGGAGTGTGCCGCGCCTCTGCGCTGGAAGCTGTGTTGCAACGTTCGTGAACTCACGCCTGCGGCCATACAGATGTCGCCCAACGAAGGCAGGTGCACATTTGCGGTCATATACTCTTCGGCAGCGCGAACCTTCCAGGGCCCGGCGTCGCGACGGCGGGCGAGCAGCCGGGTATAGTTGTGACGCTGGGCTTCGAGCAAGTGTGTGACCAGGCCGTTTTCGATCGCTCGCGCAGTTTAGCCAGTGCGCTCCTCTTCGTTTTCGAGGCTGCTCGTCGCCACCGTAGACATTTTCATTTGAGTCTTGCTCTCCAAGGTGTGCGCACAGGCTCAACACGAGGCGGCGGAATCGCCGTCCGGCCTCGGTTCGCATATTGAAACACGGAGAGAATATCAGGTTTGTACTGATTTCCCGGACCAGCATCTTCTCCAATTCCTGAATCACATTTTCGCGGCTCAGCCTCAAGAAAATCAGTTCGAAGCGCTCGGGGGTGCGAACTGTTACCGGCTGGTTTGGCGATTGCACAAAGCCCATTCCCGGGCGCACGGGAACAATCTCTGATGAAACCCGATGTTCCAATTCGACCAGCACCGCGAGGACAATCGCGTAGGAATCGCCGGGTGACTCGGAATGAACCTGCATGGCTCCGGTTGTTTTCACGCGTGACAAATACATGCGCGGACTCTCCGGGCCAGAAACCTCCGTGGAAAAATTAGGACTGATCAAATCCGAGCGATAAGGAACAGCCGATGAGGCCAGGAAAGAAGCCGCTTCATCGGCGTCCAGGGTTTGAAGAACCAATGGATACGTTAGTAGATTTTGATTTGACTGGCGAATACCTTCTGAGAACATCGTTCCTCTTGCGGCCGCAATACCTTATCTTCTCGATCAACAGACTTCAAGGGCAATCTCTGAACGAAACGATTCACTAAAACTTTTTCCTCCGACTATGCACGTCGGACATCAATTGTTCGTGGCCAATTGCGTAAAGCGGATTGCTGATTCCCGTTGCTTGTAGAGAATCACAACAGCCCGCAATGGCTACGGGTTGCACGATGTAGACCTAGCTTGTTAGCTGGAGAAGAAGCTGAGAGCGCCAGTGGCGCATTTGCCGCGATTCAGTTTCGTGAGCGTCAGTGCGAGGTTGAGGTGGTTCTAAGGTGCAAGCAAAAGCAAAACCGCAATTCGAGAATATTTTCCTGGACCGTGCGCGAATTCTAATCATGCGTGGCTACAAACCGAAAGATGCCGCGGAACAGATCCGGCGAGAAGTGGCGATGGAGTCGGGAGGCGACACCACGATACTCGAGAAAACGCGCGCGGATGCCGAAGAATTCTTGTCGAGAATCCGCCAAGGCCTGATCTGAACTCTGGCCATCCTAACTGAAGGCTCTGAAGTCAGCTTGCCGCGCTATCGTGATTCCTGGGCGACACAGCCTGGGGACGGCGGGCGGTGCGGTTCGAAGGTAGGCCGGCGTCGCGAATCTTGTAGAGCAGCGCTCGATAGCTAATGTTAAGCGCTCGAGCGGCCTGCTTGCGGTTCCAGTGATGGTGCTGCAGCACTTTCAGAATGATCTTTCGTTCGAACTCATGGACGGCCTGCCGAGTTATTTTTTTCAGCGAGATGGGTCCGTCGACGGCAACGTCGGCACTGAAGAAATCAAACTCACGCGGGCGCAGGTCGCCCGCGATGGCATCCTCGGTTCCCAGGATAACGTAGCGTTTGATCAGGTTTTCCAACTCACGCACGTTCCCGGGCCAGGAATATTTCTTCAAAGCGCTCATCAACTCGACCGAAAGCGGTTTGGCTCGTGAGTTGAATTTCCGGTTATAAGCTTCGAGGAAATAGGTGATGAGTTCGGGTAGGTCAGAAGTTCGCTCCCGCAACGGCGGCATGTGAAGGTTGACAACATTGATGCGGTAGAACAGATCCGCACGGAAAGTGCCGTTCGCGATCTCCTCCTCCAGTTTCCGGTTGGTGGCGCATACGACGCGCACTTCCACTTTCTTGTCTTCCTGCGCGCCGATGCGGCAGAACTGCCCGTCCTGAAGCAGTTGCAGCAGCTTCGACTGCAAACTCATGTCGAGTTCGGAAATTTCATCGAGAAACAAAGTGCCGCGATGTGCCATTTCCACGCGGCCAGGTTTGGTGCCGAACGCGCCGGTAAAGGCGCCTTTCTCGTAGCCGAAAAGTTCACTTTCGAGCAGCGTTCCCGGAATTGCAGGACAATTCACCTTCACCCATGGTCCACTCTTCCAGGGCGATGTCGCATGAATCATACGCGCGATGATGTCTTTACCAGTCCCACTTTCACCCTGGATCAGTACAGGTACATTCGCTGCGGCTATCTTCACGAGCCGTTCGCGCAGAGCTTTCATGGCGTCGGTTCCCCCAAAGACAACGGCCTCCGGAGGCATCTCTCCGAGGGGTTGCACCAGGGAACTAACTGGACTTGAAAGGCTCATAAGGCTTTAACGATTCGGCGCACGGCTACGCGCGTGCATCCGGAATACCAAAGCTGGGGGAAAGTCGATTCTGCACAAGGCTAGTCTATCCTCTTGATCAAAAGCAACTTACTAAAGATTACCTGTGGAAATCGACGGCTAATGCGGGAGGCATTTAGAACAAGGGAGTTTGGGCCTGAACCGTAAGAAAAGCTTTTCACACGAAAGAAGAGTGTTTCCGTCGCGATGATTTGATTTTGGCTCGGTCATTTACCAGCGGCCGCGAAAACTTCAGGCCAATCAGGTTGTAGGCTTCCGCATGTTCGGTTCGAAGTATCTTCGCGCGCAGGGTGCGCGAAACTTTCGGCAGAGCAGCCAACGCGGCTAAAGGCGCGCTTGGAATCTCGAGCGAAACCTCTGCTGTGGGCGGAAGAGAGCGGCGAAGCGCCACCAGCATTCCTCCCGCGGAAACGTTGAGCGCGGTCGCAAACTCCAGGAACTCTCGATCCTGCTCAATCCGGGTTCTGACAAAGACGGGGATTGCCAAAGGCAAGCGCGGCCATTTACGGCGCTCTGCCATGGGGGTCTTTGCGTTCACGCACACCCTTCCTTCGCTGAATTCCGTAACATTTCAAGCACCTTTGGGGCCAAACCCGAAGCTAGCGGTAAGATCCGCAGAGTGAACCCTATGAAAGCCGGCGATACACTGTCTTCGCGGCCTCTCCCACCGCGAAGAGACTTCCAACGATCGGCTTCCCATTATCCCCAGGGGGCCGAGCTCTCTTTCGTGGGCCAAGGCAGACAGCATAGTCTGACTGCTGGTAAAGTGCAAGCTTTTGCTACACTTGGGTAATCAGCTTGCATTTTTCGTTGACAACGAAAAGTAACCTGGCATAGGCTTTTATTACAGCATTCTTCCGCAAAAATGGTTGAGTGCACCCCCCCCTCTGTGCGGATCACAAGCTATTCCTTATGGCCACCGTCCAAAAGAACATTTGTCTTCCCGAGCCTGCGCAAGGAAAGGAGGAATCGCCAGCGCCTCCGGCAACAATAGCGGGGATGCCAAGTCCGGCTGATCTTCCGCAGGCATACTCCGAATTGCAACAGCGATTCCAGCGCACCACCAACGCACTTGGGTCAGCTGCACACGATTTGAAAACTCCGTTGGCCATCCTGAACGGCTACGTTGAATTGCTGCAGAGCGAGAAACTGGGCCCGATCAGCGAGCGTCAGCGCGAAGTGCTGCGCGACATGCAAGCCAGCGGCAAACGCCTGCAGCAGTTCATTCAAGACTTCCTGACCTATAGCGCGCTTGAGACTGGCGGCCTGAAGATGCAGTTCGCAATCGGAGACATTAACGAGTGCTTGTCCGACGTGTGCCGTCTGTGGTCGACACGATTTCAGGAGAGAGGACTGGCTCTCTATTTCCTGGCGAATGACAAGCTACCCGAATTTGCATTTGATTTTCCCAAGTTGGAACGCGTGATCTCAAATTTGCTGGAAAATTCCTTTAAGTTTGTCCCTCAAGGAGGTACGGTGTGGTTACATGCCGAGCCTTACATGTGGGAACGCCGCGCGGCGGCCCAGCCTGCGTCAGCGGGCGAAAGGCGCCGTCACCCCAATTCTCAACCCAACTCCGTGAAGGTCAGCGTGTCTGACACCGGTCCGGGAATTCCGGCTGAATTTCATCAGGAAGTTTTTGATGATTTCTTTCGTCTGCCGAGTAATGAAAATCAGGAGGGTATGGGCCTCGGGCTCGCGATTGTACGCCGCCTGGTCCAGGGTATGGCTGGCAAAGTCTGGGTAGAAAGCGATTCGGGCGCGGGCTGCAAATTCTCATTTCTGATTCCCTTCAAGCCTTCGGCGGGCCCTAACGGCAAAGGGAAGAAGCAATGAGCGATACCGCCAAGATCCTTCTGGTGGATGACGAGCCTGCCATGCTCCGCTATATCCGTACGTTGCTCGAAGTCGACGATTACAAAGTCGAGACAGCATCGACCGGCGAAGAGGCTCTGCAGCGCGTGCAGAATGGAATGGAGCCGGATCTTGTGCTCCTCGATGTACTCATGCCCGGCATCGACGGTCTGCAGACGCTCGAACAACTTCGCCAGAAACGGCCCGCAGCCAAGGTGGTGATGCTCTCTTGCGTAAACGACACGCGCAAGGTAGTGCAGGCCATGCGCCTGGGGGCGCACGACTACCTCACCAAACCTTTTCAGAAGGCGGAACTAGATGCAGTGATTCATCAGTGCCTGGGTCAGGGAAAGGGACCGGTCGGAGGCGAAGTTGAGGAGATTGCCGACGACGTGTTCTTCATCGCCGCCAGCCCGGCGATGCGAAAAATTCGCTCGCAAGCCGCGCTCGTTGCCAACGTCGATATCCCGGTGTTGTTGCTCGGTGAAAGCGGCACCGGCAAGGAAGTGCTCGCTCGTCTGATTCACAAGCTTTCACCCCGGGCGCACCGAACATTCTTAAAGGTAAATTGCGCGGCTGTTCCCGCCGATCTTCTGGAAAGCGAACTCTTCGGCTACGAACCGGGAGCTTTTACCGGGGCGACACATGCCAAGCCAGGCAAATTTGAACTTTGCAACAAAGGCACCATTCTGCTCGATGAAATTGGAGAGATGCCGCCGTCTCTGCAGGCCAAGCTGCTGCACGTGTTGCAGGACCAGCAATTTTCGCGGCTCGGCAGCCGTTCCATCATTAAGGTGGACGTGCGCATTCTCGCAGCCACGAACATAGATATTCCTCAGGCGCTGGCTACCAAGCGCTTGCGCGAAGATCTCTACTACCGCCTGAACGCCTTCACTCTGCAACTGCCGCCGCTGCGGGAACGCAAGGAAGAAATTCCGATTCTGTTAAAGCATTCCATGACCCGCATGGCAGAACAGTACGCGCGACCTCAGCTTCCTTTGTCGCCTGCCCTTCTGGAGGCATGCCAAAGGCACTCGTGGCCCGGCAACCTGCGGGAGCTCAACAATTTCTTAAAGCGTTACTTGATCCTGGGGGACGAGAATCTGGCTGCAGCCGAATTGCAGCCGCGCCTTGACGGTACCGCCGGAGGCGGAGCTCATCCCGAGTCCGGAGTAAGAAGTGGAGAAGCGGGAGGCGGATTGAAATCGCTGGCCCGCAGCGCCAAAGATGAGGCCGAAGGAGAAGCGATTCGGCAAGCGCTCGAACAGACCAACTGGAATCGCAAACAGGCTGCCGGGCTTTTGCAGATCAGCTATAAAGCCCTTCTCTACAAGATTCGGCAATATGGAATCGCCGAAGCCAAAAGCCACCACAGGCTCTCTGCCGGAGCCTGACTGCCATCAAGATCACAAAAGTAAGCTCGTCGGAAGTAATCCTTCGGGTGATGAAAAATCTTCCGGCCCTACTGCACCGTCAGACTGAACCCTGCGCTCTGCGTGAACGATCCCGACGCTGCCGTCACCTGCAGAGGATAGGATCCCGCGGGTGTTCCACTCACCGTCGGCTGCTGCTTGGTCTTACTGCACGCCGGTATCAGGACGATCATCGCGAAGAGCGTAGAGAGTGCGAGGAAGCCCAGCAGCCGGGTCGTTCTGCGCTTGCTGCCGCCCAGCCCCAATAACGCCAGGCCCGGGGCCATCAACCAGACGGCATAAGGCGGTACCCGCGATTTTACCGAACTGATCGTAATCGGAGGGCGAACCGTCGTTGTCAGGTTCAGTGTGCTCGATTGAGAACCGGCGCCATTAAAAGTGAGGGTGGCCGGAGCAAAGCCGCAACTGGCCCCCACCGGGAGAGAGCCGCAAGTGAGGGAAACATTCGCTCCGAAGCTCCCCGTCGGATTGACCAACACATAGTAGGTCGCTGTATTCCCGGCGACCACGGTCTGGCTGGAGGGACTGATGCTCACCGAGTAAGAGGTGGCGGTAAACGAAGCAGTGTTCGTGTTGCTGAGATTTGTATTGTTACTGTTGCTGACGGTGGCGATCATCGAACCGCCGCCTGCCTTCGTCGGTGTTGCTGCAAAGGCTACGGTGGACGTGGAACCCGATTGCAAGGTGGGGATCGTGCACACCAGGTTGTTGCCGCTGGGAGCGCTGCACGTCCCCGCCTGCGCGGTCGCGCTGTCAAAAGTAGCCGATGTATTGGAGGAAAGCTGGCCGCTCACCGTGATGTTGGTGGCCAGGTCCGGTCCCTCGTTGGTGATGGTAAAAGTCATTGTGATCTGGCTGCCGGCGCTCACTGCTCCTGAAGCAGGCGAGAGTATGGGTGCCACGCACCGGATGCACAAATCGGTTGCAGTTTGCAGCTGAACCGCGAACGCGTCACTGTTCGGTCCGGTGCCAGTGCCATTGAGCGTAGCCTGAAGCGGTCCTCGCACCGGAAAGTTCGTGGAAGTAGTGTCGCCGGCAAAATATATATTCAGCGCAGGATCGATAGTGATGCTGGTGCCGCGATCCACGCCGTTGCCGCCGAAATAAGTCGCGTAAGACCCAACCGTACTCGTGCCGCTGGTCGTTGTTGTATTGATATGGGCAAAGAAAGCATTCTGCGTTCCGGCCAGGTGGCTTTGGATCGGAACCGTCCCGGTCGCTGTAACGACTGGAAAATCGGTTGAATCGGTCGTGCCGGTAACAAGTGCACCCGCGGCTGTATCCACGGCAATCGCCAGCCCGCTATCGTCTAGAGATCCGCCAATGTAGGAAAAATAACTCAGACCAACGCTGGTTGCAGTGGTGCCGGAAGTCGCCGTCGGATTGGTAAACTTTGCTACGTAAGCATCGGTGTTGGTCGTGTTCGGGGTCGTCGAACATGTCGTGAGCAAGGGACCATTCAGGCAGGGCTGGAACTCTCCGACTCCGGTTGGAATGTTGAAATTCGGAGAGTTGGTCACTCCTGTGATGTAGATGGCAGCTGCTCCGGTATCGATGGTGAGTGCAGTCGATGAATCGTCGTTAGACCCACCGAGATAGGTAGAGAAAATTAACTGGGTGGCATTCGTGGGATTCAACTTGGCAACGAAAGCATCCCACGGCTCCGGGTTCGCCACTGCGGGACAGTTCACCGGATAGGTGATAGTAACGGGGGGAGGCGTGTTGAGGCATGGCTGATACGCATCCAATATCGGGAAATCACCTGCCGTCAGTCCACCCGTTCCGTTCGTGCCTTCGCCACTGTTATAGAAATTCGTCGTGCCGCTGAAGTAAATGTTTCCGTTCGTATCGACCGCAATCCCGCCGCCAATGGCGATCGTCCCGTTGTTGCCGCCGAAGTAGGTTGAATAAGGTACGCTGTTAACTCCGCTGGTCTTGGTATTTACCTCGGTCACAAAGAACTGGATCGTCGAATTGGCTGCCGGCGCCGGCTGGTAGGGAGCGGGTAGGGAGCTTGACGGAAAACCGGTGTTCACATCTTTGGAGGTCGTTGTGCCCGTGATGAAGACATCGCTATTGTTGTCGATGGCTAAACTACTGGCAACGTCCGTGCCGCTCCCGGAGAGGTAAGTGGAGTATTTTAGAGCGGGAGGTGCCGCGGGCGCCGCCGCCAGGCTGTCCAGTCCACTCAAAGCGCTTACGAAAATGTGCGACGCCCCCGTGCTGCCAGCTTCCGGCGAACTCTGGTATCCGCCGACCGTTGGAAAGTTCGTCGACGTGGTCGTGCCCGCGACGTAGGCCGTACCCGTCGTGTCTACCCCAAGCCCTGCGTTCGTGTCGGTCCCGCTGCCTCCCAAATAGGTTAGGTACATCACGCCGTTTATACCCAGCGTCTGATCCAGCTTCAGGATAAAAATATTCTGTGCGCCGTTCAGCGTAGCCTGGGAGGGAGTCTCCGGCGACGGAAATGTCGTGAGCAGGTTGGTAGAGGTCGTAGATCCTGCCAGGTAGATGTTGCCGTCCCCATTCACCGCAATCGATGGCGAAGTTTCATTTCCCGTTCCGCCGAAATAGGTGGAATAGTTCACCGTAGGGTCAATCACCAGTTCCCTTGCCCGGTCATACGCACCGACCTCAAAGCCGACGCGATTGGCCGCACGCAGGACAAAGCGCCCTTCCACATCCTGCCTCTGCCCAGCGACACTCTGGTAAATGTGAGGAGCCTGCAGGCGGACGTTGGCGCTGGTTCCTCTGAGAATCAACTCCCCGCCACTCAACTCCAGCCTGGTCACACCATCAAACTGCATCTCAGCTTGCGAGGGGCTGGCGCCGGGGGCAACCTTGAAGTCATACTCCAAGTGTCCCTGGCTTCCGTAGAAAACCAGATCGATTCCCGGATAGACGCTTTTGTATTGAACTGCGGCAAACTGCGGAATGCCTCTACGCCACTGCTTGGGGTCGTTCCCGAGGAAATAGTTGCTTGTGCCTCGAAGCTTATCGCTTCCTGAGACCTCCGCCATAGGGTTCGCCCCAACCAGCGTCATGCGCACCAACTCGACGCTCTGACCGGACCTGCTTTGACCTGGCCTGCTTTTACGTGGCTTGCTTTGACCTGGTAAAGATCGCTGCTCCCCCCGCATGGCCAGCACGGCTCCGGTTCCATCGAGACCAATACTATATCCCGACCCGCGCGCGATAAATTTCACGTGGGAATTGGCTTGGCCCTGATTCAGCTCGAAAATAAGCGGAAGATGGCTCAGGATGGATCTTGCGTCCGGCGTCGTTTTCGACTTCGCACCAGACCTTCCCAAGGCGGTTGCAAGCGGAGATCCAGGAACCTGGGCCGACGCGTTCTGCGCATAGCGGCGGGAGCTCAATCCAAACACCACGCAAGCCATCAACAGCAAAACCAAACCAGCTCCCGCGACCCGGACCCATCGCATTCTGCTTCTCGAACCTGTTCCCGACGACCACCCACGGCCATTTCCCATTACGCTTTTCCTCCGGCGCACACCGATCATAAATGGAGAGTAGAGCCCGAGCGCGAGTCTTTACCCGGCGCCGGCGAAACCGCCCGCTGCTGACACGTCTCTTAGGAACTGGCGGAAAATAAACAACTACTTAATCATCTGCCGGATAGTCAAGTCAAGCGAGGTCCGCTTGCTCGCGCGCTCCACGACCTGTCAGATGCGTTGGATCATGCAGAAAGATGCCGCGCCCCCCAGCAAAAGTACTACTCGAACCTTCGCCGATAGCCACTTAGGTGCCGATTCACTTACTTGGGACTTTTTGCTCTTGCAAACTGCTGCCAAACCTATAAAGTGTAATGCTACCAGGGCCCGCCCCCAAAGCATTGGACCGGACTTGAGCCTGGCCAGCCATAGGTGTCGATTCCGTTCTGCACCAGAATTGGCTGGTCTCGAGGAAAAATGCTTTCGGAAAATACGCCACGGATGCAACCTGACTCGAAGGAACGACGGCTCATGCGGCGCTTCGATATGCGCCTTCCCGCTCTAGTGCGTTTTGATCAAGAAAACCAATTTCAAACGGAGACGCAAAACGTCAGTGCCCGAGGAGTTTTTTTCTATCTTGAGCGGTCCCTCCCCGAGGGTACTCGCTGCGAAGTCACCCTCACCTTCCCGCCTCACGTCACGCTGACGGACGCCGTTCGTGTTCGCTTTAGCGCCCGCGTAATCCGGTCGGAATCGCCTTTACCCTCGTCCCGGGTCGGTACCGCCGCCATGATCGAAGACTACGAATTCCTGCGCTCCACCGGGAGCACCGATTTCTTCAGCGCATTGCAGAAGGATTGGAAAGCGACGAACTGAAGATCGCTTCCGGCGTTCTTATTAGGCAAGCATCTTGTTCTTACCGGAAGCCGGAAGCCGCTCCTACTTCCGCAAATCTTTCCTCTGTCGCCGCAGACGGTTGTTGCGGCGCACCAGGCTGCCCAGATAAAGCCCGTGGATCATCCATGTGGCGATGTAGGCGGCGTATAGAAATTTAACCGAGTTCACGCCGGCCCCGGTCTCGATGGACTCTGGTTCAATGGTGACCGGGCTGGCGCAGATGTTGCCGGCAAGCCGTCATCCCCGAGCAACGCCTGCATCGCCTGAGCCTCGTCCACGTCGCGTTGCAACATCTCCAGTTGATAGCGCCACAAGCCAATCAGGAACGCGAAGCACGAAAACGCAAGCCAATTAATCAAGAGCACGTGCAGCATGCGTGGATCGATCGATCCGCCGCCGCCAATCACCGGCTGCGGATGCTGCGTACGGAAAAACCAGATCGAAAAATAAACCAGCGGCACATCGAGCGCCCCAAAAATTGCCAGCACCGCCGCCAGCTTCGGAGTCTGCGAGCTGTCGGAGAATCGCCGCAGAACCAGATAACTCACATAAATTAACCACAACACCAGAGTGG
>Ga0187863_10003766_pt1 | contig 11051 bp, 8 predicted proteins | sample June2016WEW_11_1_FD_132975 | JGI IMG/M metagenome (GOLD analysis project Ga0187863, IMG submission 132975) | Peatland microbial communities from SPRUCE experiment site at the Marcell Experimental Forest, Minnesota, USA - June2016WEW_11_10 | ecosystem: Environmental > Terrestrial > Soil >...
AGTTAACTAGATAGGAGCTAACCATGCAAAACGATAATAGCACATTATCAAATTACATTTCATTACTTGCAAATCATATTAGGAAAACTTCTAAGTTTAAAAACCAAACGGAAGATTGGCTACTAGGCGCTACTGCTGCCAATTTGTTTTTTGAAGATATAGCAACTCGTATAGTTTTAGAAGAATTTTATTTGCAAGGCAACTTTAACAATTCTTTAAGTAATACTCAAAAAATATTTGTGGCCATAAAAGAAATAGCTAATTCTAGCAAACTCTACATGGATAAGCTGGTAAGACTTTCTTTGGCGCTAGAGGACTTGTTAAAGGTTGTTGGTGCAGTGTAATTAATAAATATTAGCAGAGCTGCATCGTACAATTATAATAATATGGCGTGGCTCTATATTTTTATTAAAACACAACTATTAGGAGGTGCTATGAATATTATTAAGACCAACCTTCCTGTTGCTTTAACTAATATTGTTATGGTTTAATTTGGATAATAATCAAATCCAAATAAAGTAATAGAAATAAAGCATTGTGAATATTGGCGTTATTAAATGGTACATTCCTGATAAGGGTTATGGATTCATACAACCTAAAGATGGCGGTAGAGATGTATTCCTACATGTTTCTGCGCTTCAAAAAGCAAATATAGATTCTTTGTCTAAAGAACAGCTAGAAGGTTTGTGGGTAGGCTATGAAATACAGTTAGATCGAGACAACAGAGGGTTGGCAGCTAATATTAAAATTTTAATTAACGATCTAGAATAACGATTTGTAAACCACACAGAATATTACAATTTGAAGCCATGCTTTTTATATGGGGAGCAATTTAAAAATGGGAAGTTGAGTTTTTAAAAAGTTTTATGCTTTGTTTATTAAAGTATGATAAATTGTTCTTTAAGAATGGTGGATTTATAAGAATAGAGGTTTTAAAAGTATATTGGTTGTTTTACAAAAAAACCGTTAATTTCTGATAATGATCTCCATTACCTAAACTAACCTTTTAAATAAAGGTAATTAAAACATGAAAAATTATGAACAATATATGAAAATTATAGGGCCTATAGGTAATGTGATGTTTTATTTGCAAGCATATAAAATTTTCATTTGTAAATCTTCGGAATCAGTTTCTGCTCCAGCATTTTTTATAAGTATTGTTGGACTTAGTAGTTGGTTGTTGTATGGAATATTATTAAAGAACAAACCTTTAATTATAGCTAATGGATTTGGAGTAATTGGAGCTATTCTTACATTTGTGGCTATATTGTTTTATGGAAGTTTTTCAAATTGAGTTAATATTTCCTTAAATTAAGGAACACCAATTTATATTTATTTGTTAAAATATATAAATAAATAAGGAAGCGTTTTGGCGATAACTAAAAAGACAATTAGTTTTAAGCTCGTGTTGAGAACATGCAACAGTTATAATGTAATTAATATTTGAATAATTTCGATCTTAAAATTTAATATATAAAAACCTGTTTTATTGCCCATTCATAAACCACCTTGTGTATATAGATTTATCAATTCTATATACATAGAGAACGCTGACTATACGAATGTGCTGAAATTACCAGCAAATATTAGCAATGGAGCAGCAGTTGGCACAAGGCAGTTTTGGCCATGTCGACACTATATCGACAATTTGCAGAAAAATTTAGGGTTTAAGGTTGTTTGTTGTTATCTTAACTAATATATTGTTAGCTAGAACTAGGTAACAGCGGTGAAGGTAATTTTGGTTCAGCTATGCTTTTGGTGATCCTTTCTTTTAAAGTTTGACTGTCATTGGCAGTTAGCATTTGTTGGACATCTTTAAATTATTGAGTTGTAAATGTTACGCGTTTGACTATTGCTGACTTCCTTGCCGTGGTTTTAGGTGTAGATTTAGTTGTTGTCTTTTTTAAAGCTTTAATAGGTGTCTTTGAGTTGTTTTTAGCTGTAACGTTATTTGCTGGTTTAACAATAGCTTTTTTAACTTTAATTCCAGAGAATATTTTTACTTTGGCTTGACATAAGATTTAAGTTTATTGACAGCAATGAAAATCTCATGCTAAAACTAATGAATAACAATCGTAATATAATACTTATATAATTAATACTTGGTAAATTGTTGTATTTAGCAAAACGCCAGGAAATTGCAAAAGTTTAACATACAAAATCAAAACAATTAAAATGGTTGTAATTTAAATTTATCAACCATTAAAACACTGACGATTGTTTTAACATATAAAAAATACAAAATTAATAACAGGAGATAAGCCGTGCAGCGAGAACACCCAGGTTCTTTACTAGAACAACAACAAATACAAGCTCTACAAGCACAACTTAGAGCTATACAAGCTAAGTTAGAGGAAACTTTTCGTTGTCCGATTAATAAGCAGATTATGGTAGAGCCAGTTATTGCGTCTGATGGTAAAACCTATGAAAAAGAAACCATAGAAAGATGTATAAAAACTACAGGAACAAGCCCATTCACTCGAGCAATACTTATGAAAGATCTTATATGTAATCAAGACAAAAAAAGTGAAATTGAAGAGTATTTAGCTTCTCATCCAGAAGCATATGATAATGGAGAAGTTTATTTGCCGGAATCTTGGAAAAAAGAATTAATAGCTTTGGTTGAAAGCAATCAAATAAGTAAAGTTAATGAATTGTTAGACAAAGATAGACGTTTATTATTTATTGATTTAGGGGAAGGACATACAGTATTTCATATAGCTGGTCAATCTGGTTCCTGGCAATTAACTGACAATATATTTAATAGATTAATAAGCAATGGGTTAGATAAACAATTAAATATTGCCAAACCGAATAACTTTAATCCTCTTTATTTAAATACATTATTGCAGCTATCATTAAAAAAAAAGGATTTCCCAAAATGTGATTTATTATTACGTTTAGGGGCAAGTGTAGAACAGCCAAACGCAGAACATAACAACCTGTTACACGGGATGGTGGTTACCGATAATATAGAAGCAGTTAATTGGGTGTTAAATAATGGCGGAAACCTAGAAAGCCTTAACATCCAAAACAATACTCCTTTACTGTTAGCTGTACTGAACAATAACGAGGAACTAACAAAAATTTTATTATATAGAGGAGCTAATAAAAAAATAAAGAATTTACAACAAGAGACTCCAATATTGATAGCACTATTAAATAATAACATTAAAATTTTATCACTGTTGGTTGGAGAAAAACTAGCATCTATACCAGCATTACACTTAGCAATTGAGCTTGAAGATAATAATTTATTACAGTTAATATTAGCAAAAATTCCTGTTGACTTAGAGACACGAGACTTACAACAACGTAGCCCACTATATTTAGCAGTAGAAAAACAAAATTTAGAGGCAGCAGCTTTTTTGATACAACATAACGCTTTAGTTAATACGATTGCCATAGATGGTACCACACCATTGCATATCGCAGCTAATATTGGTAATAAGAATATAATTATTTTATTATTAAAATCTGGTGCACAACACAAGATTCGTAATAGTGATGATAAAACTCCTATAGATGTAGCTAGACAAGGAAACAACATTCAAATCGCACAATTAATAGAACAAACCGCTAGGGAAATAAAGCAACAAAAGTCAGAAGAAATGCGGCGAGCTATAGAAAGCCTGAATGAAAGAATAGTCAAACTAGAGTTAGAGCAATCTAGTGTTAAACCTTTAGCAGCGAACGTTGATGAACTTAAAAGGAAGATAGAAATTATAGAAAAAGTGCACACTACCGTTGTCGGTCAACAGGGACAATCTTCACCAGTTATATTATTTTCTACTACGGCACAACCAGCTTCACCACTACACCCATACATTATAATCCCCAAAACAAGCCAAGAACTTACAAAATTTTTAAGGCATGTAGGTTTTGGCGAGCAGAACGAAGCAGAAAGCATGCTAAAATCCAACCCTAACTTAGCCACGCTACAGAGAGGTCTAACTGACTGTGCAGATAGATATTTTAAAAATATTACAGGATTTCAATATGCTATTTGGGCATTAGATTACCACATGTGGACAATGATAAAAAAATACTTAAATATAGAGAATATGCGTGCTCAAGTAGCGGAGTTAAACACTGGCTCCTGGATTAGAACACATGGATCCCAAATAAATTTAAGTCCATTAATTGAAGCTTTGGATGTATATGTAAAAAATTATGAAAATTGGGATAGGACAAAGCGTAAAAATCATTGGTGCCAACAAGGCCCAGTGTTAGATAACGCTCGACCAGCCGCCATTTTGAAAAGCAACTTAGCTTAAATAGTACAATTTTTAAATTAAATTTTAATAAAAAAACACTATTTTTATAGATTAAATCAATGTTTTTGGTATTATCTTTTATTTTTCTATTAAACAATAACTACATCGATAATTTCTTTGTTTTCCCTAAAAACAATCAATTAAAATGACCTACTTAATCTTTAGTAATATAATGGTTAAAAATTTAACATTAAAATTCTTGCGTATAATAAATGAGTTATGTTACGGTTAAGTATAGTTGTAAAAATTGGAATGCAAAAAAATGTTAGTTGGTTATGCTCGTGTTAGTACCGCAGATCAATATTTGAGTATGCAGGAAGATGCTCTTAAAAATGCTGGTTGTGAAGAGATATTTAATGATATTGCTAGTGGAGCTAAGGCTGCTCGTCCTGGCTTACATACGGCATTATCCCATTTACGTAAAGGTGACACCTTAGTAGTATGGAAATTAGATCGTTTAGGTCGTTCTTTAAGTCATTTAATTCAAGTTATTAAGGACTTAAATCAAAAAGGTATTGGCTTTAAAAGTTTACAAGAAAATATTGATACTCTTACTTCTGGTGGTCAGCTAATTTTTCATATTTTTGGTGCTTTAGCAGAATTTGAACGAGAATTAATAAGGGAAAGAACTAAAGCTGGGTTAAAGGCTGCACGTATTCGCGGTAGATTAGGTGGCAGACCACATGTATTAACTGATAAGCAAATTAATAAATTACAACAACATTACCAAAAAGGTGATTTATCAGTTATCGAAATTTGCAAGCTATTTAATATTGCTAAACCAACACTTTATCGATATTTAGAAAAACATAATACAATTATTTAATTGTTTGGAAAATAACAATGAATGATATTTTTGATTTAGAAGATGAAGAACTAACATTAGTTAAAGAAAAAAATACCAATAAAAACAAGTTGGGATTTGCAGTGCTTTTAAAACATTTTCAACTAAATGGACGTTATCCTAAAGGTATTCAATTTATTGATCCACTTTTAATAAAGAGTTTAGCAAATCAATTGAGCATTAGTGAAGCAGTTGTTAAAGATTTCGATTGGGAAGGACGAAGTACTGAACGATTTAGAAAAGAAATTCGTGATTTAACAGGATTTAAACAAGCAACAATTGAAGATAGTAAAGAACTTATTGTATGGTTAATTAAAGATATTTTTCCAAAAGCACCAAAACCATCAGCGTGTATCGAATTTGCTTATGAGTATTTATATTCTAAAAAAACTGAACCATTTACATCAAATGAATTAGAAAAGTATGTTCAGTCAGCACACAGTAAATTTGAACAAAATTTATTTACTGAAATTTATAACAATTTATCTAAAGGTACAACTAAGTTAATAGATCAAATTTTAAATTATGACTTTAATAGCGTAGAGGAAGAAGAACAACCAATAAATAATTATTCAGAAATAAAATTTAAACATTTTAAAAAAGACATCCCAGGTGCAAAACTTAAAAATGTGTTATTTGAAATTAATAAAATTTGCCAATTAAGACAATTAAAATTACCGAATCAAATATTAGATAATCTTTCACCAAAACTTATAAAAAAATACTATGATAGAATACTGGCAGAACCACCTGGTGAAATTTATAAACATAAACCTAAAACTAGATATGCGTCGTTTGCTTTATATTGTTATTTTTGTTCTAAAATGCTAATTGACAATTTAGCAGATGTATTAATTCAGCTGATTCAAAAAATGAATACTTCGGCAGAAAGTTTCATAAATAAGAAAATTATTGCAGATGTTAAACATGTTAATGGTAAGTTCGATATTTTGTATTCTTTAGCAAGCGCATCAGTAGCCAATCCTGATGGTGTTATAAAAACAGTAATTTATCCGCAAGTTAGTGAAGAAACGCTTAAAGATTTAATAAAAGAACTAAAGTACAAGGGAAAATGGTACCAAAATCAAGTGCGAACCAAAATTCGTTCTTTATATTCTCATGCAAGCAGAAAAATATTGTTAACATTGTTAGCAGTATTTGAATTTAAGACTAATCTTTATGATAGCAAACCACTTTTAGAAGCGATTACACTAATAAAGAGCTATAGTGGCCAATCTATAAAATATTATCCTAATAACATTGTAGTTCCTATTGAAAATGTTATTCCAAGTAATTGGTTGCCACTAGTAGAAACTTATGATGATGATAACATAACAGAAATCTCAGCTGAAAAATTATCAAAAAATAATGATGTAAAACCAGAATCTGTTGCTTCAGTAAAAACTGCTGCAAAAATTAATTGTTTTTACTATGAGATAGCAGTATTAGAAGAAACACTCAAACAGTTAAAGTGCAAAAAGATATGGATTGAAGGTGCTCATCGATACCGTAATCCAGATGACGATCTACCTAAAGATTTTGATGAAAGACGAGAATATTATTATAAGATGATGGGTTTACCACTAGATCCTGAAGATTTTATTAGACCACTTAAAGAACAATTAACTAAGAGTCTCAAGGAATTAAATGACAGCATTCTTAGTAACAAGAAAGTAAAGATTATTGACAAAAAAGGCGGAAGAATCAAGATCTCACCATATGAACCCCAAGCAGACCCACCTAATATAAAAAAATTACACCTTGCAATACGAAAAAAATGGCCCAACTTAAATTTAATTGATATTTTAAAAGAAACAGATTTTCAGGTTGGCTTTACTGACAAAATGCACACGGTTGCGAGCCGAGAAAAACTTTCTAAAAACAAAATTCAAAAACGTTTATTGTTGGCTTTATATGCCATTGGTAGTAATACCGGCTTGAAACGCATGAGTGCTGCTAATGGCGATGTTAGTTATGCTGATTTAAGATATATCAAAAGAAAATTCATAACCGTTGCTAATGTTAAAACTGCCACTATAGAGGTTGTTAATAAAATTTTAGACATTAGAGATCCGCGGATTTGGGGAGAATCAACAACTAGCGTAATATGTGATTCAAAAAAAATAAATGCATGGGATCAAAATTTAATGACAGAGTGGCATCCAAGGTATAAAAGCAAAGGGATCATGGTTTACTGGCATGTTGAAAAGAGAGCAGTTTGTGTTAATTCTAATGCAAAAAATTGTTTTTCTTCAGAAGTTGGATCAATGTATAAAGGAATTTTAGAACATTGTACCAATATGGAAATAGATAAAGCATATATAGATACTCATGGGCAAAGCACGTTTGGATTTGGCATTGGTGCTTTTATTCACGTTGATTTATTTCCTAGGTTAAAAAATATTAATAAACAAAAATTATATTATCCATCACCAGAATCAAAAAAAGATTATCCAAATTTACAAAAAATTTTGAAGGCCCCAATTAATTGGGAACAAATTGCCAATGATTATAATGAGGCTGTAAAACATGCGGTTGCGTTAAAACTTGGGATCGTAGAAGCAGATGTGATGGTTAAACGTTTTAGTAATGATAATTATGAGCATCCTGTTTATAAAGTATTCACTGAAGTTGGTAAAGCTAAAAAAACAATATTTTTATGTAATTATATTCAATCCGAAGAATTACGAATTGAAATCCATGAAGCTCTTAATATTGTTGAGCGAGTTAATAGTATTATGAGCTTTATTTGTTATGGTAAATTAGGTGAAATATCTACCAATTTTAGAATAGATCAAGAATTAGCAATTGCGTGTTTGCATTTGTTACAAGTAGCTATGGGGTATATTAACACTATTCTTCATCAAGATATATTATCAACCCCAGAATGGGAAGGTGTTTTAACTAAAGAAGATCACCGAGCATTAAACATATTATTCCATGGAAATATTAATCCATATGGGCTATTTCCTTTAAATTTAGATACCAGATTAGGAGTGCCTGTATTTAATAACGAAAATGAAGATACCAGTGAATCCGAGTTTATGCTTGAGGAAATTGATTAATGTTAATTAAACAGGCACAAATATTTCAATTAACAGATCTTGATAGTTTATTAGAAAATTTAGAAGAAAAATTAGAAAAGTTAGAATTTAAACCATGTACCTCATCAGCACCTGTTAGTATTGGGTGGATTTCTCCACTAGAAGAATTTCCTGACGAAGAAGAAAGCGATCATTTTATGTATAAAATAGATAGCTATGTAATATTATGTTTAAAAATAGAAGAAAAAATTTTACCTAGTACTGTTGTACAACAGGAATTAAAAGAAACAATTAAAAACATAGAATATTTAGAAAATAGGAAAGTTGGCCAGAAAGAAAAATTTATTTTAAAAGTTCAGATTACTACAAAATTATTGCCAAAAGCATTTAGTCAATTTACGAAAATTTATGCTTATATTGATTTTAAAAAAGAACGGTTAATCCTTGGTACTGTTAATACTAAAAAAACTGTACAATTTATTTCCCTATTTAAAAAAATTCTACTAGAAGAGATTCAACCATTTGATGAAATAAATACGCTGTCAAACATAATGACCGAGTGGTTAGAAAGTCAAAATTGTCCAGCAGAATTTTCTATAGAAAAAAATTGTGTATTGCAAGATCCTAATAATCAAATGCGCATGATCCGTTGCCAACACCAAGATCTATATTCACCCAATATTCAAGCTTTAGTAAAGGATGGCTATAAGATCAAACAATTAGCATTAAATTGGCAAGATCAAATTGATTTTATTGTAACTAATCGGTTATTATTAAATAGTATAAGGTTTACAGATCAATTCCTTGAACGAGTAAAAGAAGTAGATGTTGAGCCAAAACAACAATTCTATTCGAATTTTTTAATTATGGCTGATGCTTTATCTGGATTGTTGGAAGATTTATTGGGAGTAATTGTAACAAAACAAATAAAGAAATTAACAGACAATATTAAGGTAGTACAGGTTGTTAAAAAAATTAGCGACTGATTTTGATTTATTATTTTGGTGTAAAGAATTTTATAAATTTGTATTTTTATTAATTAATTTGGAGAAATGAAGATCAAAGAATTTAACAATATATATCAATTTAAAATTTCATTGAAAGGAATTAAACCGAAAATTTGGAGAAGAATACAGGTTCCAGAAAACTATAGTTTTTGGGATTTACATGTTGCTATTCAAGATGTAATGGGATGGTTCGATTGTCACTTGCATCAATTTCATGTTAACAATCAAGTAACTGGTGGCCCTGAATTTATTGGTATTCCTAATGATGATAAATTTGAAGATGAAGTTCCGATTTTACCAGGATGGAAAATGTTTATTTCTGACTTTTTTTCTCTTAATAAGAAAAATTTTTTATATGAGTATGATTTTGGTGATAGCTGGAATCATGATATCTTTTTAGAAAAAATATTATCAAAAAAACCAGACACTATGTATCCTATTTGTCTTGCTGGAGAAAGAGCTTGTCCACCAGAAGATTGTGGTGGCAGTTATGGTTATGAAGATTTTATTAAAATTATTAAGGATCCTCAGCATAAAGAATATAAAAATATGATGAAGTGGTCTGGTGGAAATTTTGATCCTGAATTGTTTGATCCTAGTGAAGTAGTTTTTACTAATCCAAAAAGTAGGCTAAAAATGTTAGGGTTAAGAGGAATCTAAATAACTTATTTGTAACTAAACTCAATTAAGGTAAAATGGATCCTGAACTTTGAATTGTTTACCAGTTTTCTACCGGCTATATGGTGGTAATTGATGGGATTTGTGGGTAAAATTTTATAGTAATAAAAACGACCGTTTTCGTTACTTTTAATCAAAAATTAAACGAAAACATCGATTGAGCCTATAAAAATAGGGGTTTTTATTAAAATTTAATTAAAAAATTATGCGATTTAAGCTGAGTTACTTTTCAAAATGGCGGCTGGTCGAGCGTTATCTAACACTGGGCCAACAAGTTGGTGGTACTCAATTAATATTACCAGCACACGTTATTAACGAATACAGCCATCCATCAAGGCCATTTTACCCTTGTCCTAAATGGGGCAATGAAGAAGTCGCTCTTCCTAGAACTGGTATTGCTGATTGGAGAATAGCATCTGATTGTAAATTAGGTAGTGGTTTTGCTTGGAGGAGGGCGGCAGGTAATGAGAGAGAGTGTGTGAAAGTGGTGTCCAGAGCGTATGGAGATGGAGATCTCGCAGCAGTTAGGGAGCTTCTAAAATCAAGAACGGAGCAAGCCCAAGCTTTAGTCTCCGAACTTACCGTGCCTGACATAATTCACCATTTAGAAAAATTTCTAGAAGGCGAAGGTAACGCTTCCACTAAATCTATAGAAAAACAGTTAATTACAAATAGTGAAGATAATGATAGTAAAAAGAGTGGTTTGGCAATATATTTAGCTTTGCATAATGTGCCACCTTCCAAACCAACACTGCCAAAAATACAACACTGGGTTTCCTCGTCTATCGCGATAAATTCTCAATGTTTAGCTAAATTTTTAAAGCATGTAGGTTCCGGCGAACAAGAAGAAGCAGAAATAATGCTAAAAGCTAACCCAAGCTTAGCTGAACTATCTGGTGACTTAACTGACTGCGCAGATAGACATTTTGAAAAAATTAGTGGATTTCAATATGCTATTTGGGCATTAGATTACCATATGTGGACAATGATAAAAAAATACTTAAATAAAGCCAACATGCAGGTACAAGTTATGGAGTTAAACACTGGCTCCTGGATTAGAACACATGGATCCCAAATAAATTTAAGTCCATTAATTGAAGCTTTGGATGTATATTTAAAAAATTATGTCAATTGGGACAAGATAAAGCGTAACAATCATTGGTGCCAAAAAATTGGTGGTGCTCAATTAATATTGCCAGCA
>Ga0187863_10003769_pt1 | contig 11044 bp, 6 predicted proteins | sample June2016WEW_11_1_FD_132975 | JGI IMG/M metagenome (GOLD analysis project Ga0187863, IMG submission 132975) | Peatland microbial communities from SPRUCE experiment site at the Marcell Experimental Forest, Minnesota, USA - June2016WEW_11_10 | ecosystem: Environmental > Terrestrial > Soil >...
GGGAAACGATTTGCGCGATGGCTGTTTCGCGTAATTCATCATGCAGGCCGTCTGAGCAAAGAACCAGCACATCGCCGGCTTGCAAGCTGAGTGCAGTCGTGTCCGGCGAGACGAACATCTCCGGCCCCAGCGACCGAATGAGCACGTGACGGGACTCGGATGTGGCCATCTCGCTGGCGGTGATGAGGCCCATCTTCCTCTGTTCGTTCACCATGGTGTGGTCCTGGGTGATCTGCCTGGCTGTGCCGCCGCGGATCAGGTAGCAGCGCGAGTCTCCCACGTGAGCGACGGCCGCGCGGTCGTAGCGAAGTGCGCAGGCCACGACGGTGGTGGCCATGGCAGTTCCGGCCGAGCCTGAATTGTGTCCGGCATCGATCACCCGCGTGTTGGCCTTCTGAACCGCGCGCCCCAGCAAGGCGCCATGCAATTCTCCTGCCGGTGCATCGCGGAAACTCTCAAGCATGCTCTCGACAGCCGTGTGCGAGGCGACTTCACCAAGATCGTGGCCGCCCACTCCGTCGGCGAGCACGAAGAGCCAGCCGTGAGAGCGCACGCGCTCGGGCCTTTCGGGGACCACGTGCCCTAGGTAGTCTTCATTGCCCTGGCGCACTCGGCCAAGGTCGGAGAGTTGTGCGAATTCAACATCCATCGAGATTTGTGGGGGTGTCAGCGCGCGCGCGGTAGCTGCCGCGGCACCAGAACTCATCACGGCACGGCCTCTATACATTAGACCTCAAATCCTTCCGAAATGAAAACAGGGCGGGCCCACGCCCGCCCTGCAGTCCATTTATCGTTCCATGTGAATCATGTGCTAATTGTCGAGCGGTTCGGAACAAGCGTCGTGCGTCCCGTCTTCTTACTCGACATGGTGAAGTAGATGCCTCCGTAAATGGCCCACACTGCCGCGATCCCTAAGGCCAGAAACGGCTCCATCTTGGTGCCATACCCCATGAACGGCCCGATCAGATAAAACGACATACAGACCACGTTTGCGACCACGCCGAACACGGGAATTGCCATGTGCTTGACGAAACTAAACTGCGGGTGATTGTGGAAACAAACGATGCACGTCACGCAGCTCAGCATGTAGAGAAGGAAGGTGCCGAAGTTGGATGCCAGCGTAATGGTGGTCAACGTGTTCGGCAGAGCTGCCATCTTGTCGTGCGTGAGGTAACCGAAACTCGACCAGAAGCCGTGAGGCAGGGCTTGGATGGCCGCGTCGGTGGGAGCGCCCGCGTCGCCGAACACCATCAGCAGCGCGAGGCAGCCGAAAACCGCCGAGATCGCCGCCAATGTCCAGATGGCGCGGTGCGGGCTGAGGTTCTTGTCGTGAAGCATGCCGAAGTGTTCCGGAACTTCCTGGTCCTTGCCCATGGCATAGGTGACGCGCGCCCCGGTGTTGATGCAAGAAAGCGTGGTCCCGATCAGCGCAAGGAATACCGTAACGGCTTGGATCAACATGAAGGTCCGACCGTGGCCGGACCCGAACAACGCATCGCCAACCATAACCATCAGGTCGCCGATGGGGGCCGCGGAGCCAGCCGCGTTCTGCATCGTGTACCCGCTATTTAAGACGTAGTTGGTGGCGAAATACTCGAACAGATAGCAGAAAGCCCCTTGCACCAGTAGTGAGGTGATGACCGCAATCGGCACGTCCCGCTTGGCGTTTACGGCCTCGCCACCGAGCGATGTGACCGATTCAAATCCCACCAGGATCAAGATGGCGACCGTCGCCTGAACGAACATCCACCCAAAATTATGGATTCCGATCACCGATTTGGCGTTCGGGTGAGTCAGGAAGTTCCCCATCGCGTCTTTGTCCGGGTAACTTACGTGATAGGGCACCGGTTTTCCCGCCGCATCCAGCAGGGGTTGCGGAACCATGCTCGCGTCGCGCACGATCACATCGGTCTTCTGCCCGCCCACCATTTGGCTTTCGGTTTTGAATTCGTAATCGTAGGCTTCGTTGGTCGTCGAATCCCATTGGAACCCGACGCTGCCCGGCGCGTGATGCATACGGTAGCCAATGGCCATCACCGAGAACACGATCAGAGCGGAGATCTGAATCACATTGATGGCAATGCTGACCGCCGTCGAACCATTCACACCGCGATGGGCGATGTAGGCCACTCCGAACGTGAATAGGATCGCGACCAGCATCATGAACATCGGGCCCGGGTTGGAAGCGCTCATGAAGTTGGGCCAGAGCGTTCCGACAATGTATCCGGTGAATATTCCGGTGACCGCTACCATTACTCCGGGGTAGATCCAGTAGTAGAGATGCGAGGCCCAGCCCACGATGAACTTCGAAAGGCGGGCAAAGCGCCACGCCTTGTCGTGATTCAAGAACGACTGCTCCGCAAAGTAATACGAACTGCCGGTGCCAGGATATATTTTCGCCATTTCCGCATAACAGACCGCGGTGGCAAGGCACAGCAGAAGGGCGAAAATGATCCCGATCCACATCGCCGGGGAAGTAGCGCCCTCAGTCGCCTGCGCGTAAAAGGTGAGCCAAAGGAATGCTCCGGGAGCAATGAGCGCCATCGCGTTCATCGTGAGCCCGGTCAAACCTAAGGTAGCCTTCATCTCACCGGTCGTTTTCTCGGCCATAATACGGTGTCCTCCTTTAAGGATGCACTGATCCGTGGCACATTAAGGAAAGATAAAGAATTAGTACAATGCAACGTTCTGATGCCAGAGATAGAAGTTTCAAATGAGCCGGCAGGGGGCCCAGCAATGCAGACATGGTCGCTCAAAATCGAGCGATTTGGGGCTCCTCGCGCCAGGCGATATGGCCGCGACGCGTGTTCTGATCAAGACGGCCCGGAACTATGGATGTGTTCCATTCAATATATTTATGCACGCGAATTCCGGGACTAGAGCGATGCTAGGCCGAAATCAACGGGAGCTTTCATGAAAATACTGGGGTTTCTCTTGCTACTCTCAGGGTGGGCGATTGTTCTAGGCGCTGTGGCCCTGCTGGCTCCGGGAGGTCCCAGAATCGCGTTCCTACTTTCGGGAATCGGCGTGGAGGCAATCGGCTTGGCCGTTTTCATACGTTCTCATCCGTTGTTGCGAGGTGAAAGAGATTGATGCCCGTGCCCGCTCTCTCCGATCTTGCTGTTCTGCTTTGCGCGATTGCAATCCTCTTGGTCCCCTTCGCGTGGGCCGGGTTGTCACTGATCAATACCGGTTTGGGGCGTTCGCGTAGCGCTGCGCACTCGATGCTGTCGTCCCTCTGTGCCATCTCCGTGGGAGCCTTTGTATATTTCGGATGGGGGTTTTCTTGGCAGGGATACTCTGGCGGCGCCGCCTATCACCTCGTCGTTGGCGGCAAAGGCTGGAGCTGGATTGCCGCCGGAAAATTTCTTCTCCGCGGGATCGTTCTCGATGGCTCTGCGACTTCTCTGGCCGTGCTTTTCGGAATGTGCAGTGTGGGATTGACGGCGCTCATACCGCTCGGCACCGGCGGGGATCGCTGGAGGCTGGGCGCCATTTGCGGTTCCACGGCGCTTCTGGCTGGATGGACGTATCCGGTGTTTGCGCACTGGGTGTGGGGAGGCGGGTGGCTCGCCCAACTCGGGATGGCCGGCGGTATGGGCCGCGGTTTCGTAGACGCTGGTGGTTCCAGCACAATCCAGGCCGTCGGCGGCCTGACGGCGCTCTCGATTGCCTGGATCCTGGGACCTCGCCGGGGCAAATATACCTGGGAAGGGATGCCCAGCGCCATTCCAGGCCACAACAGCGTCCTGCTGCTGCTGGGCTGCATGTTGGCCTTGGTCGGGTGGATCGGGCTCAATGTGGCGGGAGGGCTGCTGTTTACCGGCACCGATCCGGGTCGAGCGATACTGATTGCAGTCAATACGTTATTGTCGGCGGCTGCGGCGGCGCTGATGGGGGTCGCGATTACCCGCGTTCGCTTCGGCAAGCCCGATGCTTCGCTGAGCGCCAATGGCTGGATCGGCGGCTTGGTCGCAAGCAGTGCCGGGTGCGCCTTCGTAGTTCCGGCCGAAGCGATCGTGATCGGTGGCATTGCGGGAATGTTGGTGACCTTTTCGGTAGAGTGGTTCGAACTGCGATTCGGGGTGGACGATCCCAGCGGCGCGATATCGGCGCACGCCGTCGGTGGGATTTGGGGCATCCTCTCGGTGGGCATCTTTGCAAATTTCTCCGGCCTGGCATTTCCGGGAGGCCGCCAGGCAACGGCCGGAGGAGATTCGGGGCAATGGCTTGCTCAACTGGCGGGCGTTGCGAGCCTGCTTGGATTTGTGTTGCCGACAACCTATGCGCTCAACTGGCTGCTCGACCGGGCATATCCCCAGCGGGTGGCTGCCGAGGGTGAGCGTCAAGGCATGGACCTCTATGAGCTCGGATCGGGTGCCTACCCCGACTTCGCCACACATAGCGAAGAGTTTTCACAACGGAGGCTGTAACTCGCTCACTGAAGTCTGCGCCCTCTTGCCTTGAGCCGATTGACTCCGCGGGGGTTGCAAACCTGTATTTCCTGCGCCTCCGGGAGGTTCTTCTTGCCTGCATCAGACGGCCCGGTGCTGGTGTTGCGTTCTCAGCCGGCTGGTCTGTGAAACCTATCCGCCAGGGCCGCGGGAGGCACCACAATGATGGGCCTCGGCTGTAGCAGCCGAGAATGCCCGTCTCGGCAAGCTTCATGGCCCGCTCATTTTCGCCGCAGTTGGTATGGTGGGATTGGCGGGCTGGGGCTAGGCTGCCTGCCATTTTTGCGAGGGAAAGCAAACTCCCCCTCTCAGGTGGATCCCGTTTAATTCTGGACCTTCTTCGTTTCATAATACTTGCTCACCCGAGTCTGAATTGGAATTTCTCTAGCGCCCGGCGAAGTGTGCTAGATTGGCGATTCGTCCCGAGAACAATATGCGAAGACCTCCCTGCGGGTTGTTCATTTGCTTTTTCTTTGTCGCGAGCAGTACTTCTTTGACCACACTGCTATCGGCTCCGCGAAACGATGCGCTACTTGATGCGATGCAGAGAGAACTGCACCGCGCAACGGTGTCGCTTGGGAAAGCCTCTCCAGCCACCTATTACTTGAGTTACGCGGTGGCCGACGTTCACTCCCTAACCATCGCGGGCGCCGCCGGAAGTCTGATCGTTTCTTCCGAAGGCCGTCGCCGGCTGGTGGATGTGATGATGCGGGTTGGCTCACCGGCTCTTGATAATACGCACAGCCAAAATCGCCCTTCCGGAATCGCCTCTGGATCTTTGCCGTTGCAGGACGATCCGGATGCAATCGCGCACCTGCTTTGGCAACTAACCGATCGCGAGTACGAGCAAGCGTCTTCCACTTTCCTGAAGGTCAAGACGAATCAAGCCGTGCAGTCGGCCGAAGAGGATAGGTCCCCGGACTTTTCTTTGGAACCACCTCAGACACATCTCGACCCATCCCACCCGCAGATGGCGATCGATCGCAAAGCCTGGGAGGATCGCATCGGCAGGCTCTCGGCCGGCTTCTTGAAGTACCCGCATGTGTATTCATCGACGGTGTATTTGCAGTTTGCGACCGAACGCTCCCACCTGGTGACCAGCGAAGGAACAGCTCTGATACGGCCCTCGACCATCAGCCGCATCGTGATTCAGGGGGAAACGCGCGCCGACGATGGCATGGAATTGCTTCGCGTCGAGACTTTTCAGGCAGGATCTCCCGATCAGCTTCCGTCCGAGGCAGAACTGAGCGGCAAAGTGGACACGATCGCGGCAGACCTGAAAGCTCTGCGCGCGGCTCCGGTCGCCGAACCGTATGCCGGACCAGCGCTGCTTTCGGGCCGGGCTGCGGCTGTCTTTTTTCACGAAGTCCTGGGGCACCGACTGGAAGGCCATCGGCAGCGCGGCGATACCGAGGGGCAAACGTTCACCAAGAAAGTGAACCAGCAGGTTTTGCCGGCGTTTCTGAGCGTGACCGATGATCCTACGATGAAGGAACTGGGCGGCGTGAGGCTTGCGGGGACCTACGATTTCGACGACGAGGGCGTGCCCGCCGCAAGGGTGAACGCCGTCGAGAACGGCGTGCTGAAGAATTTTTTGATGTCGCGGGACCCCATCACCGATTTCAGCCATTCCAACGGCCACGGAAGAAGGCAGCCCGGCCTGATGCCGGTGGGGAGGCAGGGAAACCTGATCGTCACGTCGGCAAAGACGGTGAAAGATTCCGACTTAAAGCAGAGATTCGTCGATGAAATCAAGAGGCAGGGAAAGCCTTACGGATTGTATTTCGAAGACATTCAGGGCGGCTTCACATTGACGACGCGCGCGTCTCCGCAGGCCTTCCAGGTCATTCCCGTGATGGTCTGGCGCGTCTATCCTGACGGGCGTCCCGACGAGTTGGTACGCGGAGTGGATATTGTGGGAACCCCGCTGCTTTCCCTAAACAATATTATTCTCACCGGAGACACGGAGCAGGTTTTCAACGGCGTGTGCGGGGCCGAGTCCGGACAAGTGCCCGTGGCGGCTGCCGCTCCGGCGATGCTATTTTCCGAGATTGAAGTGCAGAAACGCGCGAAGGGAACGCAACGGCCGCCGCTTCTGCCGCCTCCCGGTTTCGACGATGTCGCCGCTTCACCGAATGCCCGGTTGGCGCCTGCGATAGAGGTCACGCCATGAGCAAGTTCCTCCAGAGCTCGCGAGCAGCCACCATTTGTCTGCTCTGGGTGTCCACGCTTTCCTACGGCCGTGCTGTGCCGGCTCGCCCACAGAGGGGGGAAGGGGGAACAACGAAGCCGGGTCAGTTAGGCGGTGCACCATCGAGCACATCACCGGGCGCACCATCCGACCCTGTTCTGCAAGCGATGCAGCAAGAACTCGATCGCTCAAAGTCAAAGCTCAAGATGGACAACGTTCCTGCGCCGTATTACATCGAATACCGGCTTTCCGATGTCGATGAGTACGATGCGGAAGCCGCGTTCGGAGCGCTGCGCCAGCAACAGCGCTTCCGCGGACGCTCGGTGCGGGTCGTGGTGCGGGTGGGAGATTACAAGCAAGACAGCTATTACGGCCCCGGTGTGGGCTCTACATCTTTCGCTCCGCTCGACAACAACGCCACGGCGCTGCGCTGGCAGCTCTGGCTGGCAACCGATCAGGCTTACAAGGCAGCGAGCCAAGCGCTTGCACAAAAAAGGGCTGCGCTGAGCCAATTCTCCGCCAGCCAACCGTTTGATGATTTTGCGAAGGCGCCGGCATTGCAATCGATGGGACCGGTGGCTACACTCGACTTCGACGCCACGCCTTGGAAGCATGCTCTCGAGAAATCCACCGCGCTGTTTCGCTCTGACCCGCAAATCGACTCTCTTACGGCCGCTCTGCGTTTCCGGGCCGTGAACCAGTATTTCGTGAATACGGAAGGATCGGCGACGCGCCAGGGCTACGCGGTATATTTCCTGAACGCATCAGCCTCGACGCAGGCCGCCGATGGGATGCGCCTGGGCCGGTCGCCCTACTATGGCTCGGCGAGTTTGAAGGAATTGCCCCCGCCGGAGGAGTTTCAAGCCGATGTCGCGAAGGTGATCGAGACGTTGAGCGCGCTCCGCGCCGCTCCGGTGGTAGACGAAGATTATCGTGGCCCGGTTCTGTTTGGTCCAGACGCCGCGAGCGATCTTTTCTTCGAAATGGTGGGGGAAAATGTGCTGGGGAACCGGCCCAAGCCAGGGGAGTCGGCGCGGACCACGGGCGACTATTCCTCCAATTACAAAGGGCGCGTCCTGCCGTCTTTTCTCTCGGTAACCGACGATCCCACGATGAAGACCTTCGAGGGCAAGGGGCTGATCGGAAGCTACCAAGTCGATGACGAGGGTGTGCGCGCAGAACCGGTGCCCGTGATTACCGACGGCAGCCTTGTGAGCTACCTGCTGGGACGCGAGCCCATTCGCGATTTTCCGGACTCCAATGGGCACGGCCGGGCTGCTCCCGGGCAACCTCCGGCGCCCAGTATTGGAAATCTGATTGTTCAATCGAAGCAGTCTTTGTCGCCCGATGAACTCAAGAAAAAGTTGATCGAGATCTGCCGGCAGGACAACAAGCCTTTTGGGTATTACGTCGAAACGCTGGCGGGCTTCAGCCCTCGACTGCTCTATCGCGTGTATGCAGACGGGCATCAGGAGTTGGTTCGGGGAGGGGCGTTCGATGAACTCGACACGCGCACACTGCGGAACGATTTGATAGCGGTTGGCAACGATCCGCTCGTGAGCAATCGCCAGGGGGCCATACCTGCCAGCGTCATCAGCCCGTCGGTTTTATTTGACGAGCTGGAGGTGAAGCGCAGCGACCAGGAAAACAACAAACTGCCAGAGTATCCGCCTCCCGCACCTAGCTCGGAACACTAGGACGCAAAGCCGAGATTTTCCCTTGTTAAGTGGCCCCGGGGAATTTCGCCCCGAGGCCCCTATATGCCGGATACGCGTTCCGCCGGTAAACAGGCTCGGTCGGAACTTGTCCCGCGATTGTTTGCTCGTGGCAGACCTAGAAGAGCAGCTTCAATCCAAACTGAATTTGCCTGGGATTGGTCGCTAGAGTTGTGATCGTTCCCGCCGAAGCGCTAATGATCCCGCTCGCAAATACGGTTGTATTCGGCGGACCGAAGTTCACGTGGTTGAGCACGTTAAAGAATTCCGCTCGAAACTCCAAGCTGGTTCGTTCAGACACCCGAGTATCCTTGAAAAGCGACAAATCCACGTCCGCCAACCCCGGACCACTGAGAATTCCCCGACCCAGGTCTCCGTAGGTGCCGGACGCAGGCAAAACGAATGCATTGGGATTGAACCATTCATTCGGGCTGTGCAACAACAGGGGGCCCGAGAAAGCGGGATTAAGCGAAGGCCGATCTGGATTCCGCGTATCCCCATCCCCGGATCGATTCGACCCAACCAGCGGCGTGAAGGGAAAGCCAGTCAGAAAAGTGGCAATCCCGTTCAACTGCCAGCCATCGATCAGCCTGCTTTCGATCCCGCTCGTGTTGCTGAGCCAATGCTTGCCCGCTCCGAAAGGCAATTCATAGCGCGCCGAGACGCTTCCCTGGTCAGCGACGTTCAGCGCAGAAGGTCCCCAGTCGCGGCGCAGATCGTTCCGGTCGAGCACCATCTGCGGTTGGTTGCTGGCCTGGGCGCCGGTCAGCGCCGAGTTTACGTCAAGGTTTTTCGACCACGTGTAGCTGGCCCGCAGCTGCAACCCCTGGCTCAGACGATGGGTCACTTCCGTTTCGAGCGCGTTGTAGTTCGTATTGCCTTCGGTAAACCAGAAGAAGCCAGCTCCCAAATACTGGTTGGGACGCGTTCCCACGGGAATATATTCCGCACCCTGGGCGACATGACTCTGGTTTGCAGCCGTCGCCGGTGCGCCGCTGGTCGCGGCACCGCCCGCCTGGCAACCGCTGGGGCTCGAACAAATCTGCGCGGGAATGCTGTTGGGATCGACACTGACAAAGCCGTGGTATCCCTGCGATCCAACGTAGGCGATATGAAAGGCGGTGCTGTTATTGAGCTGTTGCTCAACGGTGAGGTTCCATTCCTCAACCGTGGGGGTCTTCGCGTTCGACTGAACTCCCTGAGGTGCATAGGTGGCGCAGGGCGCTGGAACCCCAGGTCCGCAGGATGGGGGAGGTGGGACGGCGGGCGCGATTGGAACGATCGATGACAAGGCACCGGAAAACGAAAGGGAGCCATTATAGGGTGGGAGCGAATTTAGCAGAAAGGCGAGATCGTCGATCAGGGAGTAGTAGGTTCCAAATCCCGCACGAACTGCGGTACGGCCGTTGCCGAATGGATCCCAAGCTACGCCGATTCGGGGGCTAAACAGGAGCTTGGCATTGTTTTGAGAGAAAACGGAGTTGCCCACCTGCGGGTTTGTCAGTAGCACGCCAGAAGAACCAACCAGGTAATTGGCAGCCCTTCCCAATTCTTCATTCCATCCCGTCGTGAATTCGTGGCGAATGCCGGCGCGGATCGTGAGGTTGTGCCGCAGTTTGATTACGTCTTCGGCATACCAAGCCCCGAACAGACTTCTCCAACCCAGTTCATTCGGGCTCGGCACCACCTGGAAAGTACTTACGGTTCCCTGGAGAAATGTCGTCAAGCTGGTAAAGGTGGCCTGTCCAAGATGCCGCGAGGCCGTGTCTTCGTTGTCCTGGAGCCGCTGGAACCAGGCTCCGACGCTGATTTGATGTCTTCCCTTGCGGATCTGCAAATCGTCGGTGTAGGTGAAAAGGTTTCGCCGATTCCACGCTCCGGCTGCGTTATTCGGACCGGCCGAAGTGATCGTTCCACTCGCCGTGGTGCTGACACCTCCGCCCACGACGATGCCTCCGGGCCCTGCGCCGGTCACGAAGTCGAGGCTTGCGGGAAGTGAGGCCAACAAGGACGAATCGAGATTGAATCCGGCGCGCGAAAAACCAGCCCGGAGGGTATTGAGGATATCCGGCGACAAAATATGCGTTTCCTGAAAGCTGGCTACTTGCATCCGCAGCGCCGTGTAGGAAGCAAACAAAGGGTCCGATGAAGGAATCAGGCTATTGCCGTCATCCATCGTGTACGCAACCGATAGCGAATCACGATTCCCCAAGACATAATCGGTTCGGAGGGTGCCAAAATCCTCGCGGATGTATTGCTTCGGGCTATTGTAGGAATCGGCTATTCCACTGGGAAGATTGGTCCCCGGAACCAACAACTCCGGTCCGTTCGGCTGCGGCCAAAACGACATGTATTGCAGCATCGCCGCATTCAAATTGGGAACCTTCGTGTAAACGCCGGAAGCGTTCGGCAAAAAACCCTGCCGCGCCTGTTGGTCGGGGACGATCGCAAGATTGCTCACCGTCAGCGCCTGGCGGAATCCCTCGTAGTTCCCAAACAAGAACCACCGGTCCTTCTCAAGCGGCCCTCCCAAGGCACCGCCGAATTGGTTCTGCTTGAAGGGAGGCGAGTTTCCCTGCGCGAAATAGTTCGTCGCATCCAAAGCGTTGTTTCTGAGAAATTCAAAAACGGAACCGTGAAGCGCGTTGCTTCCCGACTGGGTCACGACACTTACTTGGGCTCCC
>Ga0187863_10003777_pt1 | contig 11034 bp, 8 predicted proteins | sample June2016WEW_11_1_FD_132975 | JGI IMG/M metagenome (GOLD analysis project Ga0187863, IMG submission 132975) | Peatland microbial communities from SPRUCE experiment site at the Marcell Experimental Forest, Minnesota, USA - June2016WEW_11_10 | ecosystem: Environmental > Terrestrial > Soil >...
CAACACCGACACCACGCACACAACGCTCATTAACGCGGCGTTGCCCCTCGAATTCAGGACCGCGTCGCAGTCGATGTTCTTCAAGCTGAATCCCGAATTGAGCCTCGATGAAGCAAGCATGAAGAAGGCGGAAGGGTTGGCGTTGCAGAGCCGGTTCGGGCCGCAACTGAGCCTGCTAGGGAATGCCCTGGTACAGGACAGCGGGTTTGCGACGACCAACAACACGAGCCGCGGCTACGGCGACCTGCTGCACAATTATAACATGACGGCCACCTACGACATAACCAAGGAGCTGCCGGTCAGCTACATCGGGCAGGACATCGCCTCGATAAACGGTCTTGAACAACTCAACGAGGTTACCGCGGGCGCGCATTTTCTGGGACTCCCGTTCTGCGATATCACCCTTGTGCGCAGTGTCGTCAACGCCAAGACGCAGCAGTCCGGCGCCCAGATCCAGACTGACACCACTATTGACACCATTAGCGGGGTCATCGATACGCAATATAAGTTGGATACGATCCCGGCCGATACCTTATCGCTCCAACGCACCAAAGACAAGGTCACGGTCAATCTGTATGAAACTTCCTCGCCGTTCGTGGAATCCCTGCTTCATATCAATCGGCTGACGTACAATCTGTCATGGACCGGGTTCACTTCACAGAGTCACGACACCGCCGGTCGCGGCGGATTTTTTTATGGGACCGCGACCATCTGCCCCACCAAGCGGATATCCATAAGCGGCAACGGCACCTTCCTGAATAATCCCATCGGATCACAATTCGGCAGGGATTATTCGCCGACCCTGACCTTGCAGACCATTGATGCGCCCCCCGGAATCGACATCTCGGCAAGCAATTATATCCACTATCAAAGCTTCATGGATTCGAGCGCGAGTACCAGTCTGATCGTCCGGAGTGCGTCGATGACCATCAAACCGGGGAGCTGGGTTTCATGGATGAGCTGGATATCGCCGATCGTCGGTCTCAGCCAGACGCTCAACTGCAACTTTGACGAGGCAATGCCCGGCGCGGGCGATTTTCTGTACGGCGGTGACGTGGTCCAGAATACCCTCACCAAGGATGCGGGCGCGAACATTTTTCCCACCAACAACATTACCTGGCGCAACGATAATCAGTTCACCACCGCCGATTCCTCGACCACCTATTATTCCTTCAATGACCTCAAGTGGTGGTTCACCTCGAAACAACTCTGGCAGACGCATTGGGAATATACGCACACTCTGCCCCGTTACGGCAGTGGCGATTCGTCATCAAAAACCCTGGATTACCAGCACGGTTTTACCAAGTACACCAACAACTGGAACTCCTGGCTGCAGACCATGACCGGCATTGACGCCATGTATATGGTCCACGATACGGGCTCGAGTCTGGAGACCGGTCCGGATATCTCGGTGAATATTACCAAGCAGAAGACGCTCTGTTTCAGGAGCCTTCTGGTTGACCAGACCGTGACTTTTTACGCGGTAAAAAACGACAACGCCTGGGAGCAGGGACCGGCAATTTCTTATGAACTGTATCTTAAAGCGGTCATTTTGCCGAACATTTCGCTGTCCGCCACCAATTCATTTACCTTTGGCGGAGGGGCATTCCAGAAATACAGCGGCGATATTGTCGCCGCGCTGATTTTCTGATCGTTTCTTCGGCCGTACTGGAAGCGTCGGCGCCATCACAATGTTCAACATTTTATGGTACCAGTACCTCACAAGGATTATATTAGAAATAGTCATCATGAGGGGGATTCCGGCGATATTATCGTCGCATTGTTTTTATAATTGTTTCTTCCATTCCACGCTACCGCTAAAGGAGAAGTTATGAATTTGTACCGTTTGATTGGTTTCATCACAATGGGAGGGGTCTGTTTCTTTTCATGCAATCTAAAGAGTACCTCAAACAATAATGGCACTATTAACAATGCGCAGCAGTTGAAAATAGCCAACGGTGCAATCTCGGGGTGGAGCGAGAGCTCCAATCCGGACAGCTTCGTCATCATAAATGGCGTCGCTCAACTACAAGAGGGAACAAATGCATCTATAGATGGCGGCTCAGGTACATGGACAGACGCAGGCGGCTTCGTCGAGGCGATGTGCCAGGACATGGTACAAATCGGCGGGGAGGAAATAGTATACTATGTCATGCAATACACTGACACCGCTTACGCCGCTGCCACCTACAGTGATGTACAAACGACCACTCTCCCCGTCGACTCCATGCCCGGCTTTCCGAAGAGCGTTGCCTTTGGGTGCTACGCTCAAGGCGTCGCCTACGCGCAAATCGGTCATTTTGCTTTCTGGCTGAAATTATTCGGATTTGCCAATCAGACCGTGGCGTATCAATCGGCGTCTCAATTTCTGACTCTATTCAAGAACGATATAACTCAGTAAGGGGAGTGATCTAAAATTCTTAATGAAGAGACCTTGGATGGGGGGAAGTTTTGGTCGAAAGAGGCTTCTATTTCAACAATATAATGGGGGTTTGGTTGCATCGCTAACCAAAGGAGAGACAGTATGGGAAAGAAATCGAGTTTAAATCGGCGTGATTTTCTCAAAAAAACCGCCGTTGGAACGGCCGGCCTCACAGCCGGGTTGTCGCTTCTCAAACCGGCAAAGGCGCAGGCTGCCACCACCGGAGCATGGACAGGCACAAGCATGAAGATCAATCCGGCTATCGACAACCTGCGGGTTGTCTGCATGTATGATACGAATATGATCACGAATGCGACGCCCAATTATAACAGTTGTGATGACGTAGTCAATGCCTGCGATCAGACCGCCATCGATACGAACATGGACAATATGGCGATGTGGCTGGCGCAGCAAACAACGGCGACGGAAGCTTGGAGTACGATATTTCAAAAGCCCGCTTCCAAAACCTGGGCTGATGTTATAGTGACCATCAAGGTCAATACCTGCAATACCACGGACGAGCCGCGCGTGCCGGTTATCTTGAAAATCTGTAACGTTCTCAAAACCCTCGGCGTTACGCCCGGGAACATCACCATTTACGATGGCGCCTGTCAAAAAATAAGCGGATCCGGCTACTCAAACTATTTCAATACGAAGGGTGGCACGTACAACGGTTACACGGTGTTTCCCTGCAATTTATCCGCCGGCCTCCCAACGACCAACGTGACGGCTCCCAATCTGGGCACTCAGCCGTGCCCCTCGACCCTTGCCAACGGGACGACCGATATCCTCATCAATATCTCGGTGAACAAGGGCCACACTCTTCAGGCGGATGGGAATACGGGGGGATGCACGCTTGCCCACAAGAACCATTTCGGGACCTTTACTCCCCATCACGGCCTTAACGGCTACAGTACCGGCGACGTTGCCATATATTACGGCATGAGCGATGCGATCCTCGGCGGCACACCGGTGAGGCAGCAGCTCTGCATCGTCGATTCGCTCTGGTCGGATAATAACAACAATCCGGACGGTCAGCCGAACGGCGCGTTGTACCGACTCGTCATGGGCACCTTTGCCGGCGCCGTCGATTTACTGACGTGCTTACAAATCAAGTATCTTATCGCGTATAAACAGCTGGGCTGGGCGAATAACATGGATATAACGGTTACGGATACGGCTGGCGTGTCTACGGTTACTGAAGGTCAAGTCTCTCATTTCATGACCCTTTACGGTTACACGAGTAATGATGCGGATCTCGATTGGGTCCCCATCACTCCCGCCAGTGTTTTCAAAGGCGCAGGCGTACTTCCCGGAGCGGCATCCGGCGGGCAGCCGCATACGCTTGAGGTCCGTCTTGCCGGCGGCGCGGCCATGACCAGGTTTGAATTGCCCCAGTCAACAACGGGCGCCATGGAGATCCGGATGTTTGATATGAGCGGCAGGAGCGTCAGGAAGATGTTCGCGCAAGCGCATGAAGGCGTGACCTCAGTTTCATGGGACGGGAAAAACGACAATGGCAGCGCGGTCGCTCCCGGAACTTACGAGGTGCGGGTTTTGGCGCAGCATTACATGCACGCCGGCAGAATTACCGTCGAATAAACAAAACGCGGCGTGCTTTCAGCCGCGCGTAGTTCGAGAGTAAAAAAAGGGCGCCTGAAGGCGCCCCTTTTTTTATAGTGGACAGAAATCGGAAGTTATAACTGAACCCTTAACACGCTGCATAATAATACAGTTTCGTACATTCGTACAACTCTCTCTATTTCTTGTAATTCTCCTTGAGATAGTTGAACGCTATTGATCGGTCCTTACTGCCGTCCGTGATCACCGTGTCGTAAGGTTTCTGATCAGTCTTCACCCACTTGTTGTTATCATCCAGATTCCAGTAAATCCGCCTCGGGCATTTTTCTGTCTTTGTCATAAGAAGGATAGTGTCCCCTTTAAGACCATAGTTCCCATGCGTAAGAAACTGCCAGTCCTCTTTAAGCTGGGGGCTGGTCTGGCCTTTCATTTCTTCATCCATGGCAAAGGTACCGTCTTTTAAAAAGGAGACCTTTGTTTTTTCCACCGCATTCGCACCATCTTCTCGATGGTGTTTCAACATGGTCCACGTGCCAATAATTTTTCCGCTTACCTGTTTCGCGTTCTCTTCATCCTTCAGGAGGGATGGCATCAAAGAATCGAGGTGGTCGGCAGCACCCCGCGCCTGAAGGTACCAACCTTTCTTGAAATTTGAATCGATGGGAGAAAAGAGGCTGTCCGCTTCCTTGAGCTGGAAGCCGGTAAGACCGGCCTTCTCTGTCGCAAGCAATTTGGAGAGAGAATCAGCCCGGGCCATATTTGCCTGCATGACCCCGTCGCTCCATTTTTCCGCAGCTTTGACATGCACCTTTAACGAATCGAGACTGGCATCGACCTCGCTCACCAACCCCAGCTTTTTGCCGGTTTTTACCTTATCCAGATCGAACCGCGCGCTCGATAAAATACTATCGGGCAATCCTTTGGCTTCCAATACCTTTAGCCGGGCTTCCAGAGCAGTGATCGAATGGTCGCTGCCGCAGCCGACCAATAGGACAACCGCGCACACCAGCCCATAAATGCGCATGGCAATCTTCATACGAATCCTCCCTGCATGAAAAGAGTGTTATGAATGATGCGCAAAACTACCCAAAAAGAAATTAATATAAGAAAATGGTGAAGTCAACTTTATTACGAGAAAATACTTATAATCGGGAGGAAGGCTTTTTCAGATAGAGCGCAAGATCATTTCGCGTACCGAACCCGCCCAGGCTCATAATCGATTCATCCGGAACGCACTGAGTTCGGAGAGGGAGTACGACTTCCTGCAAAAGATCCGGCGCCCACACTTCTATTATATCAGCGCCCGCAGATCCGACAACGCGCACCTCTCGCATAATTGCCGGCAGAAGTACCGTGACGCCCTGGGAAAGTTCGGCCTTCCCACCTGGATAGAGAAGGCTGGCGGCGCCGCTTATAACGGTGACAATCCTGAATGATCGTTTTGCCGCCATGACGGCTTCGGCATCCTGCATGAACGAATATTGCTCAATGGCAAAATACCTGCATGCGATCCGGATGCTTCGGCGAACCCCATGTTCAGTCAGGGTTATCGGCGGGAGAGGACGATTATCGAAGGTGGAGCGATCGACAACGGTGCACGCTTCGTTGATATGGAGAGGACGAGGCTTGCCGGCGGTATCGAGCCGGGCCCAGTCGTAGAGGCGAAAGGTGGTATCGGAAGTTTCCTGCACCTCATACATGAGGGAACCCTCAAGGATGGCATGTACGGTTCCGGCGGGGATGAAGAGCACGTCGCCGGGTTTGATCGCGACCGAGGAGAGCGAGTCGGGAAGCGTGGAGGTTTCAACGGCCGACCGCAGCTCTTCAATGGTCAGATTTCGGTTGAATCCGAGGATACACCGCGCACCCTCCTTTGCCGCAACGATGTACCAGCACTCGGTTTTGCCGAATTCTCCCCATCCATTCGCGCGCGCTTGCGCGTCGTCAGGATGCACCTGTACGGAGAGCCGCTGCGAAGCGTCGATGAATTTACAGAGCAGGGGGAAGGTCCCCGATGCCGCGATATCGCCGAGAAGTTCCAGGGGGGATTCGGCCGAAAGGCGCGAAAGAGAATTGCCAACAAGGGGACCGGCAGTAACCGTTGACTGGTCGCGTCCGTAGCCGCTGATCTCCCACGATTCGCCGACCCGCTTCGCGGCCGATAGCGGGCGTCCCAGACGCTCGGCCAGTGCCGTTCCGCCCCAAAGCGTCTCTTTGTAAATTGGCGAAAAAAAAAGCGGCTCGGCAGGGATTTTCACGAAGCGGCCACTTCCTTTCGGATACGGGTTACCACGGATTGATAGGTTCCGCCTTCAAAACGCCGGCAAAAAACGGATCGAACTTAACGCTGCGTGATCATTATTTGCATTAATCAAGCAGTCTGCATGCCATATCGGGAACTACTTCAAATCTTCAAACTCCCCATCAATGATATCCGCTTTTTTTCTGAAGGGATCCCTATCCTTCTGCGAAGCCGTTGGAATCGGCCTCGATTTTCGCCTCAGGAACGGCAATGCCATGGAGAGCACGGATCGAAGGATCAGTATTACAAGAATTATTTCAAGAAATTTTATCATGGGTATTTAGAATGGCTCGCACCCCTCAATCCTGCATGTAATAAATTTGTCTCCGCAACGTATTAAAAATATTTCAGGCGGCTGCGTTGAATTGTGTTTTCTCCACGAATGAATGCCCGATGCGGGACAGATAACTTTGGACCGTTGCAGCAACGGGTGGAAAAAATACAATTTTTAAAGCTCCGGTGAAGGGCGTAATCCTAATTACTAAACGATTCCATGGTATCAAAAGCGGAGGGAAACTATGAGTGTTGATATCGCAAAGCTGAACGATCGTATACGCGAAGAAAGCAGCTTTGTAACGCTTCTGAAGGGTGAAGTCGGCAAGGTTATTGTGGGGCAGTCGCGGATGATCGACCGCCTGTTGATCGGACTTCTGTGCCGCGGTCATATCCTGCTGGAGGGCGTTCCGGGCCTTGCCAAAACGCTTGCCGTGGCGACACTGGCAAAAGCGATCGATACCGGTTTCCGTCGGCTCCAGTTTACCCCTGATCTCCTGCCCGCGGACCTTGTCGGAACCTTGGTCTATAACCAGAAAACAGGTGATTTCGTTCCCAAGAAAGGGCCGTTGTTCTCCAATATCATTCTTGCCGACGAAATCAACCGCGCCCCGGCAAAGGTGCAAAGCGCGTTACTTGAAGCGATGCAGGAGCGCCAGGTAACGATCGGCGATGCGACCTATCCCCTCGAGGAGCCCTTCCTCGTCCTGGCAACGCAGAACCCGATCGAGCAGGAGGGAACCTATCCCCTGCCCGAGGCGCAGGTGGACCGATTCATGCTCAAGTTGAAGGTCGTTTATCCCACCCGTGAAGAGGAAAAGCAGATTCTCGAGCGGATGGCCGGCGGGGAAGTGCCGCCGGTGCAGCGTGTCATTTCGGTCGATAAGATCCTGTCGGCGCGATCGGTGGTAAACGAAATCTACATGGACCCGAAGGTCGAGGACTACATAGTCAATATCGTTTTCGCAAGCCGGGAACCGGCATCGGTAGGACTTACCGATGTCAAAGATCTGATCGCATGGGGAGCCTCCCCGCGCGCCACGCTCAACCTGACTCGCGCCGCCCGCGCCCATGCCTTTATCCGCGGCCGGGGCTATGTGACTCCTGAGGACGTAAAATCCATCGGCATGGACGTCTTGCGCCATCGTATCATCGTTACCTACGAGGCGGAAGCCGAAAATATCACGCCCGAGGACATCGTGCAAAAGATTTTCGACCGGGTCGAAGTACCATAACCGCTCCTTGAAAAAACCCAATATCAACCAATAATCGCATAGTGACGAGGAACTCATGATCCCCCGGGAAGTGCTGCAGAAGGTCCGCCGTATCGAGATCCGGACCAAGAGTGTCGTGGATTCGATCCTGTCCGGCGAATACCACAGTGTCTTCAAGGGGCGCGGCATGGAGTTCTCCGAGGTTCGCTCGTATGTCGAGGGCGACGATATCCGTTCCATCGATTGGAACGTCACCGCGCGGATGAACGGACTCTATGTCAAGAAGCTTGTCGAAGAACGGGAGCTGACGGTCATGCTCGTGGTCGACGCTTCGGCCTCGGGCAGTTTCGGAAGCGTCAATAAATTCAAGGGAGAGATGGGGGCGGAAATCTGCGCCCTCCTTGCCTTCTCCGCGATCAAGAATAACGACCGCGTCGGCCTCATCATTTTCACCTCCGAAGTCGAACGGTATATCCCCCCGCAGAAGGGCAGGAACCATGTGTTGCGGGTCATCCGCGAGATGCTTTACTTCGAGCCGACAAAGCGGGGCACCGATGTCGCCGGCGCGCTTTCCTACCTGAACCGCGTGCAGCGCCGCAAAGCCGTGGTCTTCCTGGTTTCCGACTTCTTTGCACCGTCTTTTGCCAAGCCGCTCCGCGTTACCGCCCGCCGCCACGATCTCGTCGCAATCTCGTTGCGCGACCCCCGCGAACATGAACTCCCCGACATCGGGCTTCTCGAACTCGCCGACGCCGAAACCGGCGAAACGCGACTCGTGGACTCCTCGTCCCGCCAGTTCCGCGCTCTTTACAAGAAGAATATGGACGAGCGCGTCACCGCGACCTCGCAGGCCTTCACGGCGAATGGCGTTGACGAGATCCCGGTTTCAACCGGCACCGACTATATCGAATCGTTGGTCAAGTTTTTCCGCAAGCGGGAAAAGCTATACCGATAGGAAATGAAGGTGGAGAGTCCCTTACAGATTCCCCTTTTTCGAGCACCTACTTTAAATAGCAGAAGCTTTCACTACTCTGTTCATTCAAAGCTTGTCTAAGGACAAATATAACAGTATTAAACGTATCTTCGAAAAATTATTACCCCGCCATAAACCTCGCCGAATAGTTCTCTTCGTCGAAGACATTGAAATTTAGCTTGCTTGCAGTGTTTCTGGAAAATATATTGCACTTGGTAGACTTGATGGCTTTGAGGCGGGATGGACTCATGATACCCGCAGTAGTTTTTCTTTAAAATCCTCTTGTTTAATGAACAATCGTTAATTTCTCAACTCTGTTCAGGTGGTTTAAATAGGGGGAGGAACGCAAGATAAAAACAAAAAAATTTGGCAAAAGGAGGATCTCCCAATGATCCATAAAAAACGGTGCGCCCTGAAAGCGGTGTTCCCCATTCTCGGCATCGGATCGCTTATTTGGTTCCTTGCACGCGTTATTCCAAAACCAAGCCGTGCCGCGTACCCTTGCATGCGTGTCGCGGCGCCCGTAGCATCCACCTTTGTTTTATGGCTTTTGGGAATAGGTACGTCCTATCTGTTTTTAAAAAAGGCATGCGCCTATATCCGGCGATTGCGGTTTTTTATGGCCGCAGTTGCCATCGCAGCCGGCGGAATCACGGGAGGGATATTGATTTCAATGCCCCACTCCTCTGCGCATGCTGCAGTAACGCCTAATGCCCCGATCGGTGTGGCAAAAGGAGCGAACCCCGGACGGGTTGTCTGGGTGCATGATTCGAGTGTATCGGACTGGACTGGCGTGGGCGATGGCCACTGGTGGCTGAATAATCATACTAAACAGGCCGTTGTTGACCAGATGATGTCTCAGACATTATGCGCGTTGAGCGGAAAAACGAACGATACTGCCGCCTGGGACACGCTGTTCCGCTACTTTAACAGCACGCATGGTCATGGCTCCCAAGGGTATGCAACGGGAGAAAAAATTGCGATCAAGATAAATCTTACCTATTGCAGCCATAATGCCGCCTGGTGTATTGTTGATACTTCGACCTATTCTCTCACGCATTATCTTGATTACATGCACACATCTCCCCAGGTTGTCCGTTCCCTGTTGCGCGAGCTCGTCAATGTCGTTGGAGTCAACCAGTCCGATATCTCCGTAGGAGATCCATCGGCCTATTATCCAAATGAATACTTCGATTCCTGTCATGCCGAATTCCCAAATGTACACTATATCGACTATGGGGGGAAATTCGGCCGCACGAAGGTCACCTTTTCCGACACGCCGTTTTACTGGAGTTGCAGACCGACGGGGGTGACCATGGATTACGTGCCTCTTCACTATGTGCAAGCAACCTACGTTATCAACCTTGCAACTATAAAATCTCATATGGGCGCAGGTATTACCGCTTGTGCAAAGAATAATTATGGGTCGCTCATCCGTCTGCCGAGCGATAGCGGATATTACAGCCTGCATCAGAGTCTGGCGTATGTGGATTCCGCCATGGGAAGCTATCGCGCCGTAGTTGATCTCATGGGGCATGCGCAGTTGGGAGGGAAAACACTCCTCTACCTCGTCGATGGACTGTATGAGGGAAATCATAACAACGATACGGTGCCGCACCGATGGTCGACAACGCCGTTTAATGGCGGTTGGACTTCGAGCTTATTTGCTTCGCAAGACCCGGTTGCGATTGAAAGCGTTCTTTTCGATCTGATGCAACTCGATTATAATGATGCCTACCAGTATCCGAAAATATCCGGAGCGGATGATTATTTGATTGAAGCGGCAAAGGCAAATGATCCCCCTTCCAGTACGTTTTACGATCCGAACCATGCGACCGCAACTACCCGGTTGGCCAGCCTCGGCGTCTGCGAACACTGGGACGATAGTGTTGACAGAAAATATTCACGGAATTTAGGCACCGGCAACGGCATCGAACTGGTTTTTATCGAAGGGGCAACGAGCGCTATTCGCACGGGAAACCCTGCCGTTGTTAGGCATGCAGCCTACTCGTTGCGTGCGCTGACCAACTCGTCCGTGGTAGAGTTTTCGATTCCGACAAGCGAAGCGATCAAGCTGAAACTTTTTGATAGCCGGGGAAGGTCGGTTGGAACGGTCCTTGATGCGGTAATGGGCGCCGGTAGTCACCGCGTGAATTTGAATTCTCCCGCAACCATGAACAAAAACTTGCCAGCGGGGGCTTATATACTTGCGCTCTACGGGAAGGGAATTGGGGTATCAAAACCGGCCGCCTCCTGCACCGTAGAATTG
>Ga0187863_10003778_pt1 | contig 11032 bp, 3 predicted proteins | sample June2016WEW_11_1_FD_132975 | JGI IMG/M metagenome (GOLD analysis project Ga0187863, IMG submission 132975) | Peatland microbial communities from SPRUCE experiment site at the Marcell Experimental Forest, Minnesota, USA - June2016WEW_11_10 | ecosystem: Environmental > Terrestrial > Soil >...
CAAGGAACTCCAGTCCAGTTCTATAACAATTTCACCTGTTTCAGTGGCTGAAGGCGGCGCGCCGTTGGTGCGACTTGATGAAAAGAGATAACTGCTACCGTTGTACGAAAGGGTCAGTGTATATGTCGTGAAATTAGAATTCAGATTTGGGTAGCGGTAATTAAAATAAGTTGGCAATTGGTCAGCCATTGCAGCGACCCATGTCGGAAATGAACTGTCATCCTCGTAGCCATGCGTGATAATCGTCACGCCGGCAGCCCTTGTGGAATGAGAAATAAACCCGATCAGGAAAAGAAGCGCGCCAAACAACAGGTTTTTCCAGGCTGCATAAAGGGAAAAGGTTTTCACACGCCAGCTGGGAAATAGCAAATCATTATCTCATGCACAACGATAATGGTTCCTCCTTTGATTCCAGCCCCTTGCCTCACTGGTTTAAGGCTAATCATCCGAACCTGCCTCATGTCCGCACCCAACCCGCAACGGTTGTGCAGCGGCGCTGCAGGTTGGTTGCAGTCGATGTGCACGTTCTAAAAAGCATGGATAATTACCAGTTAGCCATGGTTTTGTGAAAGACGGAGCGGCCCAGCACATTAAGTCGCGCTTGCTCATCGTTTCGATGGTGGACATATGCATTGGAATTCCCTCAAAAATCCTCAGCTTCCGCGCCGGTGGGTTATGTTGCCGCAGGCGCGATTGAGGATAGGTTTTGGGACTTGCGTCAGCGACTGATGGTGATAGTTTCGCGGTAATGCTGTGACAGCGACCAAACCACAGATAAACAGAGGTGAAACCACGAAATGGGGAGTTGATTTTGGAATTGTGCATGGGCACAAGAATCAGCCAATGATTAACACCGAGTCCGGTGACTTTGCTAACGGTGTCGAGCGGAATGTCAAGATAACCCGTAGCACTCGAATCCTGGCAATTCTGCTTTGTGCACTGACGCTAGTCGGCGTGCTGTTGAAGACGCGAAGCGCGGGCGCGGCTCCTCTGGATCATTTTTCTTGGAGCATAATAGCATCCCCTCAGGGAGCGGGGGCACCATTCACCGCGACGCTGATGGCGAGCGACGATGCAGGCAATTTGGTTTCGAATTACTTCGGAAACCTCAATGTATCGGCGGAAATTCTGTCAGCCCCGCCACTGGTTATTTCGGAAGTGGATAATGGATATACAAATCAAGTGGAATTCACAAATCCGTCCACCAACTCAATTGATGTCTCCGGATGGAAGGTGGCGTTTTACGACCCGTCAAAATGGCCGCAGCCGAGAACGATTTTTTCAATCCCTGCCGGCACAATTTGTCCACCTGAATCGGTCTTTGTAATCGCGGCGGGAGGTGTCGCTCCAGGTACCTTTCCGGTGTTTTTTATTGGATCCCCACTGGCATGGAGCCGATTTTCCTACCCAATTGCTGTGTCGCTATTGAATCAGACAAATGGTCTGGTGGATTTCTTTTGTGCTTCTACCGCATATCCATATTTGATCACCAATCCAGTTCCTATACTTCCAGGCGGTTGGTTTGGTGGGCCGGTCCCATTGAACGTAAATCTGGCTTACACGTATCAGCGGCAAGGCGATTTCAACCAGCGGCAGGCTTTGGACTGGATTGCGACCAACCGGTCGATTGGAATTCTGAATTCGAACCTCAGCCTTCCTTTTACGGCCAACTATACGCCAATCGGGGTTTCACCGGGTTCGGTTTCCTTAACCAACGGAGTCTGGAGCGGGCTTCTTACAGTCGATGCCCCGGGCAATAATGTCGTCCTGCATGCGGACAATGAGGATGGTAATCCGGGCGTCAGCAACCCATTCAATGTGGTCAACGGCACCTCTGTCATATTGTCGTTGCCCGCGCAAACCTCGGACACCACTCCGGGAATTCAACCAGCGGCCATTAGCATTCCGAGCGCAATTGGAATGGATCTGGTTTTCAACCTTGCATCCAGCGCCCCGTCCAAAATCGGTGTTCCAGCCTCAGTTGTCGTAGCAGCTGGCACAACTTCGGCCGGCTTTAACCTCACAAATTTCAATGATTCGATCCTGGATGGCGTTCAGTTGGTGACGGTCACAGCGTCAAATTATCTTTTCCCGCCGGTGCAAAGCATAATTACAAATTTCAGCGCACCGGTGCCGTTGGAACTAACTTTGCCCAACGAGGCAAATCAACAAGCGGGAACGGTTTTTGGCCAAGCTCAGATTTCGACAAGTGTGTCCGTAGGATCGAATTTCCAGGCGGAATTGTTTTCAAGCGATCCGAGTTTGCTGGTGACACCGTCCTTTGTTTCAATTCCGGCCGGCCAGACCAACGCGAGCTTCAACTTTACGATCCCAAGCAGTCCGCAGATCCTTGGGAGCCTTGAGGTGACCGTGACAGCTTTTGCCGGCCCCGGGTCAACCGCCAGCGGTTCGATCACGGTGTCAGGTCAACCAACCAATCTGACACTTCTTTTGCCGGGGGCATTGATTGAAGGCATGGGTGAGGTCAGTAATGACACCGTCGCTATTGCTGGGATTTTACCGACCAATCTAACTGTTGAGTTGACCAGCAGCGATCCAGCCGCCTTGCAGGTACCAGCTAATGTCGTCTTGCCTGCCGGGCAGACTTCGGTGGTGGTACCCCTGACTGTGCTTACTAATTCTGGCCCGGGGCCAGATCTATCGGTTACGATTTCGGCATCTGCAGCTGGCTTTGTCAATGCCAACGGGTCGGTTACGATTCAGGACAACCATTTGGATCATTTCGAGTTTGCGGGCATCCCATTGGCTCAGACTGTCAATCAGGCATTTGCTATTTCGATTCTGGCTGAGAACGAGAGCGGCGACACGTTGCAGAGTTATTCTGGATCTGCCTCGCTCCTCTCGATTGGTTTGCCCGGAGGTAGCATTGTGCCGACTCAAACTGGCAATTTTACAAACGGACTGTGGAGCGGAACAGTCTCAATAACCGTTACTGGAACCAATGTCATGGTGGGCGCTCAAAATGGCTCGGCATCGGGTCAAAGTAACCCATTCGATGTAGGGCAGGTCTTTGTTTCGACACTCAACGCAACCATTGGCGGCCTGATATACGATCCGGGCACTGACCGCATATACGGGACGATTCCAGCCAGTGGTGGCGCCGAATCCAACACCGTTATGCGGCTTAACCCTTACACATCCTCGGTTGAGGCTTATATTCCCGTGGACACGAATCCGGGCTTAATGACGCTTTCTGCCAGCAATGAATACATCTACTTAGCCGTGCAAGGCGGGTATTCCGTGGAGCGTCTCAATCTGGCTTCACAAACGCCCGACCTTGAATTCCCTTTGCCCAGCAATCCTTGGGAAACCTATGTTGTGGCTAACCTGATGGGACTGCCCAACAGCCCACCAAGCATCGCTATTTCAGGCTATTCCGGTGGCCTTGTGCAAGATTTCATCTACGATGGCAATATTGCCAGGACGAACTTAGACGACCTGGCTCTCGTGCCGGGTCTGGACGATGGCGGGATTCTTAGCGACGGGTTTGGCTACCTGCCCAGCGGACTGGTTCTCGCCCCGACCAATCAACAACCTATCGGTCAATTTGAGGTGCCCGGAACAGTGTCAAGCAGCCCCGTGGCGCCCGATCCCACTTCAGGAAGCGTATTCTTCTTGTCCCAACAAGGAAGCCAGACTGTGATCTCCGCTTACAATATGGCGACTTTCGCGCTGCAGGGTTCTCAGACAATTCCTGGAGTCGTGGGAACCGCGCAAAACCTGGTTCGTTGGGGAACGAATGGCTTGGCCTTTTCCACAACGGGAGGCCAGATTTTCTTAATCCAGTCTTCACTTTGTCCGGGTCCTTCCGCAGCTCAGTTATCCGTGTCCCAAACTGGTCCAGCACTGGCCGCCATCGGGAATACGGTAACTTTCACAGTTGTCGTGACCAATTCTGGCAGCATCGGTGCGTCGGATGTGATCCTGTATGATCCCTTGCCCGCTGGCACAAGTTTTGTGAGCGCCAATTCCAGCCAAGGCACCGTGCAGGTCAACAACGGCATTTTGACTGGCTCGCTCGGCACGATTCCGCCTAATGGCTCGACGACAGTGACCCTGACGGTCAACGCACAAGAACCAGGCATCCTGACCAACACGGTCAACATCGCCACAACGACGGTGGATTCCGACCCTGTTCAAGAGACATCCATCTGGGTGACGACCGTGATTAATTCAGCCTCAGGCAATCCAATCGCGAACTGGCCGCTTGCGGTCAATGACCTTGTCTTCAATCCCACCGACGGAAAGCTTTACGCCAGCGTCTCTTGGACCTCCTCAAACTTCGGAAACAGTATCGTTGCGATCGATCCATTGAGTCTCCAAGTCAGCAATCCGATTGCAATTGGATCCGATCCGGGCGCGCTGGCCCTCGCTCCCGACGGTCGCTACCTCTATGTCTATCTCGAAGGCACTGCGTCAATCGAACTCGTGGACTTGCAAATGGACACCGTCACGTTGCAATATCAGCTGGCATCCAGTTTGGCCCTCACCGAGATGTTTGTTCTTCCCGGCAGTTCCGACTCCCTGCTCTTTTCGCAATACTATACAGGCGGAACGCCCAGTGACCGAGGCGTTGAGATCATCACTGGCGGAGTAACCAGCGCGGTCCCGGCTGGAGGGGATTTGATTCAACCATCGATTGCATCAAATGTTTTTTATTGGTACGGCAATTCGGGTGTACCTTCGGCAGTTGGCCGGGTGCAGCTGAATGGCACAAATGTTGTGAGCAGCACCGCAGCCGGTGGGTTAACACTCGACTTGGAGCCCGAAATCCGATCTGCCGGAGACCTTCTCTTTTTCTCATCGGGTGAGGTAATTGATCCGGAGTCTATGATTCATCTGGCATCTTTCCCCGGGCTGGCTGCACCTCCTTATCTGTCCCAACCTTTGAACCAAATCTGCCCCGATTTGGCTTCAGGCCGGGTCTATTACTTGATCTCGAATGGTTCAACGGCGACGATTGCGGCCTATTCACTGAATACCTATCAACTCACCGGAACATTCCAGATAAACGGGATCTTGGGAACGCCCGAACAGTTGGTTCGATGGGGAACCAATGGATTTGCATTCGCAACCACAGGTGGCCAGGTGTTTTCGTTCCAAGCGCCAATTGTGCCAACGAATCAGCCGGCGGATCTTGAAGTGACTCAATCGACGCCCAACTCGACAACTCTCCTGACCAATTTTACCATAACGATCACCGTCACTAATCAGGGGCCTGGTGTGGCGACCGGCGTGGTGGTATATGACGTTTTGTCCTCGGGGATGAGGTTTGTGTCAGCTTCTTCTACTCAAGGCAGTGTTTCCACCACCGGCGGTGCGCTCACGGCTTTGTTGGGAACGTTGAATGCCGGCAACGTTGCCCAGGTCTCCATCCTCCTCCGGCCTGACGTGATCGGTTCGTCCGCCAATTATGTTCGCGTCGCTGCCAACGAGCCGGACCCAGTGATGACTAATAATAGCTCCGTGCAACCGATCGCAATCGCAACTAATATATGTCAGAATATCCCTCTGTATATCGGGGACCTGGTTTACGACCCGTCCAGAGGAAAGGTATTCGCCACCGTGGAGAGTGCCGGAGCGTACAGCAACAGCATCATCCAGATCGATCCGGGCACGGGAAACATAGAGCGATTTCTCCCCACCAGCTTCACTCCTTACAAAATTGCTATTACCAGCGACGGTCAATTCTTGTATGTCGGAGATACACAGGCGGGCAATGTCGCGCGAGTGAATATTCAGGCATGGACGAACGATCTCACTTTCAGTCTGGGCAATGCCGGAGTCAATGCCGGAAGCATTGGCTACATCGTGGGCGATTTTGCTCCCTTGCCAGGTCAGCCCCATTCCATCGCTGTGTCTATGAACACTTGGTACGGAAACTATGACCCGCAAGTGGCCATATTTGACGACGGGATCAGCCGTCCAAATATAATCGGAGAAGCTGGAGCAGGAACATATTTTATTCAAGCCTCCCCAGACGCCTCGACATTGTATGTCGTCAACCCGGATTCCGCTGTCGGCTACGCTATCAACCCGTCAACCTTTATTCCGTACGCCGTCAATCCCTCTGGCATCGGGGCCGCACTGACCAACCTCGCCGGCTACTCGTCAGACTTCAGAATCGAAGACAACCTGTTGATCACCGACAGTGGGCAGGTCCTCAACCTTCAGAATGACACGGCGCAGGGCACCTATCCGGTGAGCGGTCTGGTCGCACCCGATTTGGAGAACGGCATTGTTTACTTCCTTGTCGATACTGGTTCGGTCGGTACGCCAACATGGACGTTGATGGCATACTCGACAAATATGGTCGATATTCCCTGGCAAATTACCGTTACCGGGGCGACCGGAACCGCGTATAGCCTGCACCGTTGTGGTTCCAACACGTTGGCATTTGCTACGGCCCCAAGTGTCGACATGAACTACGGCCTCATACCAACAGCAAATCAACTATTTTTCGTTAACACATCAGAATTGCCGGCGGCAGGCGATCTTGTGCTGAGTGTTGCTACCAACTGGGCCTTCGCCGGAGGCGATCTCATAAATACTTTCACTATTCTGAACGATGGCCAGTATTATAACGCCACAGGCGTCTCCTTCACCAACGTGCTGCCAAGTGGCTCAATATTTGTCAGTGCCACTTCGACCCAAGGGACCTGCGTGCAATCTAATGGAATCGTCACTTGTGCCGTTGGCTCGATGACGGGAGGTTCTACAGTCACGATTACCGTGGTGTCGATCGTTCCAACTGCCGGCTCCGTCCCGCTGCAGGCGTCCGTTTCCAAGAATGAACCGCAGCTCTATCCATCCGATAATCAAATTTCATTGACCGAGATGATCTACCCGCCTCCGTCCGTAACTGTGAGCAATCTGAGCGTTTACAGGCAGAGTGGTGTTACGGCAACTTTTAACATTGTCCTCGCCTCTCCCAGCACCCAGCCTATTTCGCTCTATTGTTATACGACCAACGGCTCAGCGGTCTCATCCAGAGATTATTTGGCAGTCAGCACGACCTTGACCATCCCCCCGGGAGCGACGAACGCGAACTTACCAGTGACGATTGAAAATAATGGTCTTGTGGAATCGAACGTCGTTTTCTACCTGAACGTCAGCGTCAGCCCTTCGGCGGCTCCGATTGCGACGGGAAGTTGCACTTTAATCAATAACAATTTCTACGGTTTTTCCGTCACCAACATCTCGCTGACATCGAGTCCCAGCGGCATAACGAACGCTGTCTTTTCTGTGAGCCTCTCTGGAAACAATTACACGTCAGCTAGTGTAGATTATTTCACACGCGACGGCACTGCGGCATCGGGGAGAGATTACGCGGGCAAGGCGGGAACTCTCGCCTTCCCCTCCGGCGTTACCACTGAAATGCTCTCAATTCCGGTGTCTGCAACACCTGGGTACGGACCCACTAAAACCTTTTATCTAATCCTGGCCAATCCGGTCAATGCAGTATTGGGTGTGTCCCAGGCCATGGCATCGATTCTAAACACTGATGTGATGATCGGACCAAGTCAGCTTTTGTCCGATGGCCGCTTTCAACTCACGATGAATGGCGGAGTCTCGGGGCAAAGTTATGTTCTCTTGGCTTCGACAAATCTTGTGGATTGGACGCCGATTAGTGGTTTTGTGGATGCAAACCCACCCATAACCATTTATGATCCAGACGCGGTGGAATATAGCCAACGGTTTTACCGGATTGGCCCACTCAGCTTGGCTCCTCCCATGAAGCTCGGCGTAAATGCCGGAAAACCCTTCAACGCCATGCTGTATGCTTTGCCCGGATTAGGCTACGAAATTGACGCCTCTACCGACCTAATCAATTGGCTCCCACTCACAAATTTCATTGGCACGAATTCACCTTTCTATTTTAACGATCCAACTGCGACGAATTACAACCAACGATTCTACCGGGCGGTGATAAAGTAAAGGATCCAGAGATCAATTTGTTCTGGCCTGCCACGCGTGAGCTGCTGGTCTGGAAGCTGGAAATGCCGGAAGCGGACAATTTATGAGCGAAGACACAGAAATATCGGTGAAGGCACAAGAATGTCTCATGGCGGCTTTCTTCCTCATTCCAAGTATTTTGGCGAGAGCCGGGTCAACAGATCATTGAGGGACGAATCCGAACTTCTACTTCAAGAAAATGGCCGTTACCCATCACAGAGTGTCCCCGCCGTTTGGAAGTTGGAAATGTCAGAAGCGGACAATTTATGCGCGAGGACACAGAAAATGGTGAATTGGCCGGACGCCCAAAAGAAAGCCAAAACATTTCGGGCGGTCTGGATGAACAGAAAGACGAGCAGCACATGAAATTCCCGAAGCGGCTTCGGCACCGAAACAAGGGCAAGGCGTTAACCGTTTGACTCGTTCATGCCAAGGCCGATGGAAGAAACGTCGAACTAAATAAATTTATGACCGGCAAAAAAGTAGCGGATGTGCTCGTTGACACTCTGGTGGCAGCAGGCGTGAAGAACATCTATGGCCTGGCCGGAGATTCCCTCAACGGCATCACCGATTCCATCCGCACGCGGGATAACATCAAATGGATTCCCGTGCGACACGAAGAAACCGCTGCGTTTGCAGCAGGAGCGGAAGCTCACCTGACCGGGCATCTCGCCGTTTGCGCCGGAAGCTGTGGGCCGGGCAACCTGCATTTGATCAACGGACTTTACGACTGCCACCGCAGCCGCGTTCCGGTCGTGGCGATTGCGGCGCATATTCCTAGCAATGAAATCGGCAGCAACTATTTCCAGGAGACGCGCCCGGAAAGCCTGTTTCGCGAGTGCAGCCATTATTGTGAATTGATTTCGCAGGCGGAGCAGATGCCGCGAGTTTTGGAGATCGCCATGCAAACAGCAATCTCGCGGCGCGGGGTCGCGGTCGTGGTGTTGCCCGGTAATGTCGGTTTTCGCGAAGCGGTCAATCTGACTCCCCGGCTAAAGTTTCCCGAACCGCAACCGACGGTTCGTCCATCGGAGGAGGAAATCATCCACCTGTCCAGTGTGCTGAACCAATCGCGGAAAGTGACAATCTTTGGCGGTGCCGGGTGCGCGGGCGCGCACGGCGAATTGATGAAAGTGGCGGGTCTGTTGAAAGCACCGATTGTTCACGCGCTGCGGGGAAAGGAATTCATCGAATACGACAATCCGCATGACGTGGGCATGACCGGTCTGCTCGGATTTTCTTCCGGTTATCACGCGATGATGAACTGCGACACCTTGCTCATGCTGGGCACGGATTTTCCCTACCAGCAATTCTATCCCGAGAAAGCCACAATCATTCAAGTGGACATCCGTGGCGAACAAATTGGGCGCCGGACCAAGGTGGATTTGGGATTGGTCGGAGACGTGAAGGCAACCCTGCAAGCGCTGCTTCCCGCTCTCAAGCAAAAAACCGACGGTTCTCATCTGGACAAATCCATCGAACATTATCAAACGGCGCGGAAGGGGCTGGATGATCTGGCCACCGGCAATCCGGGCGTCAAACCGATTCATCCTCAATACGTTGCCAGGGTGCTCGACGAAGTGGCGGCAGAGGACGCCATTTTTTCCTGCGATGTCGGCACGCCCACCATTTGGGCCGCGCGCTATCTTAAGATGAATGGCAAACGTCGGCTGCTCGGCTCGTTTTCACATGGTTCAATGGCCAACGCCCTGCCGCAGGCCATCGGCGCGCAAGTTTCCCATCCGAAACGGCAAGTCGTCACTCTGTCGGGCGACGGCGGTATTGCCATGCTCTTGGGCGATCTGCTCACGCTGCGTCAACTCCGTTTGCCGGTCAAGATTGTCGTTTTCAACAACGGTTCACTCGGCTTTGTGGAACTCGAAATGAAAGCGGCCGGCATTTTGGACTTCGCCACCGACCTGCATAATCCTGATTTTGCGAAAATAGCGGAAGCCGCCGACGTGCTGGGTTTGAAGGCCGAAACGCCAGAGCAAGTGCGTCCCATGCTGGTCGAGGCGCTCCAGCATAACGGCCCGGCGCTGGTGGAGGTCGTGGTCAATCGCCAGGAACTTTCGATGCCACCCACGATTCAGGTGGATCAGATGATGGGCTTCAGCCTCTACATGATCAAAGCGGTGCTGGATGGACGCGGCACGGAAATTCTTGATCTGGCAAAAACCAATCTGCTCCGTAATTTGTGAACCGCACAATGCATGGCAGAATAACCTTGGAGAGCAATTAACCGAGACTTGCAAGTTGGAAGTATTAAAACCAGACATTTTATCAGCGAAGGAACATGTTACATTTCTGCACGAAACAGATGATTATCGATTCATCGCCTCGCCGTGTGCAATAACGGGAGATTCCGCAGGTTGTTCCGATCAGTGCGCAATAGTTGTAACAATCGGAAACTGTCCACGTCTAGTTCAGTGGAGATGCGTTGAATCGTACAGGAAAACGCGAAAATCAGTTTAAGTAAACAGTCGATCCACACATCGAATGAACAATATGAATAAAAAACTATTGAAGCCGGTTTTGTTAATCGTCGGCGCCTCTTTCCTGCTGACGGGGTGTGTCATCCGTGAACGAACCGTTTACCGTAACGGCCCGCCACCAGCAGCAACCGTGTCCACGGAAGTGGAGGTGATGGGTCCGCCGCCGCCCGACCAAGTAGATGTTGTAGTGGGCGTGGCTCCAGCACCGGGTTTCATCTGGATCGGCGGCTTCTGGGGCTGGGGATCGGGCGGATGGGCTTGGCATCGTGGCTACTGGGGAAGACCTCCGCATCCCGGCGCAGTATGGTTGCGGCCACATTATGTCTTTCGTGGCGGCCGGCATATCTGGGTCCACGGCGGCTGGCGATAATCTGGCCATCGGCACGGTGGCCGTGATTGAATTGTACCCTACTGGCTTGTGTTAGTGCAGACGGCTGGGCCCGCGTCAAGTTTGCGGGGCCGGAAGCGTTTTGGCGGTGTTGTTGATGAATTGTTTTGCTTCGTCCAGACAGGTGCGCACCGCTTCGGACAGCGTTTGGACGTTGAAGGGTTTGGCGAGA
>Ga0187863_10003780_pt1 | contig 11030 bp, 10 predicted proteins | sample June2016WEW_11_1_FD_132975 | JGI IMG/M metagenome (GOLD analysis project Ga0187863, IMG submission 132975) | Peatland microbial communities from SPRUCE experiment site at the Marcell Experimental Forest, Minnesota, USA - June2016WEW_11_10 | ecosystem: Environmental > Terrestrial > Soil >...
GGCAATCACGGAATATGAAATGCTGTTGCCTCTGAGCCTTTAGGTCAAGCAGCCGAACTCATTCGTAGCGGAGCGCCTCAGCAGGCAGCACGTGCGACGCAGCAAACGACGGATACAGCGTCGCCAATAGCGAAATGCCGATCGAGACTGCGGACACAATCACGCCGTCGAGCGGGCGCGGCGCGAAAGGCAGCGTGTCAATCGAGTAGACATCGGGCGAAAGAGGGATGTGGTAATACCCCCCAGCCCAGGCGGCGACGTATCCAAGCACCAGCCCCAGAGCGGTCCCGACAATGCTGATCAGGAATCCCTGCATCAGAAAAATATTGCGCACCTGGGTGGGCTCAACGCCAAAACTCATCAGCACCGCGATATCGCGTGTCTTCTCCATCACCATCATGGTCAGCGCGATCAGAATATTGAGCGCGGCCACGATCACAATCAAAGCGATCACAATGAATGTCACATACTGTTCCAGTCGCAATGCGCGAAACAACTCGCGGTTCTGCTCCATCCAGTTGTTGGTCATGAATCCAGGCCCCGCAGCCTCCTCGATGCTGCGGCCAATCTCCGGCGCGCGATTCATGTTGTCCACCTTGAAGCTGATCACCGACAGCAGATCAGGTTCATCGAACAGCCGTTGTGCATCGGCCAGCCGCATAAATCCCATCTGCGCGTCGTATTGGTAGAAGCCCGAGTGATATGTCCCCACAAGGCGAAAGCGACGGAAAAGCGGAATCACGCCCATCGGTGTCAGATCGCCTTGGGGGCTGATCAGCGTCACTGTATCGCCCACCATCGCACCGATCGAGTCCGCAAGATCCTTGCCCAATAGAATAGGGGGATCCGAAGCGCCACCCGTCTTTGGCTCCGCTTGCGGCTCCAGCGCACGCACGGCTCCCGGCGTCGCTGTGGACAGAAGGCTGCTGACCGTCTTCTCCTGGTCGGGCAGAATGCCCTCGATGAGTGCGCCTGAGTCGCGCGCCTTATACGCCACCATCACCTGCTCGTAAATGCCCGGCGAGGCCGCAGTCACATGAGGAAGCCCGCGCAATCGCTCCAGCAATGGCTGCCAATCTTTGATTCCATCGGCTTTCACGCGCATAAGCTGCACGTGCGCGCTCGAGTCCACCAGCCTGTCCTGCAAATCGCGGCGCATGCCGTTGGTGATGGCCAGCGCGATGATGAGTGCGGCTACGCCCGCCGCCACACCGGCAATCGAAATCGTCGTGACCACGCCCACTACAGCCTGTCGCCGCTTGGCTCTCAGGTACCGCGCCGCCACAAAAAATTCAAATCGCATCGCGACTGCACGCCTTACTTTTCGGATGTACCGAATACCGTCTTCGCCACGCCGACGTTCTCATATCTGTCATAGACGCGCACGGTCAGCAGGTGCTCGCCAGCCTTGCCTTCGAACACCGATGCCGGAACGCTGAATTCGTAGTGCTCGTGTTTCGAGTCGGAGAGCTCGCCGACGGGCGCAATGAACTTCCACGCGCCCGCATCCAGCGAATACTCGGCATGCGCAATCGGGGAGAATGCATCCTCAGCCTCGAACGTCACGTGCACTGGCTTGGGACATTTTGCCTGCGCGCATTGGGCAGGCTCTTCCGCCGCGGCCAGTGCACGCACTACCGGCGGTGTTGTATCCACTTCAAATCGATCCCCCACCTTTTCGCCGGTCAATGCGTCGCCTGGCGTGTGCGACGGGGCGTCGGAAGCCACTACCTTCACCTGGTAGCCGCCATCGGGAATCAGCGTCGCGTCAAAGCTGTATGCCTTATCGGTCAAATCGTCTTTCAGCAGCCGCCAGACATGTTCGCCGTCTCCGCGCAGATACAGGGAGTAGCTTAGGTCGTCGCCATTGTCATCGTGCGCGGCCCAGCGCACCGTGATTGCAGTGCGGTCTTTCGTCGCCTGCAGTGGTCCATTGGCTCCCGCATCGAAAGTGACCGTTGCGCCCTGGTTTGCTGAGGGCAGGGCAATGCTGACCGTTTGCTGATTTGCGACCTGGTTCTGCGTATTCAGTCGCGCGCCAGGAACAACCACCAGGTCATCCACTACCGGGGCAGCATTCACCGGCAGATAATTCACGCCGACACCACCCAGGATTCCATCTTGATTCAGGATTGCTTTCCACTGCAGAAACCGCCCCGCCGGCGAAGCCACGGCGCCATCCTTCAGAGGCTCCCAATCGCTCCATCCACGCACCGGCTGCTCCACGTTCCCTGAGCGTGTCCACAGCGAATAGCCGCTCGATCCCGGTTCAACCTCGATCCGTCCGAAACGGGCCATCGCACCAGCGTCCAGCACATCGCTTGCATATTCGTGCTTCTCCGCCGCACCTAGAATAAAGAGCTTGCCGGTGTTGCCGGTTCCTATCAAAAATTCCGAGCCCGAACCGTGCGCTAGGCTCAGTCCTTGTTGTGCTTCCAGGTGCGCTACATCGGCGTAGTCCCCGTTTGGCTCAATGCGGAAAATGTGTCCGCGATTGCCGCTCAGTGCCAGCAATCCCTCTGGCTGTGCGGCCAGTGCGTAGACAATGTCGTCTTTGCTCGACCACAGCTTGCGCGGCGCCTGCCCATCGGTCAATGCATAGATGTCAGTTCCTTCGGGCACCGAGGCGCTGGCATTCGCGGCCTGCACCGAACCCGGCTGCACAATGGTGATCGTGATCGAACCAATGCCTTGCACCGGCAGCGGCGGCAAAGGATTGTGGCTCTTGTCGCCCACGCTTGCCGCGTAGATAGTGCCGTCCCGGTCGACGGCGACAGACGTAATCTCGCGACGTGGCGCTTCGAAAAGCACGTAGCCGTTGCCTTCGCGATTGATGCGGTACACGAGTCCGCTGCCATCGGAGCCCGCAATGAGATTTCCCTTCGCATCCCACGCCAGCGAGCGAATGTGCTGCTCATCGCTCTTGAAGAATTCTTCAGGCTTTTCAGTTGGCTTTGCCGGATCCACGCGGAACACGGCTGCGGGGCCACCGGTCGCGATGTAGAGCCGCCCCGTCGAGTCGAATGTCATATCCCAGATGTAGTGGGATTTTGCGTCAGCCTTTTCGCTTGGCGACGAATCGTCAGTCTTCGGCTCCGAACTTCCGTTTCCTGCTTTTGCGGTCTCAACCTTTGACGCATCGAAGACCACCGTTGCCTTCTGCTCGTCGATCTTCGTCGTGGCTGCTGCGTCCAGCCTGTATACCTTTCCGCTCGGCAGAGTCCCTACATAAAGAGCTCCATCGGGTCCCAGCCGCACCACCTGCACGTTCAGGTCCTTGCTCTCAAAAAGCGTGAATGGCTTGTCGCCCTGATTCGGTCCGGTCCGCAAGACAGCAGCAGGAGAACCGGTGCCCAGATAGGCGGCGCCGTTCTTGTCGGTGGCAACCGACCAAACGAACGTCGAAGGCGTCGTGAGAATTTCTGTCAGAGCCGGTCCCTCGTGCAAACGGCCATCGCTCCCAATCGCGACACCCTGGGGCGTACCCTTTTCAAATTCTTCGAATCGCGATTGCGTCCACAAATGCGTGCCCTGGGCATGGGCGTACGGCGCGCCGCTCACAGCTAGCAATGCGACCGGGGCAGCCAGGATGGAGGCTAGGGAAGACAGGCGAATGGAGCGGAAAGAAACAACCATGCTGCCGTTGAGTCTACTAGACCGCACGCGTTGGGTGCCTAAGATGCGTCGGGGGCGCAGGCCGCTGCAAAGATCGAATTAGGGAGGCAAAGCTGTTACCCGCCGCTGCGAAACTGAATGATTCTGCGACGATCGCGCTTGCTCGGTCGCCGCTCCGGAACAGGTGCGTACTGCTGCATCGCCTTTCGCTCCTCTGCCAACTTCATCCGCGCCTCTTTGCTGGCACCGGTCTCGCGATAAAGCCCCTGGGCCACCGCCGCAGGGCCCCGCATCTCGCTCAGTTGCAGGACCTCGATCTCAAACTCGCCGCCTTCGTTTCGTACCTGGAGCATGTCGCGCACCCGAACTTCGCGCGCAGGCTTGGCCTCGGTACCGTTCGATCGAACACGTCCCAGGTCGCAGGCTCGCGACGCAAGCGCCCGTGTCTTGAAGAAACGGGCCGCCCACAACCATTTATCGATGCGCACTCCGTTCATGAATGTCGACGAGGTTGAGTCTGTACCAGCCGCGCGGGTCAGGAATCCTTCTCGGTCTTCCAGACATACAAATGTTCCGCGTCGCTTGACGTCGAAACATCGAGCCCTCTTTGGCGCGCCGCGCGATTGAGCGCCGACCGGATGTTTTCCTTGGAATCGGGAAGAAAGGAAAGGGGAATCTTGAGGGCTCGCCCAGCCTGCAACTGATCGATGTCGCTCAAGAGTTGGGTGACAATCTGCTTGTGCTTTCCGTCGCGGCCCCTGGGAACATCCTCCTGCTCGATCGAACTGAAGTTCATCGGAAGGTTGCCCGATTTCGTCTTGGTCGCCATTTCTCTAGTTCCCATACTCCTCGTCACCTCGCCGCCCTACAAACCTGACCCTAACGTATATCTAAACTCACGTAAAACTATCCTTTGGTCGTTAGCATACTCAACAGAGCAAAATCCCGCAACATTCATCGCCAGATCAACTCACCACGTAAAACTCGCAAAACCCTATATCTGCGCAAACCCCTCTTTTCGCAAAGATTTAACCCGTATCATCGAAACCTTGCTAGGGTATCTGCAGAGGTGAAACTGCTGTGAACAAACGGAACACTTTCCCCACAGTTCCCATCCATGAAGTTCCTTCCCTCGGATCTAAAACAAAGAACGAAGTCTATCGCCCCGTCGTGATGGTGGTAGACGATGAAAGCAGCATCGCCGATACACTGGCAGAGATTCTCTCGCGCAGTGGATATGCAGCCGTCACCGCGTACGACGGAGACAGCGCCCTCGAAACCGCGCTGCTGATGCCTCCGGAAATGCTCATCACCGACGTGGTTCTACCCGGGATGAGCGGCATTGATTTGGCCATCACCGTGAAGCGCATCTTCCCCGATTGCAAGATCATTCTTTTCTCGGGGCAGGCTTCGACCGCTGACTTACTTGCCGCGGCCAATCGAGAAGGTCATCAATTTGTGTTGCTCACCAAACCCGTCCATCCCGCCGATCTTCTTTCGCGGATTGCCGATGGATTGAAACATCGCAAACCCCAACCTGTCGCGACTGCTTAGAGCGTCCTCTAATTCAGCAACCAGGGCCATCCATCGCGCGTCCCATGCGCCCAATTGAAATCGCTCTTGCTTTTCCAACCTGCGAAGAGCGGGAGCTCGATCATCTATGTGCTGGTGTCAGAACCCAAACGCGGAAACTGTCGTGCCGATCAGTTGGCCAGGACGGCGCGATAGCGCACCTTATTCTTCTTCACTTTTTCGATGGCTTCGTTTGCCGCTGCCATCGCAAAGCGCTCGGTCTTCGCCTGTACGCCATGGCGCGCGGCAACTTCCAGCATCTCGCGCAGCCGCGATGGGCTTCCCGTGGGATTTCCCGTGATGGAGCGAATGCCCGCGATGAGCGGGAGCGCCTGCACCGCCATGGGTGATGGCGGTATGCCTACCATGCACAACGTTCCGGTTGGGCGCAGCGCCTGGATGTAGGTGTTCCATTCCTCATTGGCATTCACGGTGCTCAAAATCAGGTCCAGCGATCCGGTCACTTCGCGCATGGCCTTGGTCTCGCGCGAATTCACAAAGTGACTTGCGCCCAGCTCCCGCGCCTCTTCTTCCTTTGCCATCGAGGAGGAAAATGCCGTCACTTCTGCGCCGAAGACGCGTGCAAATTGAATGGCCATGTGTCCCAGGCCGCCAATCCCAACCACGCCGACGCGCGACGAGGGATTGATGCAATGCGTGCGCATCGGATTGTAGACCGTGATGCCTCCGCAAAGCAGCGGCGCCGCCTGTTCGCTTGGCAGGGCGCTCGGAATCGGCACCACAAACCGCACGTTCGCGCGCACTCGCTGGGCATAGCCGCCATGGCGGTGGACGCACGTCGCCTCCGAGGCTGCGCAGAGATTTTCCATTCCCTTCATGCACCACTCGCACTGACCGCAGGAGTTCGATTGCCAACCGAGGCCCACGCGCTGGCCCACCGTCAACGAACGCACGTCGGAGCCGACCGCGGTAATCGCGCCGATGACTTCATGTCCGGGAATGAAGGGATACTGGCTGATTCCCCAATCGTTCGCGATCAAATGCAAATCGCTATGACAGATGCCGCAATGAGAGACTCCGATTTCGACTTCCTGCGGGCCCAATTCACCTGGGTCATAGCGAAAAGGCAAAAGTTCGGCTCCCGCCGCGTGCGCTGCAAGTCCTTGAATGAGACTCATCGTCGTTCCGCATTCCTCGTTCGGGGCTAAAGCGGTTGTGCAGTTGGAACCGCCGTAATAAGGGTGAGCGAACCCGAAACTCCGGAGATCGCCCGAAACGCAGGAGAATGATTTCCTGTATGCCGGGCCTTAGTTTAAACCGCCGCCGCTCTCAATGTGCAGATTCAGGATTTGGAACCCGCTCAGAACTCCACCAGCCGATGCCTGGCCTGCCACCAAGGCCGATTCTCCGTTCATGGTGACGTCTTGCCCGGCATGTAGAGTCTCAAGCGCATTCGCCATCGACAACGGCAATCCCGAAAGTGTCTGTCCTTGCATGTTGGCTTGCGTCTCCGGCGCCAACAGGCTCACGTAAACCTGATCGGCTGGATGCAGCCGTCTTGCCTGCGCCAGCGCCGTTTCCAAATCGGTCGGGCGTGGCGAGAGTCGAGGTTGGTCCATCGTCCGGTCCAGCGTCCCTGCATCCGAGACCAGGATGCGTAGATTCCCCGCTCCCAGTCGCGCTGGGATTCTTACCGGAATTCTGACATTGCGTGCCGGCTGCTGCCACGGGTGCAGCGTCGCTTCCACCATAATCGAATCCCCCGCGTGCACAATATCTCCGGAGACCACGCGCGCCGTCTCCAACATCACCTGCATGTTGCGCGGAATCTCTTCCACGCTGAGGCGGATCGAGTGCACCGTTCCCTGGCGCGTGCCATTCGAATAAAGCTTGGCAAAACTCTCGCCCGTCAATAGTGCGGCCGCAAGCGGTGCAGGCAATCCATTCCCACCGGGAGCCCACAGGTCGAGAGGCGAAGGCGGGTAGCCATCCAGGTCGATACTTCCTTTCACGTGATAGCTCGTATCCGCGGTGCTCTCGTTTGTTTCGAGCAGCGCGTCGTACAACGAGACCATCACCGCTTGCGGAGTCAAAGCAGGCAGATCGAGGACTTCAAAATTCAGCTTCCTGTCTCGTTGCGCTCCATGCACGGCGACATGCACTGGGATCATGTGCGCCTTTGCCCCCAGAACGCCCCGGATGGCCGCATCGCGATCCTGCGTAAACGCTCCGATCGTCTCCCCGGTGTTCACAATCTTGAATGCATTCAAGGGGGACGCCAGCGTGGCGACCACATCGGTCGCCGTCATCGGCATCGACACGGGGCCCGCTTGCAGAATAGGGTGGCCGCACGCCAGCAATTGTTTCGGATCGACGTAGGTGACGGTGCACGTCGCAGAAATCTCCAGGTCTCCGCGAATGAGTTGCGCGCTCACTGCGGAACCCGGCACGACGCTCGCCAACGCCGTTTGAGAAATCTCCCCATTCACTTCGCCATCGGACCCCGGAAGGGAACTGCCGCTTCCGCCGCCCGCAGCCACCATCTCCAGGCCGGTTCCGGCCATCTTCTCCTGCCACAATTTGATTGCCTCAGGACGGAAGCCGCTCATCACCAGGGGCGTTTCCATCGCCTGGAACGTCATTCCATCGGCTGTCACCTTGTCGCCCGAATCTGCCGTGGTTAGCGTTGTGCGCGCAGCGTCCACAGGTAAGTCGCGCACCTCCAGCATCTGCTCAATCGGCGTAATCCCCGCAATTGGATCCTTGCTGAACTGACCAATTCGATAGGAGAGCGAACCAAGCAGCTTGTCCCCGATGTAAACCGGGCTGCCGCTCATTCCCGCCACTACGCCTGTGTACTCTGGTTTCGTACCATGCAGTTGCGCCAGGATCATGTCGTGTCCCGGTCCCCGCGCACCTCGCAAAACGCCGAGGATCTCCACCTGCATCGGCTCCGGCTTGTCCCCGGTAAAGACCGTCCAGGCTGTTCCCATCAGGCCGCGATGCACCTGACTCAAGGGGAAAAAGCCTCCGGTGGACGGTGGGGGCGCCAGGGGCGCATGCGCGTCCTCAGCCGTGAGGACGTTTGGCCACATGAAAACTCCAACAGCCAATCCCATCGTTAGGAGACCGCACAAGATTTCCTTAAGGCATAGTTTCACGTCTATAAGAGTACAACCGGCGGCATTGGTTTTCGATAAAGCCATTCGCACCGTCTGGTCCGAAAGATCTATTGTTTTGACGAATTGGGCGGATCATTTGTCATGACCAGCTTTGTGGCGGTCAGCTGGATGCGCCCGTCACCACGAATCCCGTATTCTGTGTTGAGCACAGAGGTTGTCATGTCCAAGATGCGCGTCTCAATTTCACCGGCTCATCCTTCCAGGGCCCTGCTGCTTCTTCTTGCAGCGGCGACGGTCGTTGCTCCCCTGGCGCGAGCCAAATCTCAGTCGCAATCCCAGTCGCAGCCGTCGCCTTCGCAGGCCCCTGACCAGGCTTCTCCCGATGCCGGCGGTCCCGGCGGAGACAATGGCACCATCGCCCTGCCCAAAAAGAAAGAGGCCCCCGAAGACGTGCCCCCGCCGGCCCCCGCCGCACCCAAGATCAAGAATCCCCAGGGATTGGACAATTATTCAATTCGCGTAGATGTCCCGGAGGTCGATGTTGACGTGGGTGTCCTGCTCGAGAAGACAGGTCAGTTCGTGCCCAACCTCAAACCATCCAACTTTAAGGTGTATGAGAATGGCATCGAGCAGAAAGTGATCGGATTCAAGCGCGTGGAAGCGCCGATCACAGCCCTTCTGCTCTGCGAGTTCGCCTCAACCAACTATTACTTCATTTACGACATGCGCAATGCCGCCTGGTCTTTCGCGCAGCAGCTTCGTCCGCAAGATTACGTCGCGATGATGACGTTCGATATGCGAACTCAGATCGTTTCAGATTTCACCCAGGACAAGCGCCAGCTCTACAATGCCATCAATTCACTGATGATTCCCGGCTTCAGTGAGCGCAATCTTTTCGACGCTCTGTACGAGGCCGAGGATCGTCTTACCCGCATCGACGGCCACAAGTACATCATCCTGATTGCATCCGGCCGCGACACCTTCTCCAAAATCACGCTCGACAAGATACTGCAGAAGGTCAAGAACACCCCCGACGTCACCATCTTCGCCGTATCCACCGGAGGCGCCGTCCGTGCCATGACCGAAGGCGGCCCAGGTTTCCGTCAGGAACTGAGGGATCTTGACTATCTGCAGGCCGACAACCAGATGAAGACCTTTGCGAAGATGACAGGCGGCATGTGGTTCAGCCCGCGCTTCGTCGCCGAGATGCCCGATATCTTCTCGAGCATCAATTCGGCCATCCGCTCAAAGTATCAGCTGATATATCACCCAACCGACCCCAAGCAGGATGGCACCTATCGCAAGCTGCGCGTCGAGCTAGTCGACGACGAAGGCCAGCCCCTGCGGATGCAGGACGAAAAGCACAAGCCGCTGAAGTACGACATTATTGCGCGCGACGGATATCGCGCCCGTCAGGAAGTGGAGTGACGGGGCCAAAGCTCTTTGGTTGGACCTTTTTGAATGAGCCGGGCGGCAGTTCTTTAACTGTCGCCCCACTCATCGGCAACAAGGGAGAGGGGGCCGCTTACTTGAATTGGTTGAAAATGTCGACGACATAGTACCCGAGTACCAACACCGTCGCAATGCCCACGAGCCACAGAGCAACCCGAAGCAGGGGCTGCACTTTGTTGACCTTGTCGACTATGGCTGCCTGGGCGCTCTTGACGTGGTTGAAGGAATCATCCAGGAAAATCTGATCCTCTTCGTCCTTCGTCAGGCTCGAACGGTAAATGAAGAGTGCCGCCGTAAGAACAACCAGCGCACTCCAAACCGTCCACAGAATCGGAGCAATTGCCATACAACACCTCCAGCGAACTTGTGGGTCCCAGATACCGGCGGGCCGTGCATACTACAAACCGCGGTCTCGTGAGTAGAGGGGCCGTACGGGACCCATAATAGCCCTGTTTTGGCACAGCTATCGTGACAAGAATCACACTGTTTTTCAGCAGATGAACCGATTGTTAATTACGGCCTGCTCGCGTCGGAGAGAAGCCCTCCGGGCAGAAGCCGAGGCAAACGTAGTCATATCCGATCCTTGCAACGAACTGCGCCCAAACACATCAAACTACAGGGTGCTCCCGATTGGGCCTTGAATCCCCGCGCGCGGGGCGGTAGAGTTAACCTGAAGCTTAGAAAAGGCAACTTCCCGTAATAATTGGTCAAAGGATTGGAGAGTCTATGTCCACAGCAACGGTCGCACCGCAGGAAACGGCAAAGAAAGCCCCCTTAATTCTGACCCCTCAGGCAATCGCTAAGGTGCGTGAAATCATGGCCACGCAGGATCCTCTGCCCGCCGGCCTGCGTATAGGGGTCGTCGGCGGCGGATGCTCGGGCTTCCAGTACTCGATGGCCTTCGAAAATCAGAGCGGCATGATGGATAAGGTCTTCAATTTCGATGACTTAAAGGTCTTCGTGGACGCCACCTCGCTGATGTACCTCAACGGCTGCACCGTCGATTACGTCGAGACCCTTGAAGCAGCAGGCTTTAAGTTCGAGAACCCCCAGGTCAAATCGACTTGCGGCTGCGGCTCGTCGTTTAGCGTCTAAGCCAAATTTCGTTCGCAATCTAGCGTCAAAGGAAAAGCCCATCCCGGCTGGGATGGGCTTTCTTCATGGTGTGCCGTGCATGTTCGACAGTTTGAGGGTGTAAGTCCCTTATCCAACCTGATGGAGGTGAAGGATTAGCGAAGCGCAAGGGCGTCGTCGCGAGGCGGGGTCTGAAGGAAGCGTGGAGCAAAGGCGTGTGCCGATGGACAAGAA
>Ga0187863_10003781_pt1 | contig 11027 bp, 8 predicted proteins | sample June2016WEW_11_1_FD_132975 | JGI IMG/M metagenome (GOLD analysis project Ga0187863, IMG submission 132975) | Peatland microbial communities from SPRUCE experiment site at the Marcell Experimental Forest, Minnesota, USA - June2016WEW_11_10 | ecosystem: Environmental > Terrestrial > Soil >...
TGTACTCTTGAGTGTTCCGGCTGAGGAGGTACGTGTCGAATGGCGGAATATAGCGGCGCGCACTGTATCGCTACGCATACACATGGATCTTGTCCTTCTTGCGGCTCGCCGACCGCAGTACTTCACCGAGAACGTTGAGGAACATTATTTGCCTCATTGGTTCTGGACGCATAGCGATTCACACGACCCGGAGATCTGGGAAAGGGAAAAGTGCCCGCAGGTGCTTGGGTTGGATTCCGCAATATAGCTATTCGACGCGTGGCGCGTCATCATTCACACGCGCCTGCCGCGCGTTCGCGCGAATTAACGCCTCCAATAGGCTTACGGATTTCGACCAGGAAACGGTCATGTCCGTGTACGCGGGGGTCTGGCGCGTGGCCTTAGCCGCCTCGCGCTCCAGCTCGATCCGGCGCTCCGCCGTGGCCTGCGGCTCGGCCCGCCGGCAGGGGTCATGTGGTCCTGCTTGGTCGGGAACTTCCCCGACTTCGACCCGATCTGCGACCCGTCCAGCGGGTTGACCTGCCGGTACACCTTGTCGCAGTCCCGTGGATGATGCCGCCACCGCCCGAGCCGCGGGAGTCGATCGCCATGCCGAGTGCACTGGTTGCGGTCGGCTCGCTGGGCTGAGTCGATGGCCCAGCCGACGACGCGGCGGGACCAAGCATCGGCAGCAGTACACCTTCCCTTCACGGTCGGGTGCTCGGTGATGTCGGTCACCCAGAGCTGGTTCGGGCCATTGCGCTGGAGTCGCGGTGGACCAGGTCAGTGATGGTGATCAGCCGCCTAGCGACCCTTTGGGGCGACAACTCTGACAGCGACCCTTTGGGGCGACAACTCTGACAGCTGAGCTGAGTTTTCAGGCTGCCTTTGGCAGCCTGGCGTGGGCGAGCCGGCTGTCGATGTGCTGGTCGATGGTGTGGAGGGCGTCGCGGAGGGGTGGTGGCGTCTGGGGCTGGCCGGCGGCGAACAGGGGCTTCAGGACGCGGTCGTGGATCTTGGTGTAGAAGATGGCGAAGCGGAGGCCGTCGCTGGTCAGGTCGTAGGTGTTGGCGTGGGGGCGGCGGGTGATCAATCCGTTGCGGCGCAGGCGGGCCAGGTCGTAGGAGGCCTGGGCCATCGAGTAGGGGACGCCGAGCAGGCCGGTCATCAGGGCGCGCAGGCTCCTGTTGGTGATGCCGGTGACGGCGCACAGGGTGACGCACAAGGCGCCGGCCAGGGCCTGGACCCGAGGGTCGCCGAAGCGCATGGCTGTAGCCCTCCGCCCCTCCGCATCGACGGTGGGGCGCGCGATCCGCTCGAAGACTGGATTCGCAAGGACGCAGCCCTGGCCAGCACGTTCAGTGTCCAGCAGCCGGCCGTTGATCGCACGCCCGGCGTCCTGGAGTTCGCCGAGGCAGGCGATGCGGCGGCCGATCCGCAGGTCGGTGGGTGAGTTGATGACGGTCTCGATGCGCAGGGCCCGGCCGTCCTTGAGGTACTGCTTGATCCGGGAGTGCCGGTAGAAGGCGTTGATGGTGACCTCGGTGCCGCGGGTGATGACCTTGGTCTTGAACGTCCCCCGAGTGGCGCGCTGCCGGCCAGTGACGATCCGCCGGCCGAAGATGATCTCGACAGTATCGGGGCGGCCGAGGTCAAGGTTGTCGGTGACCAGCGCCTCGAAGAATGCCCGCGCGTAGCGGGGCTGGGTGAACACGATGGTGCGGGACACCTCGACCTGGGCCATCGACAGCTCCCACCAGTAGCCGGCCCGCTGGTCAGCGGGGCCCAGCGGCACCGGCAAGCGAGACAGCCAGCGCTGGAAGAACACGTTGATCGTGCCGGGCTGCAGCGCGTCGCAGATTCGCTGCAGCACGGCGGGATCCTCAGCGGAGGCGAATCCGTTGGATAGCTCGGTGAAGGAGAACCCGATCTTGCGGGCCTGCTGCTTGGCCCACTCGTGCCCGTTGACCCAGATCTTCACCGGCCACGGGCAGTAGGTGCAGATCTTGATGAACGCCGGGCCGAACTCCGCGTCCTGCAAGTAGAAGTAGTAGACCGTGACCCGGCGGTCTTTCTTGTCAAAGGAGAACTGCGGGCACTTGCCCGGGTCGGTGGCGCGCTTACGGGCGATGAACACCCGCTGCGTCTCCTGCGCCACCCCGATCGCTGCGACCTGCGAGCGGCCGGTGGCAGCAGCCCGTTCCAGGTAGGGACCCATCACCTCGATGTTGCGGTCAGCGGCCTTCAGCGTCACCACCGGGATGTGATTAGCCTCGGCGAACGAGGCCACCCGGCGGCGGAAGGCGTCCCCGATCTGCTGCAGGCACGCCGGGGACGGCACCGGGTACCCGCGGTGACTCAGGAACTGGATCACCTGGCCCCCCACCTGCAACGGCGCGAGGTAGCCGTGCAGGTAGAGCCGGTCCAGGCACTCCAGGTCGAGCGCAACGTGGCCGTCCAGCGCATCCATCACCGACACGACATCCGTGCGAGCGAACCGTGATCCCATAGCACCCTCCCCAGCCACTCCTGCTCGGGAGGATGCGCCTACCTGCACGAAAACGCCAGCCGGAACCAGGAACCTCGGCGGTATCAGGCGGAGCCTGTCTGGATGATCGATTCCAAGGGGTGGCTGCGAAGACGAGGGTTGTCCGGGGGTGACTGTCGCGTAGGCTCCTGCGATTGGCCCCCGGCCAGCGCCTAAGCCAGGGAGGTCCTCGGGGCGCTTTGCGGCGAGCTTGCCGTGCAGCAGGCCGGTGGACTGGCCGACCTCGATGAGGTATCCGTCCGGGTCCCCGCATGTAGCAGCGGATCTCTGCGCCGCGGTCGATCGGCGGCGTGACAAACTCTGCCCCCCTCGCCTTCCACTCCTCGTAGCAGGCCAGGATGTCAGCGACCCGCAAGTTCAAGAAGATCGAGATGGTGTCGCCGGGCTGGTGGTCGACTACCGAGATGCCTGGCTTGTCCGGGTCGGCAACCCACCGGGGTTCATGATGATCCACGAGTTGCACAGCCTGACCATGCACGGGTTCTCGTCCAGGACCACGGTGCCGCCCAGGACGCGCGATTAGAAGTCCCGGGACCGCGCGACCTTGCCCACGGTGATGAACAACGTCACCACAAAGCCCTCGGCGGGCGCGGGGAGGTTAGCGAAGTCGATGCGGGGCGCGAGTTCTGTCCTGGTTGCTCCCCTCCGGCGGCTTTAGCGGATAACGGTGAGGGTTCCCGGGCCGGTGTCAGTTAATGCCTGGACTGCGGCGGGGTCAACTTGCACCGCCCGTAGCGCGCCAGCGCGAGGACAATCGACGTTGAGGCCCGCAAGGCCTAGTCTCGGCTGGCCCGGGGAACCCGGTCATAGGCCGAAGAGCTGCTCGCCGTCTCGGGTGCCTTAGGTACCTCGGTGCCAGGGTCCCGGCAAGGTGGCCTCATGCGCCATCCGCCGCTGTCAACGTGATCTTGACAGTGAAACGGACCCCAAGAGGCTGGCCTAAGGTTAAGGGAGCTGGCTGACCGTCAACCGACTGGCACCCTACCGCGCATGAGCTCCGTCTCGTCGAGCGGGCGTGGTCGCTCCTGAAACGATCGGTAGCCAACCCCGCCGCGCGTAACCTCGCCGAACTGACTGCCCTCGTAACGACCGGCTCAAGCGGATACGGTACCGCCCGACAGCGCACCGATTGTCCCTTGGTAACGCGCCCGTGGTCCAACGCTGCCCAAACCACGTTCTGGTGGCCTTCCCGATCTCTCGTACTCACTGAACCCCTAGTCCCGGGCATGCGCTGCGGGTTCTACTGGAGTGAGGACCTGGCCCTACTTGTGAATCCTCCTTGCGCATACAAGGTTAGGTAAGAGGTGATACTCTCGACTCGTAGCGGTGAAACCGTCAAGTAATACACGAAGGATGTTTAATGTCTAGTAGCGTGACCCCGGTTCGTATAGCAGTATTGGGCCTTTCTGACTTCCTGCGCCGTTACGCCTTTCCCGGTCTAGCAACGGCAACTGGTTGTGAGTTCGTGGGAGTTGCTGGACGCAACCCAGAGAAGCTTCGCCACTCGTTGGGTGAAGCTTTTCCTGGCATAATCTACTCCAGCTACGACGCTGCGCTCGAGGACCCTAATGTAGAAGCAGTATATATTACACTGCCCAATGCTACACACACGGAATGGACCCTCAAAGCTGTAGCCGCCGGCAAGCACGTATTGTGTGAGAAGCCATTGAGCCCAGACCCGGCCGACGTCGATTCTATCGAGATAGCGGCTCGAACAGCGAATCTGATCGTGACTGAGGGGCTGATGTACAGATTCCATCCGCAGTGGACCGCACTGGTGGACCTGCTTCGCTCTGACGCTATTGGCCAGGTACGCACTCTCGTTTCAACCTACGCATACATCGACCCGTCGCTCTCTGGCCCAAGGTTCGATCCAGCGTTGGGCGGCGGCGCACTGAAAATGGTTGGATGTTATGCCATAGACATCTCCGTCATGGCCTTCAAAGACGATCTATCGGCGGTCACGGCCCTATCGCGCGCCGCCGGAAACACTGGTGTCGACGCCACCACCTCAGCCGTGCTTGAATTCGGCAATGGACACGCCGTTCTAACCGCCTCAACGGAAAGCTTTGACAATCAGTATGTGCGCATTATCGGCGAAAGCGGAATGATCGAAGTTCCGCTCCCAATAAACGCAACAGCGACAGACACCACGAGCATTACCGTTACAGGCAACAATGCGACGCCTGACCAACTTCGCTTCGAACCTGCGGATCAGTTTAAGCTCGAATTTGAGCACTTCGCTAGGGCAGTACGAGGGCTTGTTAAAGTAGCAATCCCACTTAAAGAATCACGACAGTATGCGGTAGCCCTAAATGCCGTAGCGCGCAGCGCGCAATCCCAGGGCACCCGCATCCGGCTGGATCCAAACGATTTCCACGGCAATCCTACATCATGAGCAACGAATGGTCACTTTTTCGCAATTGGGAACTCGTTCTTCCTCCGAACCGGCCAGGGATTGAGGTTATTCGTACTCTCTGGTCGGTTCTCCGACGGAATCCCACTCCCCGCCGAGCAGCCGTTCTGGGTTCCACGTCAGAGTATCTGGATCTTCTAGTGAAGCTAGGCGCGGAAGAGATCTTTTGCCTGGATCGCAGCAAAGAGTTTAATGAGCTGACCCAAGCCTTCAGGACTTTCCCCCGAACCGAGACATTAATCGTTGGGGACTGGATGCAAACCTTGAGTGACATGCATGGACAATTCGACTTGGTCCTTTCGGATTTCACGTTGGGCAACCTGCCGTACGAACGGCAGGATTCGTTTTTGTCTCTCATCAACGCCAGCCTCAAGCCGTCAGGCTATTTCGCAGATAGACTTCTCACTTTCCGACGCCCATGTCATTCATATGAAGCCCTTACCGAAATGTTTGAGTTGGCACCAAGTAACCTCCCCACTCTTAATGCTTTTAATGCGATGTGGCTATTTTGCGGGCAGCGCGTTGAGCAATCACACTTGGTTGATACGTCTGCAACTTATGACTGGACCAGTCGAGTCTTCACCCAGCCACACATCCAATGGCTAGCCTCTAACTGTACCAAAATATCGCCACGAGGATCTGTTTGGTATTACGGTCGTCCGTGGGCGGAAGTCAGCGGGTCATACGCTAAGCACTTCCATATCCACGCTGAGTACCCTGAAGCGACGGATTCGCCATACTACGGATGGGCCTTCACCTTGGTGTCTTCGCCCGTTCGCTGACTATGGCACTCCCGCCCGGTTCGGTGAAATTTCTAAATCTGCCGACGCCAGGAAGGCGGGTCCGCCTTGGAGTAGTTGTGGCAGATGGACGCGTGGTCACCGCAGCCCATGCTCTCTGACGGCCCCCGGACACACGCGCTGACCGGGTAGATGATCATTAACAATTCTACGTACCCGCGGCACCAAAGTTCCCGTGAGCGGACCGGCCGATGTGTGACGCGCTGACCGCGACGCCGCGCGCGAAGCTCTACACGTGTCTTGTGTTCCTGCAAGACGTTAAACCCATAACATTGCGGGATAATGCCGCTCGCGGCCATGGGCTCGCACACCGGTCGGCGGAGTGGCCGCGTACTGTCCTGCTATGGCCAACGTTCTTCTCGGTATCCTCAAATGTCGACTGGCGCGGGTGATTACCCAGCACTTCGAAGGAGCACGGTCATATGTCCTGCACTATCAACCCGCCACAACTCCACATTCCAACCAGACTCGGCCGCAATGTGCTCGACCTCCTCAGGGCGGAATCTGCGTGAGCGAAAGACGATTATGCGCATTCCGCGCTGCAATCGTATATCTGACTGCGGAATTGTCACACGGTCGAGCGCTCGCACCGCTGCAACAACAGAACCGCTGCGGTACTCGACGTCTACATTAAGCGCTGACACATCCACGCCGAGCCACTTATAAGGTGCCAATGCTGCGCTTGTAAAAGTCTTGGTGAGGTAAGGTGACATCATTTGCTCAATGCTGGCCAACGGTGAAGCCAAACCAAGCAATAGGAGCGACTGGGTCCCCAAGCTCTGTCTAATGTTCCTCAGCACAGCGACAGGGTTGGACACATTGCCCAAAGTCAATCCGAGCATGGCCCCCAGTTGCGCTGCCGGAGACCACCCCCCCTTAGCCGCTGCTTCTATCTCCCTGTTACCGGCGTCGGTAGCCGACATCTCAAAGTCCCATACGTGCATACTACAGGACAGTCCACGATGCGCGTCGGCTATATGCCTCTTAGCCGCACCGAGCAACAACGCCGACACATCTAGACCGATATACCGCTCTACGTTTAGCTCCAACAAGTTCAACTGCCTTATTAGAGCAGCTGCATGTGTCCCGCTTCCTACTCCAACGTCAATCAGGGTTACTGGGTTGCCCAAACGCCCTGCGACCACTAACGCTACCTCGTCTTTCAATGAGGTAGATGTTGTCAGGTATTGCTCCGAGCGAGCGAGTCTGAGATGTGCTTCTCCCAACTCCCCGCAGTATGCAAGCTTCAGCGGTACCTCGCCGACGCGTATACCTTCCAGAATGGCCACACGGAGTTCTCGATCTTCACCGTAGCTGTGACTACTGGCCATGCGCGGCGTTTCCGAGAATCCAGTCTAGAATCAGGGCAGAAAGTTCAGCTTCATAGCCACAAAAGAAATGATCGCCCCTCGCATGGAGCACTACTTCTCCCCGCGGAATTAGTTTGCTACAAAATTGCACAGCATCCGTCGCACGCCCCAATTGCAAATCGTCAGTACCTCCAATCAACACTAGTGCTTTTGCTGATATAGGAGTCGGATCCTCAGCGTAGTCAAAGGTGGTTAGATCTTCTCCGTCCAACATCGCCTTAAGAACATGGGTCTCTACAGGTATATCGTACTCTTGAGCAGACGTTCTTACACCATAGTAACCTCGCGGTGCCAGATTCCAGCCGTCCACTGATTGAGCGTCGACTGGTCCCGTCAAAAGCTGCTTCAGCCGACTAAATGAAAAGTATCTCTCTTGGAGCGTGATGCTGTTAGCAGGAGAAATTAAGACCAAGTCCATATCCGGGTTCGCGCGAGCGTAGTAAACAACCTTGTCGCAACCATACGAGTGGCCTTGGAGGACAACGCGATCCACACGTTGACGGGCAAAATCCACTGCGGCCGAAATGTCGAGCAAGCACTCCGACAATCGCTCTCGTGCAGATCCGACATAGATCACATCATTCCCCCGTTTGCCTTCAACTAGAGCTGCGTTTCCGCGGGTGTTTACGCCAAGCAGAGCTACATTGCGGTTCGGGTAGTTTGAGTACATTGACCTCAGGAAAGCATTGTGATAGAAGTTTCCACCTTTTCCGTGTACGTGAACTACTGCGGCCCGTGGGTTTGGCGGTGTCACCCAGAGAGCGTCAAGCTCCAGACCGTCTTCACAAGTCAGACTAACTAGCTCGAAAGCGCGGTTATCCATAGGCTCCTCACGCTGGCTCCGTCAGCTCTTTGCGATAGAAACGTCGATCCAGCGCTCGACGCCAAAGGTTTGCTCGTCGAACACCTTAATATGCTCTGGAATCAGCACATAAATCCTCGATTCCCAGCCAGACGCATCCAAAGCCCCTTCTGATGCCAGAGCCTCGCGAGTAGCAGGAAACCTATCTCGGTAGGCGGCCAGTCCCTCCGCTAGGACGTCACCAGATGCCAGTCGTGCTGTTCCCGTGATCTGTAGACCGCGTTTACCACCGTCACCTGTCTGCTGACTGTCCGCTACAAGAACGGCGATACGTTCGTCTCGCAGCAGATTTTCGATGTGCTCAGTCGACGGTGGTGTCAAAATGTAGAGCCGACACTCTGAGTCGTAAGCGAAGTACGCATTACAACCTGCGGGGCTTCCGTCACTTGCGATCGTGGCCAGACCCAACAGCCTCGTCGAGTCGAGGATGCTGGACACCGACTCTTCGAGAACGTCTTCCGACTCACCTTCCGCGCGCAGGATCACCGACAAGCCCATGACATGGCCTCCATTTCACAGTTGGGACTCCTACATAGTAGCCTCTGCGACCCTACCCGGAGCGAATGACGTCACGAAATCATCGAACTGTCCAAGCGCCTCGTCACCTTTCACCAATTCACGCATTTCAGGGATCGGCTGGCGGAGGACAGTATTCAGCCTCTGAAAGCTACTGAGTTTCGTTGAGCTTCCAGCTCCCCTCCCGCCGGTGAAACCTCTGATCCACGCGGATAGTGCTGTAGTGGGCGCGGGCGGGAGTCGCCGTCCCGCTTCCCAACACTCACGAAACAGACGGTGGTAAGTTTGGACCTCTGCCGGATCGCTGCAGATAGTTCCGTTAGGTTGCGTGCGGTATTCGATGTCAGCTGCGTCAGGCGCTTGGTCTGACATGTAGAGATACCTGGAGCTATAGACGCCGACATCCACTCGCTGTCGGCGTATCCTGAGCTCTGTCCGCTTCACGTCAAACAGCGTACGTGAGATCACGCGGTAGTCGTACCCAGGACAGTCACGATAGAAAAGGCCAAGAAGCCATGTCTGTGCGTCCTCGGCTTCAGCTTGAGTACCGACAATCAGAAGGCGTCTGATGGTGCCTAGTCGGTGTGCGCGCACGGTCTGGTGAAGCTTTTCCTGGAAGTCTAGAGAGTGGCCGCCCGGATCCAAGAAGAACTTTTGATTGTCCGTGTAGTGAAAGAATTCGCATCCAACATCACCCCCGGCCATCAAAGATCTAAGCAGCGGGTCGGTGGTAGCGTAGGACGGCCATATTTCGAGCGTGCGCTTGCGCGCGCATTCCTCGACCTTCTCAGCCAATTTAGAAAGTTCTTCCCCCAAGAGTGTGCTAAACAAGTTGCCTGGGTCAACTGTCTGTACATGAGGTAGAGCCGTCTGTATGCGTAGGAGATCGCTCGTTACCAAGTCTAGTGACGCAAGATGCACTCGTTCACCATCAACAAAGTGAGCCAGGTCATCTTGTTGCACTGAAGTTTGACGTAGCAACACTGGCAGAGGCGCAATGAGCACCAACATGGCAGCCAGAATAGAAATGATTACTTGTGAAGACGTCGAGAAATCGCGGTTAGCCGCGGGGCTTTGGAAGAAGATCAGCGGAAGCAGAACGGCCGTACCAATTGCCACGATAATTTGTATGGAAACAAAAATGGCTATACGCGTATTTTTGGACCGTGCCATAGTTGATCCTGTTACTCTACGCAAGATCGCCTCCACTTCAGCGTCCGATTAATTTTCTTCGGTCTCTGGCATGTGTTTTCTACGCTCTGTAAAGCCCTCACGGTTGCTTACCAGACCCAGATGCAGTCAATGCCCGGAGTGTCTTCACCACTGGCCCAGGACTCGGAGCCGAGAAAACTTTACGTCCGAAGCAGAGCCCCCGAGCGCCTGCGGCTAGGCAGCTTTGCGCACTCGTGATCGTTTCCTCTGCATCGACGTATACTCCACCTGCCGCCACAACTGGCACGTTCATGGACGCTTCAATAACACGTCCAAAACTCTCCACATCACCAGTATATTTAGTTTTTACCACATCAGCGCCTAGTTCTACTGCCACGCGTACAGTGTGGCAAAGAAGTTGAACATATTGGTCAAAATGCTGCTTCTTTAGTGATTCGTAGTTGTCGTCCGCGCCATCATCTCCCTGGCGTCGAGGGTACGCGATGACCACTAAGGGAATACCTAGGTTCTCTGCTTCATCAGCAATGTTCCCAATAACTTGGAGTATTTCCGATTGCGACGCAGCCGTAAGATTTAGGTGCGCAGCAATGGCATCGGCTCCACGCGATAGGGCTCGCTCTACGCTCGTAACGAGAGACTTTCTCGTGTGGTCTCTTTCGACTGTGCTCGCAGTCAGATTCTCGATCAAGGCGGTCGATAGAAGCGAGTCAGCGTGACTCCGAAGAGTCCCCCGGAAGGCCAGTAGCGCGTCAAGTTCATGTTTAGTCTGCGTAATCAAGCCCCCGACATCTTGTAGACCACCGCTAGGTCCCACCGTGAGCGAGTCGTCGACAGGCAGCCACAGAGCGCTCTGCCGGGGCAGAATTCGATGCAAGCGCCGCATCTTGCCAAGAGAGGTCACCGTAGCTCGGATTCCGGCGAAGATAGAAGACCTACTGCTTGGCAATCAGCAACAATTAGGTCGAGGCATCGAGGATCTGTGACGCAGTCGCGAGCCTCGAAGATGAGGCGGCTTATTCCTAGCTCTTTATATTCGCGGAGCCTGTCGCGTCGCTCCTTGCCTGGGCGTACGTCAGCCGCATTACCCCAAAAGTGCACCGCAACTTGAAGAGTGCTTGGGTCGCGGCCTTCTTCTCGGCACCTCTGATGTATAACCGGCCAGGCTGCTCGAACTTGGCTCGGCGTCAGAGCATCGAGATTGAGCTCATCAGCAAAGCGTGCAGCCAGGCGCCATGTGCGAACTTGCCCATTGCCGCCGACAGTTATTGGGATTCTCGGTTTTTGCAGACCTTTAGGCTGATTGAAAGCCCTACTAATCGACGCATAGGTTCCGGAATACGAGGCATCGTCGTGCGTGAGCAAA
>Ga0187863_10003782_pt1 | contig 11026 bp, 12 predicted proteins | sample June2016WEW_11_1_FD_132975 | JGI IMG/M metagenome (GOLD analysis project Ga0187863, IMG submission 132975) | Peatland microbial communities from SPRUCE experiment site at the Marcell Experimental Forest, Minnesota, USA - June2016WEW_11_10 | ecosystem: Environmental > Terrestrial > Soil >...
AGCAGCCCTGCTACTGCTACTGTGACCGCATGGGCCACAACAGCCTGCACAGCTGCTACGAGAACACGCATGGCGCCCAGTGCGCGACCTGCCTGAAGGAGCTTTACTACTCCTATCAGCAGCACCAGAGAGGTAAGACTGCCACACAGATCCGTGCGGGAATCATCAAGGGAGAATGGAAGCAGATCGATCTGCAGGCGGCCGCGACAATGAACTAATCGAGTCCCGATACTCAGTACTCGGTACTCACGCCGCCAACTGGACCTCTACCCTCTGTTTGAGTGATACTGGAGTGCTCAGCGAAGAGCACGATCTAAAGGAGTTCCCCATTACCAAGAGCACAGGAAGAGTTTTGCACATGGCTCAGAAACCTACCGCGAAAAAGACCGTGGCGGAAGATCCGCGTTATACGCAGGCGCTGCAAAGCTACGAAGCCGGCCTGCGCGCTATGCAGGAACACAAGTTCGACAAGGCGAAGCCCCATTTTCAGAAGGTGATTGCCGGGCCCATCAGAGAACTGGTCGACCGCGCCAACGTTCATCTCAGCATCTGCAACCAGCATCTGGACCGCTCCGTCGCCACTCAGTTCAAGACCGCCGAGGAGCACTTCGACTACGCGGTCTCGCTGATGAATGTAGGCGATTACGTGACCGCCCGGGAGCATCTCGACAAACTCCTCAAGCAGAACGCCAAGACCGACTACGTGGTGTACGGCTTGGCTGCGCTCGACTGCCTGACCGGCCACGTCGAGGATTCCTTGCGACATCTCGACGAGGCACTCCGTCTGAATTCGCAACTGCGTTTCCAGGCACGCAACGATTCCGACTTTCAAAATCTGGCGGAAGATCCGCGCTTCACGGAACTGCTCTATCCCGATCCCGGAGCCGAACCCGGCTCCTCGGGCGAAGAAGAGCCTGCGTAGCTGCGGGGAACCTCGATGGAAACCAAAACCGCGGAGTCCCTCGAACTAGAGCTCACGATAGAGAAAGCGAAGACCGCGCGCGATCGCGGCCTTCGGGTCGTCGCTATCGGCGGCGGCACCGGACTCTCCACTCTGCTCAAGGGCCTCAAGCGTTTCGTGCTTCTTCCCACTGAGTTGTCCGCGCGGCCAGAGTTACCGTTCATTCGCGATCTGAGCGCGGTCGTCACCGTCAGCGACGACGGCGGCTCCAGCGGCCGCCTCCGCAAAGAACTGAACATGCTGCCGCCGGGCGATATCCGCAACTGCATTGTGGCCCTCAGCGAAGACGAAGCTCTGCTCTCCAAACTTTTTCGTCACCGTTTCGCCAAGGGCTCGGGACTCGAAGGCCACAGTTTCGGCAACCTCTTTCTTGCGGCGCTCACTTCCCTGACTTCCGATTTTTCAGAAGCTGTGCGGCTCTCGTCCGAAATTCTTCTCACCCGCGGCCACATTTATCCCGCGACCACATCCAACATCGAACTCGAAGCGCTCATGGAAGACGGCACCCGGGTCCGCGGCGAGACCAAAATTACCGCCAGCAAAGGCCGTATCCGCGAACTATTTCTGGTTCCCCCGGATGTCGGCCCCATGCCGCAAACGCTGGAGGCAATCGCCCACGCCGACATGATTACGATCGGACCCGGTTCGCTGTTTACCAGCCTGATTCCTAACCTGCTGGTGCGCGGCATTGCCCAGGCCATTGTCGAATCGCCCGCCACCAAGGTCTACATCTGTAACTTGATGACCCAGGCGAATGAAAGCCTGGACCTGACGGCAGCCGACCACATCCGCGCGCTCAATCGCCACGCGCAGAAGCAGATTTTCGACTTCGCTCTGATCAACCGGACCCCTGCCTCTGATGACCTTAAAACCAAGTACGCCACTGAAGGCGCTTGCCAGATCGTCAATGATCTCGATGCCATCGAAGACCTGGGCGTAATTCCCGTCCTCGGTGACTATTTGGACGAAGGCGCAGTTGCACGCCACAACACCACCCGCGTGGCCCGCGACCTGATGCACCTGATGGCGCAACGCCCCCAACACGAACGCACGCGGTAGGCCTTTGACATGTTGTCATTCCTCGCGAAGCGAGAAACCTGCTTTCTCCAGCATCGCCACTGCTTCCGTTTGTCGCGAGCCACTCCTTGCTGTATCGTGGTCCTTCCCTCGGGGCTGAGCCGCCCCGAACTCAATCGTCATGCGCTCTTACCTGCTCTCCATCCCGCTCCTGCTGCTCGCATCGTCCCTGTGCTTCGCCCAGACGGGCCCTGAACAAGGCGGCCACGAAATTCAAGTCTGGGCTGGGGGCGGACACTCCGTCGCCGGCGGACGCGGCAACACGGGCGCCTTCAACGCCGGCCTGCGCTACGGATGGATCCTCAGCGGCCCCCACCTCCCCGGCTTTCTCCGCGGACGCTTCGAATATGCGGTGGACGTGGTCCCGGTCTTCTTGGCCTTCCAGCCCGCCAACACCGCCTACGGCGCTGGTTTTGACCCGCTCGGCCTCAAATGGAATTTCGAACGCCACGGCCGCTTCTCCCCCTATCTCGAACTCACAGGCGGCACGCTCTTCACCAACCATAACGTCCCCGCCTACACCAACACCGTGAACTTCATGGACCAGGCCGCGCTGGGCATGCACATCCTCGGCGCGAAAAACAATGTGAGCGTCGAAGTGCGCTACATGCACATCTCCAATGCAGGCCTGGCCAACCTGAATCCAGGAGTAAATACGGTGCAGGTGCGGCTGGGGATTGGAAAGTTCTTCGCCCGGCATTAACCGCAATCTCTGCTCTCTACCCTCGAAATGTCGTTTGACTCATTACTATGAGTCATCTAGACTCATGGTATGGCTAAACGACTGCAAGTGATCCTGCAGGATCCGGAATACCGGGAGATCCAGCGTGCGGCCCGCTCGCGGCAAATGTCGATTGCCGAGTGGGTTCGACAAGCGCTTTCCCACGCTCGCAGGCGCGAGCCGCAGGGCGACGTCGAGAAGAAGCTTGCCGCCATTCGCGCCGCAGTGAAGTATGAATCTCCGACCGCCGACATCAAGACGATGTTGGAGGAGATTGAGCAGGGATATCTCTCCGGCCATCACCCATGATTCTGGTTGACTCCAATATCCCGATGTATCTGATCGGATCACCGAGTCCTCAAAAAACCGACACCCAGCGGTTGCTGGAGAAATTAGTCAGCGAGCGCCAGCGCTTGGTTACTGATGCTGAAGTGTTCCAAGAGATCCTGCACCGGTACACACTCGTCAATCGCCGTCACGACATCCAACCCGCTTTCGACGCGCTTCTCAACGTGGTCGATGAAGTCTTCGCCATTGAACGTTCAGCCATTGAGCGAGCCAAGCAGATCGTCCTCGGATACCACCGGCTATCCGCCCGCGACGCCGTGCATTTGGCGGTCATGGAGCAACACGGCATCGATCGAATCTTGACCTTCGATACAGACTTCGACGGCTTCCCGGGAATTACGCGGCTATCGTAACCGGCCCGAGTTGCGGCCTTAGCTCGGTCCAGCTATTCTTCCCTCTTATGTCCAGTCTCGTCGAATGTGTTCCGAATTTCTCCGAAGGCCGCGATAAATCCAAAGTTGATGCCATCGTCGACGCTATGAAGATCCCAGGCGTCTATCTCCTCGACCGCGAAATGGATTCCGACCACAACCGCTGCGTCATCACTCTGGCCGGCGAGCGCGAGGCCATTCAGGAAGCCGCCATCCGCGGCGTGGGCAAGGCTTCGGAACTGATCGACCTTAACGGGCATACCGGCGCGCATCCCCGCATGGGCGCGGCCGACGTCGTCCCCTTCATTCCGATCGACGGCGTCACCATCGAAGACTGCGTGGCCATAGCCAACCATGTCGGCGAGCAGATTTGGAAGCGCTTCCAGATTCCCGTCTACCTCTACGAAGCCGCCGCCAGCACCCCCGAACGCCAGGGACTGGAAAATATTCGCCGTGGGCAATTCGAAGGCATCCGCGCCGAGATTGGGACCAACCCCGCGCGCCGTCCGGACTTCGGCGAGCCTCGCGTACATCCCACGGCAGGTGCAACGGTGGTGGGCGCGCGCAAATTCCTCATCGCCTACAACGTCTTCCTCAACACGCCGGACGTCGACATAGCGAAAAAAATTGCCAAAGCCGTGCGTTTCTCCAACGGCGGCATGCGATTCGTGAAGGGCGCCGGATTCCTGGTGCGCGGTCTGGCCCAGGTTTCAATGAACCTTACCGACTTCGAGCAAACCCCCGTCCACCGCGTTTTTGAAATGGTGAAGCGCGAAGCCGCCCGCTACGGCGTCACGCCGGTCTCGAGCGAAATTGTCGGACTCATTCCCAAGAAAGCTCTGGAGCAAGCCGCCGAGTGGTTTCTGCAGGTAGAGAATTTCGATTCGTCGCTGATCCTCGAAAACCGACTCGCATCCGTCATGAGCGGCAAAATCGCCGTCGGCGGCCTGCGTGCCGGAGTCGAACCGTTCGTCGAGCAACTTGCCGCTCCCACAGCGACTCCCGGCGGTGGCAGCGCCTCCGCCGCAGCGGCCGCCATGGCGGCAGGTCTGGCCGCCATGGTCGCATCCATGTCGCGCGGTAAAAAGGCCTACTTGCAATACGAATTGCAACTGAGCGCCGCCATCGCCCGCCTTACCCCTCTGCGCGAAGAACTCAAAGCCGCCATCGACGCCGATGCCGAGTCCTACAACGCCGTCATGAAGGCCTACAAGGAAGCCAAGGCCGTCGCTGATGCGAAATCGAGCGATGAGCAATCCAGCGCAGCCGCCATCGAGGTTGCCTTGAAACAAGCGACCTCCGTTCCGCTGAGCGTCGCCGAAAGAGCTCACGAGATCGCTCAGATTGCAAAGTCGCTCGCGCCCATCACCAACCCGAACATGAAGTCGGATTTAACCACCGCTCTGGCCCTCGCCCGCGCGGCCATCACCGGAGCCCTGGCCAACGTCGAAATCAATCTAGCGTCGCTAAAAGATCAGGCCTTCGCAGAGCGAGTGCGCAAGCGCGTCGAAGTCCTGCGGAATAATCAGGGGATTGAGGCCAATTAGCATCCCCTTATGCATTGGGCCTCGCCCACGCAACAAAACCCCCGCGCTCGGGTTGATACGGTCGATGAGGAAGACGCGGGAGCGTGGTTTTCCTCCCCAGGACTCCATCCCGTCAACGGCCATGTACTTTTGTTCCGTACTCCAGGTTGCAAGTAAAATACAATATAGCGATCTACTTGCCACAAGGGCTGATCGCGCATCCAAGTAAGAGTGGCATCAACCCTAATTGTTTTCTGATTCGAGGCGTTATGAAACTTTTGAAGATTTCCCTGGCTTCTCTACTTCTGGTGAGCGTGGCGTACGCCATGCCGCTCAATTCTTCTGCCCGCACCTGTGTTCCTGCCGATCTGCTGCAGCTGATCTCGGTGGATTATCGCGCCATCAAAGACTCGCCCACGGCGACGGATTTAAAGAACCAACTGATGCCCGACAACATCAAGCAGTTTGAGGCCGCCCTCAAGTCCATCGGCCTCGATCCCGACAAGGATATCGACACGCTCACTTTCGCTTCCTTCCGCGCCGGCAAACAGGGCGTGAAGACCATTGGCGTGGCCGCAGGACCGTTCAACATGAAGGCGGTGTTGAAAAAGATGAAGCTGCAGAAGTATGTGCCCAAGAAGTACAACACATCGGACATTTATCCCATGGACGGTGGCTTCGTCATGAGCTTCCTCGATGACAGCACGCTGCTGTTCGGCGACTCTACCGCCATCCGCGTCGCGCTCGATACCCGCGATGGCAACGTGCTCGGCCTCGACACCAACGGCGACATGGCTGACATGATGACCAACGTCGACTCCGAGCCCGTGTGGAGCATTCTCGACCAGGGCGGCACGCAGAACATGATGCACTCCGCCATGGGCGACGCCTCCAAGGTCGCCGACTACGATTCCGTGAAGAAGCGCCTAGTGGGCTCGCGTTACACCATGAGTTTCTCCAGCGGCGTGAAGTTCGATCTCACCGTGGTCACTTCCGACTCCGTGACCGCGGGCACCGTGTCGTCGCTGGTCAAGGCCGGCATCCTCTTAAAAAAGATGAGCGCCACGCCCGCTGAGAAGATCGCGATGGAGAACACCACGGTCGACTCCGATGGCTCGAATGTGGCAGTGCACTTCAAAGCCAACGACCAGCAGTTCCAGTCGCTGATGCACTCAGACCTGTTCGCTGCCGTCACGCACTAAGGTCCTCCGAACCTTTGTCATCCTGAGCGTAGTGGGTGCTTCGCGAAACGAAGCACCCACGAAGTCGAAGGACCTGCTGTTTCTTCTATCGGTACCGGGTATTAGCTACTTCCTCTCCCGTTTCACCCGCGCCCAGTCCGGCTTCACAATCTGCTGACCCCGCGCCACCGCCAGCGCGTCGTCGGGAACATCGCTCGTAATACACGACGCCGCCCCCACATACGCTCCCTTGCCCACGCGCACCGGCGCCACCAGCGTGCTGTCGCTGCCGATGAACGCTCCATCCTCGATCACGGTGGTGTTCTTGTTGACTCCGTCGTAGTTGCAGGTAATCGTCCCAGCGCCGATGTTCACTCCCGCGCCGATCTCGGCATCGCCCAAGTAGGTCAAATGGTTCGCCTTCGACCCCTTGCCCAGCTTGATTTTCTTGGTCTCGACAAAGTTTCCCACATGCGCGCCCTCGCCGATCTCGCTGCCCGGACGCAGATGCGAGTACGGCCCCACCACCGCCCCGGCGCTGATCCGCGCGCCTTCCATCACACAGCCTGGACGGACCATCACTCCGTCTCCAATCTCAGAATCGCGAATCACCGAGTACGACCGCACGCGGCAGTTCGAGCCGATTCGCGTCTTCCCCAGCAGTTGCACGTAGGGCTCAATGACCGTGTCGGCCGCGATCTCCACATCAGTGTCGATCACGCAGGTTGCCGGGTAAAACACCGTCACGCCGTCCGCCATCAGTTGCCGGCATTTTGCGAGGCGCATGCGTTCGTCAATGTCCGCCAGCTCCGCCCGCGTGTTTCCCCCCAGAACTTCACTGGCATTCGCCGTCTTCCACGCCACTACGCGCTGCCGCGCCCCGCGCAGCGACTTGTTCGGCGACTTATTCAGCACACCAGCCATGTCGGTCAGGTAGTACTCGCGGTGCGCATTGGCTGTCGAGAGTTTCCCGATGTTCCCGTAGAGTTCCTTCACGGCAAAAACATAGAAACCGGAATTAATCTCGCGGATCTTTTTCTGCTCCGCGGTCGCCGCCTTCTCTTCGACGATCGCCTTCACTTCTGCGCTGTGCGGACCTTTCCGCAACACCCGGCCATATCCGGTCGGATTCTCCAGGTCGGCGCTGAGCAGGGTCATCGCTGCGTGCTCATCCAGATGAAAGTTGAGCAGGCGTCCAATCGTCTGCGGCGTTATCAGCGGAGCATCTCCCGAGAGCACAATCACGTGGTCGTACCCAGCCAGCGCCTCGGCGGCCACCATGAGGGCGTGCCCTGTTCCCCGCTGTTCAGCCTGCAGCACGAAGTTGATGCCGGTATGCTCGGTCGCGGCGCGCACCCGTTCGGCCTCGTGTCCGATGATCGCGTACACATCCTGCGCCGGGACGACCTGCACCGCCGCCCGGATCACGTGCTCCAGCAGGGGCTTTCCGCCGACTTCATGTAACACTTTGGGAAGTTGCGATTTGAGCCTGGTTCCCTTGCCCGCCGCCATGATGGCCATAGCGACGTGCGCAGGTGTAGTCGGTGACGTCGTGGGCGCTGTCGTCCGAGGAGAAGAACTGCCTTTCGATTTCGTCTTCTTCATTGGCCTCAATATACCGCTCTCTTGCAGCAATGGCTATTTTCCGCATCATGCCCTAAAATCCTTCACCGGAAAGAGCAGAGAGAAACCATACGACATCCGCACCTGAGAGGAAGAAATGCCCAAGTACGTTATTGAACGCGACATCCCGAACGTCGGCAGCGTGAGCCCGGCCGACGTGATCGCCATCTCGCAAAAATCCTGCAGCGTGCTGAACAATCTCGGCCCGAAAATTCAGTGGCTGCACAGCTACGTCACGCAGGACAAGATTTATTGTGTCTACATCGCGCCCAACGAAGAAATGGTGCGGGAGCACGCCAGGCAGGGTGGATTCCCGGCCAACCGCGTCTCCGAGGTCAAACTGGTAATCGATCCCACTTCAGCTGAAGCGTAGCCCGCTCTACAGCCCCAGACCGCCATCCACGGCCAGAATCTGTCCGGTAATAAACTGCGGCGCGGTCGCGAAGAACAACACCGCCTCGGCGATCTCTTCTCCGGTCCCGTTTCGCAGCATCGGCGTCTGCTTGGCCATGCGCCGCATGAACCCGGCAGCCGACTTCTCGCCCAGATCGATCATCCCCGGTGCTACCGCGTTCACTGCAATCTCGGGCGCCAGCGCCTTCGCCATCACTTTGGTCAGCATGTGCAGCGCCGCCTTCGACGAGCAATAATGAGCATGGGTCGCCCACGGTCTTAGCCCGCCCAGCGATCCCATGTTGATGATCTTCGCTGCGATAAGAGTTTCTTTAGCCGATTTTTTTGCGCCCCTGCCGCGCTTCCGCCGCATCCACTTCAGAGCCTCGCGCGACACCAGAAACGGACCGCGCGTATTGGAAGCAAAGATCGCGTCCCATTGCCGTACCGTGAGCTTCTCGAACTCCGCCGTCTCATAGTTCGCCGCGTTGTTGACCAGAATGTCGATGCGCCCCAGTTCGCGCCCCGCCTCTTTCATCATCGCTCGAACGCTGGCTTCCTCGGTCACATCGCAGCGCAGCGCGAACGCCCGCACTCCGAACCCCGACAGGTCCACGACAGTCTCCTGCGCTTCCCGAGCCGAGTTCCTGAAAGTGATGGCCACATCCGCACCCGCCCGTGCCAGGGCCAGCGCCGATGCCCGTCCCAGCCGCCGCGCCGCGCCGGTGACCAGCGCCGTCTTCCCTCGAAGAGGTTTTGCCTGAAGGTCTTCTCTGTGGCCTTGCATGAAGGGATTCTACCGCTTCGCGCTTCTAGTTGACGCTTGTGTGCCTCGCTTTGCAGCTTTGCAGCTTTGCTCGCCGGCGGACGAACGCGTCCGAGCCCATGTTGCTCTGAATTTCGTCGCAGAGCTCAGCGGAGTTACTGGTCCTACCACCGGACCTTCCGAAGCGACTATATTCTCTGGCGCCGCTTTGCTGCTGGAAAAACTCCGTTTCCCCGCGCTAGAATCTAAAAATGCCAGAGCCCCGCAATGTCGTGGTTTATTCCCGCAAAGGATGCCACCTGTGCGAAGTGGTGAAAGAGAGCCTGTCCAAACTTTCGCACCGCGGCGGCTTCACCTGGCGCGACGTCGACGTCGACGCCGACTCCGAACTCCGCCGCCAGTTCAACGACGAAGTCCCCGTCGTCTTCATCGACGGCCGCAAAGCCTTCAAGTACCGCATGGACGAACGTGAGTTCCTGCGGAAATTGGCCAGCTAAAGCAGTTTCGTTCCCACCGAGTTCTTTCCGTTACAATCGCTCCCGGCACTTGGCATGCTGCGCACCCAACTCTACGCCGACCCGCACAACGTCTTTCTACACAGTCTTGTGCTTGATTCCTGCCGCCGCAATGCGCCGAAAACTGCGCTGGTCGACACTTCCTGCGGACGCCGCCTCACCTACGCCGAATATGGGGAAACCGTCGAATCGATCGCCCGCGGCCTGATTTCGAACGGACTGAGGCCCGGAGAGGTCGTCGCCATTTTTCTGGCCAACTCGTGGGAGTTCTGCACCGCGTTTCATGCCATCGAACTCGCCGGAGCCATTCCCACTCTGCTCAACCCAACTTTCCGCGAGCGCGAAGTCCGCTATCAAATGGAAAACTCCGGCGCGGTCCTCTTGATCACCGATGGTGCAAACATCGAAGGCATCCATCTCGGCGGGCTGCCCAACCTACGCCGCGTCTACACCACGCGCCAGCCCGCGCCCGGTTCCGAGCCGTTCGCCAACCTGCTTCGGCCGACAACCGCGATCTATCCCCAGCCCGATCAGCCTTCCGACCAGGCTCTCGCCGCGCTACCCTACTCCAGCGGCACCACCGGCCTGCCCAAGGGGGTCATGCTCTCGCACTACAATCTGATCGCAAACGTGTATCAGTTCCTCGGCCCGAATGGGACCCCGCTCAACTCCGCCGACACCATTCTTTGCTGCCTTCCGCTTTACCACATCTACGGCTTGAATGTAGTTCTGAATCCTTCCCTGATGCTCGGAGCGAAGCTTGTGCTCGTGCCGCGCTTCAATGTGACGACTTTTGCCAAGTTGCTGGTCGATGAAGGCGTGACCATGATGCCGCTTGTGCCCCCGGCCATGAACGCTCTCTGCCAGTTGGCCGAAGCCGGCGAGTTCCCCCGCGATCATCGCGTGCACTGGGTGAAATCCGGAGCCGCACCGCTCGCTCCCGACCTGGCGCGCCGCTTCACCGCGCTCACTGGCATTCTCGTGTGTCAGGGATACGGCATGACCGAAGCTTCACCCGTAACCCACGTCGGATTTCTCGAACCTGAGCTATATCGTCCGGACTCCATCGGCCATCCGCTTGCCGCGACCGACTGCCGCGTGCTGGCGCAGCCCGATATCGACCCCGCCGACACTCCCGACGACCTGACCGAGGCGCCCTCCGGCGCGCCCGGCGAACTCGTCATGCGCGGCCCGCAATTCATGCTCGGCTATTGGAAGGAACCGCAGGCCACTGCGGCGGTCCTGCGCGACGGATGGTTCTGGTCCGGTGACGTCGTCACTCGCGACCGCGAAGGCTTCTACCGCGTCGTCGACCGCCGCAAGGAAATGATCAAGTACAAAGGCTTCGCCGTGGCTCCCGCCGAGGTCGAAGCCGTCCTGCTCGAGCATCCCGCTGTAAAGGAGTGCGGCGTAGTCGGACGCCCGGACGCCGGTGCCGGAGAGATTCCCGTCGCCTTCGTTGCCCTGCGCGACGGTTTCGTCGACAGCCACAAACTGGGAGAAGAGCTCTGTGCCTTCGTCGCCGAACGCCTTACCCACTACAA
>Ga0187863_10003783_pt1 | contig 11026 bp, 11 predicted proteins | sample June2016WEW_11_1_FD_132975 | JGI IMG/M metagenome (GOLD analysis project Ga0187863, IMG submission 132975) | Peatland microbial communities from SPRUCE experiment site at the Marcell Experimental Forest, Minnesota, USA - June2016WEW_11_10 | ecosystem: Environmental > Terrestrial > Soil >...
AGCCCGCCCGCCGAGTACGATTTGATAGAATTCACCGGCATTCGTAGAGGAGAAGCGCGCATCTCATAGCAAGACATGCGATTAGCCAGCCTAGAGATGAAAATTGGGATGATGAAGATAGGGGCAAAGATTCCGACCGCCGCACTCGCCACTTTGCTTCTGGCAGCTACTGCCTGCCAGACGGCGCAGAAGCCGGTTTCCCTCCTTCCGCCCGGAAGCGCACCCGCACTGCAGCCGGTTCGACCTCCCGCTCCATCGCCAGCACGGCAAACTGTTGCGACTCAGCCGCAAGAGACTCCGCCTCAGAAACCGGCCGCACCCGTAGCCGCCGCTGACCAGACTTCCGCTCCGGTTTCCGACCCGGTCGCCGATCTGATCACTCGGGCCGAAAGGGAATATCAGGAGGGAGTGGCCAACTATCACGCGGGCAACAGCGACTCCGCCAAGCAGAATTTCGACGACGCGCTGAACGCCCTGCTGAGCAGCAATCTCGACGTCCGCTCCGACGATCGCCTGCAAAAGGAATTCGACCGCATCGTCGAGGGCGTGAACGAACTCTACCCCGGCGGCCCCGCGGCCGATTCCGACCAATCGCAAGAAGCCCAGCAGAAATCCGAGCCTGCGCCCATTGACATAACGAACGGCATCACTCCTGCCGCCGATGCCGGCGTCGCAGCCAAAGCCCAGGCTGAAATCAAGCACACCCGTTCCGACCTGCCGCTGATGATGACCGACCAGGTCGCCGGCTACATCACTTACTTCTCGGGCCGCGGACGCGGCGTCTTCGAGCGCGCCTTCGCCCGCTCGGGCCGTTACCGCGACATGATCGTGGCGACGCTGAAGGATGAAGGCGTCCCGCAGGATCTGATCTATCTGGCGCAGGCAGAGTCAGGATTTCATCCTCTTGCCGTCTCGCGCGCCGGGGCCCGCGGCATCTGGCAGTTCATGGCCTCCCGCGGCCGCGGATACGGCCTTTACCACAACCAGTGGGTCGACGATCGCCAGGACCCCGAAAAATCGACCCGCGCCGCCGCCCACCACCTGAAAGATCTGTACAACCAGTTCGGTGACTGGTATCTCGCCATGGCCGCCTACAATTCCGGCCCCGGCACCGTACAGGCCGCCGTGAAGCGCACCGGCTACGCCGATTTCTGGGAACTCTACAACCGCAACGTTCTGCCCAAAGAAACCAAGAATTACGTTCCCATCATTTTGGCCGTGACCATCATGGCCAAGAACCCGTCGCAGTACGGATTGGACGCGGTCGCAATGGACCGCCCGGCGCCGTCCGACGCGGTCACCATCGACTATCCTGTCGATCTTCGTCTGGTAGCCGAGTGCGTGAATTCCACTCCCGACGAATTGCAGGACTTGAATCCGCGCCTGCTGCGCTTGACTACGCCGCGCGAAGGCAAGTTCGAGTTGCACCTGCCCGCCGGGACGAGAGACGAATACGAAACCGCCATCAATTCGGTCCCCACGGACATGCGCCTGTGGTGGCGTTATCACACAGTTCACTCCGGCGACACCCTGGCCACGCTCGCCCGCACCTATCACACCACGGCCAAGTCGATTGCCGCAGCCAACCATCTTGAAGATGCAGAACTCGAAGCCGACGCCAGGCTGGTGATTCCCGTCACCCCGGGCAAACATCCCGCCAGCGAGAATGCGACCTACGCCCGCCGCATCACCCGCTACAAAGTTCACTCCGGCGACACCGTCGAAACCGTCGCCGAAAACTTCGGCGTTTCGCCGCAAATGCTGCGCCGCTGGAACGGCATCCGTGGCAACAGCCTCAGCGGACGCCGCATCCTGGCCTTGCATCTGCCAGTTTCCCCCAGCGCGCATGAAGCCGAAGTCACCTCGGCACGGGTGAAAGCAAAACACCCCGCCGCCCCAGCCAAGCCCGCGGAAACCGCCAGCACGAAGCCGCCAGCCACCAAATCGGCGCAGATCGAACGCCTGGCAATCTCCGAACGCGCGGAAGTCTCTCAGCGAAGGCCGGAAAGCGAAACCGCCGCCGTAGTTCACCACAAAGTAAAAACCGGCGAGACCCTCTACTCCATCGCTAATCTCTACAAAACCACCGTGGCTGCCCTCCAACGCGACAACCGCAACGTCGCGGTCATCCGCCCCGGCATGATCCTGATCGTGCAATCAGCGCGCTAACAAACGCGAGTGGGCCCAAAAGCGCTAACTTAAGGGGAATTCCCTTACCCCGCCCTGAACTCTCCCGGCTTATACTCGTCGTCGAATCAGAATGGAGACGTACGGCGAGGTCGGGGATTCGGGAAGTGCTTGAAAGCCATGAGCAGCTGCCCTCGCAAGGGAGTTGGCCTTGATCCTTAAGTTGCTAATCTTCTTGCTTTTTTTTCTGTTGGGGCTGTTGGCATGCTTCGGCGTGGCAGCGGTAGCCGAGTTTCGATCGAGCCCGAAAGGAGCCGGGCTGTTCCTCCGCATGAGTGAGATCTCGGTTGGAATAATTGCCACTTTTGCTTTAGTGTTCGGATTCCTGGGAAACACCGGCCTTTCTCGTGCGTGGTTGAGTTGGACGATGGTGTACGTCTTAGTTCTGGTGGGCCTTCTATCTTTGCTCAGCAGGTACGCTTCGCCAGCCGCGCTGATTCTTGTACTCCTTGGGAACGGAATACTGGCACTCTGCTGGTACTACAACGGTGCGTATCATAATGTCACTGATGACCGGACCGACAGCATTCACTGGGTGAATGAATGGAATGGCAAGGCCATATCCTTTCCACCTACCTATGGCCAAAACGGGGCCATCTACCTCCTCAGGCCCAATGACGACAGAGGTCCAACGGGACTCTCGCTCGTGGCGTTAGGGACGCAGTTGCGGTGGCAGATTCGACCGCCCGGCGGAATCTGTACCTTGCCGGCCATTGCAGACGATGGCACCATTTTGTTTGGAACCGGCACGACCGACAGCACTTCGAACGGACTCTACGCCGGCCAAGGCTCGGTGTGGGCAGTTTCGCCCGGGGGCACAAAGAAATGGACGTATGAATTTCCGCCAGCCACCTTTTTCCGCAGCCGTGATTTTGGCGGTGGGACCGTTTTTCCGCCGAAGTCGCCGGCTTGTAGCCAACCTGCGGTTGCGGCCGACGGGACCACGTACTGGGTGGGCCATGGTGTCTATGCACTCACCAGCGACGGGGTTCTGCGCTGGGCGTTCGATCCCGGCGAAGACTTCTATTCCCTCGCAATCGCCGAGGATGGCTCGGTGTACGCGCTCGCCGCTGGCGCTCTTTTCGCCCTCGCGCCCGATGGCACGCAAAAATGGAAATGCGCGTTTGAAAAGTCCGATTATTTTGAAGGTGACCTTGCGGTTGGCACCGACGGCACCGTTTACTTCACCAGCAGACACCCCGGGGGGCTGAACTCGCAGTTATTCGCTCTAACCTCTCAAGGAACGGTGAAGTGGCGCACCGAGTCTTACGCTCTTGTGGGTGGTCCGTTAATAGCGTCCGACGGCACGGTATACATAACCGTATCAATCCATGTAGAGGGCGACGGAAACCAGAAGCAAGTCGTAGCCCTCGATCCCAATGGAGAGGCTAAATGGAACACCCCGAACGGAAGCAGTCTGTTGAATCTCGCCTCCGATGGGACGCTCTATGTCTGCTATGTTCGTGATCTCCTCGCAATCAGCCCTCGCGGGCGAATGTTGTGGAAAGCGAATCTGCCCGACGATCCGCTCATTCACATTCCAACCGACGCGGTAACCCTTGCGCCCAATGCCAAATTCTATATCGGGGACTCTCTTGGCCGACTCGGTACGCTTGACGCGCCCGCAGGGCTGGCGGCGTCCGGCTGGGTCGCTCGGTTCCATGATGCTCGCAATACGGCCCGCGCCGGAGCGCACTAGAAGCAGCGCCCAGTTGAGTTAGTGCCCACGTGCTGGGAACGCAGGAAATGACTCCGGCCGCCTTTTCTTCTTTTCCTCTTCCCTTTTCCGGGCCCGCTGTGATAACAGGATAGCCAGCAGTCTGTGTCGGTGGTCCTTGCAAACTGCACGGAATGTCGTGCTATAATCGCGCGCCGTTCCAGCAGAGGTTTCCGGTGGTCTTTTAAATTCTTTTGTGTCCGCAGCCAGGAGCCCCATCCGCACCCGGCCGCCAACGAATCAGGAGGAGCAATGACGTTCGACGATCCCACTCTTTACGCACGCGATGAAGAAGAAGAATTCGGCGACAGCGGCGCTTACAGCGAGTCGCTGGAAGAAGATTTCGAAGAGGAAGAGGAGGAGGAAGAATCCGGACTGCCGGCTCCCGTAGCCAGCGAGCCGCCACCCGCTCCCGCGCCTCCCGCGCCCAAACCCGCGCCATCTGCCCCCGGCGGCGGCGGCGGCGGCAAGCCCAAAGCGAAAAAGAAAGCCGCCAAAAAGCCGGCTGCGAAAAAACCGGCGAAGAAGGCTCCCAAAAAGCAAGCAAAAAAGAAGGCCGCCAAGAAAGCTGCTAAGAAGGCAGCCAAGAAACCGGCGAAGAAGAAAGGCAAAAAGCGTCGTTAAGTCGCTAGTCGGCCGCGAGGCCCTCCCCTCACCCTTCGCTCCAACGTAAAACCGCGCCCGAACCGGGCGCGGTTTTTTCTTTCCCGCTTTGTGATCCTGAGGTTTGTGAGCCTAAGCTTTGTCACCCTGAGGCCCGCGTTCTTTGCGGCCGAACGGATTCGAATGTAAGACAAGCCTCAAACTCAAATGCAAAGACCGCGAAGCTTCCAGGCTCGTTACTTCTTCGCGCCAACCGCGCCCAGGCATTTTCCGTACAACTCGAGCAGATGCGCAGCGTAGTCCTCCGGCTTGGCGGCGGCGCCACCGCCGGTAAAGCCGACCCCACCGCTGGTGGCGGTCTTGCCGTAGCCCGTGGTCATGGCGATGAACTTCATGAGATCGAGTGCAATGTCTTCGTTACGGCGCCCAGCGCCCGAGCCTGTGCCCGCAGCTTCTTCCATGATTCCTTCTCCTCTTCCCCTAGCGGATATTACGGGTATCTCGTCGTCTTCGAAATCGTCGTCGTCGAGGCGGTACATGATGCGAAATTACTCCGGCAGCAATGTTAGCAATCGATGATAGCCATTGATGATAGCAGAATCGGGGTGTTCACTCTTCACTTCCCGGCCTTCGTATTTTGCGCGAACACGCTGCCGGGGTTGAGCCGCAAAGCCTCGTCCAAAGCACGGTTTGCGGCGGCTGCGTCGCCTTTCTTGCGTTGCGCAATGGCCAGCCAGACAAAGGTTTCATCCGCCTTAGGGTCGAGCTCAACCGACTTCTGGAAACTGGCGACGGCCTTGTCCACATCGCCGCCAAACATCTTTGGAGTGTTCAGGTATTGCCGTCCCACACTCGCCAGCGCCCGCGGATTGTTACCGTCCAACTCCAGCGCGCGCTTGTTTTCGGACTGCACCTTCGGACCGTAGTGCGCACCCGCCATGAATCCGCCCAACCCGATTCGGCGCCCGTACAAATCGGCCAGCAGGCTGTGGGCATCAGCTGAGGTGTCGTTCAACTGCAGCGAGTGCTGCGCCTCCTCCAGAGCTGCGTCGATCGCAGCCGAGGCGGCTTTCTTGTCGCCGCGTGCGTCGGCTGCGTCGCAACGATAAGTATCCACTCGAGCCAATTCCTACCAGTACATCGCACTGCCGGGGTTCTGTTGCGTGAACTTCACAAAATATTCGCGCGCCTCGTGCAGCGGCCCCTCGGCCCGCGCGGTTCGTCCCGCTTCCAGCAGACGCAGTCCCGCAGCCAAGTCTGCGTCTCCGGTTTGACCGGTTTGAGCAGTCCGAGCCGCAGCCCATGCCCATAAAGCTGATCCCAGCAAGAAACATTTCACACAGCGATTCATGCGTCCTTCTCGATGCCGATCACGTGACAGCGGCCCGATTCGACGGGATGCCGCTGCGGGCGTTGAGACCTTGGGTGTAAGGTCCGAAGTCTGAGGTCTGAAGCGAAGTCTGACATTCCAAATCCCCTACGCCATCCCCATGTCTTCCGCCAACCGCCGCACCCGCTTGCCGTAAACCGCGCCGTGGATTCCGAGAGCGGGACCGAGCACGAAGTACCACCATCCCGCCAGCCCTGGACTCACGTAAGACAACGCGAACGACACGGCGCCGACGACTGCCATGATCGCGTTCTCCTGAATCTCGATTCGCGTCTGCAGCGCCTCCACGGGATTCAGCTCGAGCACGCCCCGCAATTTGTAGGCGTGTACGTACATCAGGGCAAACAGCGAGAAGACCGCCGTGAACCCCACAGCATAAATCCGCATGAGCACTTCAGTTTCATGCAGTCCGAGGCCGCGCGCGATGTCGCTGCCGGTCAACTGCGAAAACACAAGAGTAAAAACAAATTTCAGCGTGTACACATAGAACAGAACCAGAAAGAGCAGAACGACATTCAGAAACACCGTATACGGATCTTCCAGCCCAAAGCGCCGCGAAAACCGGTAGTGCGCCAGCCAGATCATCACCAGTTGCGCGAAGCAGACGGCAAAGGGCAGGAACCCGCGCATGGCCGCCATCATTTCCGCATAGTTGCGCGGCACTTCCAGTGACACCACCAGCAAGGTGAGAGCGAAGCCGAATACCACGTCGCAAAAAGCCTCCAGCCGGGTGATCTCGCCCCCACGCCAGCGAAAATAACGCTCGGGCAGTAAACCGCGACGGTGCTCGGCGGGAAAAGGCTCGACTGCGGCGGCAACAGGAGAATCCGCCGAGGCGGGATCGCCCGGCGAGGCATGAGGTTTGGCCCGGTGGCTCATGGCCTAGGATTTTCTCTTTTCACTCGCTGCTTGGCAATCGAGAAACTGCTTCTTCGCTCGGCTTCCCGTAATCCTTGCGTCATCCCGAAGCGCGGCGTAGTTCAGCCGCGAGAGGGATCTCCCCAGGCACAGTTTTCAGGGAGATCCCTCCCTTCGCCTGAAAGGCGGCTCCGCCCGGGATGACGCCATGATTGAAGGTACAAACTGAGCCACTGCCCCTGATTTCAATCCTGCATCTCACCGCTTCACCTCGCTCATCAGTCCCAGCAAATTGCCTTCCGAGTCGCGAAAGAACGTCATCCATAAATCGTGATCGGGCATTTTCGCGAGGAGGTGCGGTTCATCTTCAAACGACACGCCCTTCGCTTTCATCCGGGCGTGCGCGGCCTGAATGTCGGGCACAACAAAGTACAGCACGGAGCTGGGATGGTCGAACTCCGGCTTTTCCGGCCGGGTCAGCATCAGGCGCACTCCGCCGCAGTCGAAAAACGCCAGCCCCGGCCCAGCCTTGAAGAGCAACTTCAACCCCAGCGCATCCTGATAGAAAGCGGACGCGCGCTCCACATCGTGCGCGTTAATGGCAATCTGCCCAAGGCGCGAAATTCCGATTCCCGTCGCAGGCGTACTCATATCTTGACCTCCTCACCCATATTAGTTAGCATAGCTAACTATATTTACGAAGCATCGTCAAGCAAAAAGTTTCCGTCGATTCGGCGGGCGTCGATTGGACGTGCGCTGATTCGACGAAGCAGGAGATCGCATGCCCCCGGCTTCCCATCCCAGCGTCATTCCCAATGCCATGGCGGTCGCCGACGGGCTGCATTCCGCGGCCATCCACCTGCTGCGGCGCGTGCGCAAGCAGGACGTCGCCACCGGAGAAGGTCCGGCTCGCCTCTCGGCCCTCTCGGTGCTGGTTTTCGGTGGCGCCAAGACGCTGGGCGAACTCGCCGCCGCCGAACAGGTCAAGCCGCCTACCATGAGCCGCATCGTGGCCGGCCTGAATCGCAGCCGGCTCGTCACCATCACTGCCGATCCCCACGACGCCCGCCGCATGCGCATTCGCGCCACCGCAAAAGGCACCCGCCTGCTGCAGAAAGGACGCCAGCTGCGCATTGTCGACCTCGCCTCTCATCTCGACCAACTCGCTCCCGAGGACCTCGCCAAGCTTGCAAAAGCTGTGGAAATCCTCCAAAAACTGCTAGAACGCTGGCTCTGATTTCCATTGGGTGGTAATCGCGGCGGGGGTACCATGGTGAGATGAAATGGCCCGCGCAACGCGGGATAATGGTCGGGCCTGGGGTCTCAGTCGAAGTGTGCCGCCCATGAACTGGGCGGAGCCGAGTCATTCGCTTTCCGGTTAACTCCTGCCTGCGACGCGATCTGTAGAGATCACCACTGAATTGTTTTTTGGGATTGTTTCGGAAGACTGTTTCCAAACACTGTTTCAGAAGATTGTTTCCAGGCACCGTTTCGGACGATTGTTATTAGAGAAGATTGTTATTCAAAATGAAAGGGACCGCCTTGCCACGCACGCGCATCGTCGTCACGCTGACCGGCTTGTTGTGGCTGGCTCACGTTGGCGAGGTCGCTTTCCTCGGAACCAAACCTCCCGGCCCCCTGCTCTCAGACCTGATTCAGCTTGCGCTGGGATGTGTGCTGATCTATGCCGTGGTCGAGGCCAGCCGCCGTTCCGAAGGCATGGCGCTCTCTTTCTGGCGCCTGACGGCGATCGCCTACACGTTGTGGATGGTGGCGCAGATTCTCACCGTCTACAACGATCTGATCTTGACTCCGGCCGTGGCCTGGACCAACAACTTGCTGTTCTGCTTCTGGTTTGTTCCGCTGGCCATGGCGATTTTTCTCGACCCAGACAAAGAAGCCGGAAAAGTGGACGCCCTGGTGGCGCTCGATTTTGTGCAGGGCGTGCTGGTTTGCGTGGCTGCCTATGTGTATTTCTTCTACCTGCCCAAGGCGGAATCGCCGGGAGAACTGGCGCACGAAGTTTGGGCTCCGTATTTCGCCGGCTATTCTTTTGTGGCAGGATCGTTTATTTTGCGCGCCGCCGTGAGCCGCGCCCGCGATGTGAGGGTGCTATTCGGGCGCATGGGAATCTTCCTGACACTGTCCGGGGGCGCGGATGCGCTCTACTACTACGGGCCGGGGCGCGGTCTGAACACGGGCGCGTGGTTTGATCTTTTCTGGAGCGGCCTGCTGGTGATCCCCGCCATCATTGCGGCCACCTGGAAGCAGGTGGAAGCGCCGGAGATTTCCAACGATCCGCCGCGGCGCGAAAAGCCAATCTACACCGAGATTTTTTATTTGCTGTACCCGCTGCTGGTGCTGTTCATGTCGCTGCGCATTGCGCGCGAGCGCCTGGGATTAGCCGCTGCCATCGTGTTCCTGTCGTTCGTGTGTTCGAGCGCGCGCCTGCTGGTCACTCAGAACCGGCTGCTGGTGACCAAAGAAGCGCTGCGCCGCGAGGCTTCGCGCGACGGCCTGACCAGTCTGTGGAACCGCAAGGCAATTCTCGGCATCCTGGAGCGCGACCTGCTGCGCGCCGAACGCGACCAGGAACCGGTCGGCCTGATCATGATGGACGTCGACCACTTCAAAGCCATCAACGACAGTCGCGGACACGCCGCCGGCGACACAGTCTTGCGCATCATCGCGAGCAGCATTGCGGCCGTGGTCCGCCCTTACGATTCCGTGGGACGGATTGGGGGAGAGGAATTTCTGATCGTCGCGCCGAACTGCGGTCCGAGCGAAACCTGGGAACTGGCCGAGCGCGTACGCAGCCACGTCGCGGGCTGCAGCATCATAGTCGCTGGGTCGAATGTGCAAGTCAGTCTGAGTCTGGGCGTGGCCACGGCCCAAACGGCCGCGGAGATCGAGAAGTTGCTGCGCGCGGCCGACGTCGCCATGTACCAGGCCAAGAATGCCGGCCGCAACCGCGTCGAGCCCAGCGTCGAACCGAATATGGGCCGCGCCGCCAGCGCCAGCCAAAGCCCGTCAGCCGCGCCCAACCGCGACTTCTGGCTGTAGACCCTGTGGGACGGACAATGTGGGGCGGACACTCCTGTCCGCCGCTTTTGACGTTGGTCTCGACCTTAACCTCTTGCCGACCCACAGCCTTGAACATTGAAGTGGCCGACGAAAGTCAAAGGCGGCGGACAGGAGTGTCCGCCCCACATGACTCTTCGTGAAACGAACTCCGTCAGGCAACCTTCACCATATATTTCCTCAACCAAGAAATAGACTCTGGTTGTGAGCAGTCTCGCTCAGACCGATGGCACGTGAAGTGCTACGGTCGGGGTGTAGTTGCAGCGGAATCGGGCGCTTACGATGGCCGCAAAGGGGTTTGCCGCGAGGCAAATTTCAGTTATGGTGAAACGGATTGCACTTTTTCGGGTCGTTTGTTTCTGCCTCTGCGCTCTGTGCGGAGCCCTCTGTCAAAGTGACCGTCCGTCTACATCTGCCAAATTTTCGTCATTTTCTTCGTCATTGCCCGATGCTCCGTCAGCGCTGGTGCTCAACCAAGCCCATCCAGTTCAAGAAATTGGCCGGGGGATTGGCTGGGGGATTAACGATGAAGCGCAGTTCCCTTTGAGGGTCGCGCCGCTGAATGTCGCTGTCGTCGGGATGCCGGTCGCAACCGCCCGTTTTCAGGCGGCCCTCGCTCTGCAACCCGATCAGCACCCCGATCAGCAAAAGTCCAGAGCCTTTTTTTTCAGGCGCTTATATCCATCGTTGAATAACCCGAATCTGCGTTACCGGCCGTCGGACAACAGTAGCGTGCTGGGGCGGGCTACCGACGCGGCTTCGAGGATTCTGCTCACCCGCGACCAGTCAGGAAAGCGCCGGTTCAACTCAACGTATTTCCTGCGGCTAGCGACTTCGGTCGCAGCCGACAGCGCCTCCCGCAAATATCGGGCGCGCTCCAAGACGGCGCCGCTCAGCGATTTCGGTTCGAACGTCGGCAACGACGCGGGTATGAATCTTTTACACGAGTTTGGACCCAGCTTGCAGCAAGCACTCACCAGCCACCTGCCGAAATTCATATCCCGAATCGAAGAGCGCATTCTTCGCTAGGGAAAGCGATAGTGGTGCAGTCGAAAAAAAGATTCGTATCCGGGCATCGCTTCAGCGATGCCGACAAAGTTGTTGACAGAGCGGCTTTAGCCGCTGGGGCTTTAGCCGCTGGGGCTTCCCGAGTCCCCGCGGCTAAAGCCGGTTTCAAATCCCGCGCTGGG
>Ga0187863_10003786_pt1 | contig 11023 bp, 13 predicted proteins | sample June2016WEW_11_1_FD_132975 | JGI IMG/M metagenome (GOLD analysis project Ga0187863, IMG submission 132975) | Peatland microbial communities from SPRUCE experiment site at the Marcell Experimental Forest, Minnesota, USA - June2016WEW_11_10 | ecosystem: Environmental > Terrestrial > Soil >...
GGATGGGTGGGCGTGACGATCGTGCCGGGGCTGGCGCGCCGCTCCAGCTTGCGATGGGTCGCCTACCAGGTGGATTACCGGCTCACGCGCGACGGCATCATCTACCTCGGCGCAGTTTTTATACTAATCCTGGCCGCGGTGAACACCGGCAACAACCTACTGTTCATGATTCTTGCCTGCTGTCTGGCAGGGATTCTGATTTCGGGTGTGCTCTCGCGCGCCGTGCTTACGAAGGTGGAGGTGAAGTTTGATCTGCCAGAGCACATCTTTGCGGAGCAGCCGGTGCTCGCCGAGATCGAGCTGCGCAACGACAAGCAGATGTGGCCGTCGTTCTCACTGCGGGTTATTGGTGAGAGCAAAATTGCTCAATCCCCCAAAGGGCATGCGCAGATCCTCACACAGCCCGTATTCTTTCCCTACATCGGGCGCATGAGCGCGGTCCGGCAGAAAGTCGAATTGCGATTTCCCCGCCGCGGAGCTTACCATCAGAATGCCTTCGGCATCCGCACGCGGTTCCCGTTTGGCTTCTTCGAGAAGACGCGGCAGGTCGAATCAAAAATTGATATCGTGGTGTATCCGCGGGTCGAGCCTACCGAACAGTTCTACGAAGTTCTCCCGCTACTGAGCGGAGAAATCGCCAGCCAATTCCGCGGGCGGGGGCATGAGCTTCATTCCCTGCGGCAGTATCAATCGAACGACAACGCCCGTTTCGTGGATTGGAAGGTGACCGCCCGCTCCGGACGCCTGATGGTGCGCGAGTTTGCACGCGAGGACGAGCGGCGCGTGATGCTCGTGCTCGACCCCTTTGTAGGTCCGCCGCGCGCGGACTTGGGCCCGCTCGCCGCCGCCGAGCAGGAAGAGCGGTTCGAGCGTGCCGTTTCCATGGCGGCTTGCATCGCCTGGCATTTTCACGAAATCGATTCCGTGCTGCAGTTCCGCACGGACCGTTTCTCGACGCCAATGGCCCCCGCCGGAGAAATTATCTACGACACACTCCACGAGCTGGCGCTTCTCGAGCCGCAGTCGTCGGTCACCGGCGGCGCCTTTCTGGACGAACTCGCGAGCGAGCAGGAAATTTTCAAGATCATATTGACGTGCCGCGCACAGCACACCATACCCACAGGGCTCTGGTCTTCGTCTTATTTTTTGTTTATCGACGCGCTGTAAGGCTGCAACGCGCCGTCAGCGGCCGTCGTTGTGGTAGTGCCGCCAGCGCCAGCACTGCTCGCGGTCCGTGCGGCGCGGGGACCGTAGTCGACGTGAGGGTGATTGGCTTCGACGATCCACGCATTGTAGTAAGGGAGTTCGGCGTCCGACCAAATGTGGTAATCGTGGTGTAAGGATCATACGTTCAGTAACCCACTTGCGCGGCACAGCCCGCCAAAAACATAAACAAAAGAGGCAGTGCTAGAAGGGCGGAAGCGCGAGGAAGACGTCTCCAGGAACACACTAAGCAACTACGCCTGGTTTAGGGTCCGGCGTAGCGACAGAAATAGCACGGGCCCGGACAAAGGAGCGACAAAGATATTTCCTGTCGACGTCCAGCTCGCCCGCGCTCCTAACCTGAGGAGCCAGCATCGATCGACACGACGACACAGTCATTGAGATCGGCAAGCGCGGATGGGGTGATCTCCCGGGCGTTTTGGGTCCGGGGTGTAGGCTTGAAGGGGATGCCGGGCCGTCTCTAAGTTCGTTTCTTTGTGAGAACAGCGTCAACTGTAAATTTGGTGAGTGGAAACAAGCTACGCATCCATCGCGGGGCAGGCTTTGTTGGGAAGGCGATCCAGATTGGGCTGAGTGCGGTATCTGACGTTAGTACGTCCATCTTCACAAAATCGGCGACGATCCGTTGCGCTTGTTGAAGACCCGTATTTAGGATTCGTGGGATCTCCCCCCGTGGCAGTTCTCCACGGCACAGAAACCTTCGAGCACGGTGCCAGCTTTGGCGGTCAGTGTTTTAAATCTGGCTTGCTCTTCCGCCCACATAAGGGTGCGAACGCGCAGTTGCTCGGGCTCCGTGAGTTTTTCCATGAGGGTGACCTGATCCTGATTCCTAAAAAGGATTCCCGTACAGGCCGTCAACGATTGGGACACGTCAGCAGGCAAGGAAGCGCTTTGCTGCGGTTCCTGTTGGTGGAGGCAGCTCAAGCGGCTGTTCGTCCAGATCCAGATTGGAAACCGTCGTTACATTGACCTGGCAATGCGGGATGTGGCGAAGGAAATGGGACTGTCGACCGTTTCGAGAGTTCGGTTCGTACGTCGGAAAGCGGATATGGTGTGAACTAGGGCGCTGTGGATTTGATTGTGGACATCCCGCTCCCTGCAAAGGGAGTACAGAGGTCGAAAAGATCTCTGAAGCGGTCGCCAAGCTCTCCGGCGAACGCCGTGGTGCGCCTTTAAACTTGGCGAATCTGGCTCGCCGGGTTATGATTCCAGCGTTAGAAAAATCGGCTGACGATAACGAGAAGTTACCTGATCGCGCGGATGGCACGCGTTCCTGAGATAGATCGAACCTTTACAGGTGTGGCCTATCGCGAAAAGTCACTCAGACAATCATGCGGCATTCCGGCATTGGAACCGCGCTGCAATTCTGCGTCCGGGCTCCCGACGATGATGCGCGGGCTGCTTTGCAGAAAATCGAGGATTTTGGATCAAGATCGCTTGAATTTAGTCACCAAAATGGTCACCGGGTCGCGTCGTCTTATCTAAAGTACTTACTTTTCAATCGTGGGCCGCTAGCTCAATGGTAGAGCAGCTGACTCTTAATCAGCGGGTTGGAGGTTCGAGTCCTCCGCGGCTCACCACCTCATTGTAAACGACTTAGAGCTTTTTGCACTCATCTTCCGTTATCCCCCACTGTGCGGACTTTTGTGGGGAGTCCCAAAGCGTCTGGCATTGAACATAGCCCCTCACCGAGTCATATCCTAGTTTCGCAACGCATCATATATGATGCTATTTACATCCATACCATAATTATGATTCCATAAAATACCGCATATGGTACCTTCTACTCACATGAATATCGAAGACAAAGTCCATAGGTACACGGAACGCGGCTTTCAGAAAGTCGAAGCCGAGATCCTTGTCCTGATCGAGGAAAGCGCGGCGGCTATCTTCAAATCGTTTCCCGGAAACTTCATCTTATTTGGAGGAGCAGCCCCTTGTGCTCTTCCACGGCAGCCCGCGCCTATCCCGAGACTTGGTAATGTCTCAGTTTGAATTAACCTCATGCTAGCTCTTCTGCCGTCTCTTTGATTTATAGTCTCCCAATCGGATCAGAGGCGTCTCTGCCGGTGCCTCTAATTCGCTCATTCGTGCTGTCGAACGATTCCTGCTGGCTACCCTGATAATCTGCCTGCGCCTTCTTGTATCGTTCGTTATCGTACATGTCCGCCTGCTTTGCCCTGCTCTGCTGCCGTTTACGCTGCTGCTTTCTCCGTTTCGTCATAAGCGTGGTTTCAAATATTTCAGTTTGCCAAAAGAACGATTTCTTCTAATCTCCAAACGTGATCCGATAGGCCAGCAGCCATTGCTGGCGTAATTCTCAGCGTCTTGTGAATCCGAGCGAAATTGTAATAGAGAAAATGTACAGCCACCATTGCAGCGTGATTCTCAAACTTCTTTGAAAAGGCGTTCGTGAGGCGAGTAAATCTCCGCATCCCCATACGCATGGTTAGATTCTGACGTTCCACGTAACTTGTGCTGACGTGTTTCGGATCGGGATTGCCGCTAACGGTTTTCATATCACAGCCGATGCACTGCGGCGGCGAATATCGGGTATCAGGTTCTTCCGAAGCTCCATAAATCTTGTGTAGCTGTGCATAATCGACTTCCGAGCCAAACGCATCTTCTACCGCATCTAGATAGGCTCTGTGCCCGTCTGTAGTGATCTGAACGCGCCCATTGATCCGGCTGGCACAATCCCTCATAAACTCAGTTGCCCACCATCCGTCGCGGCCACCGACCATATAACCGATGCAGAGTTTTGTCTCGGCGTCTAATCCAACCCACGTCCAAACATCGCCCCACCCCTCAGCCTTTTTCTCTGGCGTGACGTTCTTCGCTTTGGCTCCAACGAAGGCCCATATCTCATCGCATTGCAGACGGCGCACGCGCACGTTGCGGACGTTCTCATGATGGTAGTCAGCGGACGCTGCGCCAAGGTCAACCAGTAGCTTAGTGACGGTGTTAATGGAAACATCCGCGAGGCGGCTAGTCGCCCGGAGACTGCTTCCCTCAACCAACAATCCTAGAATCTGTGTGCGCTTTTGGATTGGTAGGCGATTCATGGGTAGAGCATACTGATCTTTCCTTTGATAGTCAAGCATATAATTCAGTTTAACAACTTACGTTAAGTAGTTCTTGACAACGTGCTATCAGAGAGTTACGATTACGCACTGGTGGATATGCTGCATGGACATCGAGTTCCGAGACGAGAAACTTGGTCTGGTAGAAACGGACCGTGCAGCCGAAACCAAGTTGCCAGTCTCGGTCATCAACTCACTCAGAAGGAAATTAGGAGTCATACGTGCGGCACCGGACGAAAGAACCTTGAGAAATTGGAAAAGCCTTCACTACGAAAAAATGGCTGACGAAGAGCGGTCCATTCGACTCAACGATCAATACCGACTCATCTTCACGCTTAATACGGAATGTAGGCCAAACAAGGTGACCGTACTGAGGATTTGGGACCACGATTAAAGGGGAGGGACAAATGGCAACGACAACCGCAAATTGGATTGCACATCCCGGGGTGTACATCAAAGAGGAAATGGAAGAGCGGGGATGGAGTCAGCGCGATCTAGCGTTCATCCTCGGCTGTTCTGAACAGGTAATCAACCCAATCCTTAACGGGAAGCGCGGCATCAGCCCGGAAATGGCAAAGGCATTGGGCGAGGCGTTCGATGTTCCGGCAGAATTCTTTGCGAACCTTCAACAGGCTTACGATTTGGCTCAAGCGCGTACTCCCGATCCGAGCGTTGCCGTTCGTCGTAGGATGCAAAGCACCTATCCTGTCCGGGAGATGATAAAGAGAGGCTGGATTGAACAGAGCGATGCCGCCATGCTGGAAATTCAACTGACTCGGTTTTTCAATGTGCAATCGCCAGATCAAATCCCGCATTTCGCTCACGCAGCGAAGAAAACTCCAGGAGATATCACACCAGCGCAGGATGCATGGTTGTATCGTGTCCGACAAATTGCTCGATCAATTAGTGTTCCGGCTTACTCTGAAAAGTCTTTGCGGAATGCGGTTTCACAAGAGTTGCCTTCTTTGCTTTTCGCGCCCGATCAGGCTCGGCAAGTGCCCCGCCTTTTGATGGAGTGCGGAGTGAAGTTCATTCTTGTAGAAAAATTGCCGACCGCGAAAATTGATGGGGTTTGCTTCTGGTTGGATGGAGTTCCGGTGATCGGAATGTCTATGCAACACGACAGAATTGATAATTTCTGGTTCGTCTTGCGTCATGAGATTGAGCATGTGCTAAGCGAGCACGGAAAAGAGAAGCCTCAGGGGATGGTGGATATCGACTTGGAAACGGCGGCTATCTCCATTTCAGAAGAAGAGAGAATTGCGAATGAGGCGGCAGCAAACTTTTGTGTGCCGTCAGAAAAACTTGATTCTTGGTTAAACAGGAAGCGCCCTTATTACTACGAAAAAGACGTTGTCGCGCTTTCGCGAGTACTTGAGAGACATCCTGGGATTGTGGTTGGGCAAATCAGAAAAAAGCTGAACCGCTACGATTATCTGACGCGCTACTTGGTCAAGATACGGCACTTTGTGGTCCCTGGATCAATGGCCGATGGTTGGGGACAAATGGTTCCGATTTCCCTCTGAAAGGAGCACCGATGGCGAGTCGAAACGAGATAATGCAGAAAATCTGGCACCGTTATGAATCGGGGCGCGACCATAAACCTTCCAGCGCGAGACAGGCTGTAGAATGGGCCGTAACGGAAGGGTTGCTCACGCTTCCTGATGTCGATCCCTATGACATCCTTGCGGACTATATGGCGAATGCTGTTAGAGATGAGCATAAGACTGACGAGTGCGGGCGACGATATCGGGTTAATCACGCGGTCCGAGTGACTCGACAGGGCGTGCAATATACATTTTGGGGCGTTATGGGACATGCCCCTCACGACCACATGGAGAAGGCATTCGCTCAGCGTCGTGAACTAATCATCGGCGACAACCTTCAACTAAAAACAGATATTGATGTTTACAATGAAAAATACAGAGGGAAGAACCCAGAAATTCAATTGGTTCTCGATTATACGGATGACATTGCCGAACGCGAGGCCTTGAGGAACCACAGAGATGCGGCTTAATCCTTCTTTTTCCAACGCGCCCGTGCCGCGAGTCTAGCGATATCTTGACGCTGCTCGGAAGTAAGATGCTGCGCTCTGACTCGGCCACCTTTCAGGCCACCAGCACGCCCTTTCTGTTTCTTAGCCTTCTTCGAGTTGCTTACCGTATCTTCGGCTTCTCCAGTGGCAATATCCACGATGAGTTTGGCCAGTTGATTTGGATCACGGGGTCGCTTCAGCATGGGTACAGTATGCCACAGCCTATGCAAATGGAATCAGGGGTCACCCGTCAAACTGAGACACTACCGGATTTATTGCTCGACAATGCGTTTCCATCACGCGATCCACAGGAACAACGCCGCCTCGCGCAGCGTTGAATCCGCGAACTTCGGAAATCCGCCGCTTGTTTTGCCACCCGCATAAAGGGCACTTACACCGAAGACCTTCGCATCTCGGTTTAACTCGACTACACCCCCGCGTATACGATGTAATTAAACGAGCCCTCCTTCCATGGGGTAATCAGGTTTACCGCCTGCGAAGATTCGAATCGTCCTCGTTCCGGCGCGCTGCCCGCGCTACATGCGACTACGAGTCGAATCGGGAGTAGAACATCCGTTAAGCCAGAGCTATTAGAGGAGTAAACGTAGGTCCTCTCCTGCGATCCATCACGCGTCATTGCGCGAACGGTTCCAGCCAACGCAAGGGGGTAAGTAAGTTGTGGATGTAACTGATCGCAACGTAGTCTTCATTACTCACGCCAATCCCGAAGACAATCCGTTCGCTATATGGCTTGGAGCGAGGTTGGCAAGCGCAGGCTACGAAGTCTGGGCAGACGTGCTTAGTCTGCGCGGAGGAAACGATTGGTCGAAGCTGCTTGAAAACGCCATTAGACACCGGGCGTGCAAAGTTCTCTTCGCAGCGAACCAAAGTGCTGCAAACAAAAGGGCGTAGAAATGAATTGCAGATAGCCGACGACACCGCGAAGAGCCTGAAAGACTCTAACTTCATCATCCCCCTCAGACGTGCCGACTTCATGCGGCACAAATCCTCAAGAGCAAACCACCCGAGCCAAGCGCTGGGGTTCAAGCTTCCGCTATTTGGAGCGAAATGGAATGGAGGATGACTCACATCACGCAAGAGGATTCTCATGCTCTCGGTGGCTTGGCATAGTACAGAGCCCACACAATCAGTGGGATTTGCAAAGGTGCCCAAGCCATTGTACCCACGGTTCACCCATCATTCCGGGAAACCGAACGTGAGCGACAGCCATGTAGACATTATCTGGAAACACAGCCACGAGCAGTAATGCGAGACCGTATGCCGCTAAACGCCTGCTTCTCAGCAGAAGCAACCCGCCCCGCCGCTGATCTGTACAAGCACCCGTGGCAATGGCTGATCGGTCTGACTGCATTTTTGCCTACTCAGAGGGTCCACTAAGGGCGTGATTTCGGGGGCGTAATTGGGAAAATAGCGCGGACCGTGGTTCCTCGGCCGGCGACGCTCTCGATTTCGAATGCTCCATTGAGTTGCTTCACGCGCTCGCGCATGCCCGCGATGCCGACACCCGGGCGAGAGTTCCGCCCTGGCGCGATTGGCTGAAGGCCGCAGCCCTGGTCCTGGACCTCGAGACGGAGCCTGTCTTCCGTCTGGCTCAAGCGAATCGTAGCGGTGCGACTTCCGGCATAGCGATGGACGTTGGTGAGCGCTTCCTGCACGATTCGAAAAACGGTGGTCTCGACCTGTTGCGGCAAGCGGCCGATCCTCTCGTCAGCTCCGAAGGTTGTGTCAATGCCGCTGCGTTCGGAGAATCCTCTGGCATACCATTGAATGGTAGGCCGCAAGCCGGCCTCGTCGAGCATCGGCGGATGCATCAGGTACGAAACGACGCGGATTTCGCGGATGGCATCCTCGGCAAGACCCCGCACAGCCTGAAGATCGCCCCAGGCTTCTTCAGTATTCTCGCGCACAGCGTGTTCTAGGTTCGCGAGGGTCATCTTTAAGGCCGCGAGCGTCTGGCCGACCGATTCGTGAAGGTTGCGGGCAATTTGGCGTCGTTCGATGTCCTGAGCATGCATGAGCTCCTGCGACAAACGGCGGAGCAAGGCTTCGCTTTTCTGGATCTTCTCCTCGGCAAGCTTGCGATCGGTGATGTCTTGGGTGCTCCCCACAATCCGCAAAGGTACTCCGGACTCGGAAAAGAAGGGCACGAACCGCGTGAGATGTATGCGGATGCGCCCATCCTTAGTGCTGCTAGGATACTCGTGTTCCATGGACCGCTGAGAGGCAATAGCCTCCACCACGAAATTCCTTGCACGCTCCCGATCATCAGGACTGAGCATCTGGAGGCACAATTCCAGGTTCGGGACCACTTCGCCCGGCGCGAATCCGTGCAGCCGGTACATGTTGTCGGACCAAGTCATAGCGCCCGTTTCCAGATCCGATTCCCAGCTACCCAGATTGGCCAGTTGTTCGGCCTGTGCCAGCAAGGCTTCGCTTTTCTGGATCCTCTCCTCGGCAAGCTTGCGATCGGTGATGTCCTGGGTGGTCCCCACAATTCGAAGCACTTTCCCGAATTCCGAAATGACCGCCGAAAAGCGCGTTTGGAACGCCCGAATGCTGCCATCCTTCATCGCGCAGCGAAACTCATGTTCCCCGGACTGGCCAGACGCAATCGCCTGGGCAAGAAGTTCCCTTCCGCGCTCCCGGTCAACGGGGTTCAACAATCCCGAGCAGAATTCTTCAGTGACTGCAACTTCTCGCGGCGCGAATCCGCGGAGCCTGTACATGTTGTCGGACCAGACGATAGCGCCGGTTTCCAGATCCCATTCCCAGCTTCCCAGATTGGCGAGCTGTTCTGCCTGCACCAGCAAGGCTTGGTTTTCCTGAATCTTCTCCTCAGCAAGCTTACGATCCGTAATTGCCTGAGCATTTCCCACGAGGCGTACGGCTGTGGGTACCGCGGGACCAACAGCGCTCCCGTTGCAGCCCTTTGGGTGCGGTTTCCGTGTGCGTTTTTGTGAGGTCGACATCATTACCTCCGTTGAGGGGACGGAAAGTGATTTTTAACCGAGGCAAGACATAAGAAGCTGCGAAAGATTTTTCAGATCGTAGCACCGCTTTCCTGATATCGCAGGAATCACCTATTCGAAGATCCGAAAGCCTGGTAAGGAAACCTGAGCAATGCAGATAGCATACCGCTAATGAAAAAGAAAGGTGTGGCCAACTCCTAGCTCTTACCCGCGGTGTGGACGTTCGAGTCCTACGCGGCTCACCACTCATTTTCAAGACACTTAGCCGATTCCAGTTTTTCCGTTGTTCTTTCCATGGACCTATAATCCTTGCGATTGGTCCGAACGGCGTAGTTCTTGATGTGGCCGATCGGGCTCAAGCGAAAACCCGAGGGCAACGCAAATGGGAGCATTGTTGAAGACTGGCCGATTGTTGGCAAGAGCGGTGTGCCTCGCGATTCTGTTTGCATTCGTGGGCACGATAGGCACAGCCGTGTGGCCGCAGTCGACTACGATAACGATCACATTGGCGGGACAGTCGATGATCCGGTCGGATATCCGCGTGACCGCGCCGGCGACCGTGGCGGCCATCCAGGAGCTGCTGAAGGGCGATGTCGTGTTCACCAGCTTGGAATCCACGGTCGCCGAAAAAGGCGAGACGGTCCAGGAGGGCAGGGGATTTCTCACTCCGCCGGAAGCGATCGATGCGCTGAGGGCTTTCGGCGTCAACTTGTTGTCTTTGGCCGGCAACCACGCATTCGATCTGGGCGTGACTGGCATTCAGAACACGATCCGGGAAGCGGACACCCGGAATATCGTTCATGCCGGCACTGGAAGCAACGTGGCCGAAGCTGTAGCGCCGGGTTATCTGCACACGCCGAAGGGCACAATTGCCCTGATAGCGAGCGCGTCTGGCCTGATAACGCCGGGAGGAAACGCCCTGGCGGACCGACCGGGCGTGAACGAGCTTCGCGTCGAAGCCGGCGACCGAGAAAATGAGGCAACCGAAGATCTGCCCGGTGCGCGCGGGAACATACCGAACCAGGAGGATTCGCAACGCATCCTTCAAAGCATTCGCGACGCGCGCCACCGCGCAGACCTCGTGATCGTGTACCAACATAACCACGTCTTTGGGAATCACTCGTTCTCGACGATTTTCACGGAGGGGATGCAGGAGCGGCTCGCCCCGAATGATTGGCTCAAGAAGTGGACACATGCGGAAGTGGATGCGGGTGCCGACATCATAGTGATGCATGGCGCGCCTCTGCTGCACGGGGTGGAGATTTATCACGGCCGGCCCATCTTGTACGATCTAGGCAACTTCATTTACAACCTGCCGCCGACGCTGACCTACATCGACGAACCCATGAATTGGGAGAGTGTGGTCGCGTACGTTCAATTTCAGGGGAGGAACTTGCAATCGATTTCGTTCCGACCGATCACCTTGAATAACGTGGGCGAGGGCCAGCCTGATATTCACAGCGAATACACCAACAACCAGTTCCTCGATACGCGCGGTTTGCCTTCGCCTGTGGCGGGTGCGAAAGCGGGCTACATCCTTCAGCGATTGGCCGACGAGTCAAAGCCCTTCGGCACAACGGTCGAAGTAAATGGCGACACGGCGGAAATCAGGCTGAAATCCGGGAATTAAAGCCTGGACGAAAGATACCGACGCGTAGGGAGTACGCCGGCCGGACGACATCTTTGATGGA
>Ga0187863_10003787_pt1 | contig 11021 bp, 16 predicted proteins | sample June2016WEW_11_1_FD_132975 | JGI IMG/M metagenome (GOLD analysis project Ga0187863, IMG submission 132975) | Peatland microbial communities from SPRUCE experiment site at the Marcell Experimental Forest, Minnesota, USA - June2016WEW_11_10 | ecosystem: Environmental > Terrestrial > Soil >...
GTTCCTCCACGTCGCCATCGCGCTCGATCGTGCCAATTTTTCCGCGCACGTAGCGCGGCAGTCGAGTGTGCCCCACGGGATTTAGATTTCGCGCGCGGACGCGCTGCCCTGCGTGAAAGTGCGCCGTTGCGGTGAGCTTGGGGCTCGTATCGGGAACGTTCCAGCTCGCAACCTCGGCGACGGTGAGTACATGATGTCCCGTAGCGGCCCCACCGACGGCCTTTCCGCTCTCGATCTCGGCCGGAGTCGCCATACCGGTCTTGATCAGGATTTGCGGGAGAACCGTCAGCCATCTCTCGTAATAGCTCATGCGCAGATAGTCTGCTGGAGCGATCAATTCAATCTGAGTTCTGCGATACGGCCACTCCACGTCCACCGCGCTAAAGAGCGCAAATACGCGTCTTTCCCACTCCGTGTGGAACACGGGCTCGTTGTGCTCGGGCCTGATCGGCCCCATGTCCTGCATGCCGCCCATGTCATGTGCCCCGTTCATGCCTTAGCTCCTTGGGGCGGTACCACCTTCGCGACGCCCACCATCGCGTCTCGCGTCACAAGCGCCGCCAATTCCGCTTCGCTCATTTGCTCGGTGCCAGCCGGCCGTTCCGGAAGCACCAGATACCGCAACTCCGCTGTGCTATCCCAAACCCGCACTTCAACTTCGCTTCCGAGCTCCAGTCCAAACTCCCGTAGTACGCCCCGTGGATCGATCACCGACCGCGCACGATAAGCCGTCGACTTGTACCAGACAGGCGGCAGCCCAAGAGTCGACCAGGGATAACATGAGCAAAGAGTGCAAACCACCAGATTGTGTACCTTCGCAGAGTTCTCCACGACAAGCATGGTATCGCCGCCATAACCCAGCTCGGCGATGGCCGCGTTCGCATCCCTAAGCAGCCTCTTCTTGTACTCAGGATCGATCCAAGCGCGCGCCACCACGCGGGCCCCATTACGCGGACCAACCTTGTGCTCGTAGTTATCGATGAGGGCATCGAGCGCGGCCGGATCCACGAGACCCTTTGCCACCATCAGTGATTCCAGTGCCTTGGCACGCAGCGCTGGATCCGAAGGAACGGCCTGGTGATCATGGTCATGATCCTGGTGTTCTTGGCCGCCGGTGACATTCGGCACCACCGCCGCTCCGGCGATCGTTATCGCACCGGTCAATAAGTCTCGACGGGTTGTAGTCATTGGAATCCCTTCACATCCCAAGATTAACCATCGACCATTGGCGTGCTGACTAGGCGCGGGGTCAGTATAAGCAGGGGCGCAGGAGAAGAGAATCCCGAGGGAATCTCTGGCGCGAACGTCCCCTTTGAGGCGCCAATTCCACGAGGTAGGCCGACGGCCTTTGGCCGCTTGGAGCCGATGGCCCTTGGGCCCGGCGCCAGCGGGTCGGCGCGCGCATTGGAGCCGGTCGCGAGCGACCGGTACCTGGAGCGAAATAACGTGGACACGCTGACTGGTGGGATTGCGGCCGCAGTCAGCGTGTGTTTTCGTATCCATCAATTAGGCCGGATGGTGAAATCGAAACTCCTGGGTCTTGCCCCCGTAACCATAGGTGGTGGGTCGCACATCCTGGATATAGATATAGCTTTCAGGATGTAGAGGGCCAAGTAGTTTTCCGAATGCGGCGAAGATCTCCGTGATGTATTGGGCCTTCTCCAACTTCGTGTTGGTTTCATCGACGACCTTGATGTCGAAGTAGAAACTGGTCATACCCTGACTCGACAACGATTGCCCGCCGACGATCCAGTCATCCGGGTGAACGTAGTCGATTGCGATAGCGGTGAGGTCGCGCTTTTTATGGAGAATCCGTGTTGTGTGTTCGAGGAGCATGTCGGCAATCGACTTTGTAAGCTCGGGTGTCCGAGTGGCACTAACTTTGACGTTGAGGATAGGCATGAAAATCTCCATTAATTCGCTATGCAACTATAAGATCAAAAAAAGGCTCATCTGAGGGCTGTCCGCACACTCCGAACCTTATTCACGGTATCTACAAACATCTCCTCACCCAAGTATCGTTTCAAGCGCTGGGTAACTCTTCCGCTCGCGTCGTTCAGGGTGAGTTTTATCTTGCAGGCTTTCTCCGTCGGGAAAATAAAGACCTCACGGCCATCTTCGCCAGATGTTTTTCGCTCGACAAACCCCTTTTCCCCCAATTGGTCTAAGGCGCGTGTGGCCGTCGGGCGAGCAATGGCCAAGGCCGCCGCCAATTCGCGTTGTGGCACCCCCGGAGTCGCGAGAACCGCGCGCAATAGAAACGCTTGTGGCGGTGAGAGGTCGAATGGCTTGAACGCCGTCACCCATTCCCGCTCTAGGCGCCTGGCCAATGCGGTTGTGTTGAAGTAAAGACAATGGTCAAACATCGCACTATATTGGCATTTTATCGTTAGCTATGCAACTTCTTACCTTCACGGATCTCACCGTTGCATGCCTCTGTCCGCGATTTGATGCACGCCACACCCCGACGGGCGTCTGAATGGCGAGTAACGGGCGAGCCAAAACAGAAGGCCAGTGTCGGGGCTTGGCAGGACGGAGCCCCTGTGGTGCCGCCGACGACCGCCAATGAGACCTCTAGACCCATTTCGGTCCGACACGACGGCCGCTTCCCTCCCGACTCTCTATTGACGCATTATCGAAATCAATAATCCTAAGGAGGGGCAAAATGGCGACAGTAGCTGTTCACTACGAAAAGCACCTTGGTCCCGTGTATACATGGATGATCGGCGATCTTCGGGCGGCGTTCGCGAGAGGTCGAACTGAACTCGATGAGCTCGGCCTGGTACCGTCGGCGAACGGTACAGCCATCGACCTTGGGGCGGGATTTGGCTTACACAGCGTGCCATTGGCGGAACGGGGCTACGCTGTGACGGCAATCGATAGCTGCAAGCCACTCTTGGACGAACTTCGATCGCGGTCGGCATCGCTGCCTATTAACGCGGTCGCGGGGGATATTTCTGCCTTTCGTTCGTATGTGCAGGGGCCGGTTGATGCAATCCTGTGCATGGGCGATACGTTGACACACCTGCCGGACTTCGTGGATGTCGATTCGCTATTGGATGGCGTCGCCGACGCACTCAAGCCCGGCGGAGTATTTGTCACCACATTTCGCGACTACGCTTCCAAGCCCTTGCAGGGGGATGATCGATTTATCCCAGTCCGCAGCGACGAAAATAGAATTCTGACCTGCTTTCTTGAGTACGGTGCAGATCGAGTCACTGTCCACGATCTACTTCAAGAGCGAGAGAAGGATCGGTGGCGGCAGCACGTAAGCAGCTACCTAAAGCTCCGCCTCCATCCGGAGCGGGTTGTCGAGCGATTGACGAAGCTCGGATTCGATGTGCGCCTCGACACCGGAATGAGCGGCATGATTCGTGTGGTAAGCGTCCGGTCTTGACTCCCCTGCAGCAAGATCCGCGAGCGTCCGCTACGGAGTGGGCACTTCGAGGGCATGAACGTCTCCTCATGGGCGCCTGCTGCCGGTGGCCAGCCCATGTTCTTTTCTATCGCCATCCTTTGCGGATTTCGAGCGACACGTAACGGCCGACGGCAGAGGCGTTTGTGCCGTCGAATGGCACCGCGGATCGGCTGATCGCGATATCGCCAGCAGGAATGGCGAGAAAGGGAGGCCTTCGATCAGCGAGGTTTTGTATATTCAAGACCAGGTCAAGGTCGCGCCATAGCACGCTCGCGTGGGGCGGAATGTTTACTTTTATCGAGACATCCTCAGTCGGTCCACGAAGCGATGTCCGGTGCTGGACTGAAGAGCGTGTTCTGGTAGGCGCCCGTATGATAGAGCATGAGATCGGCGGTCAAATTGCGGTACTGCCAGGTGACTCCACCCCGCAGGCGAAATTTCGGCGGTTCGGCAATCGTATCGGTTACATTTGTCAATTGCGGGAAATATGCCTCAGCGGATGCTCGATCCACGAGCAGGTAGTTGCCGGAGAATGAAAGCTCCCATCGTCCGAGCCCTCCCGCATCGTACGTGTACCGACCATCCGCGCGAACGCCCTGTTCGAGAGTCGATTCCGCATTCGCCACTTGGTTGTCGATGATTGCGGTGACTCCCGCGTTCCGAGGCCAAGAGTCCGCCGGCCTGGATCCGTCCGCGCCGGCTGCGCCGGGCGATCGCACAGGTCCTGCCACTTCGCCACACAGCGACAACGACTCACCGCCTCTCGCGCCTCGTCGAAAACGAAGGCCTCCCCGGTCGTTGGTTTTCAGAATTTCGGAATGAGCGGGCGTACCGCGATCGTCAGAATCGTCGATGGGCGTCTTGGAACAATCGTCAGTCGTTTTGGATTCAGCGGGAGTACCTAATTCAGGCAATTCGCGACGTAGGCTTCGACTCCGTGCTCGAGCAGTACGATGGACTCGGAGGCGATATCGCCGAGGAGATGACCGTCGGCAGCTACCGAGTGTCTGGCCGAAGCACGTTTATCGGAATAAAAACCGCGTTCCTGGACGAAGCCCTTTTAGGGCCCAAGATCAGCCCGCCACCAGGGATTCGTCGACGCTAATTGGTTTCGGCTCCACCGGCCGCCCAGCAGGGTTTGCCGCCATGACCCCTCGGTTTCCCACAAACGTTGGCGGCCCGGCCATCAGGCACAATGGCCCCATGAGCGAACATCATCACCCCCTTTCGCCAACCCAACTACTGTCCTACATGCGTGCCCAGCCCTGGGCGATTGAGGCGAGTGTCACGCCCCAAGGTGCCCCCCAGGCCGCAGTTCTCGGCGTTGCCATCACGGACCGCTGGGAACTTCTGTTCGATACCGTGACCCAGTCACGCAAGCATCAAAACCTTGTAAAGAATCCCCGCGTCGCGTTCGTTATCGGCTGGGAGCACGAGCGCACCGTGCAATACGAAGGCATTGCCCAGATCCCCACGGAAGCGGAGTTGCCGGGCGTGCAGGCCTACTATTTCGACCGCTTTCCCGACGGCCCCACCCGACAGTCTTGGCCGGGCCTCGTGTACTGGCGCGTGGAGCCCACTTGGATCCGTTACAGCAACTTCAACGTCAACCCACCCATCATCCAAGAGTGGGACGCCGCGGCGATTGCCGGCTGGTTGAAGTAAACAACTCCTTCCTTCTCCGCGAACTGCAGCGCCCGGTCACCTGACTGCACAGTGGGCGTGTTTTCACCGCTTTGCTCTGAGCCGCGGTTCGCTGGATCCACGGTTGCTGCGTGACGTGCGGGACATCGCATAGCGCGCTTCCCGCCGGCCACTTGCCATCCGCCACATTCAATGTTGCGATTTACTCGGGAGTGACAACGAGGCCTGCGCGTAGACATAGCGCCAACCCTCGGGGGTGCGTACATAGACGTCAGTGAACCACTGCGAGTAGTCAACCTTGACGCCATCCTCTATGCCCCTTGCGCGTAACTTTGCCGTTACCACTCCGGTATCGCCAAACACCGCAACCGTCCGCTCGCTGTCGTCCTGGCGTACATAATGGGTTTTTCCGCTCCTCGCGTCGTTCACCAAATCGGCTTTCGTAGATCGCTTGCCATCGCCTTCCACAAGCACAAAATCGTCTGCGAGAATTGCCGCCATCGTTTTGGTGTCATTCATCTCGACGGCCTTTTGGTATTTTGTATCGAGATCAGCGAGAGTCTGTCGATCTTCCGCTTCAGCGGCTTGGACGGCTGCTGAAGCGAGCCCTGCCGTACCGACGAACAGCATTACGGAGAGCTTTATTGCGCGCGACCAGAACATCGATGGGCCGCTGTGGGGCGTGGTTTTCGCGACGTGACGGTTCATCCGAAAGACCAAATCCATTTGATACATTGCGATCTCCTCGCTATCAATTATGAGGTCATACCCCTAGTTTGGATCCCGCCGAAACTTCGCCAATGCTACACGCTAATGTCGGGTTCAGAGCAGCTCGTCCAACGGGGCGAACGGCCGGTTGTTGTCGGTGGCGTTCCAATTCTCGGTATCGATCCGTTGAAGCCGTAAGTGACGGTCAGCAATTCGGAAGCCTATCGGGCGTCGTCACAGCTCGCTCACGCGCTAGTCATCCCTTATTACAGAGGCATTGGGCGTGCGACTGGCGCATTGCTCCAAGATAGACGAGTATAGACAGTACGAGCTGGATAACGAAAAAAGCGACTGGCCAATCGTGCATTTAAGGCCCGCTCATCGAAGCGGCGTTAGCTTACCGTTGGACCCGAACGGCCGCTTCCTGGCATGTATTCTTATGTGACGAAATACCGCTTTGGCCGCAGGCTGACCCCGACTCCTAGAGCGCGGGACTCCAGACGCGCAGCGGGCAATGCCTCGCGGCGAGCGTGAAGTCAGCGTCGGTCGTCAGTAAAGTCAATTCGTGGCGTATGCACAGTTGGCCCAGCAGCGCGTCGATCGTCCCGATCTGGACTCCAGCCCGCCGGCAAACGTTGCGAATATCAGCGGCGTCAATGTAGTCCTGCCGATCCGGCACCAGGAGCGGTAGGGCCGCAAATCGCTGCACGATGTCCTTGCGGGCACGCGGGCCAGCAAAGCCCTGCAACAGTTCCTGCAGCACCAGCCCGGTAGTGACAATCGCATCGCCGCCGTCGATCGCGGCTCGCAGTGTCAGCACCTCGGGGCCAGAAACTGGTGCGTCCCTGCGAAAGGCGAGCGACCAGACGCTGGTGTCGACGAGCAGAGTCATCTACGTGAACGCTCGGCCTTGTAGTCGAAGTCGGTGTCCCATTCGAGCTTGCCCATCAGATCGAGCAAGTGCTTCTGCTTTCGGCGGGCGATGAATTCCTCTAGCGCGCGCGTCACCGCGGCCTTCTTGGTGCGCTCACCGCTCACCTTGACGGCTTGCTCGATGAGCTTCGGGTCGAGCGAAAGATTGGTAGCCATGTGTCACCTCTTACACATAAGTCTACACACCGAGGCGGCCGTAGACAATTGGAATTCCTGGCCCATTCATGACCATTTCGCAGCGCGCCGGCAATAGGCCTCGAGCCGCCTGAAACGGAGCGACTAGCGCGTGCACGAGATGATGACTGTCGGCTTCGGGCAGCTTCAGTCAGGGAACTGATTGTCCGGAGTTGGGCCGGCAACTGCCTCAGAAAAGGCTGAGCTTTTTTCCAATCCAAATACGCGGTCGATTCGTTCTTTTCCCAGAACGCTCTTTCCGCGGCCTCACCAGGAAACTTGGGTGGAACCTTAAGACGCTTGTTCATAAATCACGCGCTCCTTCCGATGCTTGTCTCGTGCCGAAATCACCCGAAGGAGTTGGCCGGCATCTCTCAGGGTAAAGGTGATGTGCAGCCGCCGTTTTTCGTTGGTCTTGCCGAGGGTATGAAAGCGCGGCTCGGTCTCGCTATGCTTTGAATCGGGCAGTACCAACAACGGGGCGTTGAAGAAAACTTGCTCCGCCTCAGCCATCGACACGCCGGCCGCTTTGCCGGAATGAATTTGACCCCTTCGACATTCCCCGACTGAGCTGAATCGTCGGGCCCTCGGGTGTCGGAGACATGTCGCCGGTTGACTCTGAACGAGCGCCATCGGTGACTGTTTGCAGCCGATGGACATCGATCGTCACCCGGCCCATTGGCTTTCTCAGCGACACCAGATGCTGGGCCGCGCGCGCGTAGCCCCGCGACCCATCTACCGCTGGCGCAACAACCGCGGAAGACGACGGGACGGGACCAAACGTTACAGCAGCTGTGCCAAAGCCCTGCCACCCGACAGTACCGCCAGCCCCATCAAGAGGCGCAAGACCCAGCGTCGAAAGTTCAGTGGGTCCGCGTTTACGAACCCGCGATTGCCTAGCCAGACCCCGGCAGCCAGCGGCGGCAGAAAGTACAGGGCATGCCACAGCGTCGTTAGGCTGACCAGCCCATTCCAGCCCAGGCACGCAAGCCCGGTAACGTCGGTCAGCAGGAAAAAGGCGATCATCGAGGCGCGTCCCGCTGCCGCTCCCGCCGGTGAACTGAAGAAAAATAGAATCACCGGCGGGCCGCTCATTCCGAAGCTGCCGTTGAAGATGCCTGACGCCGTGCCAGTAGCGAAGGTGACGACGGGCCCGGGCAAGGACTTTAGGGAAAATCCCTGGGCCAGAAGGATCGCGGCCGTGAGCACGAACACCGCGAGCGCCAGGGTCATGGGGGCGGCCGGCACATGAGCAAGCACATACACCCCGATCGGTGTGCCCACCATGCAGCCGGGAGCAAGCCATCGAAGTGCTCCCCAATGAATGTCGCGCCACACGCTGGGCAGGAGATGCACGCTTGCCGCGACGTCCAAGATAAATATGGACGGCACAATCTCCGCCGGCGGCAGCAGGAGCGAAAGCGCTATTACGGCGAGTAGTGCGAACCCGAATCCACCGTATCCGCGTACGACCGCAGCGCCGAAGATACAAGCGGTAGCATAGGCAAGGACCAGAATCTGCATCTGTCAGCGTACCGTGACACCGACGCCGAGGTCACCGATAACCCGAGTGCCTGTCTTGCTGGACTCAGGCTGCCAAGGGTAAGTAGATATGGGTATTGAAGTCGCAGTCACTGAACTAGCGCACTGTAAGGTTCCGTGGAACCTGCAATAGACCATTTGCCGGATCGCTCGTCAAACATCGTCAGAATTACTGCTTTCAGGGCGGCGTTCCCGAACAGAGAATGACTGGGCTTGGCCGCCTGCCGCCCGATGGATAAAGATCCGCATCGAACTCACACTCTCGACCCGAACCCGCCGGCCGCGAACGGCAGCTCCCGGGAAGCCGATTCTGGTCCCCGTGTCTCGCTTGCCTCTACTCCGGGAAATTCATCTTTCGGAGGAATGCCTTGTAGCGAGGGTCGCCTTCGAGATTCCTCATAAGCGGGTCACCCTTTATGAAGTATAAGTCTTCATCCTTCGCTGAGTACGCTCGCTCTAGCCAGTTCATTGCTTGATCACGGTCTCCGCGATACGCATAGACCCGCGCGATCGCGGACGGCCATTCCTCTGCATTCTGCTCAATCGCCTGTTTCAGCGCCAAATCGGATTGAGCCTTTTTACCCAACGCATGATAGACGATCGCGGTCCCCTCGAGTTGCCCGTCGTACAGGGTTTCCCGCTGCATGACTGCGAGCGCTTCATCGAACCGATTCTGAAATACCAGAGATAGGCCGAGGAACCAGTTTACAGAACCGGCTGCGGGGCTAATCTCGAGTGCTCGCCGAAACGACGATTCAGCTTCAGCGAATCGCCCTGATCTCAGATCCACGCCCCAGCCAGCAAGAAGAAGCAAGTCTGGATTCAACGGGTCTGCGGCAAGGCCCGTCTCAAACAGTTCGGTTGCTTGATTCCATTGGCCCCGCACTGCTGCCAGACGCACCGCGGCCTGGATCGCCTCCCCTTGGGCACCAAGATTCAGAGCTTGCTTGATTTCCAGGTCGGCTCCATTCCAATCCCAGTCGTAGATCACGTGAATATCAGCGAGGACTGCGTGGGCCGCGCCAAGCTTAGGATCCAACTTAAGCGCAAGATCCGCCGCCTGCCGGGCGCGCTCGAAAGCAGCGCGCGTTGGCAACAACCATGCATCCTCTCCCTTGAGTCGATAGACCTTCGCGAGGCCCAATGCAGCCGGGGCAAAAGTGGGATCAAGGCTCAAGGCCTGCTGAAAATCTCCTGCCGCCTGGTCGGCACTCTCCTGTGAATACTCGTCGAGCGCGCGCAATCCTCGCAAATAGACATCATACGCGTCAGCGCTATGAGCTGCCGCGCGCGATCCGAAGTCGCTGCGCACCGTCAGCTGCAGCGCTCTGGCCAGACTAAGCCCGATAGCATCCTGCACCTCGAACACGTCGCTCGACTTCCGGTCGTAGGTCGAAGACCAGCGCTGAGCGCCGTTGTGCGCGTCGATCAGTTGCGCTGCGACCCGTATGTGATCGCCGGTCTTGCGGACGCTTCCCTCGACGATGTATGCCGCACCGAGCTTCACGCCTATGGTCCGAAGATCGTCCGGCGTTGCTTTGAACTGGAAGGAGGATGTGCGGCCGATAATCTTCAGGCCTGGGATTTTCGCGAGCAGGTCGAGTACTTCCGCGGCCATCCCGTCGGCAAAGTACTCCTGGTCCTTCTTTTCGCTCATGTCCGTGAACGGCAGCACGGCTATGGACTTGGCGCTGACGGCGTTCGTGGTAGGAGCTGTCGGTGGTTCCGTCGCGATGTGCTTCGCGAGCCAGAATTTGTCCACTACGATGTAGGCCAGTCCCAGCGTGACCAAGACGCCGAAGGCGAGCACCCAGCGGCTCGGTCCTCGGCTCGCCTGTTTGGCAACCGGCGACTGCTCCGAAGGATTTGCTGCCGGCTTTTGAGTGCTGCCGGTATCGCCCGGTGAGGCGACAGAGTTTGGCGCGATGGCGCGCTGTACGGCATCAACGAGCTTGGGCAACGCGCGTTCGATGCCAATGGCGCTTGCATCGAGCCACTGCGAGGTGTTGAGAAAGTACTCAAGATCCGCCGGCATCGGCGCAAGGTCGATCCGGAACGCGACCACGGGGTGTCGCTTCGAACTCGCGCGCTCCACTTCTCGGAGTACGTGTTGAGAGGCGGCGGCGCGCTCCGACAGCACGAGCACGATGACCTTGGTGGCATCGATCGCGCGAACGATAGCACCGGCATAGGACTCGCCCGGAACCACGTCCCGCGGCGCAATCCAACACCCGATGCCGCCGCGCTCGAGTGCGGCGCAAATAGTATCGGCAGCTTGCTTGTCCGCCGACGCGTAACTGATGAACACCTGTGCCGCTTCCATCGGCGCCTTCGGGCTTGCGGCGGGTCGCTGAAGACCATCTGATTCGGCGTGGTCGGCCATTCAAAGACTCTTTGTTGGCGTACCTTTAGCCTATTCTAAGCTGCGAGCGGCCGCTTCAGGGCGGGCATTTCAGCCCCTTGACCGGCAAGTAATGGCCGTCTGCTGCCTGGCGGCCGGAAAGCGGGCTCAACTTCCGCCTCCGACCCGATGCTGACGGTCACGAGTGACCGCTCTTGGACAACTACTTGAACTCAGCAGTAACAACAATATTCCCAACGA
>Ga0187863_10003793_pt1 | contig 11012 bp, 13 predicted proteins | sample June2016WEW_11_1_FD_132975 | JGI IMG/M metagenome (GOLD analysis project Ga0187863, IMG submission 132975) | Peatland microbial communities from SPRUCE experiment site at the Marcell Experimental Forest, Minnesota, USA - June2016WEW_11_10 | ecosystem: Environmental > Terrestrial > Soil >...
CAGGCGGGTGTTGAACGCCAGCGCCAGCACCTGATTTTCGATTTCGACGCTCAAGTCGCGGTTGGCCAGCAGGTATTCCATCATCTGCGCGTTGCAGACGTCGTAGGCAAATTTTTTGTCCGGCGACCGCACGCAGAAGGCCTTGGAAAATTCCGCGGATTCAAACTTGATGTCCTGGTAGCCAAACGCCTCGGCAACCTTGGTGAGGAAATTTTCACGCCGGATGGTCAGGTCGGGGAAAACCGCGGGGAGCGTCAAAATGAAAAAGGAAAGCCAGTGATGCTGGGTCTCGCGATTGCCTTTGGAATCAGTCGTGTGCGTTTCATAGTGATAATCGAACGCCAGCACCTGGTTTTGTTGATAGGTTCCGGAGAGGACGTTGCAGGCGTAACGGTTTTCACCATGGTCCAGTTCTTTAAGAAAGCCGTAGCGGTCGGCAATTTCATGATCTTCCACCGGACTAAATTCCAGGCCCAACCGTTGCGCCAGCTCAAAGAGTCCCTCCTGCCGTTTACGCGCCTGAATCACGCCATAAATGGCGCCAATCGCGGCCACGACGAGCACCGCCACAATCACAAATGGCATGACGAATGGCATTTGGGTTTGCACGCAACTCTTCTAAGCCAAAATCGCCGGCCGGGCCATTACAATTTCACCCCCTTTCTCCACCCCGGCGACCATCCGGCGGGTGAAACCCGCTTTGGGTGATAAATAATTGTTTGAATCCCGCCAAAAACCGAATACTTGTTTGGCGTTGCCGATTTAATGATTAGCCAAACGTGAAACCGAACGACCTGCGGGGCATCCTGCAATACATACCGCAATTTCGTGACAAGACGTTCATTCTTGCGATTGACGGCGCGATTGTCACCGACGAGAACTTTGCCACGCTGCTGCTGGACGTGGCGGTGTTGCGGTCGTTGAACATCCGCGTCGTGCTCGTGCACGGCGCGTCGGCACAAATCAAGGCGCTCGCGGAGGAACAAAACATCCCGACGTCCAATCTCGACGGCTCCGGCATCACGGACGCGGGCACGCTCAAGCTCGCGCTCACCGCCGCCAACCGGCTCACACACGAAATTCTCGAAGGCCTTTCGGCCAATGACCTGCGCGCCGCCAGCACCAACGTCATCATCGCGCACCCGGTCGGCATCATCCAGGGCGTGGACCAATTGTTCACCGGGAAGGTCGAGCGGGTGGATGCCGCGCTGTTGCAAACGTTGCTGGCACAGGACGTCATCCCCGTCATCCCGCCGCTCGGGTTTGACGGCGACGGCAAGACGTATCGCGTGAATTCCGACGGTGTGGCGGTGGCCGTGGCCGAGGCGCTCAAGGCCATCAAGTTGATTTTCATCACCACGCAGGACGGTTTGGGCTACAACCAGCAGCTCATCCGGCAGATGCTCGTGTCCGAGTTGCAAAATCTGTTGCAACAAAACAGCCCGGGATTTGCGCCGGAAATTCTGTCCAAGGCGCAGCATGCCGCCATGGCCTGCAAGTCTGGCGTCCCGCGCGTCCACATCATCAACGGCAAGGTGGACGAGGGGCTGCTGGCGGAGGTGTTTTCCAACGACGGCATCGGCACGCTCATTTACGCCAACGAATACCAGCAAATCCGGGCCGCCCGGAAAAAGGACGTGCGGGCGATCCAGTTGCTGACCAAGAAGGCGGTGGAAACGGATGAATTGGTGAAGCGCAGCAAGGCGGCCATTGAAAAAAATCTCGGCGACTATTACATCTTTGAAATTGATAAAAATCCGGTTGCGTGTGTGGCGTTGCACGTTTATCCCGAACAGAAAAAGGGTGAGCTGGCGTGCCTTTATGTGGACTCGTCGCACGAAAACCAGGGCATCGGGCGGAAGCTGATCCAGTTTGTCGAAAACAAGGCGCGCGAAATGGGGTTGGGTGAACTCCTCACGCTCTCGACCCAGGCGTTCACCTATTTTCAATCCAAGGGCGGCTTCGGCGAGGGCACGCCCGACGATTTGCCGCCCGCCCGCCGGGAAAAATACGAGCAGAGCGGCAGAAATTCCAAGGTGCTGGTGAAGAAGTTGAAGTAGTGCGGAGCAAGCTGCCAACCCAGAAATCACTGCTTACATGAAAACCGCGGGCGCTACACTGCTGACCCTATTTACAGCATTTTATCTATCCGGACAAATCCAGGCGGTGAGGATTGTTTTGACATCAAAAGATGTTGATACGAATTCAGTCCGAGTCATAACGTCACCGAACATTCCCACGCCAAATTTGGTTTTTAAATATGTCGGAAAGACTTCGGAGGAGATTAAAGCGATTGGCCAGGAACGCCCTCAGGTTCAAGTCATGAAAAATGGCAGTATCGTTGCGGAAACAGGCTACGTCAGTTTGTGGCATGAAATCAAAAAGGGTCAGACAAACTGTGTTGGTTTGGTACTGATATTTGACAATTACGACCAGGCCAAATTGGTTGAGAAGACATTGCGTGGAAATTAGAAGGCGCTTTCACCAAACCATGCCAAAATTGGAAATTCACCCGGCCGATTTTCTTAGTGCCTGTAGGAAAAGTGGTGTCACTCCGACTCAATTTCTGCTCATCGTCAATATCGCCGGACAAACGGTTTCATTGTTTGAAAAAGCTGCAGCGGCGGTCACAGACCGCCGCTACAACCTGTTAAAAAAAATGCGTTGCTCCACGTCGCGATTCGGTGTCGGACAGAGCGAAGGCTCGAATTGCACACCGCTCGGATTGCATCGCATCGCGGAAAAAATCGGTGCGGGCGAACCGGCAGGAACAGTTTTCAAATCGCGTAAAACCATCGGCCACACGTCGCAGCCGGAATTTGCGGACGCCAAAATCACCACGCGCATCCTCTGGCTGGAAGGCCTCGAACCCGGCTTCAATCGCGGCGGCAACGTGGATTCGCACGCACGCTACATTTACATCCATGGCACGGGTGACCAGTTGAGCATCGGCAAACCCGCTTCCTGCGGGTGCATTCATCTGGCCGACGCGGATCTGATTCCACTCTTTGACTTGCTGCCGAGTGGAACGTTGGTTTGGATTCAAGCGTAGGCCGGGCCGCCTCGGGAATACGTCCGGAATCGAAATTAACCAGGATACGCGAGCCGGTTTTCCTTCCCTATCTTGACTTAATCGGACGAATGGCTGATGTTTCCAGCGTGTTCGTGCGTTTCGGCAAGATTTTTGTAATTGTGGCGCTCATTGCGACCACCGGCGCGCATTGGGCCGCGCTGCAATCGGTCGCGTGGACGACGATGCTCGCGGACAATTTGCGCACGCACTCGCTTTCCGAATCCGTGTCCCGCACCTTTGATGGCAATTATCCCTGTCCGATCTGCCGGGCCATCGCCGCGGCCAAGCAGTCCGAAAAGAAGAGCGAATTCACGGCACAAACGCAGAAACTTGAATTTACACCGGCCCAGGAAAACTTCGTGCCGATTGCCCCGTCGCATTTTCAACTTCTGCCGGTCGCAAATGCCTTCGCCGAATGGTTCAGCCAACCACCGCTGACCCCTCCACCGCGCCGCCTCGCCGCTTGATTCATTCGGGAGGGACGGCGTGTCGCCATCCCTGAATAAATGGGTTCGGCATCGTGCCGGCCCGCCTGATAGCTCCAAAAAATCAACTTTGAGATCCGCCTTGCGGCGGTGTCTCGCAACTTGGAATTTAAAATGAAAAACAGAAGAAATATTTCAGCAGCAGTAAAAATGGGTGGTGGTTTGCTGGCCGGAATCCTCGCGCCGGGTGTGGTTCATGCCTGTGCGTGCGGTTGCGGCGTGTTTGACGTGGGCACCAGTTCCATGTTTCCGGAAGGCGCGGGTGGGATGGCCTTCCTTCAATACGATTACTCGGACCAGAACCGCAACTGGAGCGGCACTTCGGAGGCGCCCGCCGCGAACAACGGTGACAAGGAGATTGCCACGGACTTCATCACGGCCGGCCTTCAATATTTGTTCAACCCGAGTTGGGGGGTTCAGGTTGAAGTGCCTTATGATTATCGCTCGTTCAAGACCACCAGCAACGCTCCGGGCAATCCCGTTACCAAGATCAACTGGGGTGCTCCCGGCGACATCCGGCTGGAAGGCATTTACACGGGATTTTTTGCGGACCAGTCCGCCGGCGTAACGTTTGGTCTCAAGTTGCCGACCGGCGACTGGACCCACGAAAATGCCTTCGGCGACGTTGACCGCGACAGCGAAATCGGGACCGGCAGCACGGACCTTCTGCTGGGCGGTTTTTATCGCGGCAACATCACCCAGGATGAAAAATGGGACTGGTTCGCGCAGGTGGTGTTGGACGTGCCGGTGCTGACCCAGGCCGGATATCGACCCGGGGTCGAACTCGACACCGCAGCGGGGATCGATTACAAGGGATTTTCGTTCGGCCACGTACGGATTTCGCCGGTCGCGCAGGCAATCTTTTCCGAGCGCACGAGTGATAGCGGTTCCAACGCCAACCCGGACAATAGCGGTTATCAGCGGCTGATGCTTTCACCGGGAATTGAATTTCACATTCATCCGGTGAAAATTTATGCGGACGCGGAATTCCCCGTCTTCCAACATTACACCGGCAATCAACTCGCCGCGCCGGTGCTGTTCAAAGTCAGCATGAGCTTTATGTTTTGATTTCCATCCCCACCCAAAAACAAAAACCAACAACCAAAAGGAAATATGAAAAATATAAAATACCTCGTCGCCATTATTCTGGCGGCAGCCATCGTCGCGGTCTCACTCAGCAGCCGGGCGGATGAGCCAAAACCCAAACCGTATCCGCTCGACACCTGCCTTGTCTGCGACATGAAATTGGGAGGTTCAATGGGCGGCCCTTACGTGTTTGTCTATAAAGGCCAGGAAATCAAAGTCTGCAACAAATCGGAAGAGGCGGATTTCGATAAAAGCCCTGACAAATACATGAAAAAGCTGGCCGACGCCGAGGCCAAGCTGAAATAATAAATGGCATGCCCGAGAAAGCCGGTTCCAAACCCTCCGACAGCGAGCGGCTGTTTTTCCAGGCCGCCATCATCCTGTCCTTGGTTTTTGGAACCGGCTTCTGGTTCTTGATGTATTCATTGAACAAACAGGAAACCACGCCGGAAACGTCATTGGACAATGAGCCGCCACTCGCCATGGCGCCGGATCATCCGCGTCAACTGGTCGATTTTTCCCTCACCAATCAGACTGGCCACGCCGTCACCCGGGCGGACCTGAACGGTAAATATCTCGTGGTGAGTTTTCTGTTCACCAGCTGCTCGCTGACCTGTCCCATTGTGAGCAGTCAGATGGGTGAAATCCAGCAACTCACCACCAACCAACCGGACGTCCGGCTGGTTTCGTTGACCGTGGATCCGGACGACGACACGGTGCCGGTGCTGGCGAAATACGGCGAATATTTTACCGCCGACACCAACCGCTGGTGGTTGCTGACCGGCGACGACGCCGTGATTCACAATCTGATTGGCACCAGTTTTCTCGCGATGGACACAAATGGTGCTTTCGGCTACATGCCGGGTAATTTTGCACACATTGAGCGCATCGCCCTGGTGGATCCCCAGGGCCGCGTGCGGGACTATTTCGACGGTTTGAACAACGACACACCGAAGGCCGTGGTCAATGAAATCCATCAACTAAGGAAATAAACATTGTGAAATCAGCAGCCAGAAAGTCTCTGCATCTTTTTTTTGCATTTTTGCCGTTGATTGCCGCCAGCGCAAACCCCGCCAACGCCGCGCCCAACACCGACGATCGGACGGTTCAATCCTATCCCGCGCACGGCGTGGTCGAACAAATCGCGCCCGACCGGAGCCAGGTCACCATCCATCATCAGGCCATTCCCGGATACATGATGGAAATGACGATGGCTTTTCCCGTCAAAGACACCAACGCATTGGTTGACGTCTCGGCCGGAGACAAGATCACCTTCACACTGGTGGTGGGCCGGACCAATGCCTGGGTGGAAGCTATTCATCGCGTCGGACACTCTGCCACCACCCCGGCCAACTCCATGCCCATGACCAACGGCATGTTTTCCATGCTTAGACCCGGGGACACGCTGCCAGACGGCGAACTGGTGACCGAAGACCAACGTCATATCCACTTCTCCGACCTTCGCGGAAGGGCGGTGGCGTTCACGTTCTTTTTCACGCGCTGTCCGCTGCCCAATTATTGCCCCCTGATGAACCGGAATTTTGACCAGGTGCGGACCCTGCTGCTCGCTGAGACCAATGCCCCGACCAACTGGCTGCTGCTTTCCATTTCGTTTGACCCGGAATTCGACACGCCCCAGGTATTGTCGGAGTATGCCGTTGAGTTTCGCGGCACCAACGCCGCCCATTGGCTCTTTGCCGACGCCACCACCAACACGCTGGCCGGCCTGGCCCCGCGCCTGGGTTTGATGGTCATGCGCCAGGGAGACAACCTGTCGCATAACCTTCGAACCGTGGTGCTCGACCCGCAGGGCCGGATTTACCGTCAATTCAACGGCAACCAATGGATGGCCCAACAGCTGGCCGATGCGCTGTTGAAGGCCGCCGCCGAATCACCGTAACCAGGGCAAATCAAAAAACCGCCGCGGGTTTCCCAACGTGGCGGTTTTCCACGACGAATCGACCAACGCCGACATTCAACCTCTAAAGGAGATAAAATCCCCCAAGGGCGTCGGCAATGTCGGGGTGAAGGGAACGAAATTAAAACCAACGCCGGGGTCGAATCCGGCCTTGCCGGCGGCGGTGGCATCCACGAACGGCGTCAATGCGGCCACAGCCTGGTCAATCGAAGTCCATTTCAAGGTCCGCTCGTAGCCATTATTGTTCGCCGGGTTGACAGCTTCCGCAATGCCTTGGGCGCCGGTGACCGTTGACAGGTTGAGGTCGGCGGCGATCACGCGGGCGAGACTGCGGTGGTCACTTTCAATGCCCATGATGCGCGCTGCTGTCACCCGTAAATCCACCGTGCTGAAGTTTCGCACACCCACCAGATAGGCGGCAATGAACGCATCTTCCAGCGTCACGAGGATGTTCAACGTGGTCTGCGGGTCGCTGAACATTCCCGCCGGATAGTAAAACCGGGTGTACGGCGTCGGTCGGCCGGTGACGGATTCTTCCACGAGGTAATGTGACATCTCCTCCTGCAGCGCTGCGGTCAGGTAAACCTGGTCATTTTCCGACAGCCCGCTGAAAAACGGCGAGGTATTGATGATATTGGAATAAGTCGTCACCGCCAGCGCCTCGGCAATTTCGGCAGCGATGATGATATTGAGATCGCCGGGACAGAGGCCCGAATCGTTGTCTCGATCAGGGCGGTCATCATCGTTTCCCTTTTTCCAAATCTGGCCGGCTCGCGCCAGGGTGGCGAACGGGAGCAACGCCGCCCCGCCCAGCAAGGAGGCGCGGGTCAGAAATGAGCGGCGGTTGAAGTTGACGGCTTCCTTAGTGGATGCATTTTTCATAACAGACCTTTCGTTTTAAGTTTTTTGCTTCGAACCGGGCCGGTATCGGCCTTCCTGATCCCCTACGAACCGGCGACCGTTTTGGATGCATAAAAAAACCGGCGGTACCGCGAAGCGAAACCGCCGGCTGTCAGGCCAATGCCTGGTTCGCCTATTCCGGCATCAGGACCGAATCCGTCACTTGGATCACCCCGTTGGACTGATACACGTCGTAAATGGAAATGTTGGCCAGATTGCCTTTTTCATCCTTCAGGACAAGGTTGCGATCACCGTTCATCATGGCCTCCAATTTTCCGCCTTCCACCGTCGTCAGCACCGCCGCGCCGCCGCCGGCCTTGATCATTTTGACCAGGGTCTTGTAATCCAATTTGCCGGCCACAACATGATAGGTCAGGATTTTGGCCAACATGGCCTTATTTTCCGGCTTAAGCAGGGTTTCCACCGTTCCGGCCGGCAGCTTGCCAAAAGCCTCGTCCGTGGGTGCAAAGACGGTGAACGGCCCTTCACCCTTCAAAGTCGCCACCAGGTCAGCCGCCTGGACGGCGGCCACGAGGGTTTTGTGATCGGCGGAATTCACGGCATTATCAATGATGTCCTTTTGGGGAAACATCTCCATGCCGCCCACCAGCACGGTTTCCCGCGCAAACGCGGAGGTTGCAGCCAGCGCCAGCGCCAGCACGATGATTTTAACATTTTGATTCATATATTTTCTTTCGTTTTTGGTTTGGTGATTTGCCCATGAACTGTCGGTTCCACCCGGAACCCAGTCCAGGACAGCATCTACCCAACAGAACGACCTTCCCCGACGCTTGGATGCACCAAAACGAATTTTCCGGATTCGGTGGAATAACTGGCTGGCCGGCCGGTTTGGATTGAATAAGGGGAAAAGAAAGTGACCGGCATCAACCGCCGATCAACACCAGGTTCTTGAGCGTGGGTGTGGGCCGGCCGCCCTTCGGCTCTTCGGTGACGGCAAATTTGTCGGGCGACGCAATCAGCTTGTCCGCCTTGAATTGCAGGCGCACATTGCCCTGCGCGTCCACCTGGAAGACGCCGGCGCTGACCGGTGTGGGATATTTAGGATCCATCACCCACAATTGATAATCCTTGTCCACCGGCAGCGGCTTGAGGTTTTGCACCACGAAAACGCCGCGCTGCTGTTTTTCGTCCCACAGACTGACGGCCACCGCCTTGGGCGCATCCGCCAGCAATGAATTCAGCATCGCGATGCGGAGACCGGCCAGCCGGTTTGTCTCCTGCAAGGTCGCCACGGCCTGCTGCAAGCCCTGGGTTTCGTTGCGCAACGAATCCGCCACCTGGTTGAGAGCCGCCAATTGCTTCGCCTGGTCGCCGACTTTCTGCCGCAACGTCTTTTGCTGCGATACGGTGATACCGCAAACAATGGTCAGACACGCCGCCAGTGCCCACGGCAACCAGATTGTCCAGCGTTCGGAGCGTTCCGTTCGCACTGGCAGGGAAACGACTTTTTCCTGCGCCTCAATCTGCGCCAGGATTCTTTGCTTCAACGCCGGCGGTGGCGTGACCTGTGGCGCCAAACCGGCCAGTGCGTCGCGCGTAGTGCGCAAGGCCGCGACCAGCTGTTGCAATTCGGCCTCCCGCTGCAAAACCGCTTCAAAAGTGCGCGTTTCCTCCGGCGTCAGCACGCCAAGGACATACAAACCGGCCTGTTCTTCCATGCGCTCGTCAATCATGCGAATCCCTCCAGCTTCTCGCGCAGCTTCAGCATGCCGCGCCGGATGCGCGCCTTGATGGTGCCCAAAGGTTCCTGCAAATTTTTGGCGATCTCGTCCTGCGTCAACCCGCTGAAAAAGGCCAGCTCGATCGCGCGCCGCTGGTCCGGCGGCAGCGCGGCCACCACCGAACGGATTCTTTCCGCGTTTTCCCGGCCGTGCAGCATTTCGTTGGCTGATGGGGAATCGTCCGGCCGTGCGTTCGCCTCCACCGTGGCCTGTTCCAGAAGTTTGGAGCGGCGTTGCGCGGCCCGGATGCGATCGATCGCCTTGTTTCGCGTGAGCGTCACGGCCCAGCTCGCCGGCCGGCCCAGGAGCGGGTTGTAAGCGTCCGCCTTGTTCCAGATCTGCATAAACACTTCCTGCAACACGTCCTCGGCTTCCTTGGGATCATTCAGCACCTTCACGGCGATGGAAAATAGCAGGCCGGAATACCGGTCATAAAAACTGGCGAAGGCGGAACGATCCTGGCCGGCGATGCGTCGAAGCAGTTCCACGTCACGTTCCGGATCTAATACGGGTTCGTTCATGCCGTCAGCCGTCAGAAAGAAACAGAATCGCGGGAACAAATCCAGCGATATCGAATGACCTGGGCACACCGGTTGAAACATAAAACCAGACAGAGTTCACCAGCAACCCTGCCTGTCTATCAAACGCCCGTCGCCCCGGATTGGATGCAGCTTTCCCGGCGGCGCATCCAAACCGGGCCGGCGCGCGTTTCATCCGTGTGACCCGCATTCACCACCTTATGAACGACGCCTGCCACCGGGCCACCGCGCACCGACTGCCGGTGCATTTCTGGAAACCAACCGTTTTTGCCATTGCCATTGAATGCCCGGCGGCTTTCGAAAAACCCGCCTCGCAGACCAAACGCATTCGCCATAACCTTCCCAACGCCGCTCCCCTTCGCTGGCGCCCATCCGATTCCCGCCAGCCCCGTTGATGACCGGCGTTGATTCCCCACTTTCCACCGTGAGGATTTAGGGTATTGTAGCTTCCGTGACCCTGACGGAACAAATGACGCGACTGGCCAAACAGGCCAAGGCCGCGTCGCGCGAACTCGCGAAACTGACCACGCGCGAGAAGAACGATTGTTTGCTCGCCATGGCCGACGCCCTTGAGAAAAATTCCGACGCGCTCCAGGAAGCCAACGCCCGGGACATGGACGCGGCGGCGGAAAATGGCTTGTCGCCCGCCATGCTGGACCGGCTCAAGCTGGATGACCAACGCATCGCCGCCATGGCCAAAGGGCTGCGCGAAGTTGCGGCGCTGCCCGACCCGGTCGGGAGAATCCTGAACGAGCGCATCCGGCCGAATGGCTTGAAGCTCCAAAAAATTTCCACGCCCATCGGGGTCGTGGTCATCATTTATGAATCCCGCCCCAACGTGACGGCGGATGCCGCGAGCCTGTGTTTCAAATCCGGCAACGCCACGATTTTGCGCGGCGGGAAGGAAGCAATCCATTCCAACCAGCTCATCGCGAAAACGATGATTGAGGCGGGCAAAAAAACCCTCGCCACATTTCCTGAACATGGCATTCAGGTCGTGCCCGTGGCCGACCGCGAAGCGATTCCCATTCTGCTGTCGCTCACGCAATACATTGATTTGTGCATGCCGCGCGGCGGCGAAGGGTTGATTCGCGCCGTGGCTGAATGCTCGAAGGTGCCGGTCATCAAACATTACAAGGGCGTCTGCCATGTTTATGTGGATGCCGACGCGGATTTGAAAATGGCGGAAGCCATCGCCCTGAACGCCAAGGTTCAGCGCCCCGCCGTCTGCAATGCCATGGAAACCCTGCTGGTGGACAAGGCGATCGC
>Ga0187863_10003797_pt1 | contig 11005 bp, 10 predicted proteins | sample June2016WEW_11_1_FD_132975 | JGI IMG/M metagenome (GOLD analysis project Ga0187863, IMG submission 132975) | Peatland microbial communities from SPRUCE experiment site at the Marcell Experimental Forest, Minnesota, USA - June2016WEW_11_10 | ecosystem: Environmental > Terrestrial > Soil >...
AAACCCGGTAGCGCTCAAACGCGGCATTGAACACGCCGCAAGTCAAGCAGACGCGGTAGTGGCGGCCATGACGCGTGAGCTCGCGACCAAGCAGGAGCTTCGCGCCCTGGCCACTACCGTCACCTTCGACCCTGCAGCTGGCGAGACTATTGCTGAGGCATTCGACAAAGTTGGGAGGGAGGGCGTCATTGCTGTCGTGCAATCCCAGACTCCAGGCCTGGAGCTGGAGCTGACAGAAGGCATGCTCCTGCAGAGTGGTCTGATCTCGGATTACTTCATGACAGATGCGAGCCGGATGGAGGCGATTCTTGAAAATCCATACATCCTAATAGCCGATGCGAAGGTGACCCTCAAGAATATTCTTCCCCTGCTAGATAAAGTTGCTCGGACCCGGAGTTCCCTAGCAATCATCGCCGAAGATATTGACGGTGATGCGCTGAGCCTTCTTGTGATCAACAAGATTCGTGGTCTCCTTCAGTCTGTCGCAATCAGGGCTCCGGGGACAGCGACGGAGCGCAGACCCCTACTCGGGGATATGGCGATCCTCACAGGTGCCGCGATCGTCTCCGAAGATATCGGTCTGACGCTAGAAAATGCAGATCTCGACCTTCTCGGCCGTGCGCGCAGAATAGTGGTGACCAAGCAAGATACGACAATCATCGATGGTGCTGGTGACGCTGATCAGATTAGTGGACGGGTCGAGCAAATCCGCGGAGAAGTTGAAGCCGCCAACTCAGGCGAGTATCAGGAAATGCTCCGCGTTCGCCTAGCCCGACTTGCAGGAGGCGTAGCCGACATCAAGGTTGGCAGCCTAACGGAAACCGACACCCGGGAGAGAATTAAGCGTATCGAACGCACAATCCTGTCGATGCGTATAGCCATTCAGGAAGGGTGGATTCCAAATGCGGCCGCCACTCTGCTGCTTACACGCGACCAGTTGGCGGGAACGGTCAGCCGAAATACCGATGAAACGCTCGGGATGGCGATTGTCGCCGACTCCCTTGCAGAACCCCTTCTGCAGATAGCTCGCAATGCCGGCTATAGCGAAACGGCCCTCGGCGATCTGCTCGCCGCGCCCAAGTCAGGCCGCTGCGTTGACGTGACTAGTGGAGCGACCGTGGACTTTCAGCACGCGAGCTTGCTCGATCCAGTTGGCGTGGCACGCCGGGCGATCACCCAGAGCGCGCGCATCGCCAGCCGATTCGTCATGATTAGTTGAATACGCCTGAGACGATGTTCAGATCCCACTGCGAATTGTCGTGCACAGCGCGCCCACCATCGGCATGTGACGCTGTCTCCAAGTGGCGCTGCGGAGATCGGCCCCAGATCGGCCTGCTATGCGCGCCTAAGTCGGTCGGCGCAGACGGGCCGATGGCCGCGCAATTAGGCGGATATTTCGCGTCAAGCTCGTGGCCCTCACCTCCCGCCTGGCCGACAGCCAGGACCACCCCAGCCCCGGCTGGCTCGGGCACCACGCCATCCCCGCCCAGATCCGCCAGTCAGGACTGTGGAACGTCGAGCACGTCACCCAATCCTGCCGACCCGGCTTCCTGGCCACCCTCTACCAGCTAGTCCAGCTCCACCAGTAACCACAGCCCATCGACCGATTCGCGGCAGAAGCGAGCGACCACGCCCAGCGCTGGTGATGCATAAAATACGGCCCGGCTGCCTGCCTGCCTGCTCGGCCGTGGTCGGATCGCCGACGGCGCGGAGGCTCTTGATAAGCAAGCGCCGAGCCGTTATGGCGCATCTCGCTACTGGTTCGCTGAGCCGATTCCGGCGAGAAGATCATGATTATCTGCGCGTTTTTCTGTGTGGCTGGCAGAGTCAACGCTCATGTCGGCCAACGGATTGCCAAATGACCAAAACGGACCGTCAGTGAATGCACGATGAGCGGGACTGCTACTGCACACGGCATGCCGAACTTAATGGCTATTCTTCTGCCCGGCGCTATACGGCTGGGTCGCAAGTCTAATATTGCAAATGCTCTCGGGCTCGTATGCCAAACCCAGTTGTGGAACCTGCGCCCTGCTCAGGGTTCGCGGGCGGGCAGGGTATTCGGACGGTCGACCGGCTCGCCCGGGAACGGGCGGCGGGCTGACAGCCAGTCCTGGAGCTCGCGGTGGCGGAACTGGTAGGTCGCACCGGAGACCCGCAGGAGACCGCTTTCGCACGACCAGGACAGGAAGTCGCTAACGCGAATCGAGACTCACGCCGATCAAGCACCTTATCGTCAGATTCATTGATCTCGGCGGCAGTCGCTACTACCCAGTCCCGCGACCACCCCTGCACTCCTCGGCGGCTACCGACTGGCCCGAGGCAGTGACTGCCATCGATAAATGTCTCGGGGCGGCCCCGGCGCGTAAGACCTGACTAGGCTTGCGGGATGATCAGAGTCGCCCAACCTACTGCGATTCGCCGTCCTGATCGCACGGAAATCGATCAGGAAGCTGCTGGCGCCATTGGTCGTCCCACTCTTTCCGTCTCTCGTGCATTATCCGGCTAATCTCGGCTTCACCCATCCCCTTGAATCTAAAACTTTCACCGTTCACGGTGATATCGATGTCCTTCTTGTCGTTACGATGCAACCAAAGCGAGAACGCCTTGACGAAGGTCGCGAGCCCTGCGGAGCCTAGGATGTTTTGGACCTGAAAGACCGTTTCTAGCACTTCGGGGACGGGCAGTTCGACAATGTCTGAGGTTGAAAGGCCGATTACATCGAAAGCACGGCGCAGGTCGTCGGCGTTCTCAGGTTCAGTGTGAACGGTGATCCGACCGCTATTGGGCAGTCCCGTCTCCATGCGGACAGTGATCGGAGTGTCTGCTGTAGGTGACATGACGCTAGTCTGCCAGCCCGATGCTGCTGACCCGCATGGCGGCAGTTCCGCGTGCCGTGGATGATCATCACAGCAATCGACGAGTGCGATCCCGGGCCACAGCAACGCCTTGGAGGCCGTGGCCCAAGCCGTGGGCTACGTTCTCGGCGAGCGTCACGATGACGCCCAGGCCGAGCAGCCATCCCGTCAGTGCGGAACCTGCTGAAGATTGCCACTCCTGCCACGCTACGATCATACGTTTCATATGGTTTGACAGTTATCGTAAACGGAGTCGCTGACAGCAGCCTCAGAAACCCGCGCCTGGCCTATGTGCTTTTTCTGAGCATTCTTTCTATCTGACGTCGGCGCATAGTTGCCGCCGCTTGGAATGCAATATCATTGTCGTAGCTGGCGGCTCGTTCATATGCGCTCTCCGGACCGAAAGACAGCATGATTTGCATGACAAGTGGCAGCATACTTACGAAGACAAAGACCAAAAATATGATGATGCTTGAAATACAAAGGACTGCATTAGCGCTGCACGCACTAACGAGCGCTGCGATCGAGGCCGGTAGGCCAGTATCGCCGTCGCTTACCCTGTTGAACGTGGAATTTTGCTGCTCTTCCTGCATCTGGTCGCTCGCGAGCTTCTGCCGCGCAGCAGGAAGTTCATCTTTAGCCACCGAAACTGCGGTCGCGTTCTGCTTACTTGAACTTGAAGCTATTTGCACAAGCTTGTTCACCTGCGCCTGATCCTTCGTTACCTGTGCTCCGATTCCGCTTGTCTCCAACTGCCGGTTAAAGTCTGCCGAGCGCACCAAGTTCGTGACCATTACTTGCTCGTTAATCTCGGACCTAAATATTTGCAGTATGATCGGTCCAGCGATGATTGCGCTTAGGAGCAGCGCAAATAGGAGCCTCGGAATTGCAGAGAGAAGCGTTCTCGAACTGTTTCGGCCGCGGGGCACGGTAACAATGAGCCAGCGGTCTATCGCGAGCACAACGAGACCAGACAGCAGCGCAATGATTGCCGAGGCGACCAGGGGTTCTGTAAGTGCAGTTCGCAAGACAAAATAAATTCCGAGGGCAGACAGCACCGCGGCGGCCGCGGTCAGGCTTCCGAACGCGATGTATTTTGCTCGATCTTGCGGAAAGAACTGCAGTATCTCCACCGAGGCACCGGAAACTGCAATGAGAAAGCGCGTAAACCACGGCTCCTGCCGTCGCCAGCCAGCACCCGTATCATCATCAGTTCCTGCTTCATCGGAGGCCGACGGCCGCTGAGTATTAGGGGACTCGCCGTTTGCTTCATCGGTGTAGCTGCCGCCTCGTGTCTCACGTCGCTTTGCATCATCGGCTTCCGAATCGGTCACCTGCGAAGCACCTGGTCGTGCCGATTCTTCCAGCCGGGCCCGCGCGACCTTCGCAACGGTTGGATTATCTTGCCTGACTACCTCAAGTAGCGCTTGCTCGGCTGCCACTACACGCGCCGGATTCGGGTCGTGCAGCCAGTGCGCGATCGCGTTGACCGCCCCAATACGGATATCCGCTGATCGACTCGTCAGCTCGCCGGCAAGATCCTCGGGCAGCTGGGCGGGAACCACCAATTGGCCCGCTGGACTGCGCGCCAGGATTATCTTCGCGCCCTCGCCCCCGGAGAGCCACTGTTGTGGGGTCTGACGAGCCCCGTTACCTTGCACGTAGCGCTCGGCGTAGGCGAAGGCTTCGTCCCATGCGACATAGCCATCGCCATCTGTGTCAGCGTGTCCGGACCGCATCCCCTGAACCAGGCCAGTCGTGAAGACCGACCCGACGGGGCCGTTGTCGTTGAGCGCCTCGCCCTCGAACGAGTACTCATAGCCACGGGAGGCAGTCAGCACGACGCGGCCGCGCCCGGGACGAACGAACTGATCCTTCAGATCCTGTCCGCCTTTACGGCCACCGCCGAACGCACCGCTGAAGCAGCAGTCTAGGATCAGGATCTGCTGTCTTGCCCGGCAGTCGTCGAGCTCCTCGAGCAAGTCCGCAGATTTAACGGATGTAAAGCGCGGCTGATCCTTTACGGTGTTGGTCGTGGCGAAGCACAGACGACCTGCCCGGTCCTGGATGCCATGGCAGGACAAGTAGACCAGTACTGTCTCGTCCGGACTGCGATCCTTCAGGAACTCCGCAATTGCCATGGAGACCTGCGAATCTGACTGATCCACTACGGTGATAACGGTGAAACCGCCAATCGCCGGATCTCCTAGAACTTCAGCAAGGTCCTCGGCATCGCGAACCGGTGCCCGCAGCTTGTTGAATGCGGAATCGTCGTACTGCGATGTGGCTATGATCAGAGCCGATCGAGTATTCGAAGAAAGCTCTGGCACCGGCAGCCGAATGGCTGCGTCATCCACCGATGTCCCCTCCTCGTCTGGCCCTCATCCCGTTGACGCAACCACCAAGGTCACGTGGCAAATGCATCCACGTTGAAGGACGGCAGATCGATGCTAGAGTACAGCCGTTCCAGCAGTCGTCAGTGAACCCTTTACGGTTTTGAGACTGCGGTCGAACTGCTTTGCGTCTCGCTCGACTCGCAGATCCAGGGGGGACAGTATGGAAGGTACGACGTCACTGCGCGTCCAGATCGCTGACGCTTACGACAGTGACCCTGGTGAGCTCCGAGCGCTAACGGATGGCCTACGCCGAGAGCTCCTTATGCTTGACGTAGACCAAGTCGAACGCGCTCCTGACCCAGATGTCCCAGACATCGCGAAGTCGGGCGGAGCCTCCCTGACCGACCTGCTGATCGTCTCACTTTCCAATTCTGCCGTCCTCGTCGCAGTCGTCCGCCTTCTGCAAGGATGGATCACACGCGGCAAAGGGCGGAAAGTAACAATCGAGCTAGGCAAGGACAGCATCGAGGTTGACGGCGCTTCGCCAGAAGAAAGTGCAAAGCTGATTACTTCCTGGATCGACCAGCACCAAAAGCCCTGACGCTGCATACAGTGAGCGGAACCATATGAACTAACTAGCCCGACTCGTCGTGCGCATGCCCGAGACTATGGGTAGGTTCATAGTTTGCGCCGTCGCGACGCCGAGCAACGCAGGCGCGGTTGACCGCTCGATGACCCGATCTACGCTACTCATTGAGCCCCCGCCAGATGCAAGCGAAAGCTCCGAGGTCAACGCGATGTCGATCATGTCCGCAAGACCGTAGGACGCGACCGCAGCAACCGCCACAACGCCCAGCACCGCAACAGCGGTTGAGCGACCTGATGACACAATCCGCACCGCTCATCGCGCAGCGCCAGCAGCCAGCAGCCAGCAGCCAGCAGCCAGCAGCCAGCGTGAACTCTGTAGTCAGCGAGATGTCGATCATGTATCTATTGCGTGTCGGACTCGGACACAGTAAAACCCCATATCCGCCCGTTTCCGGGCATGCTGGGGCATCATCCAGGCGTAGGCTGCCGCCAGCGCCGGGGCGACCGGCGATTTCTTTCTTGGTTCCTCCTTCGGATGCGGGGCCTCAGCCCGAGTTAGCTTGCTTTCAGGGTGATGATCTGGGCGGCCTCGCCGGTGCCTGCGTGCAGCGTGCCGGAGGCCGGGTCAAAGATGAGGATGATCTGCTGCTCGCGCAGGTACCCAGCCACGTCCTCGGCGGTATCCGGGGGCCGGCCAAGTAATACGCCCGTCATCCTCTCAGCCAGCCGAGCCTGTCGAACTCCCCGCGCCGGGCGCCCGCGAGGAACGCAACCCACTCATCCGGCGTGAACCGAAGCACCGCGATCCTCAACGGGCAGGCGGTCGGGTGACAGGTAGTAGGCGATCAGGTCCGCGCCGGCCCGTTCCATGTTCGGCGCGTCCGCGGTCAGCCGCTCGGTGACCTTCTCCAGCCTGGCGGCCAGCCGGTCCTCGGTCTTGGCCTCGCACTGCCGCCGCTCACCGTTCTCGTGCCAGACCGCCCGCCACCGGTCGCCCTCCTCCCGGGCCGGGTACACCGTGATCCCGCACTCGAGCTCGATCACGGGGCGGCCCTCGCCCCGCGTCGCCGGGCGCCCGGTTCCGCTCACAAAGACGTGGCCGCGCGCCGCCTTGCCGGTGCCCGCCGGCGCGCGCCGGGCGGCCTTGCCGCGGGCCGGTTGTGGGGATTTTGGGCCGTGATAGCGCTAGCCGCGCCATACGTTTCCCTCTCTTCCTGCGTTAATGCAGGTGAGAGGGCTTGCGGCCACTCCGGGAATCGGCGCCCCGAGAAGGATTCGAACCTTCGACCTACCGCTTAGGAGGCGGTCGCTCTATCCCCTGAGCTATCGGGGCCAGCGCCCGCCCAAGCCTAGCCGGTCCGCGGCTGGGCCGGGGATCGTCTGGCCAGGCATCGTAGGCTGGGGGGCCATCGGCACGGCAGAGGAGTGTGGCACGGTGCAGGTCCGGGACGTGATGACTGAGGCGACGATCACCGAGACGCCGGCCGACAAGCTCCGCACCGCCGCCGAGCGAATGTGGCGTGAGCAGACCGGTTCGCTGCTCATCACCACCGACGGGCAGCTGACCGGGATCATCACCGAACGGGACGTGCTGCGGGCCGTCGCCCTGGGCGCTGATCCGGACCTGGCCACCGTAGACGAGGCGATGAGCATCGACGTGCACACCGTGCCGCCGGACATGCCACTGCACGTGGCGGCGCGGGAGATGGCCGCGCGCTGGATCCGGCACCTGCCAGTAGTGGAGAACGGGCAGCTGCTCGGTGTGATCAGCATGCGGGACGTCACCGGGGTGTTCGGCGCGCTGGGCGCGGGCGATAGCCAGATCGACATAGAGCACGAATTCGACCAGCTGGTGCGCAAGCGGCGGCTGGCCCGGATCGAGCGCGGCGAGCAGGCCTAGCGGCTAGGGCAGCTGGAACGGCAGCGGCAGGCCGTCCAGCGCGTGCGCGCAGGCGTCGTCGGGCTGATCGCCCGGAAGGTCCGCGATGAGGGCCGCGACCAGGTCCCGGAGCCGGGCCACGTTGGCCGCGAAGACCTCGAACACCTCCGTCTGGGTCACGCCCTTACCTGCTTCGATGCCCGCGTCCAGGTCGGTGACCAGGGCCAGCGGGATGTAGCAGAGCGCCAGCTCACGAGCGAGCACGGCCTCGGGATGCCCGGTCATGCCGACCAGCGTCCAGCCCTGCGCGGCGAACCACCGCGACTCCGCGCGGGTGGAGAAACGCTGGCCCTCGATGACGACGAGCGTCCCGGACGGCACCGGGGCCCAGCCGGCCTCATCCGCCGCCGCGATGGCGCGCTCGCGCCCGCTCGCGCAGTACGGATCGGCGAACGTGACGTGCACGCCGCGCTGGTCGAAGAAGGTCTGCGCCCGGCCACTGGTCCGGTCGACAAGTTGGTCTGGCACCACCAGCGTGCCCGGCCCGAACGAGGCCGTCAGCGAGCCGACCGCGCTGGGGGCGATGACCTGGCGAACGCCGAGGGAACGGAGCGCCCACAGGTTGGGCCGGTAGGGAATGCGGTGGGGTGGGAAACGATGGTCCCGGCCGTGCCGGGGCAGGAATGCGACGCGGCGCCCGGCGACCTCGCCGACCGTCACCGGGTCGCTGGGCGGCCCGTAGGGGGTATCGACCTTGACCTCTTCGGCGGCGTCGAGGAACTCATAGAAACCCGATCCCCCGATGACCCCGATCTCGGCGACGGAAGACATGAGCGTCAGGCGACCTTCTCACCGGAGGACCCGGAGGACCCGGAGGACCCGGAGGCTTTGGACACTGAGCTCGAGGACGAGGAGTGCTTGCCGGTGGTCTTGCTGTCGCTCTTGGCGCTGTCGCTCTTGGCGCTGTCGCTCTTGGCGCTGTCTCTCTTGGAACCGGAATCGGTCTTGGAGTCCGCGGACGACGAGCTGGAGTCCCCCACCTTCTCCTTGGGCGCCGACCCGTTACCGGAGCGGCTGTCGGTGCGGTAGAAGCCGGAGCCCTTGAACACGATCCCCACGGGAGAGAAGACCTTGCGCAGGCGGCCTTCACAGGCAGGGCAGACGGTCAGCGGGTCGTCGCTGAACTTCTGCACCACCTCGAGCTGGTCGCCGCACTCAGTGCAGGCGTACTGATACGTGGGCACAGGATCTCCCTCCGTGCGATGCCGAGGCCGCCCGGAGCCAGGCAGACCGGCGGCTAAGTGTGCTCGCGCCGCGCGATGCTAGCACTCACACAATCCGAGTGCTAATCGTAACGGTATTTGAATACTCACAATTCCCCGGGACGGCAGGACGGCCATCGAGACCGGGCGGTCGTGCGGCGCGGCTGGCACGTGGTCGAGCAGCTCGCCGTCGTTCAGCAGGGCGATGACCGGCACCTGGGGGCCGACGCGGGCCAGCGCCCGGTCGTAACTGCCCCCGCCCCGGCCCAGCCGGTTCCCGCGGGTGTCCACGGCCAGCGCGGGCACCAGGACGAGGGAGGCCCGCGCCACCGCGTCCGCGCCGCGTGCCGGTTCCGCCGGCTCCATCAGGCCCTTCGGCCCGGGCACCAGTGAGTCGGGGCCTTCGTAGGACGCCCAGTCGAGGTCCCCATCGGGCCGCAGCAGCGGCAGGATGACGTAGGTACCACGCTTCCACAGCCCGAAGATGAGGCTGTGGGTGTCCGGCTCACTGCCCACCGAGAAATACGCGGCGACCGTACCTGCCATCTGGGTCTGCGGAAGTGACAGCACATGGTCGCGGTTGAGCCGTCCTGCCGCCGCGCGCTGTTCGGCTGGCTGGCTCGCCCGGGCAGCGAGCAGCCTGGCCCGCAGGGCGGCCTTTGCGGCGGCCGTATCGTCCGCTGGGCGGCCCGCCGCGCCTGGGCGGGTGCCCTCAGAACCGGGCTCTGGCACGTTTACCTCCCCGAACTCGTTAGGGTTTCCAGCATGGCCGATTCTTCCGCCGTCACGAAGGCCGTCATCCCTGCCGCGGGCCTGGGAACCAGGTTCCTGCCCGCTACCAAGGCGACGCCCAAAGAAATGCTGCCCATCGTCGACAAGCCAGCGATTCAGTACGTCGTCGAAGAAGCAGTTTCCGCTGGCCTGGATGACGTGCTTCTCATCACCGGGCGCAGCAAGCGCTCCATCGAGGACCATTTTGACCGCGCCTACGAGCTGGAAGAGGCGCTGGCCGCCAAGGACAACAGCGACGGGCTGGCTCAGGTGCGCGAGTCCGCCGAGCTGGCCACCGTGCACTACGTACGGCAGGGCGATCCGCGCGGGCTGGGGCACGCGGTGCTCTGCGCCGCCCGGCACGTCGGCCACGAGCCGTTCGCCGTGCTGCTGGGGGACGACCTGATCGATCCTCGTGACCCGCTGCTCACCCGGATGATCGAGGTGCGCGAGCGGTTCGGCGGCAGCGTCGTCGCGCTGATGGAGGTCGACCCGGAGCAGGTGTCGCTGTACGGCTGCGCCGCAATCGAGCCGACCGACGAAGAAGACGTAGTGACCATCACCGACCTGGTGGAAAAGCCGGTGCCGGGCAGCGCCCCCAGCCGGTGGATCATCATCGGGCGGTACGTCTGCGACCCCAAGGTGTTCGACATCCTGCGGCAGACCCCACCAGGCCGGGGCGGTGAGATACAGCTCACCGACGCCCTGAAGGTACTGGCCGGCGATCCGGACAGCGGCGGGGTCTACGGGGTGCTCTTCCGCGGCCGGCGCTACGACACCGGGAACAAGCTGGACTACCTGCGGACCCTGGTCATGTTCGCGTCCGAGCGGCCGGACCTGGCCCAGGAGTTCGTCCCCTGGCTGCGAAAGCACCTGGACTCGCTGCCGTGACGACCGAAGTGGGTCACCACCACGGCGTGAGCGCCGAGGACCTGGTCAGCATCGACGCCCATCGCGCGGACATCCTGGACACGATCCGGCCGCTGCCGCCGACCCAGCTCGGCATCACCGAGGCCGAAGGCTCCGTGCTGGCCGAGGACATCACCGCGAGCCGCCCGCTGCCGCCGTTCGACAACTCGGCCATGGACGGGTACGCACTGATCGCCGCGGACACCGCCGGGGCGGCCAAGGACGCCCCGGTCACGCTGCGGGTCACCGGCGAAGTCGCTGCCGGCGACACGGGGGCCTACGCGGTCACCCCCGGCACCTGCCTGCGGATCACGACCGGGGCCAAGCTCCCCGGCGGGGCGGACGCCGTCGTGCCGGTAGAAGAGACGGACGGCGGCATCGTCCAGGTGGCGATTCGGCTGGCGG
>Ga0187863_10003805_pt1 | contig 10991 bp, 10 predicted proteins | sample June2016WEW_11_1_FD_132975 | JGI IMG/M metagenome (GOLD analysis project Ga0187863, IMG submission 132975) | Peatland microbial communities from SPRUCE experiment site at the Marcell Experimental Forest, Minnesota, USA - June2016WEW_11_10 | ecosystem: Environmental > Terrestrial > Soil >...
AGCAGCCGGCCAATCCGGCAAGAATTAGTATGAGGAAACAACAAGCGCACGCATTGCGGGTCATGGTTCGTGCCCTCGCTTTCAGGATGTTTGTACGACCTGACGTTATCACGCGGCATGGGCGATGACAACCGAGGGTGCGGCGCGAGTTCGTCGAGCCGCGTCCCGCACGGCGGCGGACGTTTAGGACATTTTCTCTAACGTTGGTCTTCTGAGTTCGGGTCGCCCATGCCCCCTACAGCGGCACTTCCACCTGCGTGAGAATGTCCTCCAGCACGCGCTCGCTCAGCTCGGTGCTGCGCTGGGACATGGCCGCGCGGGTGTTCACGATGACGCGATGCGCACAAACCGGCAGCACCAGGCGCTTGATGTCGTCGGGAATCACGTAATCGCGGCCTTCCATCATGGCCAGTGCCTGAGCAGCGCGGAAGAGGCCCTGCGCGCCTCGCGGACTCACGCCCAACGCCAGCGACTCGTGCGCACGCGTCTTCTCCACAATCTCCAGCATGTAATCCACCAGAGTCTCGTCCACGCGAACCGACGACACCTGGGCCTGCATCGACAGCAGCTCATCGGACGCCAGCACCTCGCGAACCGCGTCCATGGAGGACTGGTCGGTGTTGCGCAGAATCTCGCGCTCGGAGCCGCGATCCGGATAACCGATGCGAATGCGCATGAGGAACCGGTCGAGCTGCGATTCCGGCAGCGGATAAGTCCCGTGATGCTCCACCGGGTTCTGCGTGGCGATCACCATGAACGGCTGGGCCAGCTCATACGAGCGGCTCTCCACGGTGATCTGCGTTTCGTTCATGGCCTCCAGCAACGCCGACTGGGTTTTTGGCGTGGCCCGGTTGATCTCGTCGGCAAGCAGAAAATTGGTGAAGATGGGCCCGGGCTTGAACTCGAATTCGCCCGACCGCGCATTGTAGATGGTCACGCCCAGGACGTCGCTGGGCAGCATGTCACTGGTGAATTGAAGCCGGTGAAAACCGCATTGCACCGATCGTGCGAGCGCGTGCGCCAACGTAGTCTTGCCGACGCCTGGAACATCCTCTATCAGCAGGTGTCCGCGGGCCAGCAGGCATACAACAGAAAGCCGAACGGCATCGGCCTTGCCGCGGATCGCTCCGCCCAGAGAAGATTCAAGGGCGGCCAGCTTCGAAAGCGCCACGGGCGCGGCAAACACGCCTTCATTGTAACAACGCCTCCGGTCGAACCGCGATTGTTAGGATTGTGTGAGAATGAAGGGCGGTAATCAAACAACTTATGAAGTTGCTCCCGCGCGACGAGCAGTTCTACGATCTTTTTCTCAGTCAAATCGCGGTTACGGTGGAGGCGTCCCTGCTGCTGCTGCAGGGCGCCGAAAAGGGCAATGGGCCGCTCACCACCGCCGCCGCCCGCATCAACGTTCTTGAACAACAGGGCGATGAGATCATCCACGATATCTACGTCCGCCTCAACCAGAGTTTCATCACGCCCATAGATCCGGAAGACATCCACTCGCTGTCGGCGCATCTCGACGATGTTCTCGACGGCATTGAGGAATCGGCGCACATCATTGTGTCGTACCGCGTGGAGCCCATCCCGCCGGCGGTAATCGAGCTGTGCCGCATTGTTCATTCGTGCGCGAAAACACTTGAGATCGCTCTCACGGCGCTCAGCGAGAAGGCGCCGCTGCTGGCCCAATGTATCGAAGTAAACCGGCTCGAGGAAACCGCCGATCAGATTGGCCGCGACGCCGTCAGCGAGTTGTTCCGGTGCGAAGCGGATTGCATCAGGCTGATCAAGCTGAAGGAAGTCTACGACAAGCTTGAGGCCACCATCGACTATTGCGAAGACGTAGCCGATGCCCTGCAGAACGTGGTTGCCAAGAACAGCTAGGGGACGGCATGAACTCCACGCTGGTTCTTACGGTTGTGATCATCGGCGTCGCTCTCGCCTTTGACTTCATCAATGGCTTTCACGATGCGGCGAATTCTATTGCCACCGTGGTGGCCACTCGCGTTCTGAAGCCCGGGCAAGCGGTGATGTGGGCCGCCCTGTTCAACTTCGCCGGGGCCTTCACTTTTGGCACGGGCGTGGCGAAAACGGTGGGCTCCGGCATGGTTAACCTTCATTACGTCACTCCGTGGGTGATTCTCGCGGGCCTCATCGGCGCAATTGCCTGGGATCTGTTCACGTGGTGGATCGGCCTGCCCACCAGTTCCTCGCACGCGCTGCTGGGCGGGTACGCGGGCGCGGCGATCGCCCATGTCTCGTGGATTCAGGGCTGGGGCCATGCGTTTGACGCGATTCTCTGGGACGGCTGGACCATGACGCTGCTTTTCATCGTAGTCGCGCCGCTCCTCGGCATGGCCCTCGCATACCTTTTCATGGTGATCGTCTACTGGTCTTTTCGTAACGCCACGCCAAGAACGATGGATAAGCATTTCCGGCGTCTGCAACTCATCTCTTCGGCCGCGCTGAGCTGGGCGCACGGCGCCAACGATGCGCAGAAGACGATGGGGCTCATCACCGGCGTGCTGGTGACCTCCGGATACCTGAAGACATTTCAGGTGCCCGTGCAGGTGATCATGGCCGCCTACGCCGCCATCGCTCTTGGAACTCTGAGCGGGGGCTGGAAAATAGTGAACACCATGGGACGCCGGTTAACGCGGCTGAAGCCCCGAAGCGGCTTCTGCGCCGAATCGGCCGCGGCGGCGTCGATCCTCTTCGCCACCTGGCTCCGCCTGCCGGTATCCACCACCCATGTGACCGCCGGGGCCATCGTCGGCGTCGGAGCCATTCAGCGGATCAAAGCCGTCCACTGGGGTGTGGCGCGGGATATCGTGTGGGCCTGGGTACTCACCATTCCGGCGTCGGCGCTGGTGGGCTGGCTGGCGCTCACGATTCTGCGGCTGTTCAATTCGAAGCTGTGATGGCTGCCCTTCCAACTGCGGTAGATTAGGGCAGAGAGGCGGGGATGCCGGAGGATAAAGGAATCGCCAGAGGAGTGCCGCAGGGATCGATATGGTCGCTGCGATTGCTGGGCGTGCCCATACGCCTGCACTTCACCTTCGTGCTGCTGCTGGTGTTTCTCATCGTCACCGGCCTGAGCGGCACCCAGTCTCTGGCCTATTACGCCCTCTATGTAATTGCGTTGTTCGCTTCGGTTCTGCTGCATGAACTGGGACACGCATGGGTGGGCTCGAAATACGGCATCCGCACCATTGAGGTGGTGATGTTTCCCATCGGCGGCGTTTCGCGAATGGAACGCGACGCGAAACCGAACGAAGAGCTGTGGATCGCCATTGCAGGGCCTCTGGTCAACCTGGTGCTTGCGGCGGCGTTGTTCGCGCTCTTGTATTACCGGCACGCCATCGTCGGTCTGCGCGACTTGCTGCGGCCCACTGACACGAACCTCATCGAACGAATCGCCTTCGGCAACCTGATCCTCGCGCTGTTCAATTTCATCCCGGCATTCCCCATGGATGGCGGCCGCGTGCTTCGGTCCGTGCTGGCGCGGTTCAAATCGGAGAATGAAGCTACGCGCATCGCCGCCTGGGCGGGGCGCATGCTGGCCATCAGCATGGGGCTTTACGGCTTGTTGGCTACTCACTTTTTGCTGGTCTTCGTTGCGTTTTTCGTCTATCTGGGCGCGGCTCAGGAAAGCGCGGCGGCGATCGGGCGAACGCTCACCGCCGGTATGCCGGTGCGCTCGGCAATGGTGACGGAATTCCACACGCTCGAACACGGCAGCACCATACGCGATGCCGCCAACCTCCTGCTGGCCACGTCACAGCAGGATTTTCCGGTGGTGCACGGCGACCAGGTGCTGGGCCTGCTCGGAAGAAACGCTCTGATGCGCGCTCTGGCGCACGACGGACAGGAAGCATACGTCGGCGGCGCGATGGATCGTGAACCGCCCCGGCTCTCACCCGATCAGGATCTGGCTGAGGTGTTGCCGTTGATGGCGCAATCGGGAGCCTGTGCCCTGGTGATGGAAAATGGCGAGCGTCTTGTGGGCCTCCTCACCGCCGAGAATCTTTCCCAGTTCCTCCTGTTGCGCCGCTTTGGGATGGAGCCGCACCCGCAGAATCCAGATGTGCATCGATGATGGACGTGCGGCGATAACCATTCGCGCGGCGGCCGCGTTGCGCGGATTTCTGCTGTGCTGCGCTTTCCTTGCGCTTCCCTTGCTTCTCCACGCCGAAACCGTACGTGTGTACCTCAAGGACGGCACTTTTCAGCTCGCCCGTGAATATCACGTGGAAGGCGACCGGGTTCGCTACTACAGCACCGAGCGTGGCGAGTGGGAGGAACTACCCCTCGATTTGGTGGACCTGAAGAAAACCGAGGGTGAAATCCAGGCGCGCCAGGCGGCCGAAAAAGAGGAGAAACAGCAGAGCGCGGCCGAGGATAAAGCTGAGATCGAGATAGAGCGCGAGATCGACAAGGTCCCCAAAGACCCTGGCGTCTATTACGTGGACGGCGACGCCGTGCGCACGGTGAAGCAGGCCGAATCGAAGATGGTCACCGCCAAGGGACGGAAAGCTCTCAAGATTCTTTCGCCGCTTCCCGTGGTGTCCGGAAAGGTCACCGTCGAGCTGGATGGCTCTCATGCACCAACGCAGGTGAAGGGCGGCAAGCCGGAATTCTACATTCGCCTCTCTCAGGAGGAGCAATTCGCGCTGGTGAAGCTGAGCGATCACAAAGGCAATCGAGTGGTGGAGAAGATTGCGGTGCTTCCGGTGAGCAACGAAGAGGTGGAGACGTTCGACAGCGTGGAGCTGTTCCAGCACCAGGTGGGCGATATGGTGTTCAAGTTCTGGCCGCTCAAGCCCCTCGATCCAGGCGAGTATGCAGTGGTACAGTACACCCAAGGGAAAGTAGATACGCAAGTCTGGGATTTCACATTGGCGGGCAAAACCGGCCCGTGAAATCCCGGGTCGGCAGGCGACGAGGAGACCATCATGATCAAACGCTGGATGCCTATTCTCTGTGTGTTCGCAAGCGCGACGCTGGCGGACACGCTTACACTCCGCGACGGCAGGACGGTACAGGGAGATTACGCCGGAGGCGACCCACGCACGATTCGCCTGATGGTGGGAGAAAGCGTGCAGAGCTTCCGGGTCAGCGATATTGTCAGCCTGACAATCGGACCAGGCCCCGGAGGCCCTGATGGTCCCCCTGCCGCGGCCCCGCCACCACAGGCCCCGCCGCCGCAGCCCCCTCCACAGCAAGCCGCTCCACCACAGGCCGCTCCACCGCCCGCCGCGCCGCCGCCAGGCGCGCAGGTGTCGCCACCGCCAGCCGGACCACAGATCCCCGCCGGAACGGAGATCAAGGTGCGCATGATTGATCCGGTGAATTCCGGCATGGACCAGGAAGGCTACACGTACCGCGCTTCCGTTGTCGAGCCGATCAGCGTGAGGGGGCAGATAGTCATTCCGCATGGTGCGGACGTCGTCGTGAAGCTGGTGTCCGCGCATCAATCCGGCAAACTCACGGGCACCACCTCGCTGACGCTTGCGCTGCAGCAGGTGCAGGTGAACGGAAAAATGGTGGACGCCTACACTGAGCGTGTCACCCAGACCAGCGGCTCACGCGGTAAGAAGACGGCCGCCGTGGTGGGTGGCGCAGCGGTTCTGGGGGCGGTAGTGGGAGGCGCGGCGGGCGGTGGAGCGGGCGCTGCGATTGGCGCAGCATCCGGTGGCGCCGTCGGGGCAGGCGTTGAAGTACTGACCGCGGGCGAGAAGGTCAAAATCCCCGCCGAAGCAAAGCTAACGTTCACACTGGAAGCGCCCATTCCCTTGTGAGTGCTGCTGCCCGGCCCGCCGCTCCGCCGTGGTGGAGAGAACTGAGCGCGTATCAGTGGTTGGTGCTGGGCATTTGTTCGCTGGCCTGGATGTTTGACTGCATGGGCCAGCAGTTCTTCGCCCTGGGGCGGCAGCCGGCAATCTCCCAGTTGCTGCACGCGCGGCCTGGCGACGCGATGGCAACCCGTCTGGTTGCAGAGTTTGCCGGATACGCGACCTCGGCGTTCATGGTCGGCTGGGCCATCGGTGGCGTATTCTTCGGCGTTCTCGGCGATCGGGTTGGCCGAGTGAAGACCCTCGCGATTACGGTTCTCTGCTATTCGCTCTTCACCGGATTGAGCGCGTTGTCAGTGGGCGTCGCCGACTTCATCGCATATCGCGTGATCACCGGGCTCGGCGTTGGGGGCATGTTTGCGGCCGGAGTAGCCCTCGTGGCCGAAACCATGCCCGACCATGCACGGCCGTTCGCGCTCGGATGGCTGCAGTCCTTTTCCATGATCGGCAACATGACGGCGGCGCTCGCCGGGATGGCTCTCGGAGGGCTCCAGCAGGCGGGGATCGTGGGAAGCGCGTGGCGATGGATGTTCGTCATTGGCGGACTGCCGGCTTTGCTTTGCCTGTGGATCATGCGCCGTTTGAAGGAACCCGAACAATGGCGGAATGCCACTCACGCGAGGACGAAGCTCGGCTCCATGAGCGAGTTGTTTTCCTATGCGCGCTGGCGGCGCAACGCTATCGTCGGTTTGCTGCTGGCATTTTCGGGCGTGGTGGGTTTGTGGGGAATCGGCTATTTCAGCTACGATCTGCTGCGCACGGTGTTCGACAAGACCGCTCTCAACGCCGGCCAGAAGACAACCTGGATCGGCATCGCCTCATTGCTTCAGAACCTCGGTGGCTTCTTTGGCGTTTACGCGTTTACGTATGTCACGCCGCACACGGGCCGGCGGCGAGCATTTGCCTACTCATTCGTCGCCGCGCTGCTGGTAACCGCGTTCACGTTCGCGTACCTGCGCCGCTTCAGCGACATTTTCTGGATGATTCCGCTGATGGGCTTCACGCATATGACGCTCTTTGCCGGATACAGCATTTATCTTCCGGAACTATTCCCCACGCGCCTGCGCAGTACGGGAACGTCATTCTGTTACAACGTTGGCCGAGGCGTGGCCGCGCTGGGGCCGCTTGCTCTGGGACTGCTCACCAGCCGCGTCTTCGCGCAGGAGGCCGAACCGATGCGCTGGGCCGGAGTCACCATGAGCCTGGTGTTTCTCGTCGGCCTGGCCACACTGCCTTTCGCGCCGGAAACACTGGGGCGGCCACTGCCCGAATAGCGCGCTCTTCTAGAACGCTCGCCGATACTGCACCGGAACGGCCGGTTCGGACCCGAGTGCACGTGCCGCGTGCAACGGCCAATAAGGATCACGAAGCATCTCGCGCGCCAACAATACAATATCGGCCTGACCTTTCACGATGATTTCTTCCGCCTGCTTCGGTTCGGTAATCATGCCAACCGCGCCTGTCATGACGCCGGCCTCCCGCCGCACGCTTTCTGCGAATGGCACCTGATACCCTGGGCCGACCTCGATTTTCGCGTCAGGCACCACGCCGCCGCTCGAGCAATCGACAAGATCGACCCCCACCGGCGTCAGCCGGCGAGCCAGTTCCACCGATTCTTCCAGGGTCCAGCCGCCGGGCGCCCAATCCTGCGCCGAGATGCGGATAAACAGCGGAAGGGCCTCCGGCCAGACTCGACGGATCGACTGCGCGACTTCCACCGTTAGCCGGATCCGGTTTTCAAACGGCCCTCCGTACTCATCAATGCGATGGTTGGCCAGCGGCGACAGGAATTCATCCAACAGATAACCGTGGGCGCCGTGAATCTCAACCACGCGAAATCCCGCTGCCAGTGCACGCTGCGCCGCTGCCGCGAACGCGTCAGGGATCCGGCCGATTTCGGCGATGGTGAGCTCACGCGGCATTGGATCGCCCTCGCGAAACGGTACTGCAGATGGCGCTACCGGCTGCCATCCTCCCTCACCAGGAGCGATCGCGTACGAACCGATCCAGGGTACCTGCGTGCTTCCTTTGCGCCCGGCGTGCGCGAGTTGCGTTCCCGGGATCGCTCCCTGCGATGCGACGAATTCGGTGATCCGCTTTAGGTTCGGGATATGTTCATCCTTCCAGATGCCAAGGTCGGCAGCGGAGATCCTGCCCTCGGCACTCACGGCTGTGGCCTCCGTGAAAACAAGAGCTGCTCCGCCCACTGCGCGCGATCCGAGATGGACGACGTGCCAATCGTTCGCGAAGCCGTCCTCGGACGAGTACTCGCACATGGGCGAAACTGCGATGCGGTTCCTGAGCGTGACCCCGCGAATCGTCAGCGGAGTGAAGAGATGAGGAGTCATTGAAGCCATGGCCGCTGCCTTACGCCAACATATCTGCCAAGGCTTCGTTCAGCCCGTTGAACACATCGTCGTAGTGCCCGCTCTCGGCGGCGAAGCGGAGACGTTTCACGTTCTCTACGCAGATCTCGGTAGCGTCCGGCTTGGTCTTGATGATCTCCATGACTTCGGCGACGAACTTATCCAGCGGCATCGCGCGTGGATCGGAGCCGCCGCCCAACAGGTCCGTGGCAACGTAGGGTGGGGCCAGTTCAAGAACTTCCGTGCTGGTCCCGCGAAGCTGATAGCGCAGCGACTGCGTGTACGAGTGAATGGCCGCTTTGGTTGCCGAATAGGTGGGAGTAGCAGTGAGCGGAACAAAAGCCAGACCAGACGACACGTTCATGATGACGGAATATGGCTGCTTCTGTAACAAAGGAAGCAGCGCCGCGGTGAGCCGGATGGGGCCCAGCAGATTGGTAGTAATGATAGCTTCCGCGTCGGCGAGATCCGCCTGCTGCGACAACAGCTTCTCCACGCGCATGATGCCCGCATTGTTAATAAGGACGTTCAGCGAAGGATACTGCCTGGTCACCTCCGCCGCAAATGATCGGATGCTGGCCGGGTCTTCAATGTCGAGTGTAAGCGAGGTCATGCCTGGGTTCGCAGCGGTGGTCTCGTCCAGCACCTGCTTGCGCCGTCCCGCAATAATGACCTTGTTGCCCAGCGCGTGAAACGCTTCAGCGAGCCCGCGGCCGATGCCGGACCCTCCGCCAGTTATGAGAATTGTGTTGCCCGTTGTCTTCATGCCTGATAGATGCAGCAGAGCACCCTGCGGATCAGGTAAGATGATCCGACCCTTTCATGGCGACCCCAACCGTGCTCTCCCGTAACAAGCTTTCCGGCACGCTCTCGCTCGTTCTCGCCCTGCTCGCCCTCTCCGTCTTTATTAATTACGTCGACCGCGGCAATCTCTCCATCGCCGCGCCCATGCTGAAGGACGAGCTTCACCTCACCGCGTCGCAACTCGGCATTCTGCTCTCCGCGTTCTTCTGGACCTACGCCTGTCTGCAGCCTTTTGCCGGCTGGATCGTCGACCGCTGGAACGTCAACTGGGTATTCGCCGCCGGATTCTTCATATGGTCGGCCGCAACGGCAACTACCGGCATCGTACATGTCTTCGCTGTGCTGCTCATCCTGCGGCTGCTGCTCGGCGTCGGCGAATCCGTGGCTTTCCCGTCCTATTCGAAGATCATCGCGCTGAACTTTCCCGAGGAGCACCGCGGCATCGCCAATGCAATGGTGTCCACGGGAATCGTACTGGGGCCCGGATTCGGCATGCTCTTCGGCGGCCTGCTGATGGCGCGCTACGGCTGGCGTCCATTCTTCCTGGTGCTCGGGCTTGCCAGCATGCTTTGGCTGATCCCCTGGGTGAAGTGGATGCCAAAGAAGCACATGGCGGTTGCCCCCAGCGGTCCGGCCGCGCCCGGCCTTATGGAGTTTCTGCGTTTGCGTTCCGCATGGGGAACCTGTATCGGACTATTCGCCGATAATTACGTCAGTTATTTCCTTATTACGTGGCTGCCGTTTTATCTGGTGCGCGAGCGGCATTTCTCCATGGACAGCATGGCGAAAATTGGGGGCGTCGCCTATCTGCTGGGGGCGTGCTTCGCGGTGCTGTCAGGCTGGGTGTCGGACCGCTGGATCGCGTCGGGGGCTTCACCGACGCTGGTCCGCAAGACGTTCACGGGTGGCGGCATCGCATGCTCCGGCTTGCTGGTTGGGTTGGCCGTGGTCAGCGGGCCGGTTTATTGCGTTGCCGCACTCATCCTGGGCGTGGTGTTCTTCGGCGTTTGCATTTCCAACCAGTGGGCCATCACGCAGACGCTGGCAGGCCCTCAGGCAGCGGGCCGCTGGACCGGTTTCCAGAACTTCGTCGGCAACCTCTCCGGCGTTGTGGCCCCGGCGCTCACCGGCTTTGTCCTCGACCGCACCGGCCACTTCTACTGGGCATTCGCCATCACGACGGCCGTCGCGCTGATAGGAATGGCTTCGTGGGTCTTCGTTGTCGGGCGGGTCGAGCAGGTGCAGTGGGGAGAGGAGATGCGGGGAGCGATTACCTCGCGCGCGTGAGATGGGCGACGGTGAAGACACCGAAGTTTGCAGATAGCGCTGGGCTATCGCGTTAGGGTGTCGGTGGTTAGAGCGGCGCAGGCGCCTCAGTTCCTCGGTTCCCCAATGACGCCGAGTTCGCGCGCAACGTCGAGGCGATGCTAGTCGGATTTGTCGATACGATCAAGGCGAGTTTCCGATTCCGCGCGCATCTGGCGAACCCATTCGCCCGCGTCGTCGATTTCAGGGTGGTCCTCCGGCTTCCACACAGGTTCGGTCCGCTCAAAGAACTTGAGCAGCCGCTGCCGTTTGAGCTCGCGCTGTGCCAGTTCAAGCAGAAACGCAACTCGCTTTTCCGGCCCGACGATTTTATCGACCTCGGCAATCACGTCGGCAGGATAGGGGACAAGGACTCGATTCCGTGGCATGGTCTATTCTCGGGTCTGTGGAACGAAATCTCTTGGCGTGAACTGCTCACCGCGTTCGAGCATCGATTCGTCTATCTCGACTTCGGTATTTTCCAGAACCTCGGCCCGCATCTTTTGGGCGCCTTCTCTGGTAGCCAGTCGACGAGAGACGACATAGTCATCCTTCGTGGCATCATACCAACGGACCCTGTAAACCTTGACCTTTGCCATATCTCGGTACTCCACCCAATTATAGGGCTCAGGCCCTCGGGGGCCTCGGACGAAATGGTCTGTCG
>Ga0187863_10003808_pt1 | contig 10987 bp, 8 predicted proteins | sample June2016WEW_11_1_FD_132975 | JGI IMG/M metagenome (GOLD analysis project Ga0187863, IMG submission 132975) | Peatland microbial communities from SPRUCE experiment site at the Marcell Experimental Forest, Minnesota, USA - June2016WEW_11_10 | ecosystem: Environmental > Terrestrial > Soil >...
AAGTCCGCGGCTCGGCTTCCCGCACGTGGCCGACGGGGGCATGCCGGTGCAGCTTGAGCGAGTTAAGATGAACGTCTGCGTCCGCTCTGCACAGGCCGGAGAAAGCGCCCATAGGAACCTGGCCGAGCGGCAAGGACATGCACATGATCGCTAAGTTCACTTTCATCCTGTTCCTCTTGGCCGCTCCCGTTATGGAAGCCCAAGAGCCATTTCCGGTCATATCGAAGCTAGATGCGACGGCCATCGCGGGTCGGCCGGTCCAACTGGACAACGAGGGCAAGTTATTGCCGTGGCCCATGCCGGAGGATACCGGCTACTCGTACAGCTCCCATTTCCTGACGCAGTGGCGCGTTCTTTGGGATCAGTACAATCGGGACCGCAACTACTACTTCTTCTGCTGCTTCGATTTCGACCGCGTGACTTTTGAGATGCAGCCGGATTGGCATTGGGCCAACTCAACGGCCTATCTCCGCGCCATGATGCAGGGCTTTATGGAGCGACTGTATCCGTATACCGGCGATCCGAATACCATCGTCTTCCTGCAGGACTTGGTGGACTACGAGCTTGAAAACGGGCTGACGCCCGCGAACTACGTGTGGGGCGAGGTGCCGTACACGTCGGCCAACCCCGGCGACCGCCGCTACACCGGATGGAGCCACCACGGGGAGGATTATCTGGAACCGCACGTGGTCGGTGAGGACGGCTACGCCTATCTCCGCCTTTACGAGATGACCGGCAACACCAAGTACCTCCAGGCAGCGATTCGTTGCGCCCGTGCATTGGCGAAGAATTACAAGGCGGGAGATGCGGACAACTCGCCGTGGCCCGTGCGCTGCTATGCCCGCGACGGAAAGGTCGAAGGCCGGGGAATGGGTCCTTACTCCGCCAATGTGGTGGAGCCGATCATGCTTTTTGACGAGTTAATCCGGCTCGGCCAGGGCGACGTCGCCCGCTACCAGCAGGTTCGCCAGGCAGCCTGGGACTGGCTGCAGAAGTATCCGATGAAGAACAACGTCTGGGTGGGATATTTCGAGGATGTGACACCCAGCATGGGAAACATGAACCAGGTCATTCCGCTGGAGTACGCCCGCTATGTTCTGCTGAATCCGGAGAAGGACCTGGCATGGCGCGACCACGCGCGCCAGTTGATCGAATGGGTCAAGACTACGCCGAAGTGGCCCAAGTATATACTCCACGGCGCCACCTTTACGGCCGAGCAGGGCAATGGCAAGAGTTTCTGCTGCAACGAGCCGAACCAGTGCTGCGATAGCCACACCTCCCGCCTGGCCGCCGTGGAAGCACTTTACTACGCCAAGACCGGCGACCCAACCTATAAGGAGGAGGCTTTTCGGTCTTACAACTGGGTAACGTACTTCCAGGGCATGCCAGCAGGCGCACATACGCCCTTTGGCAACCAGTGGTGGTTTACGGACGAGTTTTCGGATGGTCCGCGACGCCTGATGGACGCTTTTTGGGCGGTGCCGGAGTGGGCCCCGGAGGATGAGTCGCATCTGCTAGGCTCGCATTCGGTCGTCACCAGGATCGCCTACGGCAGAGGGTCCGTGACATATTCCACGTTTGACCCGTCTTCCACCGACGTCTTGCGGCTCAACTTTATCCCGGACTCTATTTCAGCAGGCGGACGCGCGCTGATCCGCCGCGGCGATCTGAAACAGGAAGGTTATACGTTTGACGACACCACGCGCGTACTCCGCATACGGCACGACCTTTCGCGGGACGTCGATATTCAGGGCGCCGCTACAGCGCCGGTTCCGCTGATCGTGGATTTCGACAACCCGCACGTGGGCGCAGAAGTCATGCTGCGAGGACAGTATCCTTCCGGGGTGATCGATTGGGGAGAGGGGCAGTGGAAGGTGTGCGCGCCGGCAGGCCGTATGAGCACGTTCTCGCTGGGCGCCGCGGCGGAGAAAGCACCGCAGGCCAAGTTCCGTTTTTTCCACCCGCGCATCTTGATGTACCTGGACGTGTACAACCCTCTGTCGCAGGCGGTGAAGCTGACACTGCGCGCGCCGGAAATGCGCGAGGTCACATTCACGCTGAAGCCCGGCCAGCTTCAGCGCGTTAAGACCGGCTGGATGAACCGCGCATCGACGGTTTCTTTCGAGTCCGAGAACCTGCCCGCTCTTCGCTTCGACAATTTGGCTTATTCGCCTTACCTGTGGGCGAAGAACGATCAGGGACTTTAGTGCCATATCGCATTCACGTGCCCGCAGTTGCCACGTTACCGCATCCCGCGCCCGATGCCGACCGCCCGTTCCGCCGCCCGCATCCATCATTTGCACAGTGCCGGCCACCAGTTCAGGCGCCAGGCCGCCGGTTCCCGCGCCCGCCGCCCGCTGTCCTCCGCCGCGACCGCCGGCGTGCGGAGGGGATGCGTGGCGGGCGAGGGAGGCGACACGCGACCCTGATTTTAGGTTTAGGGAATGGCCGGCCAATACGAGGGGCTAACCGTCGCATTCCCGAAAGCTCAAGCCATAAACGTCGCGATTATCGTGTCGTCGATAACCGCAGTGACGAGTAATCACTCATTCAGACTCAGGGCCGAAACCCCTGTGACCAATACTCCTATAAAAGGCCAGCGGCGCTTTCCCACTCGACTCCTGACTCCAGCCCTTTCAGGCGGATGCCCCGATCATCGACATCGCAATGGACGGTCCATGGTTTGGCTCCCTGTCTCAGGGAATAGTTTCGGACTTCTTCGAGACCTCTCATAGCGGCCCGGATGGCCACGGAATGGATAGGGACGTCCTTCTGCGAGAGGAGTTCGATAGCGCGCTGTGCATCGGATGCCAGGAGCACGCGATGCCCCTTGCCCGTCAGAACCGCCTGCGCCAGGAGTAGGACGCCCTGATCGTCAGCTACCACAAGAACGGTGTGCTGAGCCTTTATCCCGGATTCTGCCTCCATACTGTACCCTCCTTTCTTTTCTGAAGATGGGGGTAAGGAGATACCTTCAATTCAATCTGGCGTTATAAATAATACACCTAATTGAACCGTTGTGATTGTTAAACATCTCCCACTTTTGTTGAAATGTCTTAGTTATAGGACGTTTGGTACCTGGCGTAAGCGGTTTGATGCTAGAACTCACCGTCAAATACCCCCATAAGCACGCAATGGGTGGCACGTCGAAGGCGTGGTGGCAATTAGTTTCGAGCAGATTGACGGCGCCGCCGAGGTCGGTGTAATCTGTTGGGCAATCCCTGTCACACATTCGAATCGGTGGCAATAACGCGCATCCCGCGCCCGCTGGCGGCGCCCAGGCGCCCCCGCCCGTTGCCCGTCGCCGCGACCGCCGCGGGCGGATGGGGATGTGCGCCAGGCCGAGGGCGCTGCTTATCCAGCACCGTCGGCACGCGGACACTGCCGACGCGCGGCCGCGTGCCTGCACGGCCGTCGCGCGGTTGCGCTGGGCGAAAACTGGGGACGCCCGAACGTCCGCGGCGCATCCCTCTGCCCGACGGCCGGGCCGCCCGTTGTGCTGTCTTATGCCTACCCGGCCGGCATGTTGGAAGGTCGCGTCTGCTAGCCACAGATCTCCTGTTCCGTCCTGTTTAAATCGGTTATGCTGACAAGTTTGATATCGGCGTTCACTTTTCCCCAAGCGGCGGTTGCCTTTGGATCCGCCTTCCTGGCGGGAGCCATCAACTCGGTGGCCGGCGGCGGGACTCTGCTCTCTTTTCCGACGCTCATCTGGCTGGGCCTGAATTCGGTGACGGCCAATGCGACCAGTACGGTGGCGATCTGGCCGGGGACGGTGGGCAGCGCGTGGGGCTACCGGCGCGAAGCCCGCGATGTGGCGCCGAAACTGTGGCTTTTGATCGTCCCTAGCCTGGCGGGCGGGCTGGCAGGGGCGTGGCTGCTGAAGATGACTCCGGCCGGGGTTTTCGACCGCCTGGTGCCGTTTCTGATCCTGTTCGCGACGCTGCTGTTCATGGCGCAGGAGCCGCTGCAGCGGGCGCTGGGCACGGGCGAAGGGGCGAAGCACCAGTCGCGGGCGTGGTTCGCGAGCGGCATGCTGTTTCAACTTGCGGTGGGACTATATGGCGGATATTTCGGGGCGGGCATCGGTATCCTGATGCTGGCGGCGCTCGGCGTCATGGGGCTGACAGACATTCACGAAATGAACAGCCTGAAGGTGGTGCTGGGCGGCAGCGTGAACGGAATCGCGGCGGCGTATTTTATCTGGAGCCAGATGGTGTACTGGCCCTACGTGGTGGTGATGGCCGTGGCTGCCATTTTGGGCGGCTTCTTCGGCGCCGGCGCGGCCAGGAAGCTGGGACGGACGGCGGTGCGGCGGATCGTGATCGCCATTGGATTCGGGATGGCGGTGTCGCTGTTTGTGAAGAGGTAGCAGGGCGAGCTTCGCTCGCGTGAACCAATTGCCTGAGGCGGTCGCATACGATATGGAACGCCCTGGCAACAATCGGGAGCACCCAAAAGCATCTTTAATCCTTATCTCGAATTGGAGTTCCCCGATGGGAACATCTCGAGTTGCGTGAACATGCCACCGTCGGGCGCTTTGGCCTAGCCCTAGCGCGGCGGCTCGTGTGACCCTGCATTCCGGTTTAACGCAAGTTGGCTTTTCGCAAATCGTAGTGACAGGCCGGAGCGCGGCAACCACAACGTATCTTCCGGAGTATGAATGCGGGCTGCGCACCAGTTTTCTGTGGTCGCTCGCCCTGTTCGCGGCGGGTGCTTACGATCAGCCGCGTCCAACGCCATGGAAATGTCCGGCTCCCTTGCCGCCGCCGCCGGATGTGCCCATACCCAACCAGTGATCTCAGTGAGTCGCAGACGATAGTCATAAGTACCCTCAACATTTGCGTCACCCAGCGACGTCGTCGCGCAGCCCGTCGCCGCGGTTACGCCGGGGTGAGCGCTTCCGGATGCCCGAAGTCGGCGGTTGGCGTTGCCATAACGCGCATCGCGCCGCGCGACGCCGGCCGCCCGTCCCGACGCCCCCCGCCCGCTGTCCGTCGCCGCGATCGCTGGCGTGCGGATGGGGATGCGCGACGGGCGGAGGGCGGCGCATCGATGACCGGGGTGGTGGCGGCCGGTGGGCGGCGTAAGATTTCCGAGTCGTCGTGATCCACCAGGGAACGCCGGCGGCCGGCCACTTCACCGGGATGGCGACGCGCAGCTTGCACGCCCGCGGCGCGGGTGCGCCGGGGATACCTTCCGGATGGCCGAAGTCGCCCGACGCGGTGCGCGAATCGTGCGCCGCCGCGCGGCCCGGCTTGAACGAGTTTCGCTCGCCACGCCGCTCGCTCGGTTCACCGCGAAAGGTATAAACTTAGGAGTCGAGGTAATTTGACATGAGTACTTCCCGCAAGGTTTGGATCTGCACCCTCCTTCTATCTCTCCCTATGTTGGCCGGACAGGGAATTATACAGCCCTTTCATGCACAGGCCGCACCTAATTCGGAGAGCCTCATCAGGCTCCACGTGGTGGTTAACGACAAATCAGGGAAACCGGTATCCGGACTCGAACAGAAGGACTTTACTGTGGTTGATAACAAACAACCAGAGAAGATCCTCTCGTTCCAGGGCGTAACCGATGCGACCGCCGATAGCGAGCCGGTGGAGGTGGTCCTGGTGGTTGATTCGGTAAATATCTCGTTCACGCGCGTGGCGTACGTGCGCGATCAGATCAAGAAATTTCTACACAAGGATGGCGGGAAGCTAGCCCGGCCGGTATCCATCACTTTCCTTTCCGATTCGGGGCTAAATGCCCAGGGGACGTCTTCTCGCGACGCAAACGTCCTGGCCGGCTACCTGGATCAGAATCCATCCTCTCTGCGAACGATCACCAGATCACAAGGCTTTTACGGCGCCGACGACCGAACGAAGATATCCATTAACGGGTTTGAGCAACTCACCGCGTATGCCGCGCAAAGGCCTGGCAGGAAGATCGTCATCGGCGTGAGTCCGGGTTGGCCGCTGCTCTCAGGGCCGAACGCGGAAGAGGGACTGACTGCAAAGAACAAGGAGGCGATCTTCAGCACGATTGTTTCGTTGTCGACTCAATTGAGACAGGCGGGCGTTACCCTGTATAGCGTGGATCCGCTGGGAACAACGGAGAACGAGGGCCGCGAGTTTTATTATGAGTCATTCCTGAAAGGAGTGCGCTCGCCGAACCAGGTATCCTTGGGCGATCTCGCGCTGCAGGTTCTTGCGTTTCAAAGCGGGGGCCGGGTGCTGAGCTCAGACAACGACGTAGCCGAGGGGATTGCAAGGTGCGTTCAAGACGCAAATGCTTACTACGTGATTACGTTTGCTCCCCCTGCCGCCGACGGTCCCAACGAGTATCACGCACTTGAGGTCAAGATAGGCCAGCCCCATCTCAAGGCCCAAACAACGGCGGGCTATTATGCCCAGCCGACGCCCAAACCTTGAAACGGACCAAAGTCTCGGACCGCACTCCTGTGCTTAGACACACGCCGCTCCCGATCGTTAGACTCGTTTTCCGTCCACACGCCGCTCCGGAGATAGCGGTGGCTTTAACGAAACCTCTGTACCGGCGATTGCAGTACTTCGGTTCGAAATCGACAAGCTCTCAGGTATGGAAAGCGTTGCCCCGGAGACGACATGAAAACATCGCATTATCGCCCGAACCTCTGTGCCAAAGGGTGGATTACACCCACAAGCACAACGCCAGAACGGGCCGGCACGGTCGTCCGTCGCCGCGACCGCCCGCGCGGGGGTGGGGACGCGCGGAGGGCGGAGGGCGGCTGCGTCTATGATTGTCGGGCAGGGCGGGTCGGAGGGCGGCCACGTCACCGGGACGCCGACGCGCAGCCTGCACGCGGTTGCGCCGGCGATACCTTCCGGGTGCCCGGGTTCGGTGGCATAACGCGCTTCGCGCCGCCCGATGCCGGCGGCCCATCCCGGCGCCCGCCGCCCCGCGGTCCATCGTCGCGACCGCCGGCGGGCGGATGGGGGTGCGCGCGGCGCGGAGGGCGCTGCGGCTATGGTATACACGGTCCCGGAGGCGGACGGTGCAGCGTTGCGCCGTATCCGGCAAAGCCGATTCGCGGCAGCTTCACCGTCATGCCGACGCGCAGCCGTTTCGCCTGCGCGCCCGTCACGCGGTTGCGCCGCGGGTGATCGCTTCTCGATGCGCGAAGTCCGCTACGGCTTTGCATAACGGGGATCCGTCTGCGCGCCAGCGGCGGTTCCGCCGCCCGCCGGCCCGCGGTCCGTCGCCGCGACCGCCCGCGGGCGGATGGGGATGCGCGCCGGGCGGAGGGCGCCCGCGTCCATGGTAGGGTTTGCGCGGCGTCAGTCGGCTGTATTCGCTTCGCGCCGCCCACTCCCCGACGGCCCATTTCCGGCGCCAGCCGCCCGTGGTCCGTCGCCGCGACCGCGGACGTGCGGATGGGACGCGCACGGGGCGGAGGGGCGCCCCGACGCGCAGCCTGCGCGCCCGTGGCGCGGTCGCGTCTTACGGTACCTTCCGGGTACCTGGGTTCGATGGCATAACGCGCACCACGCCCGCGCCACGTCGTCACCGTGCGGCAAATTCCGCCCGATGAACTTTCACCGGCAGCGTGCGCAGACGAATGGGAAGAGCGGCCTGGGCTAGGACAAGGCGAGACTGCCGATCGCTGCGGCGACGAGCAGATGATCAGCGTTTGTTACGTGGAGCGGAACTGCCTGCTGGGCGGCTGAACGGCTACCGACCGCTACCGATATCACGTCACAACGCTCCGGACTAGTAGTACTCATTCAAGAAAACACTCGCACTCTGGGGAGAGCTTCTGCGATAATGGCACAAATCCGCGGGGTACGAGATTGGGCGCTCGGGGGCCGAGCAGGGTTCCAGTTCTCGCGAGCTGTCGCGTAATGAGGGAAAAATGGCTACTAATCTGAGAGTTTTGACGTTCATGATTCTGGCGGCTGCCGCGGCGTCAGCGCAACAGTGGACTTTTACAGACACTGGTGGCACGGTCACGCTGGGCGCAGACCTGACGATGGCCGGCGCTACCGTGGCCAGCCCGGCCGGAACCTTTTCGATGAGTTGCCCGGTCACCGCGGTCCCGCCCGGCACCTATCGGGCCGAGTGGCTCTGTACCGGCGGTACCATTGCCATCCAGTCGTACGACGGACTGACCACCCTCACCGGCAACCTGACTTCCGGCACTTTCGTCGAAACGGCCACCGGCGGCGGACACGGGACCCCGATCACTTACTATTACACGTTTACCGGCACGTTCACCGGAACCCTCAGCCTCAGCGGCCAGCTGCGAGCCATAACTGGCGCCACCACGCAGTCCCTGGGCGGATCCAAGAGCCAACTTGGCACCGGCACCATCGGTAGCGGCAGCATGTTCGTCAATACGGAGTACGAGCCGGTATATGTCGCCGACACCGGCAACAGCCGGATCGTGCGCATCGACGACATGTTCGGCGCCAATTGGGTTTCCTTCGGCACGCCCGGCACCGAGACCAACCAGTTCCAGGAACCCTACGGTATCTTCGTCAACGCCAGTGGAAGGATCTTCGTCACCGACAACCTCAACTGCCGGGTAGTGAGCTTCGACAACATGGCCGGCAAGAATTGGACCTCGTTCGGCACGTGTGGCTCCGGCAATCTGCAGTTCAACAATCCCACCGGCCTGGTCGTCGATTCTTCCGGGAGGATCTACATAACGGACACCGGCAACAACCGCGTGGTGCGCATCAGCGACATGGCTGGCGACGGCTGGGTCTCCTATGGCGTCGCCGGCACGGGGACCGGGCAATTCGCCTCGCCCGTGGGCGTCGCCCTGGATTCCGCCGACAAGATCTATGTCTCCGACACAAATAACGCCCGCATCGTGCGCATGGACGACATGTCCGGTGCGAATTGGACCACCTTCAGCGGCCTCGTACCCAATCAGTTGGGCGCCCCTGTGGCCATTAGTCTGGACGGCGCCGGCAGAATCTATGTCCTCGACTGGTATTTTGCCCACGTCTTTCGCACCGATGATATGGTAGGCACCAACTTTGCCCAGATGGGCGGTTTTGGCGGCGGAGTTGCGCAGTTCATCAACCCCTACGGCTTGTCCGTCGACCCGACCGGCAGCATTTATGTGGCGGATACACACGACGGCCGCATTGCCCAATTCGACGACATGAATGCGGATGCCTGGACGGCTTACGGCGGGTGCTGCATCGGCACTGGACAGTTCGGCCTTCCCATGGGCGTGTCTGTGCTTCCTCTCGCGACGCCGACCGCCGACGCGACCATCTCGAATACCGTCTTGAAATACAGCGACACGGTGGTGGGCACCTCAAGCGCTGCCCAAACCGTGACCCTGAATAACATCGGCACTGCGCCTCTTACCATCACGGGCATCGTCCCCACCGGCGACTTCACCCAGACCAACAACTGTCCGGGCACGCTGCCCGCGGGCCAAAACTGCACCGTCAACGTGGCATTTGTTCCGGCTGCAACGGGCGTTCTCACTGGATCGGTAGTTTTCAGTTTCGCCACGGGCGCCCCGAAAACGGTGCACCTCAGTGGCACCGGAGCGCTTGTCACGATCTCTCCCACTACGATAAATTTTGGGAACGTCAACGCCAGTGGCCTTCCCGTCTCGGCCACCGTTACCGTCTCCAATCCCGGCGGTTCCGCGGCGGGCGTCACCCCTACGCTCAAAGGGTCGCCGGTCTACCGTTTGACCAATGGGTGTCCTGCTACGCTGGCGACCGGCGCCAGTTGTACTCTCACGGTGAAGTTCTACCCGCAGTCCTCCGCATATTACACCGCGACTTTGACCGTCACCGATGCTGCCGGCATAGCGCAAAACGTTTCGATTACCGGAACCGGCGTAAGCAATTAGGATCGGCTATAACGCGCTTCGCGCCGCCCGCTCCCCGGCCGCCCGTCCCACCGCCCGTCGCCCGTCGTCCGTCGCCGCGACCGCTGGCGCGCTAAAAGCGTGCATTTTGCCTTACACTCACTCATCCACGGGCACACACCTCGGCGAACTGCGCGTCACAGTGCTCCGCGGCGATCTGGCGGATGCGCCGGCGAACCGCTGCGCCGATATTCTCCGCGTCCTTCAACTGCCGCCCACGGCCGGCCAATGCCACGATGATCTCCGCCAGACATTGCACGCCCAGTCTGCGGCGGTGCCGTAGCCGCCGCGGCGTTTGCTCGCAAAGCTCATCGATGGTCAGGATGTTCCAGCCGCCGCTGGGGGTCGCGCCGGGGGGCACTAAGCAGTTGAATGCGCGCACGCTCAATCCCAGAGAACCCACACCGTGGGGCCCGGCACGTATGTCGCGCTCGTATTTCGTCAAGCTGTAGTCGGTTGGGTAATTCCAGGACGATCGTTTCCTCATTTCAATTCGCTCCAGCACAGGCCGCAGGATGCCTGTTCTACGTGAAGGAACGCTTTTCAGAGCGGCGACCGATGGTAGGCAGCGCGTCCAGCTCACTTGGCCTCCTTTACACGTGGCTATGCCTCATTGGTCTCCCGACGGAAAGCAGATTGCGGTTATGGCAGCAATCTCGGGAAAGCCGGACCGGATTTACATTGTTCCGGCCGATGGGGGCACGCCCAGGCAGATAAGCAACGGCGAAGCTGGAAACGGCGGTGACTGGGACCCCACTTGGTCGCCGGATGGCGCCTCACTGGCGTTCGGCGCCGCCGTAGGCGAAGATCCCGACGAAGTTTTCATCCAGGTCGTGGATCTGAAAACGCGCCGCTTCTCGAGGCTGCCGGGCTCGCAGGGAATGTGGTCTCCCCGCTGGTCACCCGACGGCCGCTTCATCGCGGGAGAAAACGCCGTCCTGTATGATCTTCAAACCGACAGGCAGACGCCGCTCTTCAATCAGGGATGCGGGTATCCACTCTGGTCGCGCACGGGCCAGTTCCTCTTCTGCCATTCCAATTCCGGATGGTGGCGCATCCGCGTGCGTGACCGGAAAGCCGACCTCGTAGCGGCGCCCAAGGATTTCACGCCGGCGAACTGGG
>Ga0187863_10003809_pt1 | contig 10986 bp, 3 predicted proteins | sample June2016WEW_11_1_FD_132975 | JGI IMG/M metagenome (GOLD analysis project Ga0187863, IMG submission 132975) | Peatland microbial communities from SPRUCE experiment site at the Marcell Experimental Forest, Minnesota, USA - June2016WEW_11_10 | ecosystem: Environmental > Terrestrial > Soil >...
AGGCGCGACTGGTAAGACGCGGGTCCGAATTCTCCAGCACCCAGGTTGTGCCACCATCATCGGAGCGGTAGAGGCCAGCTTTCTTGGCCTGGATCAGTGCGTACGCGCGTTTGCCGTCCGGGGCCACGTCAAGCCCAATGCGTCCCCAATCGCCGTCGGGCAATCCATTGCCGTTCAGGCGGGACCACGTCTTCCCGGCATCCTGCGAGCGGTAGAGACCGCCTCCAGGTCCGTCGATGGGGGCATAGGTGCTCCAAGGCGGACGATGGCTATTCCATGCACCGGCAAACAAAATTTGCGGATTGCCAGAGCAGATCGCCAAATCTGAAATGCCAACTTCGCGTCCTGTGTCGAGGACCTTGCTCCAATGCGCTCCTCCATCGACGGATTTGTAGACACCGCGTTGTTCATTCGGACCGTAAGCGTGACCGAGCGCCCCGACGTAAACCACATCCGGATTCTGCGGATCAACCACGATCCGGCTGATCTGACGGGTATCATCCAGGCCGAGGTGCGTCCAGGTAGAGCCGCCATCAGAAGATTTATAGATGCCGTTGCCGGAGGACAAATCCGAACGAATGTCGGACTCGCCGGTTCCGGCATAGATGACTTTGGAGTCGGACGGCGCAACAGCCAGCGCCCCGATGGAACCGATCGGTTGACCGTCAAATATCGGGGTCCAGACTGTTCCGGCATCGGTGGTTTTCCAGATGCCGCCGTTCACCCCGCCAAAGTAAAAAGTAGTAGCGTCGCCAGGCACGCCAGCCACGGCGACCACACGCCCGCCGCGGAATGGCCCAATCAGGCGCCATTTGAGTCCGCTGAAAAGTTCCGGAGAAACCGATTGGCCAATCGCGGACGCAGCCAGCGAGCAGAAAAGAAACAGCGTGACCGCACGAAAGTGAGAACGCGACTTTAGTGTGAGCAAGTTGGCATCCTTCGTTTGGATCAACAAAGTCTACCGGAAGAAGGTCGCAGTGCGGGAGCTGTCTGCAGTCGCGCTAGCTCAACTCTGGCATTTAAGGGTGTGCAGTACTGGACTCAGACCAACGCGTGCGGAATTGAAATACGGCGCGAGGAATTCGGCACGATCCCCGTGATGTTCCGTCCGCTGGAAAGATGAGGCTAGCGCCACCGCTGTCATCAGCGACAATGGTGGCGCCAGCCTGCAGAAAGTTTCTCTAATCGGCCTGTCTATCGATTTTTCCGTCCCACGCCTCCCCCGAAGCGTGGGACGGATTGCTTACGGGTTCACCTTCTCCGACACTGTGCCCGACGTGTCGGCGTTGAAGTTCAAGTCGCCGCCGTACACTGCGGTGATCGAGTGTGTTCCCTCCGCCAGCGAGGCGGTAGCAAACGTTGCCTTCTTGCTGCTGTTGACCGTCCCCGTACCCAGCTCCGTGGCGCCGTCCATGAACGTGACCGTTCCGGTTGGCGTCCCGGTGCCCGGAGCTACGACACTCACTGTTGCGGTGAATGTAACCGTCGCACCCGAAGTAGCTGGATTGGGCGAGGCTGCCAGCGTGGTTTTAGTATTCGCCTTGTCCACTACCTGGGATAGTGCGCTCGACGTGCTGGTGAGGTAGTCGGCACTGGCCACATACACGGCAGTGATGCTGTCAGTTCCAGTGGCGAGTTTCGTCGTAACCAAGGCCGCAACTCCACTCGTGAGTCCGTGCGACCCCAGCAACGTCGTCCCGTCATAGAACTGCACCGTACCCGCGGGAGTACCTGATCCCGGGCCTACGGCACTCACCGTTGCAGTGAGCGTAACTGACTGACCGAACGTGGATGGATTCAAGGAGGATGCTAACGAGGTCGTCGTAGCGGCCTTCTCCACCACTTGTGAAAACGCGGCCGAGGTGCTGCCAACGTAGTTCGAATCGCCGCTGTAGACGGCGGTGATCGGGTGCGTCGCGACTGTAAACGCTGAGGAAGTATACGTCCCGGTGCCGGAGCTGCTGACCGCGACGGTGGCGAGGACGGTAGTCCCAGCTTTAAACGTCACGGTGCCGGTGGGTATGGTCGTCCCGTGCGAGATGGTCGCCGTGAGCGTGACGGCTTGGCCGTACACCGACGGGTTCGCAGAAGAAGTTACAACTGTGGTCGTTCCGTTTTCCACCACTTCGGTCAGAGCACTCGACGCGCTTGCAATGAAGTAAGTGGATCCCACGAACGAAGCGGTGATCGAGTGGCTGCCGCTCGCGAGCTTCGCAGTCGAGAAGTTCGCTATCCCCCCTGCCAGAGCGGTCGTGCCCAGCACGGTCGCGCCATCTTTAAAGGTGACGCTTCCCGTCGGTGTGCCCGAAGTCGCCGACACACTTGCCGTGAACTTTACCGCTTTCCCCGAACCCACTGGGTTCGGGGACGCCGTGATGGTCGTGCTGGTTGTGTTGGTGATCCCGAAGCTGATCGCCTTGCTGCTCTCGGCGTTGCCGGCGACATCAACAGCGAAATACGAGACTGTGTTGACCCCGTTCTTTCCCAGCAGGAAAGGCACGGAATACGCTGTCAGTGGTCCACCGTTGGCCTGGTAATAGATGTTCGCGACGCCGCTCCCTGTAGAGGGATATCCGGAGTCGGTCGCAGTGATCGTGACTTGCGCCAGGTTCTCGTATTCCGCACCGACCTTTGTGCCGCTTACGCTTGCAGTGGCGACCGGAGCAACCGTGTCATAGCAAAGTGGCCCGTAGGTTGAAGTGATGGTGCGGCCCTCGTTATCCCAGGCTTCCACCTTGACGGTGTGGCAACCCTGGCTGACGCCACCCACGCATCCCCCCGCTACAAACGAGAGGCAGCCCGTGGTGTGGAACGCGTATTCCGGACCGCTGTAGAAAGAGTTACCGGTGCCGCCGTGAGGTTCGCTATAGGGATCGGCAGGAATGGAGTCCCAACCCTGCGTGAACCCAGCTACGCCAGGTGCGGGTAAACCGCTGCTGCCGGCGTCGGAGACGGTCCAATCCACTTGCTGGTTAGAGTTGTACCAGGCGCTTGTTGCCGGCCCCGAGAAAGCGACCGAGGGGTTGCCATAAGCTGGAATCAATTCCCAGTTGATGCCCCATGCCAGCTGCATCATATTGGCTGAGCCCCAGCCGGTAGCCAGGTCAAAGCCAGTTCCGGCGCACCATGGCGTGAGTTTGTTCTTAGCGGTGATGTCGTTGGATGTGCAGCCCTTGGTGATGTCGTAGAAGGGATCGTGAGGCGCGCCCGACCCGCCGTCATAATAGATAAACGGATTGGGATTGCCGACCGGAGTGCAGTTATCGGTGCCCGCGCTGCCGCAAATGGGGCCGATGAAGTTGAGGTAGGTGTTCTCCTGGGCAAAGAATCCAGCCAGCTCAGGAGCGACGATGCTGGTGCCGCCCACGGCGCTCAGCTTCCCGTTGTAATAGTAGTTCTGCCCGATGCCGCCAGCGTTGAGTGCGAGGTCGGGTTCCAGGCGCATGGTGCCGAGCGCGGCCAGAGCGGGATATCTGCTCTGCCATGACGGCTGAGACCAGAGCTTGCTTACGCCGCCGCCTCCGCCGCCGTCGTTCTTGCCACAACTGCCCTTGGCCGTGCCGCCCGTCCACGCGTTCTCATAGTCCCAATCTCCGTTCGAGTACAACATCAAGGCGGTACCGCCGGCGGCGACAAAGTTGTTATCGGAGGCCGGGAAATTCACCGAAACCGTGGCGCAGTCGCCGGTTGTTCCCTGATCGTCGGCGTCTCCGATCAGCGTCCAGCCCTGTCCCGTCATGCTGTTGAAGATGGAGTGAGCAGGCACCTCAAATACGGTATAGAGAGTTCCTGATGTGACCTCAGCTCCGCTCCAACTGGTAGACACGACCTTCGCATGGTCGTCCGTCAGTATGAAGTTGTACAAGTCAAGGAAGGTGCTGACCAGATTGTTGGCGCCTTCATAGATGTACACGTGTGCGGTATCGAGATAGGAACCGTAGCTGTTCGATGAGGCCGTTGAATACTCCGTGTCCAGCGTAGCTTCATCGTCAACTGCAACGCTGGGGCAGCCTGACGTTCCTACCACGCACTCCGACGGCGGAGTGCCGGTGCCGTCGATGTTGTATGGGGTCCAATTCCAGGCAAAACCATACGTCGTGAAGAACGTGTTTACATCGCTTTCGTTGAAACCTGCGTAGGTGGCCAGGGCGATTGAGGAAACGGCGGGTGAGCCGGTAGAGTCGTTATGCACGTTGCAGCAGTGGCTAAACCGTTCCAGGCCATCCCAGTTGTAGGCTTCGGAAGTGAAAATGTCCCCAGGGTCGGCATAGCCGTTGGTAAAGCCGGGTCGCGGTGAGGGCATACCGGCGGAGCGAGCGGCGTAAACCGCAGCCGCGCTCTTGGTGGAATCGCCGTTCCCATGCGAGGAGACGCCCTCGGCATAGACAGGACCCGCCACATAATCCGCGCCTTTCGCCTTTCTGGCTTCGGGCATGCCCCCGTGCAGCCTGTCGATGCTGTTGAGGCCTGCCACGGAATAGAGGATTCCGCCCAGTTCGGAAGGCACGACCGGGTCGCGATCGTTGGAAAACTCGACCTCGCTTCCCACCTGATAGTTACTGATGACCACGCCGAAAGCCTTCTGGATCACTTCGACGGGAGCTTCCACATCCACTACCAGTCGGTTGGCGAAGCGGCTGGTCACGGTTAGGCCCTGGCTTGTCGCCCAGTCCACGACTTTCTGCTCGTCTTCGGCGGAGGGCGCAAAGCGGGTGTTCCATTCCTCTGGGGTTAGAAACTTGTGGAAGTTGGGCGAGCCCTTGGTTTCCAATTCTGCGAGGAACTCCTCTTCTTCAGCCATGTGCGGCGGCTGCAGAGCCAGCGCCAGACGCAGCTTTTGCGTGGGATCGTAAGGGCTCATCACGATCGCCGAGCCGTTCGCGACTTTCTCGTTTACGTGGTTGGCTAGAGTAACTTGCCCGTAGGCGCCGGTTAGCAAACACAGGGCCGACAGCAGGAGTAGTGCGAATTGCATTTTCAAGTTTTTCATCGGTGTTCTTTTTCCTCTCAAGGTCACTTTGCACTGCGAATTTCGTATTGCGTTGGAGGAGCTTGGGTATCGCTTATTTCTCTGCGCTGACTCCGGGAGTTCACTTTGCCGCCGCAAATCCGGGTTGAGCGGCCAGCGGCTGTGGTGCAACTCGGGGCGCCCCTTGAATCGAATCTTCTCTCAGTGCGGGTCAGGCTGAAATCGGGCCCTGGGGAAGGCGAAGCCGAGCCTGTTCCGCTTGTTCTGGAGCCAGCTTGCTGCCGCATAGCGGGCAGATCTCGAACCCCGCCGCCCCCACATCCCCCAGGATCACCGTGGTACCCTGGCGCTCTACCGTAACTTCGGTCCGAACCGTGCGGCTGGCTTGGTTGCCCGTCGATTGCTCGGAGCGGAAACCACTTGCCCGCTGGCTCAACCATTGGTAAAGTCGCTTCGTACCATCCCCCTCTACTAGGCGCGAATAGTGCGACAGCCGCGAAAAAAAGGCCAATCATTCGTTCTCAAAAGTTCTCAAAAGTCGTAAATGTCTCGATGTCAATGAAAGCAGGGGAGATATTCCAATTCGGCAAGTTTCAGATTGATGCCCGGGCACGCACCCTGCGGCGCGAAGAAGATCTTGTCACAGTCAACTATCGGTCTTTCGATCTGCTGCTGTACCTTGTCCAGAACCCGGGAAGGGCTCTCACCAGGGACGAACTGCTAAAGAATGTCTGGTCGGATACCTACGTGGACGAGCACAGTCTGGCGCAGAGCATCTCCGTTCTGCGCAAGGCGCTCGAAGAGAAGCCGGGCAACAACAGCTACATTGTCACCTTGCCAGGGCGTGGGTATCAGTTTGTTTCACAGGTGCAGGTCATTGCCCCGAACGGCCCGCCTGTCACTGAGGCTGCGGCCGTCGCCGTCCAGGGCTCAAACGTTCAGGGCTCAACGGGCGTTCTGATTCAGCAGCAGACGATTCGGACCAGCGTCGTTACCACCGAAGAGAAACAGCCGCTGACCTTGCCAGCCCCCCGGCGCCGGGTGGAGACGATTCTGGTCGCGATCTTAGTCGTACCCGCGCTGCTGGTCGCGGGATATTACCTGTGGCTCCAATCTCACCGAGCGCAGCCTTCGGCGAACCCAGCGGCGGTTCCTGCGACGGTATCCCTGCCACCGCGCCGTTCCGTCGCCGTTCTCGGTTTCCGTAACCTCTCGCGCCGTCCCGAAGAGGGATGGCTGTCGACGGCGTTGGCGGAAATGCTCAGCACCGAACTGGAGGCCGGAGAGAAACTGCGGCTGGTTTCCGGCGAAGACATCGCCCGCACCAAACTCGATCTTCCCCTGGCCGACACCGACAGCCTTTCCCGAGACACGCTGGCACGATTGCATAAAGATCTCGATAGCGACCTGATCGTTCTCGGCTCCTACACTGCTCTCGACGAAAAGTCTGGCACCCGCATCCGACTCGACCTGCACCTGCAGGATACCGTCGCCGGGGAGACGATCGCCGACGTCGCCGTAGTTGGCGGCGAGGCCGACCTGTTCGACATGGTGACTCAGGCCGGTTCCCAGCTGCGTGAAAAACTTGGCGTCGAAGCCGTTTCTCCGGTCGACGCGGTGAGTGTTCGCGGCTCCTTGCCTTCCAACCGTGACGCCGCCCGCCTCTATTCCGAAGGCCTGGCCCGGTTGCGCGTGTTCGATGCCCTCGACGCTCGCGACCTTCTGCAGCGCGCCATCGCGGCCGACCCAAAGTATTCGCTGGCTCACTCCGCTCTGGCCGAAGCCTGGTCGCGGCTGGGCTATGACAAGAAAGCTCGCCAGGAAGCCCAGCAAGGCAACGATCTCTCCACCAATCTTTCTCGCGAAGACAAGCTGGTGGTGGAAGGGCGTTATCGCGATATCGATCATCAATACCCGAAAGCGATCGAGGTCTATCGCGCGCTGTTCACGCTGTTTCCCGATAACGTCGACTACGGCCTGAAGCTGGCAGACGTGCAAGCTCGCGGGCAGAAAGGGAATGACGCTCTGGCGACGGTCGAGTCACTGCGCAAACTTCCTCCTCCCGCTTCGGAAGATCCTCGTATCGAGTTGGCGGAGAGCACTGGCTGGCGTGTGCTCGGCGATTTCAAGCATCAGGAAGCGCCACTGAACCGCGCCGTCGAAAAGGCGAGGGCGCAGGGAGCGCGGTTGATCCTGGCGAAGGCTCTGGAAGATCAGGCCAGGCTCTTCAATTTCCTCGGGCGCGCCCAGGATGCCGTTACCCTCTGCCACGAATCCAAAGACATTTATGCCGCCGCCGGAGATCGGCAAGGCGAAGGCAGAGCTTTGCGGGTCTGGGCCGACATCCTCTCCAACAGTGGCGACCTGCCTGGAGCCATCCGTTTTTACCAGCAGGCCCAAGCCATCTTCCAGAAGATCGGCTCCGAAGGCGGTGTAGCCAGCGTGCTCAACAACCTCGGCAGCCTCTATGAGAGAGAGGGCGATCTTGCTACCTCCGAAAAAATGTATCGTCAGGCCCAAGCCAGTTTTCGGCTGCTCGATGACAATGCTAGCCTGGCAGTGGTTACAGGTAATGTTGCCCGGGACCGAATGGAGCAGGGGGGGTTACTCGAGGCGCTTCACTTATATCAGGAGAAGTTACAGATAGGGGATCCGTCCAATACCGAGAATGCGGCCCTCGCCGGTTACGGCATCGCGTACGCTCTGCAATTGCAGGGAAACCTGGCGGGCGCCAGGCAGGGATTCGAAAAATCCCTCACGCTCTGGCAGGAGAAGAGCAATCGCAACGCCGCTGCCCACGCGATGTGGAGCTTGGGAAGTGTGGAGCTCGAGCAAGCCGACTTCGCGGGCTCGCGCCAGATGTACGAGCAGGCGCTTGCCATACGAACCGCCGCAGGTGACACGCTCGCCATTGCTGAAACTCAGATGGGCCTCGCGGATTTGTCGCTGGAAGAGGCGCGTTCCCCTGCTGAACAAGAAACCGCGGCGCGGAAAGCTCTCGAAGTTTTTCAGGCACAGAAAGTCCGCGACGACGAAGCCGGGGCGTGGTGCGTCCTCGCCCGTGCTCTACTCGCGCAGGGTAAGGCGGCGCCAGCGAAAGACGCGATCCAACACGCGCGGTCCCTCGCCGCCAATAGCCAGAATCCGGAGATGCGCTGGCAGACCGCGCTCACCGCCGCCGAGGTCGAAACCGCCGACAATAATGTTGCTCACTCCGCCGCCGGCAGTGCAACCCGCCAGGAACTGGCCGCCGTCGTCAAGAAGTCGCGAGAGCTAGGTTTTGTTGGCGTCGAACTTGATGCGCGTCTCGCGCTGGCCGAACTCGAAATGAAAACCGGCCAAGCGGCCGCGGGACGCGCGCATCTGGCCGCGATCGAGGCCGACGCCAAGGCCAAAGGCTACAACCTGGTCGCCCGCAAAGCTGCCGCCGCCGCTCGCGGCTGACCCTTCCGCTGTTCTTGTATAATTTGCCGACTCTGAGAGGAGCAATCGTGCAGCGGACGCTGGCTCACGCACTCGCTATTCTTTCCTTCTTAGCTGCGCATGCCTCAACTGTAGCGGCGCAATCCTCGTCGCCCGGCGCGGAAGTTGTGGGCACCGTTCACGTCGACGCGACGCCCGGACATGCCATCAATTCGTTCGACCCCGACAGCGCCCTCGGCAGTTCCATCGACGTTTTGTCGCACGAGGGCATCGACAAAGTTTTTACTCCGCACATTATTCAGGAGTCTCTCTCGGCGGGCTGGGGACCGATCACGTACCGCAACAATTCCGAGCTCCGCATGGCCGCCTGGCACTGGACTGAGAATGGTACGTGGAGCGATCCGGCGCACCAGAGTGGATACTTTACCGGCAGCACCGACCTCAAGGAACCGCTTCGCTACATCCTTTCTTATGCGCTGCCCCACCGTGGCTTCTCCACCAGCGGAGATCGCCCGCTGCAAGGCCCGAATCTCAGCTATTGGAAAAGTAATCCGTACCTGACCAGCAAGTTCACCGGCGAAAGCGACGCACTCCACCCGCAATGGGTAGTCGTAGATCTGAAGGCGGAAAAACCCGTGAATGCCGTCCGCATCGCATGGGCCAGCCCGTATGCCACGACTTATCAAGTGGAATATTGGTCAGGAAAACGCGCTCTCGATTGGGACGAAGGCCCCCAGGGCGAGTGGAAAGCATTCCCCGCAGGCGCGATAAGAAATGCGCAAGGCGGCACGGCGTATGTGAAACTCGCAGACGTGCCGGTCGCCACTCAGTACGTACGCGTCCTGATGACGGAGTCGTCCAACACCTGCGATCTGCACGGAGCCGGCGACCTCCGCGACTGCGTGGGATACGCCATGCAGGAAATCCGCGTGGGCAGCGTCGACTCTAACGGCGCCTTCGTCGAGGTTCAAAAGAATCTCAGCGATCGACCCACCACTTACAGTTCATCGTCGATCGATCCCTGGCACTCGGCCGCTGATGTGAATGCAACCGGCAGCTACCAGCACACCGGCTTCGATCTCTTCTTCACCAGCGGACTCACCAACAATCTTCCCGCCATGATTCCGGTCACGCTGCTCTACGGCACGCCCGACGACGCGGCCGCCCAGATTGCCTACCTCGAAAAACGCGGTTACCGAATCGCATACGTTGAAATGGGCGAGGAGCCGGACGGCAAACACGCCATGCCGGAAGACTACGCAGCTTTATATATTCAGTGGGCCGCAGCCATCCACAAGGTCGATCCCCAACTCAAGCTCGGCGGCCCGGTGTTCGAAGGAGTAAACGAAGACATTCGCCTCTGGCCCGACGCGCAGGGCCGAGTCTCATGGATGGCCCGCTTCGTCGATTATTTGAAAACACATGGCCGCATTTCCGACCTGACCTTCGTTTCGTTCGAGCACTATCCGTTCGAGCCTTGTGACATTACCTGGAAGACGCTCTACACCGAACCTCAGCTGATGAAGCACATCCTGCAAGTGTGGAGGGACGACGGCGTTCCCAAAGATGTTCCGCTCATGGTCACCGAGAATCATCTGGCTGCCGCACTCACCGGACCGATGACCACGATCTTCGCCGCGCTCTGGCTGGCCGACAACGTCGGCTCTTTCTTCGAGGGTGGGGGCGCAGCGTTCTATCACTCGCCGATTCAGCCCCAAGGCGTGCAGAAAACTTGCCTGGGTTGGGCCTCGTGGTCGAATTTTGTTTCGAACGAAGACTACGACATCAACGGATACACCTCGCCCTACTTCGCCGCGCACATGATCAACCTGGAGTGGGTGCAGCACCGCTCCGGCGTGCATCACATGTTCCCCTCTTCTACTGATATTAAGGATGCCGCGGGCAATGTGCTGGTCACGTCCTACGCCGTATATAGACCAGACGGAAACTGGTCGATCATGCTGGTGAACCGCGACGAGAATAATCCGCACACCGTGCGCGTGCAATTTAATGATTCCAAGAGTAAGCAGAGTGTCTCGTTTTCCAGCCCCGTCACTCTTGTAACTTTCGGAAGCGAGCAGTATGTGTGGATCAACGACGGCCCAGACAGCCACGCCGATCCAGATCACGCCCCGGTCACAACTACTCTCACGGCAAGTCCGCAGACGGTGTTCACACTTCCAAAAGCATCCATCACCGTCCTCAGAGGAAAGGTAGCGGCTTTCAAGGATTGAAGGCGCCCCAGTTTCCGACTGTCGTTCCCGGCACTGTCACTTCGCAAGGCAAGCGATTACAATCGCGTGCTGGAGGAACGCTTCATGACAAATCAGGCGACCCGAAATCATATCCATGCGGTTCTACGGCGTACAATATTCGCGCTAACCACTTTGCTCCTGCTGTTTTCGTTGCAAGCATATTCCGCGCCGAGAAATTCTGGTGACTCAACCGCATCGGCCCGGTCGTTTCTCGGACGCTGGGACTTGACCCTGAAGACTCCTGTTCAAGAAGCTCCCTCATGGTTGGAGATTACGCAAGAAAACGGTCAGCTCAAAGCTCGCATGGTGAGCCGCTGGGGACACGCGCGCCCGCTCCCG